>Ga0302046_10001160_pt1 | contig 24828 bp, 24 predicted proteins | sample RVTome_11_FD_200261 | JGI IMG/M metagenome (GOLD analysis project Ga0302046, IMG submission 200261) | Soil microbial communities from uranium-contaminated site in the Upper Colorado River Basin, Wyoming, United States - RVT147D111 (version 2) ... | reverse complement strand
GCTTCCAGGCAACTCGGATCATCGCCGCTGAGCACGTCGAAATCCGGCTCGCAATGGTCCACGATGTATTTGATGCGCGCCGGGTCGGCAACTGCCTCCTTGAGCCCCGTGATGCCGGGGTGCCGGGCAAGTTCCGCCGCGGTCTGCGGCAACAGGTCGACGGAGGTGCGCGAAGGCACGTTGTACATGATCAGCGGGATCGAAACGGCATCCGCCACCGCCCTGTAGTGCTCGGACAGGCCGGCCTGCGTGGGGCGATTGTAGTAAGGGGTCACGACCAGGACCGCCGCCGCGCCGAGCGATTCTGCCTTGAGGCTCTGGCGGATGGCACGCTCGGTGGAGGCTGAGCCCGTGCCGGCGATCACCGGCATCGCGCCGGCCGTCAGGCGCACGGCTTCGCTCAGCAATTGCTCGAACTCCTGCGGCTCGAGTGTGGCGGATTCTCCGGTGGTCCCGCCGATGACGACCGCGCTGGTGCCGGCTTCGACATGCAACGACAGCAGCCCTTTCAATGCCTGGAAGTCGATTCCGCCGTTCTCCGCGAAGGGAGTCAGCAAGGCAACAATACTGCCGTGAAACATGCGTTGGGCTGGTGGCAAAAACTGCCGGCCATGGTACTTGCGGTGCTCTGAAGTGACAAGTATCCTGCATTGAACCGTCTCCAGCGTCGCCGCCGGATCGCCCGGTGGCCCGACAGAAGGCAAGCGCCTCTGGAAGCCAACGATACATGACCAACAAAACGCCCCAAGTGGGCGACAAAGTTGCCGATTTCACGCTGCCCGCGACCGGCGATAAGACACTCTCTCTCAAGGACTTCAGGAACCACCACCTCGTACTTTACTTCTACCCCCGCGACAATACGCCGGGCTGCACACGCGAAGGGCAGGACTTTCGCGATGCTTACCAGGCTTTCCAGAAGGCGGATGCGCAGATCGTCGGCGTGTCGCGGGACAGTTTGAGGGCACACGAGAACTTCAAGGCCAAGCAGGCGTTTCCCTTCGAACTGCTGTCCGATGAGAATGAAACGCTCTGCCGGCAGTTCTGCGTCATCAAGGAAAAGAACATGTACGGCCGCAAGGTGATGGGCATCGAGCGCAGCACTTTTCTGATCGACAACAAGGGCGTGCTGCGCCGCGAGTGGCGCAAGGTTCGGGTGCCGGGCCACGTCGACGAAGTCCTGGACGCTGTCCGCGCGCTCTGAGCGGCGCGCGCCCACTCCCCTGCCGAGCCGCAATCATGGGTAAGAACAAGCGTCTTTACATTGTCGACACCAACGTGCTGATGCACGATCCCAGCGCCATCTTCCGCTTCGAAGAACACGACGTGTTCCTGCCGATGATGGTGCTGGAAGAACTCGACGCTGCCAAGAAGGGCCTGTCGGAAGTTTCCAGGAACGTCCGCCAGGTCAGCCGATTCATCGGCGAGATGATGCAGCGCCAGGGCGTGGACGACCTCGAGAACGGCCTGGCGCTGCGGCGGCCGGAGGGCCTCGACCTGGAGGTCGGCACGGGTCACCTGTATTTCCAGACCAACATGCCGGAGGTGCATTCCAACCTGCTGCGCGACGGCTCCTTCGCCGACAACGAGATCCTCAGCACTGCGCTCGGACTGCAGGAACAGCTCACCGACAGCCAGATCGTCCTCGTTTCGAAGGACATCAACCTGCGCATCAAGGCGGCGATCCTCGGCGTGCACGCCGAGGACTACTACAACGACAAGGCGCTGGACGACCTCAGCCTGCTCTACAAGGGCATCATGGAACTCGGCGACGCGTTCTGGGAAGAGACCCCGGATCTCGAATCCTGGAACGAGGGCAGCAAAACCTACTACCGCATTCCGCGCAAGCACGGCGAGGAATGGTACCCGCGGCAGTGCGTGGTCATCGGCGAGAGCGAGAACGCCGTCGAGGCGCTGGTCAAGGAAGTGAGCGAGGGCAGCGTGCTGCTGCAGCTCGCCGATGAGTATTATTCCGGGCGGCGCAACGTTTGGGGCATCAACGCCCGCAACCGCGAGCAGAATTACGCGCTCAACCTGCTGACCGATCCCGACGTGGATTTCGTGACGCTGATGGGCACGGCCGGCACGGGCAAGACGCTGCTCACCCTGGCCGCGGGACTCGCCCAGACCATGGACGAGAAGCGCTACACCGAGATCATCGTCACCCGGGCTACGGTCTCCATCGGCGAGGACATCGGCTACCTGCCCGGTACCGAGGAAGAGAAGATGACGCCGTGGATGGGCGCGCTGACCGACAACCTCGAGGTACTCACGCAAGGCCAGGAAGGCGGCGAATGGGGGCGGGCCGCGACGCAAGACCTGCTGGCCAGCCGCGTGAAAGTGCGAGCTTTGAACTTCATGCGCGGGCGGACGTTTCTCAACCGCTTCGTGATCATCGACGAGGCCCAGAACATCACCCCCAAGCAGATGAAGGCCCTGCTGACTCGCGCCGGGCCCGGCACCAAGATGGTGTGCCTGGGCAACGTCGAGCAGATCGACACGCCCTACCTCACCGAGACCACCTCGGGCCTGACCTTCGCCGTCGATCGCTTCAAGGATTGGGCGCACTCCGGCCACATCACGCTTCGACGCGGCGAGCGCTCGCGCCTGGCCGACTTCGCCTCCGACGCCCTCTGAGTTCAGACGCTGACCAGAGTGCCCACCAGACAAGGGCGGGCAGTCCCTTCGGCCGCGATCGAACGGTCCCTTCGGGACTCCCCTCGCTCCTCCTTCGTTTTGTGGACGCGCGCCGACAGGACTTCCTTGTCCTGGTCGTCGCTAACCGGGCATCCATGCCCGGTTGTCCAGTCACTCGGTCGTTGCTCGGCATTCTCAACGCGGCCGAATGAACTGATCCACCCTTGTCCCTGGTCCGCCTGAGCCTCTGGAAGGTCCGGTAGCGGCATTTGCCGTTTGTCGATTTGGGAGCGCCGAGCGAGGCAGCCGCGACGATTGGCACAGGGACGTGCCAACGCCCGAAGGGCGCGAGCATTTGAAAATCGCGCTTTTCAAAGGCGAGATGCAAGTGGGCCAGGATGGCCCATCTTGCTCATCTATGCAGTAGGCCCGAAGGGGCCGCGGATACATGAGACAAAGGGCAAATGCCGCTACCGGACCTACCTGCTGGCCGGTCCGGCCGGTTCGGTTTCGAGTTCGGGCTCGGAGTTGTCGTCGGCAGATTTCTTGGGCCAGGCGCGCAGGACGGCGTTTACGAGGGTGGCCAGCGGGATGGCGAAAAACACACCCCATAATCCCCAGAAGCCGCCAAACACCAGGATGGCAAGGATGATGGCGATCGGGTGCAGGTCGACGACCTCGGAGAAAAGCAGCGGGACAAGCACGTTGCCGTCGAGGGCCTGGATGATCGCGTAGGCGATCAATACCTGGCCGAAATCCCAATTCCAGCCGTACTGGAAGAAGGCGACAAAGGCGATCGGGATGGTCACGACGGCCGCACCGATATAGGGGATCAGAACCGAAAAGCCGACCACGGTTGCCAGCAGGGCCGAGTACTGCAGGCCCAGGAACCTGAAGGTGACGAAGGTCGCCGCCCCGACGATCAGGATTTCCATTACCTTGCCGCGCACGTAGTTGGCGATCTGGGCTTCCGATTCCGCCCAAACCACCGAGGCCAAATGCCGCTCCTTGGGCAGGTACGAAACCGCCCAGTCGATCAGCAGCCGCTTGTCCTTGAGCAGGAAGAAGACCAGCACGGGAACCAGCACCACATAAACGACCAGCACCACCACGCCCGCCACCGAGGCCAGCGACCAGCTCAGCACCCGCTGACCCAGGCTGGCGAACTCATCGCCCAGACTCGCCGTGAACGCCTGGATCTGCTCTTCGGAAATCAATTGCGGATACTTCGCCGGAAGCTCCGTGAGCAGTGCCTGGCCCTGGCTGATGTAGTTCGGGAATTGCTGGACCAGCTGCGTGAGCTGGCGCGACAGCATCGGCACCAGGCCGAACAGCAGGAAGAAAAGCACCGTGAGGAAGATCACGAAGACGATGAGCACGGCCGGGAATCTCGGCATGCCGAGCTTGCGCAAGCGCCCCACGACGCCTTCGAGCAGGTAAGCGATGACGAGGCTGGCGAACATCGGCGCCAGCCACTTGCCCAGGCCAATGATGATGGCCAGGCCGATGATCAGGAACAGACCGAGTATTACGACTTGAGGGTCAGAGAAGGACCGCTTGAACCAGTCAGTGAACAGATTCAAAAATCAAGCGTCCAGAGAGCTTCTATTTCGAGATTCTGATCCAGGTTGTCCGTGGTCACGCCGAGTACGCTGCCGCCGAACGCGAATTCGGAGGGCGCCCATGCGGCGTTGAAATGGAGGCTGCTCTGCGCGCCGGTCCGCCGCGAGTAACCGACCGTCATGGCGCTGTCCGCGAGTTCACCCGCGAGCGCCTGTTCGAGCAGGTAGGAAGTCGGCGACGGCTGGGTTCGCGTCATAAAGTCGATATGCCAGGCCTGGTCCCGGCCGTCGCTCCAGGCCCAACCCACGCTGTAGACGGTCAGGTCGTCCCATGAAAACACCGGGCTGCTGGAATCGCCCAGAAGCGACAGGAAGCGGTTCGGCAGGTACCGGCTGGGGAAGGCGCTGATATCGCTGTACAAAACGCGCTCCACCGCCACGTTCAGCCATGAGCGCTGACTGGCCTGGAACTCCAGACCCACCCGCGCGCGCGCCGGGATGTCCAGGTCCGCGGCGTGAGAGTATACGCCTCGGTAAGCGGCAAACTCTTGCATGTCGATACGCGACTGAAATCCGGCATCGAGTGCAAAACCCTCAAACAATTCCTGGCGAACGCCGAGCCGCACGCCCGTGCCATATCCGGATTCCTGGTAGGGCTGGTAGCTGGGCGCGGTAAACAGCGCTTCCTCGGGCCGCTCCGCCGCCCACAAGCCGAGACCCGCCGCCGAGTAACGCTGGTAGGCAATGACCGCGGACACGCCGAGGATGCCGTTTTCACCCACTTCACGCTCCAACCCCGGCGCAAAATACCGCCGTTCGAAACTGCTGCCCTGGTACACGGGTTGCGAATTGAAATCTGGCCACAGGAATTCGGAGGTCGACTGCCATTCCACATCGAGCCGGAAATCCAGGCCCCGGGAGTTGAGCAGGGAAGCGCCGAAGTCGGGCAGGATCATCACCTGCTCGCCGTGCATCCAGGATATGTGAATGGGCGCCGCTTTGTCGGGAAGCAGGTAACTGGGGGTCAGCTCGCGGGCAAGGTAGTCCTGCCACGGGCCGAGCTCGAAGCCCATGACGTAGAAGGAGGTCAGGCCGCCACCGCCGGCCGCAAAGCCGGCGGGTGCCATCACACCGGCATGCGCGATTGCCGCGCCGGACAGGATTCCGGGCAGTACCACGAATGAAATCAGCAGCTTTTTGGCGACTTTGGATCGCACTTCAGGCATCCTACCCTTAAGTTGACTGCACCTATGCATCATGGAATATGGCAGGAATACAACACCATGTCAATGAATAAGCCTGCGTGCCCGCAACAGGTGTTGTTAATTTGCAACAGGCTATCAGCCGGAAGCGAAATTGGCTGAACGGAAGCCAACCATCGAGACTGCAGCCCTGACCATAGCCGGCTCTGACAGCGGCGGCGGCGCAGGGGTCCAGGCCGACCTGAAAACCTTCGAGCGCCTCGGGGTCTACGGCGCCAGCGTCATCACCGCCATTACCGCCCAGAACACCGTCGCCGTGCGCGCCACCCAGGCGGTTCGCGCCGAAATAATCGCCGCGCAACTCGAGGCGGTATTGGACGACCTGCCGGTCCGCGCCATCAAGACGGGCATGTTGCCTGACGCCGCCGCCATCGAAGCCATCAGCGCGATCCTGGAACGAAGATGTGACGGCATCCCCCTGATCGTGGATCCCGTGCTGGTCGCAACCAGCGGCGCCTCGCTGACGCTGGAAGACACCGTCACCGCACTCAAGCAGCGCCTCATTCCGCTCGCCACACTTGTTACGCCCAATCTTGCCGAGGCCAGAGCGCTGGGGGACGGCGGGGACGACGCGGTTGCCGCGGCCCGCGGACTGCTGTCGCTCGGTTGTTCCGCAGTGCTCCTCAAAGGTGGGCATGGGGCGTCGGAGAGGGTCACAGACTGGCTGCTGAGCGCCAGGGGCGAGACCCCCTTCGAGCATCCCAACGCTCCAGGTGACTACCACGGAAGCGGCTGTGTGCTGTCCTCGGCGATCGCCGCGCGCATGGCCATGGGCGCCGAGCTCCAGGATGCGGTGCGGGACGGAATCGATCACGTGCAGTCGGCCATCGCCAATGCGCGGCGCCCGCTCGCCGGTGACCTCCACCTGCTGGTGTAGCCGTGAACTCCAGGAAAGCTGCTCACAGCGGTCAGCTGAGTGCCCCGCGCCGGCTGCTGCTTGGCCCTAAAGCCGCTCGATGATGGCGTCGGTGAAACCGGCCGTTTGACCGTTGCCACCCAGGTCCGGCGTCACCCGGTCACCGGCGGCAATGGTTTCGCGGATCGCAGCGCGCAGCCTGGATGCCCGGTCTTCCATGCCGAGGTGCGAGAGCATCAGCGCGCAGGCCAGCAACAGTGCGCAGGGGTTGGCGATCTTCTTGCCGGCGATGTCCGGTGCAGATCCGTGCACGGCTTCGAACATCGCCGCATCCTCGCCAATGTTGGCCCCCGGCGCGAGGCCGAGGCCGCCGACCAGTCCGGCGCAGAGATCCGAGATGATGTCGCCGAACAGATTGGTGGTCACGATCACGTCGAACTGCTCCGGATCGAGCACCAGCTTCATGCACGTGGCGTCCACGATCATCTCTTCCGATTCGACATCGTCATAGCGTGCCGCCACCTCGCGCGCGACGTCGAGGAACATTCCCGAGACCGTCTTGAGCACGTTGGCCTTGTGGACGATGGTGACCTTCTTGCGGCCCGCCGAGCGCGCCAGGTCGAAAGCATAGCGGGTGATGCGCTCGCAGCCCTTGCGGGTGACCACCATTTTCGACTCGGCGGTATTCCCGTCCTCGCTGATCTTCGGATCCGCCGCGAGATAGGCGCCCTCGGTGTTTTCGCGCACCGTGATGATGTCGACGTTGTCGTAGCGCGCCCGCGTGCCGGGAATGGAAAGCACCGGCCGGACGTTGGCGTAGAGGTCGAAGATCTTGCGCAGGGTGACGTTGATCGACTTGAAGCCCTTCCCCACGGGCGTGGTAAGCGGGCCCTTCAGGACGATGTTGTTCCTGCGGATGGATTCCATCGTTTCCTCGGGGATCAATTCCTTGCCGGTGTCCAGGGCCGCGAGCCCGGCCTCGACGAACTCGTATTCGAGGCCGGCATCTAGGGTGTCGAGGGTTCGCAGGCTGGCCTCGACAATTTCCGGACCGATGCCGTCGCCCTTGATCACGGTGATTCGGGTGCTCATTTATGACTTCTCCTTCTCGTCGCTCCGGAGTTTACTCATGCATGGTTCATATGCAGCTCAGGGGACGCGGCAGGCCGGCATAACGGCATGCTTGCGTGGTCGGCCCCTGCGGAAAAAGGCGGTACAGAAACCGGCTATTGCCCTTTTCTCCTCCCAGCTCCTGACCCACCAGTTTAACCAAGGCGCGCATAGGGGGCTCGATTTCGTACTGGCGGAAGTACTCGCGGAAAATGTCGATGACGGCCCAGTGATCGGGCGACAGCGCGATGCCGTCCTCGCGCGCCATGTGCTCCGCGACCCCGCGATCCCACTGCCCCGGGTCGCTGAGGTAACCCTTCGCGTCGGTCGCGATCTCGCGCCCGTCATCCAACTTCAGGACGGCTTCAAGCATCGACCTACCGCCAGCTCAGGCAATGCCGGTGTGCTTCGATCAAAGCGACGATATCCTCGTCCTTCATGAAAGCGAGGGCAGCGCCGGCCATGTCTTCCGATAAGCCGCGGGCCTGCGCGTCCAGCGCGGACACCGTAAGTCGGCAGGGGCTTCCCTGCAGGCCGCCTTTTCCGAATACCGCAAGGGCCATCACGCCCGCATCGAGCAGCAGCACGGTGTCTTGCTCGGAGCAGGCAGCACGGCAATCGCGCCACGCACGGGCATCAGCGCTCAGCAGCAGGTGCAGGATGGCGTCGCCCTTGCCCTGGTCGCTCACAATGCCATCACCTGCCTGCAGGCCCGCCACCGGCGCGACATCGAGGCGATGTCATGCGCTTCAACGGCCACGGCACATTCAGCACCCGCATTTGCCATGCGCGTGCAGGACTCCTGCTCGGCGAAAAAACGCGCCTGCGTCATGTCGGGGATCGCGCCCCAGCCCTTCAGGCCGCGAGGCAGCAGCGCCCGCTGCGGATCGCTCCCAGTCACAAGCTGCCAGATGGCATCGCCCAGGAAGTAGATCTCGAGCGGCAGTCCCAGGCTGGCGGCCGCCAGCGCGACATCGAGCTGGTCACGCGCAGAGCGCTGCGCGTACGGCGCCTGCCGCACGATCAGGGCAAGTGGCCGGCTGGCATCCTGGCTCAAAACGTCAGCACCCGCTCACAGCCCTCCATGCGGTCGCTGAACTCGACGAGACCGGCCTCGCGAAAGGGCGCAGCGAGGGGGGCGTTCAAGCGGCGTTTGGCGGACGACTGGCAAACCAACAGTTCGGTTTCGCCGGTTTCGGCGAGTTGCGACCACCCAGCGGCCAGGTCTGGTGTGCCAGGGTCCGCCGCAGTTCCCATCATGGTGTTGTATACCCCATCGCCACGGAAGAAAACCGCTTGCAGGCGATGCCCGGCCGCCACTGCGGCGCGCGCAATGCGCAGGGCCGTCACGGCTAAAGTGGAGCCCCATGGGCTGTCATTGACGACGAGCAGAATGTTTAAGCGCTTCGTCATGTTGGTGCTGATGATTCAAACGGGGAGGGGCATAATAGGGCCACTCAGAACCTGCCAATTAGTTTGGGGTCTGATGCGGGTAACCGCAATCCCGGGACCATGTTGCAGCCTTTCTACAAAAAACCGATGCGGCGCGCAGGCCCACTGCAGCGAGCCCTGCTGTGCGCGGCCATGGCGTTGGTAAGCCTGGCGAGCGTGGCGCAGACGGACAACGTATCACTGCCGGACATGGGCGCCTCGGCCGACAGCATCCTGTCGCGCAAGGAGGAAGAGGATTACGCCCGCACCTTGCTGATGCAGATGCGCGCCTTTGATGTGCTGGTCGAGGACCCGCAGATCGCCGCGTTCTTCTCCGACATGGGCTACCGCCTGGTCGCCTACAGCGACCGGCCGGACAAGGCCTTTACCTTCGTCGTGCTGAACGAGAACGCCGTCAACGCCTTCGCGGCGCCCGGCGGGGTGATCGCGCTGTTTTCCGGCATGATACTGACCGCCCAGGACGAATCGGAGATTGCTGCGGTGCTCGCCCACGAGATCGCGCACATCACCCAGCTCCATCTCTACCGCACGCTCGAGAAAACCAGGGCCATGTCGATTCCCATCGCGCTCGCGATGCTGGGGCTGGTGTTGGCGGGCGGCGGCAGCGGCGAGGCCATTCAGGGCGCGCTGGTCGGCGGCAGCGCGGCTCTGCAGCAGGCACAAATCAATTTCACGCGCCAGCACGAGGCCGAAGCCGACCGGATCGGTATCAAGACCCTCTCGCAGGCCGGCTACGACCCCAACGGCATGGCGGCCTTCTTCGAGAAGATGGACCGCGTCACGCGCTCGGCCGGCCAGGGACCGCCCGAGTACCTGCGAACGCACCCGGTCAACGTCAGCCGTATCGCTGAAGCGGAAGACCGCGCCGTGCGCATGCTGGTACCGGAGCGATCCAGCCAGCGGGATTTCTTCCTGATGCAGGCCCGCTTGCGCGCCCTGATTTCCAACACGCCCGCCGAAGCGCTGAAATATTTCGACGATCGGAAGCGTCGCGCCGACGTCGCGGAAGGGGAAGTGGAGGCCATCGAGTACGGCAGCGCCATCTCGCTGCAGCAACAGGGGAAGTACCAGGCGGCGCACAAATCGCTGGAAAGCCTGCTGGCGCACAGCCCTCACCTGGCCTACGAGCTGCAGATCGCCGACCTCGACCTCGAGTCCGGAGACGACGAAGCTGCCATCAGGCGGCTCGATCGGCTCTACAATAATTTTCCCGGCAACCACGCCATCGTGATGCAGTACGGCCAGGCCCTGTTGCAGGACCAAGACGAACAACGTGCCCGCAAAGCTGAAACCATCTTGCGCGAGCAGCTCCGGCGCAACAGCGAAGACCCACGGCTCTACGAGCTCTACGCCCGCGCCTTAGACTACTCGGGCAACCGCGTGCGCGCCTCCGAGGCCATCGCGGAATCCTACTACCTGCGCGGCCAGATCCCGGAGGCGATCCTGCAACTGTCGCGGCTGGCCGAACAGCCGGACCTGACCTACTACCAAAGGGCGAGAATCGCCGCCCGCCTGGACGAAATGCAGGCCACGCTCGTCGAACTCGGGGAGGAGCCCAGCCAGGGCTGAATTGGCAGGCGTTTCAACCCATCCGGCCCTTGTCATCATTGTGTCATCTGGGTCCTTATAATGGGGGCGATGGCCGCAATCCTGGAACCCGTCGTGTCTCAGAAACCGCCCCGCGTCCTCGTGGTCGACGATGAGTCGGCCATCCGCGATATGATCAGTTTCGCGCTCGAGCGCGCCGGGATGGAATGCCACTCGGCGGCCGACGCCCGGGAGGCCCTGCTGGCCATCAACGAAAACCGCCCGGACCTGGTCCTGATGGACTGGATGATGCCCGGCGTAAGCGGCATTGAGCTTACCCGCCGCCTGCGTAAGGACCCGTATACGGCGGACATCCCCATCATCATGCTGACCGCCAAGGTGACCGAGGACGACAAGGTCGCCGGCCTCGAGGCCGGCACGGACGACTACATCATCAAACCCTTTTCACCGCGTGAACTGATGGCGCGGATCCGCGCCGTCATCCGGCGCAGCAGCCCCGCCGACGAGACGGGCAAGATCCAGCAGGGCAAGCTTACCCTGGACACCGTTTCCCGACGCGTGCTGCACGACAGCAGGGAAATCCGCATGGGCCCCACCGAATACCGCATGCTGGAGTTCTTCATGAGCCACCCCGGGCGGGCCTACAGCCGCGGCCAACTGCTGGACCACGTCTGGGGCGCCAATGCCTACCTCGAAGAGCGCACCGTGGACGTCCATATCCGCCGACTCAGGAAAGCGCTTGAACCCACAGGGGTCAGCGCCTACCTGCAGACCGTGCGCGGCCACGGTTACCGATTCATGGCCGAAGAGTAGGGCCTGAACAGCCCGTGGCCGCCCGAAGCGCCAGGTACCACAGCGCGCGACTCGTCGTAGTGGCGATCCTCGCGGCCGCCGCCGGATGGCTGGTGGGCCACCCGCTCATCGCCGTGCTGGTCGCCCTGGCGGCGTACGGGATTTGGAACCTGTTCAACATCTTCCGCCTCCAGCGTTGGCTGCACGCCCCCGATTCGGAAATTCCCCAGAGTTTCGGGGTGTGGTCGGAGATTTTCGAGCGCATCAACAAGTTGGAAAAAGCCAGCCAGGAACAGAAAGAGCAATACAAAGCCATGATTCGCGATTTTCAGAGCCTCACCGATGCCCTTCCCGATGCCACACTGGTGATCGACCAGCATGGCAGTATCACCTGGTTCAACAACACCGCGAGAATCCGGCTCGGCCTCAAGATTCCGGAGGACATCGGGCAGCCTGTCACCAATCTTCTTCGCGGCCCCGACTTTGCCAACTGGCTGGCAGTGCAGGACGAGGTCAAGAGCAAGCTGGAGATGGCCTCGCCGGCCGACGAGAACGTTTGGTTCAGCATCAGCGCAGTGGATTATCGCGAAGGCCAGCGACTGCTGATCCTGCGGGACATCACCGAGGTACACAATGTCAACAAAGTTCGGCGCGACTTCGTTGCCAACATTTCCCACGAGCTCAGGACCCCCCTCACCGTTCTCCTCGGCTACCTTGAAATGCTGGAGGACAACTCGGACGATGCGGCCAGCATGGTCGGCAAGATGCGCACACAGGCCAAACAGATGCAGGACCTGCTGGCAGATCTGCTCGAATTGTCCAGGCTGCAGAGCAACCGCATCGTCGGCGAGGATGAGGAGGTGGACATTGCTGCCATGCTCGCGCAACTAGGCGAACAGATGGCCGAAATCAGCCGCGGTCAACACCAAATCGATTTCGAGGTCGACCGCGAACTATATCTGAAGGGCATCGCCGCTGATCTTGAAAGCGCATTCCGCAACCTGCTCCTCAATGCCGTCAATTACACGCCTGAAGGCGGCCGGATCCTGGTGCGCTGGACCGCGATAGCGAATGGTGCGGAATTCAGCGTGCAGGACACGGGAATCGGCATTCCACACCGCGACATCCCCCGCCTGACTGAGCGCTTCTACCGCGTCGCAAGCGATCGAGCACGCGCTTCCGGCGGAACCGGGCTCGGGCTGTCCATTGTCAAGCACGTGCTCAACGCCCATCAGGCAAGGCTGAACATCGAGAGCGAGCTCGGCGAGGGCAGCCGGTTCAGCTGCGTCTTTCCGGCGGAACGGGTCTGCATTCGCGCCCCTCGCCTCAAAGCCCTGTAAGCCTCGGGCTGTAACCGAACCGTAATATTCCGGCCGTACCATGGGCTGTTGTTCATACGAATGAAACTACGGAGCAATCGGATGAAGGCACGGTTCCTGATGTACCTCGCGGCCGCGATCGGCATGACAACGGCGAGCACAACCCTGGCACAAATGGAAGTCGACGCGAATCTGCCTGTTTACCAGAAGAGCAGTGGAGTGTCCGGAAATCTCTCCAGCGTCGGCTCGGACACTTTGGCAAACCTGATGACCCTTTGGGCGGAAGAGTTCAAGCGTGAATACCCCAACGTGAACGTGCAGATCCAGGCTGCAGGGTCGTCAACGGCCCCGCCTGCCCTCACGGAAGGCACTTCTAACCTGGGGCCGATGAGCAGACTGATGAAGGACCAGGAAATCGAAGCGTTCGAGACGCGGCACGGTTACAAGCCTACCCCGATCGCAGTGGCGATCGACGCCCTCGCGATCTTCGTCAACAAAGACAACCCAATTGACGGTCTTACCATCCCGCAGGTCGATGCGATTTTTTCCTCGACCCGCACCTGCGGAGCTCCTCAAGACATCTCTACCTGGGGCCAACTCGGGCTTACCGGGGGCTGGCAAAGCCGCGGCATCCAGCTCTATGGGCGCAATTCGGTTTCCGGGACATATGGATACTTCAAGGAACACGCCCTTTGCAAAGGTGACTTCAAGAACACCGTCAACGAGCAGCCGGGCTCGGCTTCGGTGGTCCAATCCGTCAGCACATCCCTGAATGGCGTGGGCTATTCGGGGATTGGCTATACGACGTCATCGGTGCGGGCTGTGCCATTGTCGCGGGAGGCCGGCAAGCCCTTCGTCGAAGCGACACCTGAAAACGCGGTGGCGGGCACTTATCCGCTGGCGCGATTCCTCTACGTATACGTTAACAAACGGCCCTTGCAGCCGCTCAATCCCATCACGCGGGAGTTTTTGACACTGGTGCTCTCGCGCCAGGGCCAGGAGGTGGTCGTCAAGGACGGCTACATCCCGCTGCCGGCGCCGGTGGCGGAGCGCGAATTGCGCAAGATCGTCGACTGAAGTTCATTCGATATGTTTCAGAATCGTGTCAGGAATCTCTCCTGACGCCGGTTCGTAACCTTCCTGTCACAATTGTGAAATAAACTCCCCGCCCAGATTCGGGCAGTAATCAGTGGGAGTGAGCAATGAAGTGGCTAATTGTGCTCGTTGTGGCGGGAGCAACTCTATCCGGCCAGGGTCGCGCGGCTGTCGACGAAGAAGAGGTCGCCCAGCTTCGCGAGCAGATCCGCGTGCTGAGCGAACGGCTGGACAGGCTGGAAAATTCCGCCCGCCCGGGAAACGGACAGGATGCCAGCACAAGTGTTGATATCGCTCAGGAAATCGAGCGGCGCATGAACGAACGCCTTGCCGAAGCGTGGACGGAACGCATTCGCTGGAAGGGTGATTTTCGATACCGGTACGAAAACATCGATGTCGAAGGCATCGACGAACGCAACCGCCAGAGAATCCGGGCGCGGGCCCAACTGGAGGCGAAACTGGGCGACGACACGCGCGTTGGCTTCGGTCTCGCCAGCGGCGGCCTGGACCCGGTGTCGACCAACCAGACGCTGGGCGCCGGAGGATCGAGCAAAGACATCAATCTCAACCTTGCCTACTTCAAGTGGAGCGGTGTGCCCAACACCGAGATCGTGGGCGGCAAGTTCAAGAACCTGCTTTATCGTCCGGGTGGCAACGGATTGCTGTGGGACGGCGACTGGAACCCGGAAGGTTTGGCCTTCCACTGGAATGACGGTCCACTATTCGCCTCGGGCATCGGCACCTGGGTCGAAAGCGACAGCGACACGTCCAATCAGGAATTCTCCTACGGGGCGCAGGCGGGCTGGAGGGTTTCACCGGCTGAAAGCGTTGATCTCGTAGTGGGAGCGGGGTATTACCGTTTCGATACTGCCGGGAGCGGCTCATTCTTCGGTGATGCCGACGACTTCTTCGGCAACAGTTTCGATCCCGAAGCCTTGGTATACCTCTACGACTACCACGAGGTGGAGGCGTTTCTCGAACTGAACTTCGACTTTTTCGGCCGACCCATGTCCGTCTTCGGCGACTACGTGACCAACCTGGAGGCTGATGAAAATGACACGGCTTACGCCTTCGGCGTGAAAAACGGGGAGGCAAAGGCACCCGGAAGCTGGGACTTCAGCGTGATTTACCAGGACCTGCAGGCCGACGCTGTGCTTGGGCTCCTGACGGATTCGGATTTCGGGGGTGGCGGAACCAACGCGCGCGGCTATATCCTGAATGCTGGTTATGCCTTCCGCGAGAACTGGAATGCGCAGTTTACCTACTTCATCAACCAGATCGGCATCGACACGGGTGACCCAAGAGATTTCGACCGTCTTCAGCTGGATTTGAATTTCAAGTATGACTAGAAGCGGTCTCAAAAATATTCATATGTCACGTTATTGGCCCGTTGGTTCGAGGGCAAGGCGGCGCACGGGTCACAGTAGCAACGCCTACGGGGCCCGTGCGCCAACGCAGCCATCGGGCCAACGGGCCATAACCCTCTGGGCCGTCAATGATTTTCCGCCCGGACGGCACCATCACTCCTTGAAGTACGATGAAGTACTCCTGCGTCGCGCTGGCACCACCGGATCGAAAAATCATTGGCGGCGTGACGCATGAATATTTTTGAGACCGCTTCGAGAGTCTCGCTTCGGGTATGAGCCAAACCGAGCGCGCCAACACGTATGCCGCAGTCGATCTCGGCAGCAACAGCTTTCACCTGCTGGTCTCGCGTCGCGAGCACGGCGAGCTGCGGGTGCTCGACCGCATCAAGGAAATGGTGCGCATCGCCGGCGGACTGGACGCCCAAGGCCAGCTCGACCCGGAAACCATGGGCCGCGCCCACGGCTGCCTGGCGCGGTTCGGCCAACGCCTGCGCGGCATCCCGGACGACAACATCCGCGCCGTCGGCACCCAGACTTTCCGCCGACTGCGCAACGCCAACGCCTTCCTGATGGTGGCCGAGACCGCGCTCGGCTGCAGCATCGACATCATTGGCGGGCGCGAGGAGGCGCGGCTCATCTACCTCGGCGTTTCCCAGGGCGTGTCGGGACCCGAAGGGCGGCGCCTCGTGATTGACATCGGCGGCGGCAGCACCGAGCTCGTCATTGGCGAGGGGCTGACCCCGCTGGAGCTCGAAAGCGTCCAGTACGGCTGCGTTACGCTCACGCGGCAATTCTTTGCCAGCGGCAAGATTACGCCGAGGACTTGGGGCAAGGCCAAGCGCGCCGTACTCGCCGACCTGCAGGAACTTCAAATCCGCTACCGCCAGACGGGTTGGGAAAGCGCCGTCGGGTCATCCGGTACCATCCGCGCCATCGCCGACATCTGCGAACAGCAGGGGTGGAGCGAGCGCGACATCATCGCCCCGGCGCTCGACAGACTGGTCCAGGCCATGCTCGATTTCGGCTCCGTTGAAAACGTAACCCTCGCCGGGCTGTCCGAGCGCCGCCACCCGGTCCTGATCGGCGGCCTGGTCATGCTCGCGGCTTGCTTCGAGGCATTCGGACTCGATCGCGTGCAGGTCTCCCCGTTCGCCCTGCGCGAGGGCCTGCTCCACGACCTCCTGGGCCGCCTCGACCATCGCGACCCGCGCGGCAGCACCGTCCAGGCCTTCAAGAAGCGCTACGGCGTCGACACTCAACAGGTCGAGCGCGTGAAGACGTGCGCGCTCAAGGCCTGCGAGCAGATCGCCGACGACATGTTTTTGCGCCCCGTGCACCGCGAGCTGCTGGCCTGGGCAGCCGACCTTCACGAGGTCGGTCTGAGCGTTTCGCACAGCCACTTCCAGAAGCACTCGGCCTACCTGGTGGAAAACTCCGACATGCCCGGTTTCTCGACGCAGGAGCAGCTGTTCCTGGCGGCGCTGATCCGCTACCACCGTCGCGCGGTGCCGAGCCGCTTCGCCGAGCGCCTGCCGCCCCGCTTGCACGAGCCGCTGCGAATCACCCTGTTCTGCCTGCGCTTCGCCTGCATCCTGTGCCGCTCCAGGGACGATGCCACGATCCCCAACTTCAGCCTCAGCGGGCAAGACCGCTCGATCTCCATACGCTTCAGTGAGAAGTGGGCCGAACAGCACCCGCTGACCCTGGCGGACCTCCAGGAGGAAGTCCAATCGCTGCGCAAAGTTGGGCTCCAGCTGAAGGTCCCCAGCCTCGAGGCGGCCTGAAGCACATGGCCGGAGTCGACTGGCGTCCCGGAGCATCCCGCCAGGTCCTCGAAACAAGGGCGCTGCTGCTTCAGCGGATCCGCGCGTTCTTCCAGGAGAGGGACGTGATGGAAGTCGAAACGCCGATCCTGTCCGCGGCCCGCAACAGCGATCCGAATATCGAGAGCATCGCCACCGGTGATCGCCGCCCGCGATTCCTCCGCACTTCACCGGAATACCCCATGAAGCGGCTGCTGGCTGCAGGCTCGGGCGACATTTTCGAGCTCGGGCGGGTGTTCCGCGGCGGCGAGCAGGGCCGCCGCCACAACCCGGAATTCACCATGGCCGAGTGGTACCGCCAGGGCATGGGCTACATGGAACTCGCCAGAGAAGTGGTCGACCTGATCCGTTTTTGCGGCGAGGCCTGCAGCGACATCCACTTCCAAGCCTGGCCGACTTGCGAAATCAGCTACCGGGTCTTGTTCCGGGAGTACGCGGGCGTCGATCCCTTCCACACCGACGAGACCGAGCTCGCGGCCGTCGCCGCCGAACGCGGGCTGGCGAGTTCGCGGCTAAGCCCGTCCGAGTGGCTCGACCTGCTGATGGCGCGTCTCATCCAGCCCACCCTCCCCGGCGAGACTTTCACCATCGTCCACGACTACCTGCCCGAACAGGCGGCGCTGTCACAGATCCGCGACGACGACCCGCCGGTCGCCGAACGTTTCGAGGTGTATGCCGGCCAGCAGGAGCTGGCCAACGGCTACCAGGAGCTGACGAATGCCTCCGAGCAGCGCGCGCGCTTCGAGCGAGACAGGCGCCAGCGCGCCGCCCGCGGCGAAGCCGAAGCCCCGCTCGATGAAAACCTCCTCGCCGGCCTCGAACACGGCCTGCCCGAATGCGCCGGTGTCGCCCTCGGCGTCGACCGCCTGCTCATGCTTATGCTGAATGTCGACGACATCGCCACGGTCCTGTCTTTCCCTTACGACCGCGCTTGAAGATTCTCTGGGGCCGGATAGCGATATCGTCGTTTGGCTCATGTATCCGCGGCCCCTTCGGGGCTTCCCTCGCTCCTTGGCGCTTGATGGACACGCGCATGACAGCCCTTCCATGGGCTGCATCCGCTGGCTCGGCATCCTGCCTCGCCGTCCAGTCGCGCCTGCGTCGCTCGGCACGCGCAACGGCTTCGCCGCCTAATTACGACACTTCGTGTCTTGCATTACGGCGGCTTTCGCCTGCGCTACCAAATCGCCAAATGACGATACCGCTACCCGGCCGTGGAAACGTCTGCGCCGCCGGGATGCCTCCACCTGCAGAAGCACTGCACCCGAGCCGGCGAGATTCCTCCCCCGGGAGCGTTGAGAATGCCAAGCGAGGAAGGAGCGACTGCGTAATTTCGCATGGATGCGAAATTAGCCCATCCAGCACATGGACGTGCTGTATGGGCGTGCGCACGAAGCAAGGACGAGCGAGGGAAGTCCCGAAGGGACCGTTCGATCGCGACCGGGGGAGGAATCCCGCCGGCTCCTGTTTCACCTACTGGGATTTGGGAGGAGGAAGGGTGATGGTGACCACCAGGCCGCCGTCAGGGGCATTGGCGGCCGAGATGTCGCCGCCGTGGCGGCGCACGGCGGCGGCCGCGATGGAAAGGCCGAGGCCATGACCGCCGGTGTTGCGATCACGTGATTCCTGCACCCGGTAGAAAGGCTGGAAAATCTTCTCCAGCTCGGCCTCCGGCACCCCGCTGCCGAAATCGCGCACCGAAATCCGAATCTCGCCACCCCTCCCCGCATCGAGTCGAAGCTGAACCCCTTGGGCCGGATCGGTGTGCCTGAGGCCGTTGCGCAGGAGGTTTTCAATGGCGCGCCACAAGAGCTCGCGATCGCCCCGGTAGATCACAGAGTCCGCGCCCGGCCAGTCGATTCCCGGGCTCCCCTCCGGTGCCTCGTAGTCGACCGTCTCCGCAAGATCATCCAACAAATGCGACAGGTCCAGCTCTTCCTCCGTACTCGGCGCCGTCTCGGACGACTCGCGCAGCAAGCCCAGTACATCGTTCACCAATGTCTCCAGCCGTTCGCTCTCGAGCTGGATGCGGTCGAGCTCCGAAGACACCTGACCGGCGCCCTTCTTGCGGGCGATCTCCAGTGCCACCGTCAACCTGGCCAGCGGCGAGCGGAGCTCGTGGCTGACGTCGCGCAGTAGCCGCCGGTTGGCGAGCTGCATCGACTGCAGGTGGGTGGCCATCCTGTCGAAATCCTCGGCCAGTTCCCCAATCTCGTCGTGGCGGGTGGGCTTCAATTCGCCGACCCGCGCGTGGAGGTCGCCTTCACCGATCCTGCGGCTGGCCTCGCGAATCTTCTGCAGCGGCGCCGTGAAAGACGTGGCCAGGAAAAAGCTGACCACCGCACTGATCACGGCGGCTGCGATGAGCCGCAGCAGCGTGCCCTGCGGCCCGGGCGCCAGGAAGGCGCCCGGCGGCGTACGGGCAAAGGTGTGGATGGTGTACGGCCTGCCCTCGGCATCGACGATGCGAGCCCGTTGCACCGGTCGCCTGACCTCGGTGAGTGTGCGCAGCGCGGCTTCCCGGCCGAGGATTTCAACGCTTTCCTGGTCGACCACGAATATGTGGCTGCGCGCAATCAGAGGGATGGCTTCCAGCTCCTCGATCAGGCCCTCCCTGCCGCGCTCGAACAGCGCGCGAGCCGAACGCTGGGAAATCCGTTCCATACCGCGTGAAAAAATATTCGCCGGGTCTTCCGCCCACTGCCCGCGGGCGATGATGTCGTTGATCAGCCCGACCGCGGCCGAAAATCCCACGATGCTCAACCACATCGTGAGGAAGATCTTCCAGAATAATCGCGACATGCGAAAACGTCGTGGGGCGCCTAAAAGGCGCGGTACTGGTAGCCGATCCCTCTGATGGTCTCGATGCGCGGCTCGCCGCCGGGCGCGGAGCCCAGCTTGCGGCGCAGATTGCTTACGTGCATGTCGATGCTGCGGTCGTGCTGCACGGGTTCGCGGTTGAGCGCGGAAATGTAGAGATCGCGTTTGCTCACCACCTCACCCTGGTGTTGCAGCAGTGCCAGAAGGATGCTGAACTCGGTGCTGGTCAGCTCGACTTCCTCGCCCGCGCGCTTGAGCTGCCGCGCGCCGATGTTCATTTCCAGGTCGTCGACCTTGATCTCGTTCTTGCCGGCCGTCACGTTGGATCGGCGGAGCACCGCGCGGATCCGCGCCAGCAGCTCGCGGGGATTGCATGGTTTGGGCAGGTAATCGTCGGCGCCCAATTCGAGGCCGAGGATGCGGTCGAGGTCCTCGCCGCGGGCGGTCAGCATGATCACCGGGATGCGCGATTCCTTGCGAAGTTCTTTGAGTACGTCCATGCCGCCAAGCACCGGCATCATGACGTCGAGCACGATCAGGTCCAGCCCAGGCTTGCGGGCCTCGTCCAGGCCGGCGCGCCCGTCGTGTGCCAAGCGCACCCGTAAGCCCTCGGATTCGAAGTATTCCCTGAGCAGGCCGCACAGTTCGACGTCGTCGTCTACGATCAGAATGCTGGTTTGCATCGACATGTTCACCCCACTCGGGTCGGTCTTCGCCGACCATGGCTACCCATCATGGGATTCTCCCGCCGAGAATTCAACAGGGACATGCCACGTCCTGGTCGCCGCCTTGGCGCACTGCCCCTGGTTCACATTTCGCAATCCGTTCAAGGTGGCGACGGTTTTGTGACAACTTGAAGGAATGCGCCCGCAAGCTTGTAACGACTCTGTCACAAGCGGTCGATAGACTCAAAATCCCAAGGAACCCGGCACTTGCGAGCCCCGACGGCAGGGTTTTCCAACAATATCGGAACCATCACTCATGATCCACTCATCGACTGGGAGCCGCAGTTGCCAAGCCCGTAAGGCACTGCCGGCCAAAGTGCTTGTTCCAATCCTGATGGCCGCCTCCTTCGCCCTGCCGGCGCAGGAAGACCTCGGCGCCCTGGCCGACCGCCTGATCAAGATGCGCGGTGAGGTCGACAGCCTGCAGAGCGAGCTGAACGTCCAGCGCGAAGAGCACAAGAACCGCATGGCTTACCTGTCCGCCCAGTTGGCGGACCTCGAGGCAAGCCGGGACCGCGAAGCGCTCAGGGTCGGGCAACTCGAGGAGGACCTCGAGGAACTTCGTCTCGAAGTGGCGGCCGCGGGAGACTCCTCCGAATCCCTCACGCCCGTCGTGTTGAACCACATCAGCCTGATGCGCGAGCAAGTTACCTTCGGTTTTCCCTTCAAGGTGCGGGAGCGACAGGCGGCCCTGGACGAGATCAGCAATCAGCTGGAGGGCGGCGTGATCCACGCCCAAAGGGCCGTCAACCGCCTGTGGGCCTTTGTCGAAGACGAAATCCGCATCAGCCGCGAAAACGCCATCTACACGCAGTCGATCGAACTGGGCGGCGAGAACGTGCTGGTCGACGTGGCCAAGCTCGGCAACACGATGATGTATTTCCGCACACGTGACAAGGAATATGGCCGCGCCGTCCCGACCTCCAACGGGTGGAAGTTCGAGCTATTGAGTTCGACTGAAGATGAAAAGCAGGTGGCCGAGCTGTTCGACTCCCTGCGCAAACAGATTCGGCAGGGGTATTTCGAATTGCCCAACGCCCTTCCGACGCCAGGGGGTTCGTCATAAAGATCATGATCAAACTCGCCGCGTCGCTGTTGCTGCTGACCGGCCTTTCGGTTGCGGCCCAGGAGGAAGCCGGACCCGAGGCCGCGCAGACGCAACCCCCGGTACCCGTGATCAACCCCGAGAAAGCGCGTGACGAGCTCGAACAGGCCTACCAGAAGGAATACGCCTTCCTCGAGGCCCAGCTGCGTGACCTGCGACAGCGCCTCGACGCCTTCGAGGCCGAGGCCGCGTCTTCCGGAAGCCGGAAAGAGGCCCAGATCGACACTGTCGAGGCTGACTACCTCGACCTCCAGGCCCGCGGAGAACGCCTCAACGATCTGCTGGTCGAGGCCGAACGGCAGATTGAATCGGTCCAGGACAGCCGTTCGACTCTGGAGGCAACGTTCATCCAGGCCGGATCCACCCTGGAGCCTTACGCAGAAGAATTTCCCCGGCTGGCCGAGTTCAAGTCACCGGATTACCTGGCCAGCGGCGATGCAGAAAAAATTGACGCCCTGTTCAGCGCCGCCAGAGAGCTAATCAACGACCTGTCATCGGTGCGCGCAGTGTCCGGCGACTTCTTCCTCGCGGGCGGCGCTGAAGTGAGCGGCACGATCGTCAAAGTGGGCAACATCGCTTCCTTCGGCATCAGCGAACAGGGGGGCGGCGCTCTCGCCCCGGCGGGCGGAGGCCGCTTGAAGGTGTGGCCGGCGAGCATGCCGGAGACCGCCCGTACACTGGCGGCCGATCAGTCGCCCTCCAACCTCGGGATTTTCCTATACGAATCAACCACGTCCACGGTCGAGGAGCAAGAGAGCAAGAGCTTCGTCGGAGTCATCAACAGCGGCGGGATTATCGCCTGGATCATCATGCTCCTGGGCGGCATCGCGCTGATCATGATCGTGCTCAGGGTGGTGTTCCTCCGCCGCGCGCGGTTCCGTACCGGCAAGGTGGGCCACACGGTTTCCGACCTTGCCGGCCAGGGTAAGCTGGATGAGGCACTGGCCGCCGCCAAGGACCTCAAGGGCGCTGCGTCCCGGGTCGTCAGTGCGGCGATTCGCAACCTCGAATATGACCGCGATCACATCGAGGACATCATCTCCGAGGCCATCCTGCACGAATCGCCCCACCTCAACCGCTTCGGTTCGGCGATTTTGGTCATCGCCGCCGTGGCGCCGCTGCTGGGACTGCTGGGCACCGTTACCGGCATGATCACGACTTTCGACATCATCACGGAGTTTGGTACCGGCGATCCCAAGCTGCTCTCGAGCGGCATCTCCATCGCGCTGGTGACCACCGAGGTGGGGCTCGCCGTCGCGATCCCGGCCCTGATCTTCGGCAACCTGCTGTCGGGCTGGGCCGAATCGATCAAGGAGGACATGGAACGGGCCGCCCTGCAGGTGACCAACATGTACAAGGCGAATGTCGAGCGCAAAACACAGCCTCAGGCGCAGCCTGCCTGATAGATGATCTCGGAGTTCTTACAGGCGCTGTTCGACTACATGGAGGCCGGCGGCTCGGTCATGCCGCCGCTGATGATTGCGACCATCGTGTTGTGGTATGCCATCGGCTACCGCATCGCTGCGCTGAAACGCGGCACCGAGCGGGGTGCACGCACGCTCATCTACCGCATGGCGGCCGGCAAGCATTCAACGGGCGACGGCGTTCTGTTGCGGGCGGCCCGCAAAGGCATGGAACTTCGAAGTCAAAACTACCCGCAGCTGCGGCCCTATCTCGACGATGCCTTTTTCGAGGAAGAGCGTGCGCTGCGCAAGTTCAACATGCTGATCCTGACCATCGTGCTGGTCGCCCCGCTGCTGGGCCTCTTGGGCACGGTCATCGGGATGATCGAGACCTTTGACTCGCTGGGCGACATGTCGCTGTTTTCGCAGTCCGGCGGTATCGCCGGCGGTATCTCGCAGGCCCTGTTCACCACCCAGATGGGGTTGGCCGTGGCCATTCCTGGACTGCTCGTCAACGGGGCACTGAATCGCAAGGCGCTGGAGATGCAACTGGAGTTGGCACAGATGAAGGATTTTTTGTGTACCGCCGACGCGCCGCGCGGCGAACCATCGACAACAACTCAGCGGCGGCCGTTTCGGATTCAGCAGGTACTGCCTAAATGAGATACAGAGAGAAAAATGAATCGATCCAGGACATCAACCTTTCACCGCTGATCGACATGGTATTCATCCTGCTGATCTTCTTCATGGTCAGCACGACCTTCATCAAGGACATGAAGCTGGACCTGGACCGGCCCGCCGCTTCGTCATCCGTCACGGCTTCTACCAAGGCGATCCGGCTGTATATCGACTCCTCGGGCGACACTTACCTCGATGGCGAACCTGTCCGGGTTTGGGTTATCCAGAGCCGGCTGCGAGACCTGCTGCGGGGGCAAACCGGTAAATCGGTGCTGGTGGTCACGGACGACGGCGTGCCGGCCGGGCAGTTGATAGAGGTGGTCGACCAGGCACGCCTGGCCGGTGCCCAGGACGTCGGCGTCGCCACTGTAGCTGAGGCTGGAGCCGGCTAGTGAAAGTGCAGGCCCGCCGCCGCCTTTATGCCCTTTCCACCATGGTGGTGGGCTCGTTCCTGGTATTCGGGTCGGTGGTCCTGATCAACCACGCCCTGAGCGACATCGAAGACGTGCGGGCGGACCAAGCGGATCAGATTCAGTTCGAGCGCAAGAAACCGCCGGAAGAGAAAAAAATCGACAAGCCCAAGCCGAAGCCGAAACCCAAGCGCACACCCCATGCGCCACCCGCCCCGCTTACCGGCCTCGATACGTCGCTTTCCGGCGTGGACATGGGCATTCCCGGCTTCTCGGCCGATGATCTCATGGGCCTGGAAGGTGACCTGCTCGGGGACGCCAGCGACATGGTGATGACCGACGACACCGTCGACCAGCCGCCGAAGGCCATTTTCCAGGCTCCCATGGCCTATCCGCCCCGGGCGCGCGCGCAAGGTCAGAAAGGTTACGTGGTGCTGTCCCTGCTGATCGGCCTGACCGGCGAAATCGAGCAGGTCGAAGTGGTCGAGTCCTTTCCGGAAGGACTCTTCGAGGAGTCCGCCCTGACGGGCGTACAACAGTGGCGCTTCGATCCCGCCATGTACCAGGGACAGGCCGTGCGCGCCTGGGCCAGGCAGCGTATCCGTTTCGACCTGAGCTGATGCTGCAGGCCCCATGCTGACAGCGCGAATGAACCTCCTCGGGCTGCTGGCGGCATTGCTGCTGATGGGCTCTCTGCAGTTTGGTTTCGCTGCCGACCAAAAGGACGACGGTGAGGTCGTTTACCTCGATCTTGCGGCGCTGATGCTGCGCGATGGAAACCTGGACCGCGCCGTCGTGGCGCTCGACCAGGTCGATCTCGAGCAGGAGGGCCTGGACCTCGAGCGTTATTACACCTTGCGCGGTCTC
>Ga0302046_10001157_pt1 | contig 24850 bp, 24 predicted proteins | sample RVTome_11_FD_200261 | JGI IMG/M metagenome (GOLD analysis project Ga0302046, IMG submission 200261) | Soil microbial communities from uranium-contaminated site in the Upper Colorado River Basin, Wyoming, United States - RVT147D111 (version 2) ... | reverse complement strand
CCTCGGAGGGTATGCAGCAGGCCTCCTCGCCGAGAGCCACATGGGACGGCCGACGAAGCTCGAGGGCAGCCCGGAGCATCCGGCCAGCCTGGGCGCCACCGACGTCTTCGCCCAGGCCGAGATCCTCAACCTCTACGACCCCGACCGGATGCAGACGGTGACCCGCAACGGCCGCATCTCCACCTGGGCCGAGTTCGCGGCCGAGATGGCGCGCGCGGTCTCCGCCTTCGCCGCCGGGGGCGGCCTGCCGTTGAGGATCCTGACCGGGACCGTGACCTCTCCAAGTCTGGCGGCGCTGATCCGCACCGTGCTCGAGGAGAATCCCAAGGCCCGCTGGCATCAGTGGGAGCCGGCGGGGCTGCACGCCGCTCGCGAAGGCTCGCTGCTGGCGTTCGGGGAACGCCTCGCGGTGCGCCACGACTTCAGCCGTGCCGACGTGGTGCTGGCGCTGGACGCCGACTTCCTGACCCAGGGCCCCGGCGCCGTCCGCTACGCGCGCGACTTCATGGACAGGCGCCGGACGCGGCGGGGCGCGACTCGCATGAACCGGCTCTACTCCGTAGAGTCGAGCCCGAGCCCGAGCGGCACGGTCGCGGACCACCGGATGCCGCTGTCGAGCGCCGAGATCGGTCACTTCGGCCTCGCCGTGGCTGCCGAGCTGGGGCTCGCCGTCGGCTCGCCGCCCCCGGCGGGACCCTGGAGGGCCCTGGCCCGGACGGTGGCCGGAGACCTCGCCTCCCATCGCGGCCGCTCGATCGTCGTGGCGGGCGATCAGACCTCGCCCGAGCTCCACGCCCTGGCCCTGGCGATGAACCGGACACTGGGCAATCTCGGCGGCCCCGTCGTGGTGGCCGAGCCGGTGGAAGCGGAGCCGGTCGACCAGGTCGCCTCGATCACCGACCTGGTGACCGCCCTCGACGACGGCGAGGTGGACACGCTCCTCGTCCTCGGCGGCAATCCGGTCTACGATGCCCCGGCCGATCTCGACTTCGCGACGGCCCTGGGCAAGGCCGCCCGGCGGATCTACCTCGGCCAGCGCGTCAACGAGACGGCGGAGCTGTGCCACTGGAACCTCCCCGAAGCGCACTTCCTCGAGAGCTGGGGCGACGGCCGCGCCTACGACGGCACGGCGTCCATGATCCAGCCCCTCATCGAGCCCCTGTACGGCGGCAAGAGCGCCTGGGAGACCGTCGCCGTCTTCACCGCCGCCGGGCCGCGCGACGGCGAGGAGATCCTGCGCTCCCACTGGCAGCCACGGCTCGCCGGCGCGGATGCCGAGAAGAGCTGGCGCCGGGTCCTTCACGACGGAATCGTGCCGGAGAGCGGGTCGGGGCCGCGCGAGGCGCCGGCCACGGACCTCGCACCGATCGCCGCGGCGCTGCTCGCAAGAGCGGCGCCGACGCCGGAGGCCCCCGAGCTTCTCCTGCGTCCGGACCCGACGGTCTGGGACGGTCGCTTCGCCAACAGCGGCTGGCTGCAGGAGTGCCCGAAGCCGCTGACCAAGCTGACCTGGGACAACGCGCTGCTGGTGAGCCCGGGCCTCGCCCATCGCATGGGTCTGGCCAACGGCCAGCTGGTCGCCGTGGCGGCCGGCGAGCGCTCGCTAGAGGTGCCGGTCTGGATCCAGCCGGGGCAGGCCGAGAGCTCGGCGACCCTGCACCTGGGGTACGGCCGGCGCAAAGCCGGGCGCGTGGGAAGCGGCACCGGTTTCGACGCCTACCGGCTGCGCACGTCGCGGCAGCTCTGGACCGTGGAGGCCGTCCGACTCGGTGCCGGTACCGGCGTCCACACGCTGGCCAGCACGCAGCTCCACCACAACATCTCCGCGCAGCCCTGGCAGGGGGAGAACCTCGAGGGGCGAGCGGCCGAGGCTCGTCACCTGGTGCGGGTCGGGACCTTCGACGAGCTCCGTGAGGATTCCTCCTTCGCGCACCACGGAGGGCACGGCCCCGACGAGTCGCTCAGCCTCTACCCGGGCTGGACGTACGAGGGTCATGCCTGGGGGCTGTCGGTGGATCTGACCGCCTGCACCGGATGCAACGCCTGCGTCGTCGCCTGCCAGTCGGAGAACAACATCCCGGTGGTCGGCAAGGAGCAGGTGGCCAACGGACGCGAGATGCACTGGATCCGCATCGATCGCTACTACCAGGGGAGCCTCGCCGATCCGGCCGTGCACCATCAGCCGGTGATGTGCATGCACTGCGAGCAGGCGCCCTGCGAGGTGGTTTGTCCGGTAGCGGCCACGGTGCACTCGGACGAGGGCCTCAACGACATGGTCTACAACCGGTGCGTGGGGACCCGCTACTGCTCGAACAACTGTCCCTACAAGGTGCGCCGGTTCAACTTCCTCAAGTACAACGACACCGAGACCCCGGTCCTCGAGCTGCTGCGCAACCCCGACGTCACGGTGCGGGTGCGCGGCGTCATGGAGAAGTGCACGTACTGCGTGCAGCGGATCAACGGCGCCCGCATCGGCGCCCGGCGCGAGGGGCGGAAGATCCGCGACGGCGAGATCGTCACCGCGTGCCAGCAGGCCTGCCCGACGCGGGCCATCTCCTTCGGCGACCTGAACGACCCGAGCTCCGAGGTCGCCAGGCGCAAGGCGGAGCCGCACGACTACGGCCTGCTGACCGAGCTCGGCACCCGGCCGCGCACGACCTACCTGGCCAAGATCGTCAACCCGCACGGGGCCCTCGGCAACAGCTCGGGATCCGGACCCGGCTCGACCGAGGGACGCGCCTGATGTCGGTGGACGGCGACGCGCTGCGCGGCAGGCCGCCGGTGGTGGCCCCCGGCCACACCCCCGCCTCGGTCACGGACAAGATCAGCCAGATCGTCCTCACCCGGACGCCGAGGTGGTGGTGGGCGGCGTTCGGGATCTCCTTCCTGCTGGTCCAGGTGCTGCTGGTCTCCCTGACCCACCTGGTCGTCGAGGGCACCGGCATCTGGGGCGTCAACATCCCGGTCGGATGGGGCTTCGCGATTATCAACTTCGTCTGGTGGATCGGCATCGGGCACGCCGGCACCCTGATCTCGGCGATCCTCCTGCTGCTGCGCCAGGAGTGGCGGACCTCGATCAACCGCTTCGCCGAGGCGATGACCCTCTTCGCCGTGGCCTGCGCCGGCATCTTCCCGCTGATCCACGTCGGCCGGCCGTGGCTCGCCTACTGGCTGCTGCCCTATCCCAACACCATGGGCCTGTGGCCGCAGTTCAGGAGCCCCCTGATCTGGGACGTCTTCGCGGTCTCGACCTACGCGACGGTCTCAGCCCTCTTCTGGTACGTCGGCCTGATCCCCGATCTCGCCACCCTGCGCGATCGCTCGCGGCGCAAGTGGAAGAAGCTGCTCTACGGTTTCGGCGCCATGGGCTGGCGCGGCTCGGCGGTCCACTGGCACAACTACGAGGTGGCCTACCTGCTGCTGGCCGGCCTGGCGACGCCGCTGGTCGTCTCGGTCCACACGGTGGTCTCCTTCGACTTCGCGGTCGGCCAGATCCCCGGCTGGCACGCCACCATCTTCCCGCCCTACTTCGTGGCGGGGGCCATCTTCGCGGGCTTCGCCATGGTGCTGACCCTGGCCATCCCGCTGCGCAAGGTCTTCGGCCTCGAGGACTTCATCACCCTGCGCCACATCCAGAACATGGCCAAGGTGATGCTGGCGACGGGCCTGATGGTCGCCTACGGCTATGCGGTCGAGATCTTCATGGCCTTCTACAGCGGCAACCAGTACGAGGAGTTCATGCTGCTGAACCGCATCCAGGGCCCCTACCGCTTCCACTGGTGGGCTCTGCTGTTGTGCAACGTCCTGGCTCCGCAGCTGATCTGGATCCGCAGCGTCCGCTCGACGCCCTGGCTGGTCTTCGTCGTGGCGATGTTCGTGAACGTCGGCATGTGGCTCGAGCGCTTCGTCATCGTCGTCACCAGCCTCCATCGCGACTTCCTGCCCTCCTCCTGGGGGACGTACAGCGGCACCTTCTGGGACTGGTCGACGTTCATCGGCACGATCGGCCTCTTCCTGGCCCTGCTGTTCCTCTTCATCCGCTTCCTGCCGATGATCTCGATCTCCGAGATGCGGGCGATCCTGCCCGAAGCCAAGATCGGCAAGGACGGTGGGGCATGAGCGTCTCGCGAACCGCCAAGGTCGGGACCGTGTACGGCCTGATGGCCGAGTTCGACGACCCGGAGTCTCTGGTCGCAGCCTGCGAGGCGTCGCGCAAGGCGGGGTATACAAAGCTCGACGCCTACACGCCCTATCCGATCGAGGAGGTCTGGGAAGCGATCGGCCACCACCGCTCGAAGCTGCCGCTGATCGTGCTGATCGGCGGGTTGCTCGGGTGCCTCGGCGGCTTCGCGCTGCAGTACTGGGCCGCGGCCATCGAGTATCCGATGAACGTCGGCGGGCGGCCCCCGGCCTCCTGGGTGGCCTTCATCGTGCCGGCCTTCGAGACGACGATCCTCCTCGCCTCCTTCGCCGCGGTGCTGGGCATGTTCGCTCTCAACGGGCTGCCGATGCCGTATCACCCCGCCTTCAACGTCGAGCGATTCGTCGCCGCCTCCCGCGACCGGTACTTCCTGATGATCGGGGCCGTCGATCCGCTGTTCGAGCGCGGGGAGACCGAACGGTTCCTGCATGCGCAGGGCCCCACCACTGTCTCCGAGGTGGAGAGGTGAGCATGCGGTCGGCGCTCCTCCTAGTGCTCATCGCGTTGAGCGCTTGTCGCCAGGACATGCACGACGCCCCCAGGTACGAGCCCCTCGAAGAGAGCCGGTTCTTCACCGACGGGCAGGCCTCCCGGCTCCTTCCGGCCGGCACCGTCGCCCGCGGTCAGCTGCGCGCCGACGACCTTCTCTACCGCGGCGTCGGCCCGGACGGAGGCTTCGCCACCGAGCTGCCGGTGCCGGTCACGAAGGCCCTGCTCGAGCGCGGACGGGAACGCTTCGAGATCTTCTGTTCGCCTTGCCACGGCCGCACGGGCGACGGCCGGGGAATGATCGTGCAGCGCGGCTTCAAGGCCCCTCAGACCTTCCACCAGGACCGCCTGCGCAACATGCCCATCGGTTACACCTTCGACGTGATGACCAACGGCTTCGGCCAGATGTCCAGCTACGTCAGCCAGGTGCCGGTGGAGGACCGCTGGGCGATCGCCGCCTGGGTGCAGACCCTGCAGCTCGCGCAGCACGCTCCGGCCGATCGCCTGAGCGCAGCCGAGCGGGCAAGGCTCGACGGCGATGCCGAGGCCGGCGAGGAGCCCCACGGCGCCGAGGAGGGTCACGAGTGAGCCAGCCGTTTGCCCCTCCACACGAGCTCGCTGCTCTGCGCGGCAAAGCCTGGACGGCCGGCGCGGTCGGCCTCGCCGGGCTCGGCGCCGGGTTCCTCCTCGACCGCGAACAGTTCTTCCGCTCTTACCTGGTGGCCTGGCTCTGGGTGCTCGGCATCGCTCTGGGCTGCTACGCCGTGGCCTTGCTCCATCAGCTCACGCGCGGCGCCTGGGGCCTGATGATCCGGCGTCCCCTCGGCGCCGCCACCCGCACCCTGCCCTACGTGGCACTGCTCTTCGCCCCGATCGCGTTCGGCCTGCAGGAGCTCTTCGTCTGGGCGCGTCCGGAGGCCGTCGCGGCCGATCCCGTTCTGCAACAGAAGACCTGGTTCCTGAATCCGACCGGCTTCCTGATCCGCTTCGTCCTCTATTTCCTGATCTGGATGGCGCCGATGTGGCTGCTCAACCGGATGTCGCTGCGGCAGGACGTGCAGGCCTCGGACCGGACCTTCCGGCGGATGCAGAAGATCGCGGCGCCCGCCCTCGGCCTCTACTGCGTCGCCGCCACTCTCGCTTCGATCGACTGGCTGATGTCACTCGATCCCCACTGGTACTCGAGCCTCTGGGGCGTCTACTTCATCGGCGGGCACGCGGTGTCGGCGTTTGCTTTCGCCATCCTGATCGCGCTCTATCTCTCCCAGCGCGAGCCGATGAAGGAGCACCTGCAGCGCCGCCACTTCCACGACTACGGCAAGCTGCTGCTCGCCTTCGTGATGCTGTGGACCTACTTCCAGCTCTCGCAGCTGATCATCATCTGGTCCGGGAATCTGCCCGAAGAGGTCCCCTTCTATCTCGACCGCGTGCACGGCGGCTGGCGGTGGGTGACGATCGCGCTGATCGTGGCCCACTTCGCCCTGCCGTTCGTGCTGCTGCTGTCGCGGGATCTCAAGCGGGACGCCAGGAAGCTGGGGCTGGTGGCCGCCCTCCTGCTGGTGATGCGCTGGGTCGATCTCTACTGGCAGGCCGCCCCGGCGTTCGGGCACGGCGGCGAGCACGCCTCCGCGATGCCCCACTGGATGGATGTGGCCGCGATCGTCGGCCTCGGGGGCCTCTGGTTCGGCCTCTACCTGACCGAGCTCGCCAGGCGCCCGCTGCTGCCCGCCTTCGAGCCCTACCTGCAGGAGGCCCTCGAACATGAGTGAGCAGCTCGACCATGAGCTCTCGCTGCGCGGGATCGTCAGCTTCGCCGTCGGCCTGGTGCTGGTGATCGTTCTCGCCGCGGCGGCCCTCTGGTTCCTGACCGGCTGGCTCACCTCACGCTCGGTCGCGGCCGACCCGCCGCCTCCGGCGCTGCGCGAGGCCCGGCAGCCCTGGGAACCACCCGGTCCGCCGCTGCAGACCGACCCATTCCGCGATCTCGACGAGCTGCGCGCCGCGGAGGAGGAGACGCTCGAGGGCTGGGCCTGGGTCGACGAGAACGCCGGGCTGGCCCGTGTCCCGGTCGAGAAGGCGATGGAGCTCTACGTGGCCGGAGAGCGCGCCGGAGTGCCGACACGACCCGCGGCGCCGGCGACGGCGGACGATGGAGGGGAGGCGCGGCCGTGACGCCGCGCTGGGCGACGATCGCCCTGCTGCTGGCGGCGGCTCCGGCCCTGGCCATGGAGCAGCCCGCCCGTTCCCCCGGTCCGCTGCCCGAGGTGGCCTTCGAGCAGCGCCTCGGCGAGAGCCTGCCCCTCGACGGCCGCTGGACCGACGCCGAGGGTCGCACTGCGACCCTAGACCGGTTCCTGAACGGCCGGCCGGCCCTGCTCGCCTTCGTCTACTACGACTGCCCGATGCTCTGCGGCATGACGCTCTCCGGCCTGGCCGGCTCGCTCAAGCCCGTCGACCTCGAGCCCGGCCGCGACTTCGACGTGGTGGTGGTGAGCTTCGACCCCGCCGAGACGCCGCAGCAGGCGGCCGAGCGCAAGGAGCAGGCCCTCTCCCAGTACGGCCGGCGCGACACCGCCGACGGCTGGCACTTCCTCACCGGGGACGAGACCGCCATCGAGGCGCTCACCTCCGCGGCGGGCTTTCGCTTCAGCCGCGTCGAGGAGACCGGGGAGTGGGCCCACGCGGCCGGGCTCCTCGTGCTGACGCCGGACGGCCGGATCGCCCGGACCTTCTCCGGCATCGAGTACCCGTCGCGCGACGTCCGTCTCGGCCTCGTCGAGGCCGGTGAGGGAACCGTCGGCTCACTCGTCGACCAGGTGCTGCTGCTCTGCTTCAAGTACGACCCCGCCACCGGCCGCTACAGCTTTGCGACGCTCACGGCCGTCCGGATCGGCGGCATCCTCACCCTGGCGGCGCTGGTCGCTTTCGCTTGGATCTCCATCCGCAGGGAGCGCGGCGGGGCCGCGACGAGCTCATGAACCTCGGCTTCCCCCTGTTCCCGGAGTCCGCGTCGACGCTGGCGCCCAAGGTCGACGCGGTCTACTTCTTCGGCCTCGGCATCGCGGCGTTCTTCTCGCTGCTGATCGCCGCCCTCATCCTCTTCCTGGCGGTGCGCTATCGCCGACGCTCGGCGGACGAGGTCGGGAGGCCCGAGAAGGCCGGTCTCTGGCTGGAGGTGGCCTGGTCCGTCATCCCCCTCGGCATCCTGCTCGTCATGTTCGCCTGGGGGTTGGACGTGTTCCTGGCCGCCACCCGGCCGCCGGCCAACGCCGTCGAGTACTACGTCACCGGCAAGCAGTGGATGTGGAAGTTCCAGCATCCGAGCGGCCGGCGCGAGATCAACAACCTCCACGTCCCCGTGGGGCAGGCGATCAAGCTCACCATGACCTCCGAGGACGTCATCCACTCCTTCTTCGTGCCGGCCTTCCGCGCCAAGATGGATGTCGTCCCCGGCCGCTATACCACCTTCTGGTTCGAGGCGACGAAGACGGGCACGTACACGCTCTTCTGCGCCGAGTACTGCGGCGTCGAGCACTCCCGGATGGGGGGCTCGATCGTCGTCATGGAGCCGCGCGAGTACGAGCGCTGGCTGGCCGGCGGCGAGCTCGCGACGGCCGCGGCCCCTCCGAGCGGTGAGGAACTCTTCTCGGCCAAGGTCTGCGACACCTGCCACCGCCCGGATTCGAAGCTCCAGGCGCCCTACCTCCAGGGTCTCTTCGGCAGCGCGGTGGAGCTCGTCTCCGGTGAGACCGTCATCGCCGACGAGACCTACCTGCGCGAGTCGATCCTCGAGCCAGGCGCCAAGGTCGTGGCCGGCTACATGGCGGTCATGCCGACCTACGCCGGGCAGCTCACCGAGGAGGAGATCCTGCAGCTGATCGTCTACATCAAGTCGCTGGGCGGCGACGGAGGGGGCGGCCATGACGCGGCCGCGGCCCCGGCCGCGGAGCCCGCGGCGGAGTCGGAGACCCCGTGATGAACGCCGCCGAGGCCCGCCTGGACACCCACTACCTCAACGCGGACTACGGCGTGCGCTCGTGGCTCTTCACCAAGGACCACAAGCGCATCGCTCTGCTCTACCTCCTCACGGTGACCGTCTTCTTCGCCCTCGGCGGCGTGATGGCTGTCCTGATCCGCCTCGAGCTCGCGACCCCGCAGGGCGACCTGGTGCAGCCGGACACCTACAACCGGCTGTTCACCATGCACGGCGTGCTGATGATCTTCCTCTTCCTCATCCCGTCGATCCCGGCGGTGCTGGGCAACTTCCTGCTGCCGCTGATGATCGGCGCCAAGGACTTGGCGTTCCCCAAGCTCAACCTCGCCAGCTGGTACATCTTCACCATCGGGGGGCTGTTCATCCTCTGGTCGCTCCTGCACGGCGGCGTCGACACCGGCTGGACCTTCTACACGCCGCTGTCGACCGCGTTCTCCAATACGCACGTGGTCTCGACCGCCGTCGGGGTCTTCATCACGGGCTTCGCGTCGATCCTGACCGGCTTGAACTTCATCGTCACCATCCACCGCATGCGGGCCCCGGGGCTGACCTGGTTCCGCCTGCCGCTGTTCGTCTGGGCCCACTACGCCACCAGCCTCATCCAGGTGCTCGGCACGCCGGTGATCGCCATCACGATCCTGCTGGTGGGCGCCGAGAGGCTCTTCCACATCGGCATCTTCGATCCCAAGCTGGGCGGCGACCCGGTCCTGTTCCAGCACCTGTTCTGGTTCTACTCCCACCCGGCGGTCTACATCATGGTGCTGCCGTCGATGGGCGTGGTGAGCGAGATCGTCGCCGCCTTCGCCCGCAAGCGCATCTTCGGCTACAAGTTCGTCGCCTTCGCCAGCGTGGCCATCGCGGTGCTCGGCTTCCTGGTCTGGGGCCACCACCTCTTCGTCTCCAGCCAGTCGGCCTATGCCGGGGCGATCTTCTCGGTGCTCTCGATGTTCGTGGCGATCCCCTCGGCGGTCAAGGTCTTCAACTGGACGGCCACCCTCTACGAGGGGTCGATCTCCCTCGACACGCCGATGCTCTATGCCCTGGGCTTCATCGGCCTCTTCACCATCGGCGGCCTGACCGGCGTGATGCTGGCGACGATGGGCATCGACATTCACGTCCACGACACCTACTTCGTGGTCGCCCACTTCCACTACATCATGGTGGGCGGCGCCATCATGGGCTATCTCGGCGGCCTCCACTTCTGGTGGCCGAAGATCACCGGCCGCATGTACCCGGTCTTCTGGTCGAAGCTCTCGGCCCTGGCGATCTTCATCGGGTTCAACACCACGTTCTTCCCCCAGTTCCTGCTCGGCTACCTGGGGATGCCGCGCCGCTACCACGTCTATCCGGACGACTTCCAGGTCCTCAACGTCATGTCCTCGGCGGGAGCGACCATCCTCGGCGTCGGCTACGTGATCCCGCTCGTCTACTTCATCTGGTCGATGCGCTACGGCAAGCAGGCCAGCGACAACCCGTTCGGGGCTTACGGCCTTGAGTGGCGGACCTCGTCGCCGCCTCCGACCCACAATTTCGCGACCCCACCCGTGGTCACCGGCGAGGCTTACGACTACTCCGCCTCGGCGCGGCCCGCGCCACCGGCCGGAGGCCCGGGCACCGAACCGGCGAAGGCATGAGGGGGACCTGACCCGTGGAACGCACCGCGACGAGCCGCGCCTGGGGCCTGGCGCACCACTTCGAGAGCTTCGAGCAGCAGCGCGAGGCCTCCTACCTGGGGATGTGGATCTTCCTCGCCCAAGAGGTCATGTTCTTCGGCGGGCTGTTCACGGCCTACCTGGTCTACCGGCTCTTCCACCCGGAGGCGTTCGCCGCCGGCAGCCACGAGCTCGACATCGTCCTGGGAGCCGTCAACACCGCCGTGCTGATCGGCTCGAGCCTGACCATGGCGCTGGCGGTGCGGGCGGCGCAGCTGGAACGGCGCAAGCTGGTCGTCCTCTTCCTGCTGGCGACCATCCTGCTCGGCTGCGTCTTCCTCGGCATCAAGGTGGTCGAGTACGGGGACAAGTTCGAGCACGGCCTCGTGCCCGGGCCCCACTTCGAGTGGCACGGCGAGGGGAACCCACGCCAGGTCCAGATGTTCTTCAACCTCTACTTCGCGATGACCGGCCTGCATGCCCTGCACATGGTCGTCGGCATCGGAATCCTGCTGGTGATGGTGTGGCTGGCCTGGCGGGGCGCCTTCACCCGCGACAACCACAATCTGGTCGAGGGCATGGGGCTCTACTGGCACTTCGTCGACATCATCTGGATCTTCCTCTTCCCGCTGCTCTACCTGCTGGGGAGGCACTGACCGATGTCCGAGCACGTGACCTCGATCCGCGTCTACCTGGCCGTCTTCCTCGGCCTCATGGTCTTCACCGCGCTGACCGTCTGGGTCGCCTTCCTGGACCTCGGCGTCTTCAACAACATCGCGGCCCTGACCATCGCCACGGTCAAGGCGGTGCTCGTGGTGCTCTTCTTCATGCACGTGGCGCATGCCAGCCGGCTCTCCAAGCTGGTCGTGGTGAGCGGCTTCCTCTGGCTGCTCCTGCTCTTCGGCCTGACCCTCTCGGACTACCTCACCCGCGGGTTGCTCAAGAACCAGAAGCCGGTCGAGGGGATCGAGGCCCCGCCGGGGGTCGAGGCCCCGGCCGAGCTGTAGTCAGGTTGCGGATTCTGGTCCGGCGTGCGTGGCGACCGCGGGCCGCGCTCGTGGCTCAGGCGGCGCGCCCGAGGTAGTCCACCAGCTCGCCGAGCTCGTGCTCCCAGCCGCCGGTGTTCTCCTGGCGGTGCTTCTCGGTCAGGAAGCCGCTCTCGCGCAGCTCGAGGAGGGTGCCACCTCCCTCGCGCGGCGTGAGTGTCCACTCGACGAGGGTGGACGGCCCGTCGCCGACCGGGCGGTCGGGCTGGTGCGACCAGCGCCAGGCCAGGCGCCGGGGCGGCTCGAAGACGACCACCTCCAGCGCGAACCTGCCGTGCGCCTCCCAGGAGAGCCAACCACAGCCACCGGGAAAAGCCTCGAGCTGCGCCCCATCATCGGGAAACCAGCGCGCCAGCTCCGCGGCGTCCGTCATCGCCCTCCAGACCCGCTCCGGCGAGGCCTCGAGCTCGAGGGTCTTCTCGATCGCGTCCATCAGCGCTCCTCCTCTTCAAGATGCCGCCGGAGGCGCTCGAGGCGCCGATCCCAGGCCGCGCGATAGGGGACCAGCCACTCGTCGACCGGCGCGAGGGACTCCGGGGCCATCCGGTGGAGGCGCTTCCGACCCCGCCGCTCGGCGGTCACCAGACCGGTTTCGGCCAGCAGGTCGAGGTGCCTGGTCACCGCCTGCCGGCTCATCGGCAGAGGCTCGGCCAGCTCCAGAATCGACAGCGGACCCTCCGCCAGCAGCCGGTCGAGGAGAGCGCGGCGGGTCGGGTCGGCCAGGGCGGCGAAGACTTCCACCCGCCTATTATGCAATCTATTGGTTGCATGTCAACCCGAACCCCGCGCGCAGTCGCCGCTCCGGGCGCCGTCAGCGGCTCAAGGCGACGAGGAGGACCGGGGCGAGCCCCAGTCGCCGGCGCCCGACGACGCAGGGGCCTCACCCGCCGTTCCAGCCGCCACCGGCTGCCCGTTGACGTGGAGCTCGATGTCGTCGGCCAGGGCCTGGACCGAGGGGTACCGGCGCTTCGGATCCCCGCGCAGGGCGGTGACCACGATGGTGTCCAGGTCCCCGGCGAGGCGTCGCTCGAGAGCCTGCAGTGAGAGGCCCCGCGCCCTGGCGACCTCCTCCGTTCCATCGGTCGCGACCAGGGCCGAGGGCCGCGTCGGCGTCGCGCGCCGCCGGCCCGTGGGCCGCCGCCCCACCAGCAGCTCGCAGAGCACGACGCCCAGAGCGTAGACGTCCATGGAGGTCGATGCCGGTCCGCCCGCGAACTGCTCCGGGGCCGCGTACTCGGGCGTCATCAGCCGGCGGCCGACCGCTGTCTGGATGATGTTGTCGGCCGCGCCCGCGGCGCCGGCGAGGAGCTTCCCGATGCCGAAGTCCAGGAGCTTGGGTTGGCCGTCGGCCGTGACCAGGATGTTGGCCGGCTTCAGGTCCCGGTGCACGACCAGGGCGCGGTGCGCGTGCTGCACCGCGTCGCACACCGTGCCGAAGAGGCGGAGCCGCTCCTCGACCGACAGCCGCCGGCTCTCGCAATACAGAGTGATCGGCTCTCCCTCCACCAGCTCCATGGCGAAGTACGGGCGCCCGTCCGCGGTGGCGCCGGCGTCCAGCAGCCGCGCGATGGCCGCGTGCTCCAGCCGCGCCAGGATCCGGCGCTCGCGCCTGAAGCGGCCGATGACCTCGTCGGTGTCCACGCCGCCTTTCACGACCTTCACGGCCACCCGCTGCTCGCCTGGAACCCCCTCGCGCTCGGCCAGGTAGACGACCCCCATCCCCCCGTGGCCGATCTTCTCGAGGACGCGATAGGAGGCGATGCGCGCCGGAACCTCCTCGGCCGCCTCCTCCGTCTCGTCGAGCAACGGCTCGAAGCGCTCCCCGGCCGGCTCGTCCAGCCACCGTGGGGCCTCGGACTCCGCGCGCAGGAGACTCTCGATCTCCTCGAAGAGCTCGACGTCCTCGGTCGCCAGCCGCTGCAGGCGGGCTTCCCGCTGCAGGGGCTCGAGATCGGCGAGCTGATCGAAGAGCTCGCCGATCTCCTGCCAGCGGCTGGCCTCGTCCTCCGGCTTCACAGCCAGGCGGCTCCCGAGAGCTCGCGCCAGAGAAAGGCCCGGGCCCGTCGCCAGTCCCGCTTGACCGTGCGTGGCGACAGCTCGAGCACGTCCGCCGTCTCCTCCACCGACAGACCGCCGAAGAAGCGCAGCTCCACCACCCTGCCGAGCCGCTCCTCCAGCTCCTCGAGCTTGCTGAGCGCCTCGTTGAGCGCCAGCACCTCGACCGACCGTTCCGCGACCGCCACCATCTCGACGTCCTCCGCGGGACCGGCCTCGCCTCCCCGCTTTGCCGCGCCCTGCCGACGGGCGTGATCGACGAGGATCTGCCGCATCGCCCGAGCCGCCAGCGCGAAGAAGTGCTCCCGGTCCTCCGCCTGCACGCGGTTGGCGCCGACCAGCTTCAGGTAGGTCTCGTGCACGACCGCCGTCGTGCTCAGGGTCTGACCGTAGCGCCGCACGCGCTGGAGCCGCGCCATCCGCCGCAGCTCCTCGTAGATCAGCGGGAAGAGCTCGTCAGCGGCCTCTCGACGGCCCTCGCTCCAAGCCTTGAGAAGAGCCGGAACCTCCTCGTGCGACACCCACGGAGACTACGACCCGAAGGGGCCAGCCCGCAAGGGATCCGGACCCACACGCCGCCCAGCCGACGCCGGCCCGGCGCCGAATCGAGGGCCCTCGGGGGCCAACGGACCGGGCCACAGCGGGACGCGAACGGCTCGAAACCGCTCGGCCATGACTCACCGCGGCGGGCGCTCCGCAGGGTCCGGCCGATCCTCGGCCCGGTTGCGGTAGAGGTCCGGGTCGACGACCTCGGCCATCCGCTGCACGTCGAGACTGCCGCCGACGAACTCCGCGATGAGGCGGGCGTGGCCCTCGGGATCGGCGAGGACTTCGGAGTAGTGGATCTCGACCGCCTCGACGTGGGCCGCGTGCTTCATGAAGTAGCCCGCCTTCCAGAGATCGGTCTCGAAGAGCTCGCGCATGCGCTGGTCGTCGCCATCGTTCGTCTCGCCGCGGCGCTCGAGCATCTTGGCCTGGGAGGCCAGCACCTCGGAGAGGTCGCGGCGCATGAAGACGACCTTGTAGTTGTTGTCCGACGGCAGGTGGCGCAGCAGGTAGGAGATGATCTTGATCGCCTTGCCGCGGGAGCCGCGCAACCACGCCTTCTCCGCCGCTTCGGCCAGGCGCAGGACCCGCTCGTCCTCGAAGTAGCCCTTCGGGTTGTCGATGTCGGCTTCGCGCTGGCCGTCGGTGACGATCGGCACGCCGCCTGCCTCGAGCATCTTCATGGCCATCGACGTGCCGGAGCGGGGAAGTCCCGAGACCACGATCACGGGATCGCCGAAGCGCATCCTCCGGTACCAGCGACGCAGAATGGCGGTCACGCGCGATCTCCTTCTCGGGCTCCGGACGCGGCGGTTGTCTCGGGGAACGCCGACGAGGGGGTTCGGGCCGCCGGCCGCGTTAGGATAGTATGCCGCGGCCGCCGGAGGCCAGTCTGCGCCGGCGGTGTCCACTCCGATCCCTGACACCCCTTTGGAGACGGCTGGCTTGCCCTCACATCGCAAGAGATCGGCTCGCATCGGCGCAGCGGCCACGGTGGCGGCCCTCGCCCTGTGCGTGGTCTCGGCCGGACCCGCCGCCGCCTACATCGGGCCCGGGGCTGGCTTCGCTCTGGTCACCAGCTTCGCGGTCGTCTTCGTCGCCCTGCTGGTGGCCATCCTGGCGGTGCTCACCTGGCCCTTCCGCATGATCTGGCGAGCCATCCGTCGCCCCAAGACCGGCAAAGCGCGGGTACGGCGCGTCCTCGTCGTCGGGCTCGACGGCCAGGATCCGCGGCTGACCGACCGGTTCATGGCCGAGGGGAAGCTCCCGAACTTCCAGAAGCTCGCCGAGCGGGGCTGCTACCACCGGCTGCGCACGACCTATCCGTCGATCTCTCCGGTGGCCTGGTCGACGTTCTCGACCGGGACGCATCCAGCCAAGCACAACATCTACGACTTCCTGGATCGCGATCGCAAGACCTACCTGCCGCTGCTCTCCTCCACCGAGATCTCCTCGGTCAGGCGGCGCGGCGCGGCGCTGCTCTCGAAGCTGCCGCTGGGCCGATACCGCATCCCGGAGGAGAAGCCGCAGTTCCGGCTGCTGCGCAAGTCGAAGCCCTTCTGGACCATCCTCGGCGAGCACTACATCTGGTCGACCGTCCTGCGCGTCCCCATCACCTTCCCGCCGGATCGTTTCTACGGCGCCCAGCTCTCGGCGATGTGCGTTCCCGACCTGCTGGGCACCCAGGGCACCTTCCTGCTCTTCACCACCCGCCCCGCCCGGGGGGCGTTCAAGGAGGGCGGTCTGCGGGTGGCGCTGACCAACGGCGCGGCCCCCGGTCGTTGGGACGCCGTCATCGAGGGGCCGGAGAACGCCTACCTCGAGGGCAACCCGCCGATGGCCCTGCCCTTCTCGGTGACACCCGACGGGAACGGCTCAGCGCGGGTCGTCGTCGGCGCGGAGGAGCTCGACCTCGAAACCGGCACCCTCTCGCCCTGGGTCCCGCTCGAGTTCAAGGCCGCTCCGGGCGTCAAGGTCAGGGCCATCTGCCGTTTGCAGTTGCTCGAGACCGGCGAGCACGTCTCGGTCTACATGACGCCGCTGAACCTCGACCCCGAGAGCCCGGCGATGCCGATCTCGCACCCCTCCTACTACGCCACCTACCTGGCCAAGAAGATCGGCGCCTACGCCACCCTGGGGCTGGCCGAGGACACCTGGGCGCTCAACGAGGAGATCACCGACGACGCCACCTTCCTCGAGCAGACCTACGGCATCGATCGCGAGCGCGAGGAGATGTTCTTCGCCGCGCTGGAGCGGCTGAAGAAGGGGGCTCTGGTCACCGTCTTCGACGCCACGGATCGCATCCAGCACATGTTCTGGCGCTACCTCGAGAAGGGACACCCGGCGGCCGCGGGCCGGGAGGAGGCCGAGCACAAGGACGCGATCGAGAAGCTCTACCTCCACAACGACGCGCTGGTCGGCCGGGTGATGAAGAAGCTCAGGAAGGGCGACCTGCTGCTGGTGCTCTCCGACCACGGCTTCACCTCCTTCCGCCGCGGCGTGAACCTCAACGCCTGGCTCCACGCCAACGGGTACCTGCACCTGAAGGAGGGATGCGACGGCTCGACGGAGTGGCTGCGCGACGTCGACTGGTCGCGGACTCGGGCCTATTGCCTCGGGCTGACCGGGATGTTCCTCAACGTCAAGGAGCGCGAAGCCGAGGGCATCGTCGAGCCCGGCCGCGAGGCGCAGGCGCTCAAGGACGAGCTGGTGGCGAGGATCTCCGGTCTCCGCGACGAGGAGAAGGACGAGATCGGCATCACCGAGGCCTTCGACACCGCCAAGCTCTACGGCGGCCCCTATCTCGTCAACGCCCCGGATCTGATCATCGGCTTCAACAGCGGCTACCGCACCTCCTGGGACTGCGCCACCGGCATGATCTCGGGCCCGGTCTTCGAGGACAACACCAAGGCCTGGAGCGGTGACCACGGGGTCGACCCCCGCCAGGTGCCGGGGGTGCTGTTCGCCAACGTGGCGATCGACGACGAGGACCCGGGCCTGATGGACGTGGCTCCCACGGTGCTCGAGCTCTTCGGCATCCAGGCGCCCGATCACATGGAGGGCAAGTCGCTCTTCGGCAAGGAGACGCGGCTGGACGACAGGCTCTCGGGGAGGATCGCGTGACCCTGAACCGGCGCCTGACCCTGACCTTCGGCCTCGGCGCCCTGCTGGTGGCCGGGCTCACCGCCCTCTCCTGTGCCCGCGCCGGCGAGGCGACCCCGGGCCGGGCCACGATCATCCTCGGCTTCGACGGCATGGACTGGGAGCTCACCCAGCGGCTGATCGCGGAGGGGCGGATGCCCAACTTCGCGCGCCTCGCGCGCGAAGGCCTGGCCCAACCCCTCGCCACGGCGGTGCCACCGCTCTCGCCGATCGCCTGGTCGGACTTCATCAGCGGCATGGACTCCGGCGGGCACGGCATCTTCGACTTTCTCCACCGCGATCCGGACAAGATGATCCCGGAGTCCGCGCTGGCCCGAGTGGAGAGCGCCGAGCCGCTGGTAAAGCTCGGCCGCTGGCAGGTTCCCGGTGCCGGGACGACCGAGCTCCTGCGCAAGGGACAGGAGTTCTGGGACGTGCTCGAGGCGGCGGGGGTGCCGACCTGGGTCTACCGCATGCCGGTCAACTTCCCGCCCTCGGGCAAGGCCAGCCGCGAGCTCTCCGGCATGGGCACCCCCGACCTGACAGGCAGCCTGGGGGAGTTCTCCTTCTTCACCTCGGCGCTCTTCTACGACCAGGTCGGCAGCGGCGGCAAGGTCTATCCGCTCGACCTGTGGGAGGACCGCGCCGAGGGCTCGATCCACGGACCGGACAACCCGTTTCTCATCGAGCCCACACCGCTCGAGACGCCGCTGACCGTCCACTTCGACCCCGAAGAGGACGTCGCCGAGATCGAGATCGATGACGGCGAGGCCCGGCAGGTGCTCGCCGCCGGCGAGTGGAGCGATTGGATGCCGGTGACCTTCGAGATGGTGCCGACCCAGAGCCTGCAGGCCGCGGTGCGCTTCTACCTGCGCTCGGTGCGACCCGAGGTCGAGCTCTACATGACGCCGCTGCAGATCGACCCGATGGCGCCGGCGCTGCCGATCTCGACGCCCGAGGACTACGCCACGCAGCTCGCGGAGGCCACCGGACGCTTCTACACCCAGGGCATGCCGGAGGACACCAAGGCGATCACCGAGGGCGTCTTCGATCTCGACGAGTTCCTGGCCCAGGCGGCCATCACCCAGAAGGAGATCGCCGATCAGCTCGAGCACGTGCTGGCCGAGTTCCGGGAGGGCCTGCTCTTCTACTACTTCGGCGACACGGATCAGCTCGCTCACATCCTGTGGGGCGTCAGCGATCCGGAGCATCCGACCTACGACCCGGAGGTCGGGCCGCGCTACGCCCACGTCATCCCCGATCTCTACGCCGAGGTCGACGGCATCGTCGGCACGGTCCTCGAGCGCATGCCCGAGGGGGCGACCCTCGTCGTCATGTCCGACCACGGCTTCGCGAGCTGGCGGCGCTCGTTCAACCTCAACAGCTGGCTGCGCGACGAGGGGTACCTGGCGGTCAAGAACCCCGACCTCGCCAAGGACCCGGGCTTCTTCCTCAACGTCGACTGGTCCCGCACCCGGGCCTATGGCGTCGGCTTCAACGGCCTCTACCTGAACATGCGGGGACGGGAGAGCCAGGGCATCGTCGACCCCTCCGACGCGAAGGCCCTGCTCGACGAGATCGGCGAAAGGCTGCTCGCCACCATCGATCCCGAGACCGGCGGGCCGGCCGTGACCCGCGTCTACCCGAGCGAGGAGTTCTTCCAGGACCGCGGCGGTCTCGAGGCCGGGCCCGACATGGTCGTCGGTTACGCCAAGGGGACACGCGGCTCGAACGAGGGCGCCCTGGGCGAGCTGACCGACGAGGTGATGTTCGACAACACGGGCCGCTGGACGGCCGATCACGCCATGGACCACACCACGGTCCCGGGGATCCTGTTCGCCAACCGCCCCCTGGCGCGGCCGGTCGAGGGCCTGAAGGACCTGGCCTCCGTGCTGCTCGCCGACTTCGGCGTCGAGACCTTCCCCCAGCGGCAGGAGGCCGGCCAGACCGCCCCCTGACGGCGGAGAGCAGGAGGAGACGACCACGATGTTCGGACCCACCGAGAAAGTGAAGCTCGACAAGGAGCTGATGGCGAAGATCCGGCGCTATGCCGAGATCGCCGGCTACTCCTCGCCGGCCGAGTTCATCACCCACGCCCTGGAGAAGGAGCTGGCGAAGCTCGAGGACGCCACCTCCGAGGAGGAGATCAAGAAGCGCCTCCAGGGGCTGGGGTACATCTCCTAGGCCCGCTGGGAGCCGCTGGCGGAGCTCACTGCACCCATGGAGGCCTTCAACTCACTGCTGCGCCGCGCCTTCGAGGCCTTTTTCGGCGTCGTCGGCGACTGGCCCCAGTGGGTCGGGATCGCGATCCTGACGCTCGGCGTCATGATCGTGGCGATGCCGATCATCCGGTGGACCCTCGTGCTGCCTTGGTCGGACCGCACGAAGCGCGGCCTGGCCGCCGCGATCTTCGAGATGCGCCTCTATAACGATCGCCTGCGCACCGTCTTCCGGTCGATCTTCGCCATGCTCGGCTGGGCGGCCGCGTACGTCGGTGTCTGGCTCCTGCCGATCGCGATCACGGCCGTCATCCTCTGGCTGCCGTTCGCCCACATGCAGTCGTGGTGGGGCTGGCAGGGGCTCGAGGTCGGCGAGACGACGACGCTCCGAGTCCACGTCACGGGCGAGGGTACCGAGAAGCCCGCCGCGTCGGCCACCGCGCCGACCGGCGTCACCGTCGAGACCCCGCCTCTGTGGATCGCCTCGCGCCGCGAGCTGGTCTGGCGGCTGCGGGCCGACGCCCCAGGCCGTCACGAGCTGGAGGTCACCGTCGACGGGGAGAGCCACACGAAGGAGCTCGCCGTCGCCGACGGCCCGGCGCTCCGCTCGCCGGTGCGCTGCTCGAGCCTCGCCATGCAGCTCCTCTACCCGGCCGAGCCCCGCCTGCCGAAGGACGGCCGTCTGTCTCACATGACGCTCGACTACGAGGATGCGCCCGGCTTCCTCGCCCCGGGCTGGACCTGGATCCTCCTGCTCTTCTCCTTCGTCTGGTACTTCCCGCTCAAGAGGCCGTTCGGCGTCGAGATCTGACAGTCGTCCGTGCCGTCGCGCGGCGGCGGGCGAGGCGAACGGGTCCGGGAGGGAGCCGGTGGCGCCGCCGGCCTCAAGCTCCCGGTCGAGCCGGCCGGGTGACCGGCCGCGACTCCAGCGCCCGCTCGCAGCTGACCAGCTCGCGCAGCAGCGCGTTGTAGCGGCCGTACGGATCGGCTTCCCGCTCGCAGAGGAGGGCGTAGAGGCGCAGCTCCGCCTCTCCGACGCTCTCGGGCTCGGGGACGAGGAGGCCGGCGCGGCGCAGGCGAGAGGCGGCGATCTGCACGAGGAGGGAAGCGGGGGTCTCCAGCCCCTGGGCGAGGTCGAGGAGCCCGCTCGCCACCAGCTCGCCTCCGGGCAGTCCCTCGAGCCGCGCCTCACTCACCTAGGACCTCCTCCAGCCGATCGGCCAGCACCTCCGGCTCCACCGCCGGGTAGCGAACGAGCCGCGGGCGGATCGCCGCGAAGAGCTCGCGCAGGCGCTCCGGCTCGACCAGCCCCTCGGCGAGCATCGAGCGCACGTCGGCCAGGTCCCGCTCGTGGGCGCGCTCGATCTTGGACAGCGCCTGAGCGTAGGGGTCGTAGTGGAAGACGTCGATCTCCCCGAAGCGACCGACGAAGAGGCTCCGCTCCCGCCACCCGGGAAGCTCCGGGAGGAAGTCCGCGGGCGAGGCCAGCTCGACGTTGACGCCGAGCTCGTCCTTGAGCCGGGCGATCGCCTCGAAGGCGCCCTCCGGCTCCGGGTCGAGCCGCAGGTCGATATCGACAGTGGCGTCGCGCCACTTGAAGGCCAGCGCCGTAGCGCCGCCGGTCAGGTAGACGCCTCCGGGACCTCTCGACAGCTCGCCGAGGCGGGTCAGGAACGCACGCAGGCGATGCTCGTCGACGGGCGGCCGCACGCTCCGATTGTAGTCCGCCGGCCACCCACGGCCCCGGCCTCGACCGCAGCCCCCCTATAATCGCGGCGAGGAGGCAGCAACCGCCATGCGCAAGCTCGCCGTCGACGGCCGGCCGATCGACGTCTCGGAGCACCTGCCGGCGCTCCTGGATCGCCTGCGGCAGGAGCCCGGCCTGCTCGCCGTCTACCTCTTCGGCTCCTACGGCACCGCGCACCAGACACCGCTCTCCGATGTCGACCTCGCACTCCTCTTCCGGCGCTCCGGCGTCCCGGACTTCGACCGCGAGCTGGAGCTCATCGGGCTGGCCACCGAGACCCTGCACGAGGAGGACGTTTCGGTTTCGATCCTGAACCGGGCCCCTCTGGCCTTCCAGTTCAAGGTCATCGCCGGCGGTCGACACCTGCTGGTCACCGACGAGCTCGCCCACGCCGACCTCGTAGAGGAGATCGTCGACCGCTACTGCGACTTCGCCATCGACGAGCGGGCCTTCGCCCGCGAGTACGACCGCACCCTGTCGAGGACCTCTCCCGTGGCGGCGGTTGACCGCGACAAGCTGCGGCACCACGTCCAGTACGTCCGGCAGGGACTGCGGCAGCTGCGGGCCATCCGCGAGGAGGACAAGGATGCCTTCGCCGACAGCCCGATCGTACAGGCCGCGTCCGTCCACTACCTGCAGACGGCCGTCGAGGCGCTCCTCGACATCGCCAATCACCTGATCGCCCGTGAGGACCTGGGCACGCCACGGTCCTACGCCGAGGCGGTCAGGATCCTGGTCGAGCAGCGGATCCTGCCGCGGGAGCACGAGGAGACCTTGCTGCGCATGGTCTGCTTTCGCAACCGCGCGGTTCACCTCTACGACGAGATCGGCCCCGACGAGGTGTTCGACATCCTCGAGGCGCACCTCCAGGACTTCGACGCCTTCCTGGCGCCGATCGTCGAGCGCTACCTGGATCGCGGTTGATCCCGGTGGGAGAAGCTGTCGCGGCCCCGTGAACTCCGCCCTCTCGCCGGACGAGCTCGCCGCCAGGCGCGCCCGCTTGCCGTCGCGCCTCCTCCCCCCGCTCTACTGGGGCCTGGCCCACCTCGGCCTGGCCCTGGCCTTCGCGGTGATGCTGGTCGATCCGCGCGGCATCGTCGGCTTCTACTACCACCCGGCGATGGTGGGAGTGGTCCACCTGATCACCCTCGGCTGGATCACGGCATCGATCCTCGGCGCGCTCTACCTGGTGGCTCCGATGGCGCTGCGCGCGCCGCTGCCCGCGGGCCGCGCCGACCTCTGGGGCTTCGGCGTCTATGCCGTGGGAGTCGCCGGAATGGTCTCGCACTTCTGGCTCGAGGAGGCCTCCGGCATGGCGTGGTCGGCCCTGATGGTCGTGGTGGGGCTCGCGGTTCCGGCGGGCCGCTTCTGGCGCGCGCTCGGGACCGCCCCGATCCCCGGCGAGGTCAAGCTGCACTTCCGGCTCGCCTTCGTCAACCTGCTGGGCGCCGCGGTCATGGGATTGCTGCTGGGCATCCACAAGGCCTGGCCCTTCCTGCCCGGTTACGTGCTCGGCAACGTCTGGGCCCACGCCCACCTGGCGGCGCTCGGCTGGGCGACGATGATGGTGATGGCGGCAGGCTACCGCCTGCTGCCGATGTTCCTGCCGTCGGCGATGCCGCGGGGTGCCTGGGTCTGGATCGGCGGGCTGGTCTTCGAAGCGGGCGTCGTCGGGGTGTTCGTGACCCTGCTGCTCGGCTCGCCCTGGCGGTCGCTCTTCGCCGTCCTGACCGTCGCCGGCCTCGGGACCTTCCTCTCCCGCGTCCTCTGGATGCGCCGCCATCCGCGACCGGCGCCGAAGGGGTTGCTGCGGCCCGACCTCGGCGTGGCGCAGGCGCTGCTCTCGCTGGCCTGGATGCTCGTCAGCGCCGTGCTCGGTCTGGCCCTGGCGCTCACCCCGCCGGCGGCGTGGAAGCTCCCCGTCTCCATGGTCTACGGCGTGGCCTTCCTCGTCGGCTTCCTCTCCCAGGTCGTCGTCGGCGTCAGCTCCCGCCTCTTCCCCCTCTACGCCTGGCTGCAGGGCTTCGCGGGCACCGACTTCCAGCAGCCGCCGCCTTCGCCCCACGCGCTCCCGTCGCGGCGGGTGCAGATCGCCCTCTTCGGTCTCTGGACGGCCGGCGTGCCACTGCTGGCGCTGGCGCTGGCCACCGACTCCGTGGCGCGGCTGCAGACGGCGGCCGCCCTGCTGCTGACGGCGGTCGTCCTCGGCGCCGTCCAGCACGCCACCGTCCTCGCGCGCGCCGTGCGGAACGGCACCGGTGCCCCGCCCTAGCGGGCGATCAGGATCAGGTCGTTCGACGGGGGCCGCCAGGCCGAGCCGTCGAAGCCACCCAGCTCCTCCACGGTCCCGAAGCCGGCGACGCCGAGAGCCGTGACCAACTCGGCCCGCCGCCAGCCGCGCAGCTCGACCCGGCGCGAGGCGACGACCGTCACCGGCGGGTCGCGATCCGCCAGCAGGGACAACCGGGTGGGGAAGAAGCTCACCCTCCCGTCCGGCCGCGGCGTCATCAGGCGGACGAACACGGCCTCCCCGTCTGCGGCCGGGCGCACGGCCACCGGCAGCGCCCGCAGCCCGCCGTCGAGGATGCGGTCGTAGCCGAGCAGCTGGAGGACGAGGACGCCGCCGGGCAGCAGCAGACGGCGCAGGGCCGCCAGGAAGCCGGCGAGCTCCTCGTCGGAGGTGACGTGCGGCAGGGTGTTGCCGAGGCAGAGGGCACCGCCGAAGGGTCCCTCGACGACGCTCTCGAGGTCGTGCAAGTCGCCCTCGACCAGCTCGAGGCCCGCGGGCAGGCCCCTGCCGCGACACTCGTCGAGCAGGGCCGCCGAGCGGTCGACCCCGACCACCGCGAAGCCGCGCTCCGCCAGCCAGCGCCCATGCTCCGCCGTCGCGCAGCCGAGCTCGAGCAGCCGCCTGGACGGCGCTCCGGCGAGCCACTGCTCGAGGCGCGGCCCCTCGCGGGCGAGCCTCGCCGGCCAGTCGATCAGCCGGTGGTAGCCCAGCTCCTCGTAGGCGTCGGCCACGGCAGCCATCGTATCCGGCCCGCGACCTGGGCGGTCAGGACCGGGGCTCGGCGTGGAGCGGCGCGCAGGCCGGTTTCCGGGCGACCGGCAAGGCATCGCACGGATATCATCCGGTCCATGTCAGCGGCGATCTCCACTCAGAGCAACCTCGCCGACTGGTTTCTCGACGCCAGGGTCCGGGAGGGCCGGGGGGAGCGGACGGCCCTGCGGATCGGCGAGGAGACGCTGACCTACGCCGAGGTCCAGGCGCTCACCAACCGCTTCGCCAACGCCCTGGTCGCGGCGGGCCTGCGCGCCGAGGAGCGGGTGATGATCGCCCTGCCGGACGGGCCGGCCTGGGTGGGCGCCTTCTTCGGGATCCTCAAGGCCGGCGGCGTGGTCATCATGGTCAACCCGGGGCTCGAGGCTGCGAACCTGGCGGCGCTGTTCGACTACACGGGGGCGCGTTGGGCGGTGCTCGACGGCTCGGCCGAGGCGCTCTTCGGCGACGCCGGTGGGCTGGCGGCCTGTGCGCCGGCGCCGCTGGTGCTCGGCACCGGGCCCTTCGGCGAGGCCGTGGCCGACGACGACGACAGCTTCGAGACCGTCGCCGTCCATCCCGACGATCCCGCGATCTGGCTCTTCTCCGGCGGCACGACGGGGCTGCCCAAGGCGGTCGTCCAGACCCATGCCTCCTTCGTCAACACGACCCGCCTCTACGCCCAGGACTTCCTCGGCTACGGCGAGGAGGACATCACCC
>Ga0302046_10001156_pt1 | contig 24851 bp, 17 predicted proteins | sample RVTome_11_FD_200261 | JGI IMG/M metagenome (GOLD analysis project Ga0302046, IMG submission 200261) | Soil microbial communities from uranium-contaminated site in the Upper Colorado River Basin, Wyoming, United States - RVT147D111 (version 2) ... | reverse complement strand
CCGCCGGGCTGCCCGGCGAGGTCCGTGCGGCGCTCGCCGAAGAGATGACCCATGCCCTGCGGGCCGAGTTGCTCGACGCCTGGTATCCGCGTGCGGTCGATACCCGGTACGGCGGGTTCTTAAGCCGGTTCGATGCCGCGTGGCAGCCCGAGGGATCGCAGGAGAAGATGATCGTCACCCAGGCACGCCACGTATGGACTACGGCCCGTGCGGCGCTCTTCTTTCCCGAAGACACCACCTTCCTGCCGATGGCTGCGCACGGCTTTGCCTTCCTGCGCGACGTGATGTGGGACCCCGAGGACGGCGGCTTCTTCTGGCTTGTGACGCAGGAGGGGGCGGTCCAGCCGAACCGAGACGGCCGGGTCGTCAAGCAAGCCTACGGCAATGCGTTCGGCATCTATGCGCTCGCTGCCTACTACGATGCGTCCCGCGATCCCGAAGCGTTACGGCTGGCCCAGGCGGCTTTTCGCTGGCTCGACGCGCACGCGCACGACCCCGTCCACGGCGGCTATTTCCAGTTTATGGAACGCAACGGGACGCCGATGCGGGCGGGCTTCCAGGGCACGCCGCCGAAGGATCAGAACTCGTCGATTCACCTGTTGGAGGCGTTCTTCGAACTCTACCGCGTCTGGCCGGATGCGGAGCTTCATGAGCGCCTGCGCGAGATGCTCTTGCTCATCCGCGACACGATCACGACGGGACGCGGCTACTTGACCCTTTTTGCGGGGGCAGACTGGCGGCCGGTATCCTACCGCGACTCGTCGGCGGCGGTGCGCGACGCCCACCTCCACCTGGATCACGTCTCTTTCGGCCACGACGTCGAGACGGCCTATCTGATGCTCGAAGCGTCGGAAGCGCTCGGCGGGGCCGAGGACGCCCGGACGCTGGCTTCCGGCAAGCACATGGTCGATCACGCCCTCCGCACCGGCTGGGATGAAGACGTCGGCGGCCTTTACGACATGGGGTATTATTTCCGGGAGGCGGACGGTATTACGATCCTGCGGGACACCAAGAACTGGTGGGCGCAGGCTGAAGCGCTCAATACGTTGCTGCTCATGGGAGATCATTTTCCCGAAGACCCGCTGCGCTATCACGATAAATTTGTGCGGCTCTGGACGTATGTGAAGACCTACCTGATCGACCACGAGCGCGGCGGCTGGTACGAGGGAGGGCTCGACAAGGAGCCTCGTCATCGGGAAGGTGCCAAAGGCCATATCTGGAAGGGCGCTTACCACGATGCCCGCTCGCTGATGAACTGCATCCAACGCCTTCAGGCAACGCCCGAAGCACACTGAGCACCCCGGCTCACGGAGCAGGCCGAAGGCCCTGGGGTTTACTGCGTTGCGCCAAGTCTGTACGGTTGCGACTCGCCTTTCGGTTTTCATGTTATATGGGCGTGTGGGAGTTTGGGGGTGTGGGAGGAGCTTTTACGCCCATACGCCCATACTGCGAGCGCGCCACGGCTACTCCCGCATCCCCTGCCCGGACGTCGGCGAGAGCACGTGCGAGACGTCCAGGCCCAGCACTTTGACGAGGAAGGCGAGTTCTTCGGCCAGGGTTGCCCGGCTCTGTACCGGTGTGAGGCCGTAGCTGTGGCCGGCTCCCCAAGCGATTTTGAGCAACACGGGGTTGTCGCATCCCTGCGCGGCCTGCATCGCGGCGGTGAACTTGTAGCCGTGCATCGGCGTCGTCGTGTCGTCTTTCTCGCCCACCTGGATCCACGTCGGTGGATAGCAGGTGCCCGGCTTCAGGTTGTGGTAGGGCGAATAGGCGTAGAGCGCCTTGAAGTCGTCCGGGTCTTCCGGCATGCCGAACTCCGGCCCCCACGACTTCGCCGAGCCGAAGTCGACGTAGCGTATCTGGTCCAGGGTCGGGAAGTTGATGACGGCGGCGCCGAAGAGGTCGGGCCGCTGGATCAGGGCCGCCCCCGGCAGGATGCCGCTGGCGCTGCCTCCGTTGGCGATCATCCGGGCGGGCGACGTATAGCCGTTGTCGATCAACCATGCCGCTGCCGCGATGAAGTCGTCGATGCCGTTTTGCTTGTTGTGGCGAATGCCGTCTCGGTGCCACGGCTCTCCGTATTCGCCGCCGCCTCGGATGTTGGGCACGGCGTAGACGCCGCCCATTTCCATCCAGGGCATCATGTGCCCTTGCCACGGAAAGGCCGACCAGGCCCAGGCTCCGTACCCGTACAGGAAGACCGGGTTGGTGCCGTCGAGCACCAGGTCCTTCCGGTGCAGGATGAACAGGGGCACCCGCGTGCCGTCTCTGCTTTCGAAGAAGACCTGCTTGCTGACGAAGTCGTCCGGGTTGTGCCCCAATTGCGGGCGGAAGGCGATGCGGGTCTCGCCGGTCCGTACGTTGAGCCGATACACGGTGCCGGGGTCGAAGAGTTGCGGGGCGCTGTAGTAGGTGATGTCGCGGTCTCGGTCGTCGGTGAAGCCGGACATCGTCGGCGCGAGGGGATCGATCTCATGATGCAGCCGCCCGTCGAAGTCGTAGATGCGGGCGATCGTACGGGCGTCCCGGACGAACTGCACCACGAATCGCTCGCCCACCTCGCTGACGGCGAACATCGCGGCGTCGGTCTCCGGGATCAGTTCCTTCCAGTGGGCCGGATCCGGCCGGTTGATGTCTACCTCGACCAGGCGGGCCTGGGGCGCGTGGTGGGTGGTCCGTATCCAGAAACGGGATCCGTTGTTGCCTTCGAACGCGTACGTGGCCTTGATCCCTTCGAACAAGGATCGGACCGGGCTGCCGGGGATGCGGAGGTCTTTGTAGAAGAGCGCATCGTCCAGGCCGTTGAACGTGCCCCCGCTCTCGGAAGCCGTAAGCGTCAGATAGCGACCGTCGTGCGTGACCCGGAGCACAAAGCTGAGGTCGGGGTTGTCGGGGTGCTCGTAGGTCAACACGTCTTCGTCCTGCCACGTGCCGATCGCATGGTAGAAGATCAGCGGTTTGCCGAGGGGGGCCTGCGGATCGTCGGGCACGGCATACCGGGCGTAGAAGAACCCGGCGCCGTCGGCCGCCCAGGCGATGTTGCTGCGGCCGCCGTAGAACCCGGTGAGGGTTTCCGGCATCAAGATTTCATCGTCTACGCGGAGAATATGCACCTGCTGCCAGCGCGACTGGCTCTTCGCGGTGTTGTAGGTGACGTAGCGGCCGTCCGGGCTGTATGAACTCACGAAGGCGGATTGGCCGTCGCTGTGCAAGGTTTCCAGGTCGAGCAGCAAGCGCGGGGCGCCGTCCTCGGCCTCCACGTACAGCGTGCCGTAGGACGCCCCGGCGGCTCGTTGGGACGCGAAGGTGCGGCTTCCTTGATGGACCGGCATCCCCTGGGATGCGTAGTTGCTGAAGGCGACCAGGCGTTCCTGAACCCAGGCCGACACGGGGTCGTCGCCGAGGAAGCGGACGCGGAGGGCATCCTGGGCCTGCATCCAGGCGCGTAGCTCGTGCGAGGCGAGGGCTTCCATCCAGCGGTACGGATCGGCGACGCGGACGCCGTGGTAGGTGTCTACCTGGTCGACCCGGCGCGCTTCCGGATACGCCAGCCCCGTTGTTTGGGCGGCCACAGTAGCGGCGAAAAAAAGCAGCAGGCCCAGGGCGGTCAGCATGGCGCCGGGGCGCGGGAAGGTGCGGTGTATCATAGGTGAACGAGGCCAGGCCGAACAGGCCCAGGCAGGCGATGAACAGGGCCGGCAGCGTGGCGGCATGCGGCGGGTGATTACCAGGTAGTTCTTGGTCATGTCGAGAGACGGTAAAGCGTGGATCCGGGCGAGCCGGGAGGGGGTGGGCCGGGAGTTTGCTTGACGGGGGCGAAGGCTTTCGGGCAGGTCGGCGACAAGGTAGGCGGGAGGCCGGGCCGCAGACCCGAAGGAAGCCTGTAGTTTTTCTAAAGGTTTTCCGAGAGAGCCGCTCAGAAGGCGCTTTCTGAATCCAAAACAGGCAACGTGCGTATCTTGATCGATCCCCTTGCTAAATTTTTTTCACCTTCATCGTTGCTGTCCAGCAGTTGCCCGACTCCATCATGGCCCACGATGCAAGAGAGCCGTTTTACGTCGGATCCTGGCTGATCCAACCCAGGCAGAACCGCATTCGAAGTGCAGAGAAGACCAGCCGCGTCGAGCCCAAGGTGATGGACGTGCTGGTATGCCTGGCCCGTCGGCCCGGTGAGGTCGTCACGCGGGATCACCTCCTGGAGACGGTCTGGGCAGGCACGGTAGTGACCGACGACGTGCTGACGCGTTCGATCTCGGAACTGCGGAAGGCTTTTGACGACGACTCGCGCAATCCGCAGGTGATCGAGACCATCCCGAAGACGGGCTATCGCCTCATCGCGCCGCTCTCTGAGGAGCCTCGGGGCGATACCGTGCCGCCGGCCATGCCTGCGCTCGAACTGGCTCCGTCGAAGTTACCCTCGAGGTCGGCGGCCCGCAGGCCACCCCGTTGGCCCGCCTGGGCTATCGGCGGCGGGCTTGCGCTGCTCTTGCTCAGCGGTGTCTTTTGGATGGGTCGCATGGCCACGCCGCCTCCGCCGCCTGTTTTCCATCCGATGCCCCTCACCAGCTATCCGGGGCCGGAGGATTCTCCGGTGCTGTCTTCCGACGGCAAACAGGTTGCCTTTTCCTGGGGTGGGGCCGACGGCGACAACGGGGACATCTACGTCAAGCTCATCGGCTCCGAGACGCCGCTACGGCTCACCGAGGACCCTGCCTTCGAGCACGAACCGGCCTGGTCCCCGGACGGGAGCCAGGTCGCGTTTATGCGCCGGGGCGATGCCGGGTGTTCGATCTACCTCGTCGCGGCGCTCGGCGGCCCGGCCCGCCGGCTGGCTTCGTGCGGTGCCAGCATCTACGGCGACCTGGCGTGGTCGCCCGACGGGCAGTGGCTGGCGTTCAACGACAAAGCGGCGCCGGACGAAGCCTTCGCCATCTACCTGCTCTCGCCGTCCACCCTTGAGAAGCGGCGCCTGACGACACCGCCGCCTGCCATGTGGGGGGATCATGACCCCGCTTTCACGCCGGATGGACGCCGCCTCAGCTTCACACGGAGCGTCAGCGAAGGCATGCAGGATGTCTACGTGATCTCGGTCAGCGGCGGCGAGCCGGAGCGCCTGACCGACGACAGCCGCAACGTCTACGGCCATGCCTGGACCGCCGACGGCAGGCATCTGCTCTTCGCCTCCAACCGCGCCGGGCGTACGGGGCTATGGCGGATCCGTGCTTCCGGCGGTGTGCCCACCTGGGTGGGCCTCGGCGACGGCTCGGCGGTGTTTCCCAGCGTCGCCGGGCAGCGGCTGGCGTATGTACAAAGCACAGCGCTGATCAACATATGGCAGGTGCAGGTGGGCCGGGATGCCAGCGCCGCGCCGCTCGTTGCCTCGACGCAGTGGGACCTCCATCCCCAGGTCTCGCCCGACGGCCGGCGGCTTGCCTTCACTTCGAACCGATCCGGCAGCTATGAGGTCTGGTTGAGCGACCGAGACGGCAGCAACGCGATCAAGCTGACCGCCTTCGGCGGACCGTTTACCAGCACCCCGCGCTGGTCGCCCGACAGCCGACACCTCGTTTTTACCGCGCGCCCCGGCGGCCAGGCGGACGTCTACGTCATCGACGCCGAAGGCGCATTGCCGCGCCGGCTGACGACCGATGCGGCCGACGAGATGGCGGCGAGTTGGTCCCCTGACGGACAGTCGATCTATTTCAGTTCGAACCGCACGGGCCAGTGGCAGGTGTGGCAGATGCCGGCGGAGGGCGGCCCTCCCAGGCGTATTACGCATGACGGCGGCTTCGGGCCGATGGCGTCGCCGGACGGGCACTACGTCTATTACGCGCGCCACAACGCCAACGGCCTCTGGCGCACGCCCGTCGCCGGTGGCGAAGAGGTGCTCGTCCTCGATGCCCTGGATGCGCGCGACTGGGGAAGCTGGGCCCTCGGCGAAAACGGGGTCTCTTTTATCCGGCGGGGTCAGCCTACCTTCCTGGCGTTCTATCACTTCGCCGGAGGCACCACGGATACGCTCTTTGTGCCCTCTCAGAGCATTCCCACCATGGACCCGGCGTTCACCGTCACCCCGGACGGCCAGTGGCTGCTCTACGGCCAGGCCGAAAGAGGCGAGAGCGACCTGATGCTGGTGGAGGATTTTCGCTAGGTCTTTCATGATTACCGCCGCTTTTCTGAAGGAGCACCTGGGTTTGGAGCCGTTGCCTGAAGAGGGCGGCTTCTTTGCCGAGACGTATCGCGCCGCGCTGTCTCTTCCGGCTGATAGCCTGCCTCCCGCCTATGCAGACGGTCGGTCCGCTGCGACGGCGATCTACTACCTCCTGACGCCGGACACCTTTTCCGCCCTGCATCGCCTGCCCGGCGACGAGGTCTACCATTTCTACCTGGGCGATCCGGTCGAACTCCTGCTGCTGCATCCCGGCGGGCGAGGGGAGGTGGTTACGCTGGGACAAGACCTGGTGGCCGGGATGCGGCTACAGACGGTGGCGCCCGGCGGTGCCTGGCAGGGTTCTCGCCTCGTGCCCGGCGGGCAGTTCGCCCTGCTCGGCACTACGATGGCGCCCGGCTTCGACTTCGCCGACTTCGAACTGGGAGATCGGGGGACGCTGTGCCGGGCGTATCCGGACCTGGAGACGAAGATCGTGGCGTTGACGCGGTAGTCGATGCCTCGTCGTCGTACGTCTCGGCAATGCCGAGGTGGTGGGCTCGGGGCTTTTGTTCGGGATGTTGCGCGAACATAACCTGGACGCTGGGTGAGGAGGCGAGGATGAAGAGGCGCTTCATCGGGAAAGGTCGGGTGCTGATTCTCTCGTGGCTGCTCCGGCGTTGTTGGCGGCGTTCGAAGGCGCGTAGGCGTCGAGACGCGTATCCTTACGATGATTGTTTGCCATAGGGCATGACAATAACTTTTCGTGACATATATCAGGTTCTGATCAGCAGGGTTAGTTCAACTTCGCGCCTTTACAAAGAGCACGTCACGGTACGGCGTATCGGGCAACCGGCGGTGCTGGCGGTCGAACTTTGGGCTCTGAGGCTCGTGGTCCATGAACGAGGCATCGACGGGAAGCGTGTGGTATTGCTGGGCGATGCTGGTGTCCGTGAAACGGTAGAGGGTGTGGTAAAGGGCCAGCAGACCGCCTTGGGCGAGCAGGGCATCGAGTTCGCGGATCTGTGCGTCGAAGCGGTCGAAGGGGTAGAAGTGGGTGCTGTTCTGGACGTGGGGTTTCACGGCTTCGCTGCGCTGGAGCACGGCCATGCAGAAGATAGCATCGAACGGGGCGTAGTCAGCCATGCGCCCGAAGTCAGAAAGCATGAAGTGGATCCGAGGGTCCGCGTTTCGCATCCGGCATACCTTCAGGTTCCAGGGGTTGATGTCGACCCCGAGGATTTCCGCCTCGGGAAAGTACTTGCGGAGTGTAAAGACTTCTTCGCCGGTCGAGCAGCCGAACGAAAGAATCTTGAGTCGCGATGGGCGTCCCGCAAAGTAGGCCTGGCTGGTCTTGAAGATTGTCGGATACCGGTCTTGTGCCGTAAAGTTCGAGACCTGGTGTACCACTCCCGGCTTGCCAAGCCGCAATCTCAGGAACGACCGGTATTGGCTGTCGGTCAAAATCTGTTTCACCACCCGGGCCAGATGGGAGAGCTGGTTCGACTTTCGAAGCTGAAACTCTTTGAAGATCCTCCTGAGTGCGTCAAGCATGTCTACACGTGGAAAATAGCACGGTGGCGCCCGCTTCAGCGCGCAGGGCCTCGATGGTACGTTTACGGTAAGGCCGGTAGAGCGATTCCAGGGAACGGTCGTACGTGAGCGCGAAGAAGTCGTACCATCTCATCCGGTGGGGCCTCAGGTTCAAGAGAGCGGGTGTTTGTTCAGGGGCTATTGGGCGAGCTCAAATGCAACCATCACGGCTGCTCCGACGGCGATGCTTCCGGGGGCAACGGCACGTGGCGCTTCGGCGTCGTCGGCCTGGGTTGCCTGGACGGTGTGGCCCTCTCTACCGCGAAGCTGTTCGGGGTTGATGTCTTCGATGTGCATGACCGGCCCGAGCGTGACGTCGGCTGCCTCGCAGTACAGGGCTGCCTTTTCCCGGGCGGCGGCCACCGCGCGGCGGCGAGCCTGGGCGCGGATCTCTTTGAGGCGGCTCGTCTGGAATTCCACGGCGTCGATCTCATTGGCGCCGGCCCCGATGACCCCCGTCAGCACGTCCTCCATGCGATCCAGGTCGCGGAGCAATACGTGGAACGCTACGGTGGCCGCGTAGCCGAGGAAACGTTGTTCGCCGCCGACATACCGAAACGACTGTGTGAGGGTGATCCGCGAAGATTGGACGTCGCCGACGCCGACCTCGGCGAGGTACGTACGCACGGCGCGGGCTGCCTCGCGGGCGTGCCGAAACGCGTCGCCCGGCTGCTGCTCAAGCCGAGACACCGTGAACTTGAGAAAAGCGATATCCGGCGCCACGCGTAGGAGGGCCGAGCCGAAGACGTTGATGCCGAAGGGGTTGGGAATGGATTGTGTCATGTTCATGGCAGGGTGTGCTACGGTGCCGCCTCATGGGCCGTGTGGGGATCGCAAAAGGCGGGCGAGACCATCCGTCAGGAGGGCTCGGAAGTTGCAACCGATCATGCTGTAGGCATGGGCTTTGTCGTCGGCCTGATGGTGGGAGTCGGGGTGTTCAGCATACTGACGACGTCGCTTCCCGGTCAACGGGTACTCCTGCTGGGTGCACTCGCCGGGGCGTGGTGCGGGGGGTGGACGGGGCGCTGGCTTGCCGGGTACGGGCGGCGTGCAGCGGCATGCGCTATCCTGGAGGGCAACCGGACTGTCCTGGCGGACATCGGGCGTCAGACAGCCCGGTTCATCGCGCACATGCACGATCTGGAAACCCCCGATGCTGCACGCCTGGCCGTGTTCCTGAACGGGCTGCGTTCGGGCAAGACGGCGTCGGGAGGACAAGACCTGCTGCGGATGGCCTTTACGCAGTACTACACAGCCCGGTTCGCGACGCATGCCGAAGAGAGGCATGAGGCCGCCTACTTTGCGAATTGCCTGGCTGTTTTGCATGAGCACATCCGGCTTCAGCCGTACATCAAGCGGTCGATCCCGTGGCTGCTGCGTCGTTGGGTGACGCGGCATCTGCTCACATTCCGGGTAGGTTCGATGCAGTTCTCCGTCGCCGAAGATGTTCCCACGCTCGACGATACCGCGTTTCCGGCGACGCTGTCTACATTGACGAACGGGTCGTTGCAGCACTTTCTGTCCGGCCCTGAGGGCTGGGAGGTTAGGCGGGGGAAGCGGACGGGCACACGGGCGCGAGATTGGTCCGACCTGCGGCAACGGATGGGATATATCGTTACCTTGTTCCGGGTGTTACATCTCCATCCGGCCGTCTTTGCGGCGCCCTCTGCAGGGGTCGAGCAGGCAGTAGCGTGAGGAACGCGGAGAGCCGCGGATCCCAGGTTGACGGGCAATGTGCCTTAGAGGGCGCTTTGGATGGTTTCCAGCCCCACCCCGAGCGCCTGCCGGGCGAGGGCGTCGAGGGCAGGTTGCGGACCGTGGAAGTGAAAGGTGCGGTGTACATGGGAGAGGCGTTCGCCCGGCGCCAGGGCCGCCGCAGGCGACGACGACTCCAACTCGTAGAACGCACCCATTTGTCCGGCACCCGGCGCCGGCGGCCCGTCGTTGTAGCTGTTGACCACGTCGCCGGCGTACGGGGCCTCCTGCTGTTCCCACATCGAGTTAACGTACAGCGCGTCGCCTTCGGGCCGGGTGTACTGGACGAGCGTCAGCACGGCGTTGACCGCGTCGTAGCTGCCGAGGAGGTCTTTCGCGCGTTGCCGGGAGAGGCCGATCTTACTGCGAAACCGGCTGTCGCCCTTGAAGAAAAGCACGTCCTCGTGCACTACCAGGCGCTCTGCCGGTACTTCGCCGAAGTAGGCGTCGTTCACGACGGGGCCGCGTTCGGTTTCCGGGCCCGGCTGGAAAGGGATCACGACGGTCGTGGCCGGCGAAGCGTTGAACATGCCGAGGATCCAGATCGACAGGAGGCCGGTCTCGGGTTTCCAGGCCTGTGGGCCGGTGTTGCGGATCGTGTTGTGCGAGGCGAAGGCCACCATCCGGAGTGAGGCATCGAGCGTCAGGCCCAGCGCCGTCTCGGCGGCGGCCCGGTCGAGCAGCCGAAGGTCGCGTTCCACGGCTAGGTCGAACGGGGTGCCGGAGTGATTCGCCAACCGCATCGCATGGGTGAAGCGGGCCTGGGTGCGGTCGGACGCGGTGAGGGCGAAGGGCTCGGTGTCGAGCGAGGCGGGGGTGAACCAGTGGTCCAGGTCGAACGGATCGCCCGGCTTGAAAAAGATGGAGAACTGGCCGCCTTCCGGTCCCATCCAGAAGCGATCCTCGCCGCCGTAGGGGTTGATGTGCATCAGCGTCGCGCCCGACGCGATGAGGTCGCGGTTGATCCAGCCCAGGCTCGGCCCTTCCAGACCGGCGAAGGTGCTGGTCATCACGCGGCCTTGCATAGCCGGTACGATTGCCACCCGGGCTTCCCCGCTCGGATCGGAGAGGACTACCACGTCGGTATGCTGTTCGAGGAAGGCAAGATCGTCGCCGAATGACCCCGCGCCAGAAGGAGAAGAAGGTGGGGCAGGTTCCTGCGCGGTATCTGGCGGGGGGTTGCAACCTGCACCGAATAACATCGTCATGACGGCAAGGAGGCAGAGGGGATTCACGGCCACGGGATTTTGTGCAAGCGAGAAGCACCGGGTAATAGGCCGAAAGGTACGACAAAGTCGGGCCGTATGCTGTGCACCTTTGCCGACAAAACCGTGTCTTTCTTCAGGAGTCCGTTCGCCCTTCGGGCTCACTGTTGTCCGGGCGCTGCGCGCCCTGTGGTCCGCTCGCGTTGCTCGCTGTGGTAGGGGCAACCGGCATTTCCCAACAACAGCGAGCCCGAAGGGCGAGCGGACCACAGTGAGCGACAGCGAACGTACCACAGCGACTGAAAGGAGCGAACCACCATGCTGCAAAACTACCTCAAGATTGCCCTGCGCAACCTGGTCAAGCAAAAACTCTATGCCTTCGTCAACATCTTCGGGCTGGCGATCGGGTTGGCCTGCGTCATCCTGATCCTGGTGTACGTCCGCTACGAGTTGAGCTTCGACCGTTTTCACGAAAACGCGGACCGCATCTTCCGCATCGTCCAGCGGCAGCCCGGCAATGTCTTTCTGGGCAGTGACCATTTCGCCGTTACCCCGGCTCCGTTGGCCTCGACGCTCGTCGACGAATATCCCGAAGTCACACACGCTACGACGATCACCAGCAACAATGCCCTGATCAGCCATGGCGACGTGCACTTTTACGAGGAGGGCCTTAAGGCCGATGCTCACCTCTTCGAGGTCTTCACCTTTCCGATGATCCACGGCATCGCCGAGACGGCCCTGGTGGAGCCCAACACCATCGTGCTCACGGAATCGCTGGCGCGCAAAATCTTCGGCGACGAAGATCCCATGGGTCAGACGCTTATTCATCAGAACCAGGACGCCTTCACGGTCACCGGGGTGATCGAAGACGTGCCGGACAATGCACACTTCACGTTCGCCTTCGTCACGTCCATCCGTTCGGATTCCAACTACCTGCGCAACCTGGAGGAGGGCCGGTGGAATAACAACTCCTGGTTTACCTATTTCCTGCTGGAGGAGGGCTCGGACTATCAACAGGTTCAGGCCAAGATGCGGGCGTTCACAGAGAAATACCTGGCGGACGACGACGACGATCCGGACGAGTTGAACCAGTATTATATCCAGCCGATGACGGACATCCATCTCCGGTCGCACGTCAATTTCGAGATGGGAACCAACAACGACATGAAGTACATCTACCTGTTTTCGGCCATCGCCCTCATCATCTTACTGATTGCCTGCGTCAACTACATGAACCTGGCGACGGCCCGGTCTATCACGCGGGCGCGAGAGGTCGGCATGCGGAAGGTAGTGGGTGCGCACCGATGGCAACTCATCCAGCAGTTCATCGGCGAGTCGATGCTGCTGGCTTTTCTGGCGATGGTGTTGGCGATGGTGTTGGTTTTCCTCCTGCTGCCCGTCTTCGGGAGTCTGGTAGAACGCGACCTGTCGCTGGGCCTCGTCGGGGGCGGCACGTTGCTGCTCGGGTTGCTGGGCATCGGGCTGGTCGTCGGCTTCGTGGCCGGCAGCTACCCGGCCCTGTTCATGGCTGCGCTGCGGCCCGTTCATGTGCTGAAAGGATCGATGGAGCGCCGCGCCCGGCGGTCGCGGTTGCAGAGCCTGCTCGTCGTCGGGCAATATGCTATTTCCATCATGCTCGTTGCCGGGAGCCTCATCATCTACCAGCAACTCCGCTACATTCAAAACAAAGAGATCGGCTACAACCGCGACCACGTCGTCGTGCTGCGGATCCGCGATGCCGATGTCCGGGAAAACCAGGAGACGATCAAAAGCGAGTTGCAGCGTCACGGCAATGTGACGGCCGTGACGTTCACCTCCCATCTGCCGACGCGCATCGCCTCCTCGACGACGGTGCAGGGCTGGGAAGGCAGCAATGAGGACGATGAATTGTCGATCTATCGGACCAACGTCGACTACGACTTCCTCGACGTGTTCGAACTCAAGTTAGCCGACGGCCGCATCTTCTCGCCCGATTTCGCTTCCGACACGATCGCCTTTGTGATCAACGAGACGGCCGTCAGGGCGCTCGGGTGGCGTGAGGGAGAGGGTGTGGGGAAGCGATTCAAGGATGGGGACGAAGAGGGTTCCGTGATCGGGGTCCTGAAGGACTTTCACATGCACTCGCTGCATCAGCCGATCCAGCCGCTCATGCTGCGGATGGACGGAAACTGGTTCGGCTACATCGCCGCCAAGGTGCGCCCGGACGATCTACCGCAGACCCTCGCCTTTCTCGAAGAGACGATGCGCCGCTTTACGCCCTATCCGTTCGAGTATGAGTTTCTGGACGAGACGTTCGATCAACTCTACAAGACCGAAATCAAGCTCGGCGAGGCGTTCGGCTACTTCACCCTGCTGGCGCTGCTCATCGCCTCGCTGGGTTTGTTCGGATTGGCTGCGTTCTCGGCAGAGCAGCGGACCAAGGAGATCGGCGTGCGGAAGGTGCTGGGCGCTTCGGTGCCCGCTATCGTGCTCCTGCTGTCGAAAGAGTTCACCCGGCTGGTCGTCGTGGCATTCGTGCTGGCGATTCCCGTCGCCTACCTTGCCATGAACCGCTGGTTGGAGGATTTTGCCTACCGGATAGACGTATCGTGGCCGGTTTTTCTGGCGGCGGGCCTTGCCGCCCTGTTGGTGGCCTTGCTGAGCGTCGGGTATCAGGCGTTCAAAGCGGCGCGGGTCAACCCCGTGGTATCGCTGCGCTACGAGTAAGGTTTTCCTGCCGGCTCAGGCCTGGAACCCTGACCCCGTTCGGCGCGGCGCCGGATCGTTTTCCTCGAAGAGGTAGCGCAGGGCGTCGTGCAGGTGCTCCTTCGTAAACGGCTTGGCGACGTACAGGTCGAAGCCGCTCTCCAGCAGTCGTTCATGATCTCCGAAGCTAGTATAGGCCGTACAGGCGATGGCCGGGACCTGTCTGTGTTCCGGCAGGGCCCGGATGGCCCGTAGCAGGTCGATGCCTGTTCGCTCTTCGCAAAGATTGATATCCAGCACGAGCCCGTCGAAGGTATGGTCGTGTACGAGGTTGAGGGCTTCGTCGACGCCTGCCGCCGCCGATACTTCGTAGTCCGCCTTGAGCATATAGACAAGCAGGATGCGCGTGGACGGGTTATCCTCAACGACGAGCAGCGACCGCCGGTGGGGCTTGACGGCCAGCGATGAAGGCGCGCGATCCGGCGATCCGCGCAGGCTGAAGCGCTGCAGGAACGAAGGGCTCTCGGGTTTCTGGTCGCTGAAGACAGGCACGTTCATCGGGGCCATGCTCGGCAGTTCGTCGAGGGGGGATTCAGGGGAGTGCAGCGCATCCAGGGCTTCCTGTGCCATGCACAAGAGTTCGCGGGCATCATCGTTGTGCGCCAGGTATAAGGCCAGCTCGTCCCGTTGCTCCTCGTCGCCCGTGAGGAAGGCAACGACGACGCTTTCATCCGTCAGCGGTGGTTGGGTACTCATCGTGTTGGGACCCTGTATAGGAACATGCCATGGGATCGAAGAAAATCGTATTGAATATCGTCTTGATGATCCCAGGCTTAAGACGTGCGGTGGATCAAACCGAATGGGAATCCTCGGGAGGATGTGTGCGTTAGCAAAACACACCGTCCCCACATGCACCACGCTGGTTTCAGGGAGCCTCGTTTCATGGCCGACCGGGAAGTCACACGTCTCTTGTTGGATCTGGAATCCGGTAATCGGACTGTTTTTGACGCGTTGCTGCGCCATGTGTACAAGGAATTGCGCGTACTCGCCCAGTCCCAGTTGCGCAGTGAACGCGCCGACCACACGCTCAACGCTACGGGCCTCGTCCACGAAGCGTATCTGCGTCTTGTCGATCAGCGTTCGATGAACTGGAAGAACCGGGCGCATTTCTTTGGTGCTGCCGCCACGGCGATGCGCCGCATCCTGGTCGATTATGCCCGGTCGAAGAATACGCAGAAGCGGAGCGGTCAACGTGTCAGCCTGACGAATATCGGGGAAGGCGAACAGGCCGTCGAAGCCTCTTTTGAAACGCTGATGGCGATTGATCAGGCCCTGGACCGGCTCGGTGCGCTCAATCAACGCCTCGTACAGGTCGTCGAGGCGCGCTATTTTGCCGGGTTGACGATCAAAGAGACCGCCGAAGCGCTGGGGGTATCGCATGCGACCGTGTCCGACGATTGGCGGCTCGCGCGGGCCTGGCTGCAACGGGAACTGGTTTCCTGAAACGCCCGAGGAGCAGACGCCGGGCGTCCCGGGCGTCTAGTAGTTCCTCATCACTTGCCGCCCGGGCTTTCGTGGTGTAGGCAGACGCCGTAGATTGCAGCGTTGAAGCAGGTACACCATGGCGTCTGAGGAGCTTGCATGCCGAAGTCGATCGCGATTCTCCCCGATTTTTTAGCCGCGTTGCGCGCGCGCGTCGCCGGCGAGGTGCGTACGGATGAATACAGCCGGGTGTTGTACAGCACCGATGCCAGCATCTACCAGGCGATGCCGCACGGCGTCCTGCTTCCCGCGATGCCTGACGATGTCCACGCAGCCGTAGAGCTGGCGGCGGCGTACGGTGTGCCTCTCTTGCCGCGTGGGGCGGGCAGCAGCCTGGCGGGGCAGGCCGTCAATGAAGCCCTCGTGATCGACCTGTCGCGTCACCTGGATCAGGTGCTGGACGTCAACGCCGAAGAACGGTGGGTTCGCGTTCAGCCGGGCATCGTCCTTGACGAACTGAACCACTCCCTCAAGCCCTACGGCCTGCAATTCGGGCCGGACCCGGCCAGCAGTAACCGCGCCACCCTGGGCGGCATTGTTTCCAACAACTCGACCGGCAGCCACTCGATCTGCTATGGCATGACGGCCGACCACGTGCTGTCCATGAATGTCATCTTGAGTGACGGCACCACGACGCATTTCGGTCCGTTGGAGACGGCCGAGGCGGCACGACGGCGGGAGCGCAGCGGCCTGGAAGGACAGGTCTATGCAGGCATCCTGGGGCTGACGCAGGAGGAGGCGCACCGGGCGACGATACGGGCCGGGACGCCGCGTCACTGGCGGCGGTGCGGCGGCTACAACCTGGATCGCTTCATCCAAGGCGAGGTCTCGTTCAAGGTGGCGCGGGATCCTCGGTTCAACCTGGCAAAACTCGTCTGCGGTGCCGAGGGTACGCTGGCCGTCATCACCGACGTTACGTTGAACCTCGTACCCGTCCCCGCGCATACGGCGCTGGCCGTCGTCCACTTTGACGGCCTGTACGAAGCCCTCCGGGCCGTTCCGGCCATCCTGGACGTAGAACCGTCGGCGGTAGAATTGATCGATCACCTGGGGCTCACCCTCTGCCGCGAGGTGCCCGAGTATGCGCGTCTGCTGAAGACCTTCGTCGCCGGAGAGCCTGACTGCATCCTCATCATCGAGTTCTCCGGGGAGAGCGAGCCCGAACTCCGGGGCAAGCTCGACCGGTTGCAGGCGCACCTGGCGCGCGAAAAGGCAGGGGCCGGGGCGGTGGTGCCCGTGCTCGATCCGCAAAAGCAGCAGGACGTGTGGACCGTGCGCAAGGTGGGGTTGGGCCTGCTGATGAGCATCAAAGGCGACCACAAACCGATCCCGTTCATCGAAGACGCTGCCGTGCCGCCCGAGCATCTGGCGGAGTACGTAACCCGTATCGAGCGTTTTTGCAACGACCTTGGGACGGACGTGGCCTACTATGCGCACGCCAGCGCCGGCTGTGTCCATATTCGCCCGTTGATCAACACGAAAGACGCTGCGGAAGTCGCCAAGCTCCCGGAGATCACCGCCTTCTCCGTCGACCTGCTACACGGCTACGGCGGGGCGTTGTCGAGCGAGCACGGCGACGGACGGGCGCGCAGCAGCTTCAACGAACACTTCTTCGGCCCGGACCTGTACCGGCTGTATCAGGCCGTCAAACATACCTTCGATCCCCGAGGACTCCTCAACCCCGGCATGGTGGTCGATGCGCCGCCGATGACCGAACACTTGCGCTACGGCGCCGACTACGGCGTCGCTTCACGCCCGGCTCACCTCGATTTCAGCGAAGAGCACGGCTTCGACCGCGCCGTGGAGATGTGCAACGGGGCCGGTATCTGTCGCAAGAAAACCACGGGCACGATGTGTCCGAGTTTTATGGCGACGCGGGAGGAGGAGCATTCGACGCGGGGCCGGGCCAACGCGCTCCGGGCTGCGTTGTCGGGCCGGTTACCGGCCGAAGCCCTCACCAGCCGCCGCATGTATGAGGTGATGGACCTGTGTGTGGGGTGTAAGGCGTGCAAGGCGGAGTGTCCTTCATCGGTGGACATGGCCAAGATCAAGTTCGAGTTTCTGGCGCAGTATCACGCCGTGCACGGCACGTCCTTTCGAGACCGACTCTTTGGGAGCATTGCCCGGCTGAGTCGGCTCAGTAGCGGGCCGATGGCGTCCCTGGCCAACGGCAGCCTGCAAGCGGGCTGGGTCCGCGCCCAGATGGAGAAGCGGCTGGGGCTCAGCCGGCACCGCACGCTGCCGTCTTTTGCCCGCGAACCGTTCACCACCTGGTTTTCGAAGCGACCCCATCGCCCTGCTTCAGATCGCAAGGTGGTGCTGTTTCACGACACGTTTACCACCTACAACGATCCTGCCATTGCCATCGCGGCGACCGAGGTTTTGGAGGCGGCCGGGTACGAGATCCTGCTGCCCGGCCATCGTTGCTGCGGGCGGCCGATGATCTCAAAAGGGCTGGTGGAGCAAGCCCGTGCGGCGGCCCGGCATACCGTGGCGCAACTGGCCCCCTTTGCCGAGCAAGGCATCCCCATCGTGGGGCTGGAGCCGAGTTGTTTGCTCTCGTTGCGCGACGAATATCGCTACTTGCTTCCCCATGATTCCCGTGTGGCCGCCGTTGCCGAACAAGCCAGCCTGTTCGAAGAGTTCATCGACCGTCTGGCCGAAGCAGGCGATCTGGCCCTGTCTTTTACCGATGCCGCACGGAGGGTGCTGCTACACGGTCACTGCCATCAGAAAGCCCTCGTCGGCACCAAGCCCACCCGGCGTGTTTTGTCGCTTCCCCCGCATTACACCGTCACGGAAGTCGATTCCAGTTGCTGCGGTATGGCCGGGTCCTTCGGCTATGAGGCCGAGCATTACGAGATCTCGATGAAGATGGCGGAGCGGCGCTTGCTGCCCGCCGTGCGTGGTGCCGAGACCGACACGTTCATCGTAGCCCCGGGTGTGAGTTGCCGCCAGCAGATCAAGCACGGCAGCGGGCGCCGGGCGTTCCATCCGGCGGAGGTGGTTCGGCAGGCCCTGGTGAGCGGTTAATAGCTGACGCGTCAACCCGTTTTTACGCCGGCATGCCGGTGGGCCCCGGCCGTCTTTGGGGGGTGTGACGGAGAGGGCCATGTGGCGTTGCCGGTAGGGTGTGAAGCGCAAAGGAGATGGTGAAAACGCTGCCTTCGCCCTTCTTACTCTGCACCTCAATGCGACCTCGCATGAGTTCGACCAGTTGCGCCGTGATCGCCAGGCCCAACCCGTTGCCCTCATGGAGCCGTGCCAAGCCGGTCGATTCCTGCTTGAATGCGTCGAAGAGGTAAGGCAAGAAGTTCTCGTCGATGCCAATGCCTGTATCGCGAATGTGTACGTATATGCGGCCGTCTACCTGCTCCACGACGACGTGTACGCCCCCCTTATCCGTAAACTTGATCGCGTTGCCGATCAAGTTCGTCAAAACCCGCTCGAAGTATTGACGGTCGAGTATGGCCATCAGCGGTTCTGAAGGGGCGGTGATCTCCAACGCGAGTTTTCGCTGGCGGGCCAGCGGCATCAACAGCCGCAGGGTTTCCGTAACTTCCTCGACGGGGTTGATCGGTTGGAGGTTTACTTCCATCATGCCCGCCCGGAGCTGGGCAAAGTCGAGCAGCGAGTTGAGCGTGTTAAGCAGACGCTGGCCGTTCGACTCGATCGGATCCAGCAATTCGTGGAGGGTTTCAGGAAGTTCATCTTTCAGGACGGCCGAGAATCCCAGGATAGCTGTGAGGGGCGTGCGTAGCTCGTGCGACGTGTTGGCGAGGAATTCGTCCTTCAACTTGTTTGCCTGGCGGAGGCTTTCGTTGGCTTCCTGGAGGCGCTTGTTCACGCTCCGTTCCCTTTCCAACTCGCGTGCCTGTTCCTGGGCTCGCTTGTTTTCCTGAACGATCCGGTAATGGTGCCCTGAGAAGGCAAGAGCGGCCAGCCCTGTGATCAGGTACAGCAAGTAGGCCCACCACGTTCTATACCATGGAGGGAGCATCCGAAAGGAGAAGACCGTTTCCGGGCTAACGATGCCCTGGGCATTGCGGGCCCGTACCCGGAACTTGTAGAAGCCTCCTGCGAGTCCATGGTATGTTAGGCTTGTCGACGATACCCACGCGGACCACGTCTTGTCGTGTCCCTCCAGAAAAAACTGGTACTGATTACCGCCAACCCGATTGTAACTCGTCGCGCTTACTTCGAAGCGCAGATCGCTGTCTTCGTGGGGTAGGACCGGGAAGGTTGCTTCTGCTTCGACAGGAGCGCCCCCGTAAATAACCCGTTCCGTCCGCGTCGCCACGATGTGCCGCACAAGGGCAGCAATCGGTGCGTCGTAACTCTTCTTGATGGAAGGGTCGTATCGTATCAGCGAAACGCCGTTTCCAATCCAGGTGATGTCGTTTTCTTCGACGACGAGGTGGGCCGTGGTCGGTTTCGCAAAGCGCAGCGTAGGAGGAGTCTTGAACAGGTAAGTACCGTCTGCCTGCGGTAGCGCGATGTCGATGCGGTCTTTGTAGACGCTCCAAAAATTCCCATGGCTATCCTGCGTGAAGTCGAGCAACGGATAAGTTGACGTGACTTCCGACGTTAGCCGCGATGCATCGAGGTAGAAACGCGGCCCGTCCGTTTGGTCCGCGTCGTAACGATAAGGACCCTGTTTCGAGACCAGGACCACTTCACCGTCCAAAGAGATAACGTGGGGGCGGTCCGGAGGCAGGCCGTCCGCCTGCGTGAAGCGCCGTGGTATGGGTGGCCCCTTTTCCTCGGGAAAGTGGAGCTGCAAGACGGTACCGTCCGCAGCGCTGAGCCATAACGTGCCGTCCTTATCTTCGGCAATCGACCTGATTTCATCGCCCGGGTGGGCCTTGTCGCCATAGACTTCCTGTATGCGCCACGTACCTTCTGGATAGCTCAATTGCGCCAGCCCATCTTTTCTACCGACCCAGATGCGCCCGGGGAAGCGCCTGGATTCGAAAAGCGCAAAGTAGATTCCTGGGTGCACCATTGTTGTATCCTTGCCGCGTATGGCGTAAAGCCCTGTGTGCGTAGCAGCAAATAATATGCTATCAGCCGGGAGCAGCGCCGGGGTAGGCTTGCCTGTCAACACAGGCAGGAATGAGAGTGTTGCCGGGGTCTCTCCCGGCGCTGCTGGTTTCAGCTTGAATAAGCCTGTAGTCGTTCCAAGGTACAACGCGCCCTGATGGCGACGTATCACATCGATATTTCCGTCCAGGCCAATCTGGTCGTCGTAGACGGTGAGTTGCGAGGGCACATCGACGCGTGCAATACCCATCGCATCCAGTGCCATCCACACCCCTCCTTGCGCATCTGCGTATACGTGGTTGACCCAATCGTCAGGGAAGCCGGATGCTTTGTTCAGGATCTGCACCAACCGCCCGTGCGCATCAATAATCAGGCTGCCGCTGCCCAGCGTAGCCAGCGCGTAGAAACCGCCGGGCAACCAGCATCCATGATACAAGGCAAACTGATGCAAGATATCATCAGCCTCCGTCGTAAACGGCGTCACCTGGCCATCGTGATACTTGAAAAAACCAGCATTGCTTGTCCCGATCAGGATGTCTTCCTCTCCGTAGGGAGCCATCATCACCGTGTATCGCGTGGCAAACATAGCACCGTCTGATGCCATGTGGAGCGAGTCGTTGGTGATCTGAAAGAGCCCGACGTTCTTTTCTCGGATGTAGAACCGGTCGTGGACGACGAAGGAGGTATGGAAGGCGCTCTGGCTTTTCCACACTTTCATGGATCGGCCATTCCATCGGAAGAGGCGTTCGGTGGCCTGGAAGTAGACGCCCTCGCTTGTTGCATGCGTCGACCAGACGTCTGAGAATTCACGGTCCGATACTGTTATTTCGTCACTTAAGGACACATAGCCAAAGGTGCCCGAAGAATCAGGGGCGAGGTAGCCGAAGTCGCCACTGATACCGACATAGACTTTCCCATCTTGGCCCAAGGTCAGGGAACGCACAGTCGTCGGCGTTACGATGCACCGCCAGGAAACCCCATCGAATTCGAGCACTCCGTCCGTATTGCCTGCGTAGATGACCCCTCGTCGATCCTGAATAATGCTCCAGTTCTGCGGATAATGTTGATAGTCTTCAGGTCCGAAATGCTCAAAGAAATAGGGTGCACCGATCTCATTTTGGCCCTGATCCGTCTGCCCCAAGGCTTTGTCGGGGAAGATCAATATCAGAAACGTAACGCAAAGTAGATAACGCCTGGAACGCCACATGAGGGAGGGCAGGCTAAGCCAATCTTACACACGAGAATCCTACATCTCGGTGGTGGTCTATTGATGTATCGACTACTAAAGTAATTACCTAAACGAGTAACTGTTTACTCATGGTTCGCCCATTTTCAGGGCGGTTTCGAAGATTCGTTGCAGAGCCGGGTGTAGACCTCGGCGGCAAAGCCTAACAAACACAGAATACGCACTTGGAGCGCCGTCAGCGGCGTCAGATGATAATGGCGGCCCTCCGGAAAAACCACCACCGTCAGCGTGATGTCCTTGAAGGCCTCCAGCAAGCGCTCGGCCGTCGGACGCGCCGTGGCCCGCTTCGGGTTGCCGGCGTACAACCCGACCAGGGTGGCCTGCTCCGAGGCCAGTTGCCTGCGCAGGACAAACTCCAGCAGAATCAGCACCCGAAGCCCCAGCGACAAGAGCCGAAGGAGCCCCGTGGCATGATCGTCCCTTTGAAGGTACATCGGCGAGAGCGACAGCGGCTGGCCTTTCAAGCGCCCGAAGCTGCGCTCTATCGTGTATTGGCTCCGATAGGCCCACACGGCCTCGGCCAGCGTCAGCCCCTCATCGTTGGTGGCATAGACTCGCCAGGCCAGGCGAGCCAGGTGCTCAGCCAGTGCTGCCTCATCGCGTTCGACGGCCACCGAGAACCGACGCTGCCACTCCGTGCGGGCCGGCTTATCGCCGTAGGCCTGCACCGTGCGCTGCTCGATCTCTTCCTCGATCCCAACGCGCAAGAGCGCCTCGACGTTGGGTCGCTTGAGGATGGTCCCCACGCGTGCTTCAAAGGCGGCCCGGTCGTCGTAGCGCCGCTTGCCGCGCCGGCGCTCACTGAGACGGGCCAACTGCGCCTCGGCCGCCTCCAAGCGCCCCCAGAGGGCCTTCTCGACGGCCTCGGCCTGCCCGAGCGAACGCACCACCAAGCGGCGCTCGACCCACATGAGGGGTTCACCGTCGGCCTGCGCCGTCAGGGGCTCGCTCGATTCAAAAGCCTCGGCGAGGCGGTGTCCCTGACCATCACAGATCGCAGCCGGAGTCTGGGCAGCCGGCAGCGCCAGGTAGGCCGCCAGCTGCGCCTCGGTGCATTGCGCCTTGGCCAACGGACAGAGGTAGTGGTCGCTCCCTCGGGCCAGGAAGACCCGTGTCTCGAAGGCCGCCCTCTTCGCGTCGCCCACGTAGAGCAATCCCCGTCGATCCAAGGTCTTACGCACGCACTCGACCGACGGGATGTAGAGCGGATCATCGGCCCGGTGCCCTTCGATGACGTCCGTGGCCACGAGCAGGCCCAACGGATCCAGCGTCGAGAGCACGACCTTGAGTTGCGGCAAGTCCGGTCGGTGATGGCGAGGCGATATCGCCTCGCCCTTGCTATGGCCGAACTGGAAGAGCCCGCCCTCGGCGACGGCGAAGGAGCCGCTGGCCGACGTCGTATCGATGCGCACGGTGTCGCTATCGAGGGCATAGACGCCGCAAGAGCCGCCGCGAGATCGCCGATTCAAAGGCCGACCAGGTGGCACGCCCTGGGAGGCGCAGCACCGAGGCGAGGCGATTATCGGCCCAATCGAGCGCGCTGATCGCCTCGGCCCGCATAGGCGAGAGCGCATGAGAGAGCGTGTGGCGACGTCCCCTGACCCAGGCCTGGACATGGCTCAAGCGATGGTCGCCTTGGGAGAGGAGGTAGGCCAACCACACGGCGAGGACTTGGCCGGGGGCCAGGCCCTGCCAGTTGCCATGGGTGGGGAAATGGCGATTGATGAGCGCGGGCAGGCCCATGCGTTGCATCTGAGTGAGCAGGATGGGGATGTCGTCGACGCGCTCGGTCTCGACGGTAAGTTCTCGGTTCATACCGAGAGCTTACTGCATTCTTGCTAACCCTGCAAAAAATGACCGAACCGTGAGTGTTTAGGTGGGGAATGGAACGAGGAGATAGTCGGGTTCATGCTCCAGGAGCACCTCGATCAAGGCGCCCGCCCAGGCGGCCCCTTGTTCCGAGAGCACCCGCAATTCTCGGATCAGGTGCGTGTTGCAGAGGACCGTGCGTCCCTCCGTGCACCACAAAGTAACTGCCCCAGCAGTCATGGACCAGACACCCTGAAAAACGCCCAAGCACCGAATCAGACGATTCCAACGCGGCCCGGCCCCGTTTTCTATGCACAAAGTAGGTGCACAAGCTCGGCGTACTGAGCACATGGAGCCCGTGCAAACGTCCTGCACAGCGCAGCCCTGTCTCGTCGGCATGAGCCACCTCAGCTTGGGCTACGTGGGCTTCAATAGCCGCCTGGCTGCGGGCTAAGTAGCTCGTGACAAATATAGTTGGATCAGGCAGCCAATCCCGCCATGCGCAAGGCATCGTCGTTCGTTAACCGCTCGAAGAACCTGCGACAGGCCCCCTTGAGCGCCTCGAGGTCCCGCTCCAGGTTCGCCGCCACGATGCCCTTGAGCTGCCGCCACAGATCCTCCATCGGGTTCTCCTGCGGCGCCCGTTTCGGCAACAACAGCACCTGAAGCCGTTCATAGCCGGCCTTCTCAATGGCCTGTGACGTATGCCAGGAGGCATGATCCCATATCACGAGCACCTGCTCCTTGAAGCGCGCCATCACCTGCTCCAGGAAGGCCTCCGTGTAGCAGCTCTTGCCCTTCGGATAGGGCGCGGTGAAGGTCTGACCCGTGTGCGGATTCAGCACGCCGTAGAGGGCAAACTTGCCGTTCGACTCCGGCACCGAGACGTGGGCCTGCTCGCCCCGAGGCATCCACATCTGCCGCAGTGGGGGCAGCCGCCGCACGTCGGTCTCATCCTCGAACAACACCGTCACCTCGGCCGCTTCGGAGCGGGCCAAAGCGGCCTCAATGGCCGCCATACGCTCCTCGTAGCGGGGATCTTTGTAGTCGATCTTCCAGCGAGGACGCCGCCAGACGAAGTCCAGGCGGTGCAGCGTGCGACGCACGGGGTCCTCGCAGACGTCGATGCCGAGGCGCTCTTTCAGGTACGTCCTCAAGAGCGGCGTCGTCCAGGTGGTGAAGTCGTAGCCTTCCTGCTGAGGCGAGTGCGCCAGGATGCCTTCGATCTCCGCCTGGGCCTCTTCGTCGATCTCGGGAGGTCGCCCGCTGCGCTGACGGTCGGAGAGGCCCTCGGGGCCTTCCTCGTTGAAGCGGTCGAACCACCGGTAGAGGGTCTCGTCGACGACCTCGAAGACCTTCATGATCTCCTGCACGGTAAAGCCACGCGCCGAGAGCAACACCATGCGGGCGCGTTCGGCGACGCGTCCGACTTCCTGCTGGGTCATGCGCTGGAGTTCTTCGTGTTCATCGTCTGTCGGTGTGCAAACATGGCGGCGGTAGTACATCGTAAAGTAGCGGTTTGGTGTAGGAGAGTCGCTTCTTTACACGGACGAGCGCCGATATCCTTCCAACTGAAGTTCCGCCGACCTACTTAGCGCTGCCGCCGTGCGCTCATTGCTCACCGGCCATCCCGCGCTTTAGCAGAGATGCCCGCGGTATCCCCAAACCGTCCCAAACAACAAAAAATCGTTTGAGTGCATAACGAGCTTGGGGCATCAGGCTGCTAAGTACCTAAGCAAAATTAGTTGTTGATTCGTAAGTTCGGGTATGCGTTATATACACCTGCTACCCGAACAAGTCCGGATGCTCGAACGCATCCGCCGAC
>Ga0302046_10001155_pt1 | contig 24863 bp, 22 predicted proteins | sample RVTome_11_FD_200261 | JGI IMG/M metagenome (GOLD analysis project Ga0302046, IMG submission 200261) | Soil microbial communities from uranium-contaminated site in the Upper Colorado River Basin, Wyoming, United States - RVT147D111 (version 2) ... | reverse complement strand
GCGCCGCGGTAATTGATCCGCTTGCAGGCCTCGACGCAGCGTTCGCCGATCTCGCGGCGCTGCTCGTCCGTGATCCCGGGTGCCGGGGCCTCCTCGACCACTTTCTGGTGGCGGCGCTGGGTGGAGCAGTCCCGCTCGCCCAGGTAGATGGCGTTTCCCTTCTGGTCGGCGAGCACCTGGATCTCGATGTGTCGCGGGTTTTCCAGGTACTTCTCGAGGTAGACCGTGGAATCGCCGAAGGCGGAGCGCGCTTCCTGGCGGGTGAGCTGAAGGGCATTGTGCAGATGCGCGTCGGTGTGCACGACGCGCATTCCTCGCCCGCCACCGCCTGCGGCAGCCTTGATGATCACCGGGTAGCCCACATCCCGCGCGATCCGCCGGCATTCCTCGACGTCGTCGCTGAGCGGACCGTCAGAACCCGGCACGCAGGGCACCTTGGCCTCGCGCATGGCCTTGATGGCGGAGACCTTGTCGCCCATCAGCCGGATGGTTTCCGGCCGCGGGCCGATGAAGATGAATCCGCTTTTCTCGACGCGTTCGGCGAAATCGGCGTTCTCGGCGAGGAAGCCGTAGCCGGGGTGGACCGCGATGGCGTCGGTCACCTCGGTGGCGGCGATGATGGCCGGGATGTTGAGATAGGAATCGGTCGCCGCCGCCGGGCCGATGCACACCGATTCGTCGGCCATCCCCACGTGCTTGAGGTTGCGGTCTACCGTCGAATGCAGGGCGACCGTCTTGATGCCCATGGCGTGGGCGCATCGCAGGATTCGTAGCGCGATTTCACCGCGGTTGGCGATGACGATTTTGTCCATCACGGCCATGGACGAGCGTCAGCGGATGACAAAAAGGGGCTGGTCGAACTCCACCGGCTGGCCGTTCTCGACCAGAATGGCCACCACCGTGCCCGAGACATCGGCCTCGATCTGGTTGAACATTTTCATGGCCTCGATGATGCACAGCGTGTCGCCCTCTTTGACCTGCTGGCCCTTGGTCACGAAGGGGTCGGACTCGGGGCTGGAAGAGTCGTAGAACGTCCCCACCATCGGCGCATGAACGATTTCGCCTTGCGGCACGGATTCGTCCTGGCTGGGTGAGGGCGGCAGGGCGGAGGACGATCCCTGCGATGGTGCGGGAGCCGGTGCGGGGCCCGCCCCAGAGCCGGGGGCCGGGGCGGGAGCCGGCGCCGCCATCACGTACTGCGGCGCCGGCGTGGCCTGCATGTGGCCACCGCGGCTCAGGCGCACCGACTCTTCGCCTTCGACAATCTCGATTTCCGTGAGGCTGGATTCTTCCAGCAGCTCGATAAGCTTCTTGACCTTTCTGATGTCCATGCACTGACTCCTGGGGCTCCTGGGGCTCCTGGCCGGGGCCGTGCTCAGGCGGTGCGCCCGGGGGGCTCGATCCTGTTGACGATGGCCTGCAGGGCCAGCATGTAGCTCTCCCCCTGGAATCCCGATATCACCCCCATGGCGATGTCCGCAAAGTAGGAACGATGCCGGAACGGCTCTCTCGCCTGCACCGCGGAGAGGTGGACCTCCACGAAGGGAATGCCGACAGCGATGATCGCGTCGCGCAAGGCGACGCTGGTGTGGGTGTAGGCCGCCGGGTTGATGATGATGTAATCGACGTTCCGGGTGGCCGCGCGCTGGACGATGTCGACCAGCTCACCCTCGCCGTTGCTCTGCACGTGGCTCAGTTCATGTCCGCAGCTGCCGGCGAAAAGCACCAGATCGTCCATGATCTCCTGCAGCGTCTTGTGGCCGTATTGCTCGGGCTCCCGCTTGCCCAGCAGGTTGAGGTTGGGTCCGTTGATGACGAGGATATTGGCCAAGCTTTTAGGTCATGTTGACATTTACCCGGTCGCCCTTGGCGTTCCGGACGATGGCCGGATCGGCGCGATTTGAGCGGTCAGGAGGGCCAAAGTCTGCAATAAGCGGGCTACTTTGTCTACATTTTGCGCCCATTTCCGACCATTTTGCAGACAGATCGACGCAAATACCTTAAGGATTCGTTAAGTTCCACCCAGCAGGGTCTGGATTTCATCCACCAGGGACTTTTGTTCGAGCACCCCGAGCAGGGTCCAGCGCACAATGCCGTCGCGGTCGATGAGTACGCTGTAGGGCAGCGTGCCGGAATCGTTGCCATAGAGTCTCACCATGGCCATGACGTCGGTCGATCCGACCAGCACCGGGTAGTCGATGCCGATTTCTGCTGCAAAATCTCTCGCGCGCGCCACGTCGTCGAGCGCGATGCCCACCACTTCCAGCCCCTGGTCACGGAAGCGATGGCGCAGTTCCATCAGCATCGGCATTTCCTCGCGGCATGGCGCGCACCAAGTCGCCCAGAAGTTCACCAGGACCACCTGGCCGTCGAAATCGCTCGCCGAAACGATGGCGCCATCTACACGGCCGAGCGTGTAGTCCGGACGGCGCTGTCCCATGAGCGGTTTGCCGCCCAAGTCGACCGCCTGTGACTGCGCCGGGCCGGCGCCGCGCTCCGCGAAGAAGTAATCATGCGCGAAGTAGCCCGCGGCGGCCGCGACGACGGCGGTGGTGAGGATTGGCAGCAGACGAAGCCGCATTACAGGACGATATTCATTGGGACCCTTAGGGCCGGCAACGGCACGATCAAGGCCAGGATAAATGGGAGACAAGGCATAAAATACTCCTGTGGGCCGTGGTTTATTGCGCGGCCAGCACGGCCCGCAGATGGCTGGCGAATTCGCTGGGAGCGAAATAGCCGACCAGGCGGTAGGCCTTCATTTCTTGCCCGGCGCGATCGAAAAACAGGATCGCCGGGGGCCCTATGATGCCAAAGCGCCTCATCAGGGCCTGGTCGACTTCGTCATGCGGCGTGACGTCAGCCTGCAAGGGCTGCAGCTGGCTCAAGAGGGCCTGCACGCTCTCGTCGGGGAAGGTGTTGCGCTCCATGCGGATGCATTCCACGCACCAGTCGGCGTAGAAATCCAACATCGCGCCCTTGCCGGAGGCCGAAGCCTGTTCGAGCGCAATGTTCAGGTCTTCGCTCGACTTGATGCGGCGGAACTGGACGTGATCTTCAGCGTCGGCTGCCGAACCCGTCACGCCGAGCCTTTCCAGCGGCCGCGTCCAGTTGTCGCCACCGGCCGCCGCGCCGACCAGCTCCATCGCGCCCGCGAGCAACAGCACCATTCCCAGCGCCTTCCACAACCTGCGCCAGCCCGACGCGCCCTCGGGCAGGCGCTCGAGCACGCCGAGGAAAATTCCGCATGCGATGGCCAGGATGCCCCACAGGACCATGATCAGCCCGCCGGGCAGGATGCGTTCGAGCAACCAGATGCTGAGGGCCAACAGCCCCACGCCAAATACCGCCTGAATCTGCTTCATCCACGGGCCGGCCCTCGGCAGGATTTTTCCGGCCGACGTGCCGAAAACGACCAGCGGCACGCCCATGCCAAGAGAGAGCGCGAACAGCGCAGAGCCACCGAGTACGGCGTCCCCCGAAGCGCCGATCACGATCAAGGCTGCCATCAGCGGTGGCGCCACGCAGGGCCCCACGATCAGCGCGGAGAGAAACCCCATCACGGCGACGCCGGTGAAGCGGCCGCCTCGCTGGCGCTCGCCCGCCTTCGCGAGCTTCGACTGCAGCCGGCTCGGCAGCTGCAACTCGTAGAAACCGAACATCGCCAGAGCGAGCAGGATGAAGATGGCCACGAAACCGCTGATGATCCAGGGGTTCTGGAAGGCCGCCTGCAGGTTCTGACCGAACAATCCCGCCAGCACGCCCGCGATCGTGTACGTGATCGCCATGGCCAGCACGTAGATGAGCGACAGCCAGAAGGCCCGCACGGTGTTCAGCTGCGTGCCCTCACCGGCGATGATGCCCGACAGGATGGGTAGCATGGGAAACACGCAGGGCGTGAACGCCAGCAGCAGGCCGGCGAAGAAAAACACAAGCATGGCGCGGCTCGGGCTGTCGGTCAGCACCCGGGCCAGGCGATCCTGCTCGGAGACGGGCGGCGGCGCCTGCCCCGGACCCTGATCCGGGGGCCTTGCCTGCGACGGGGCGGGGCTGGCCTGGAGCGCAGAACTCCGAGCCGACCCCTCGCTAATGGCTGTCGCCGAGGGGTCCATATCGAAAGCCACCGCCCGCGTCATCGGCGGATAACAGATGTCGCCGTCGCGGCAGCCCTGGAAGTCCGCCTCCAGCGTCACGTCGCGGGCGGGGCCGGCCGGGCGGTCCAGGCGCACGGGGATCTCGACCTGGTCGTAGTAGACCGGCACCAGGCCGAATTCGGGGTCGTCCTTGTTCTGGCCCTCGGGCAGGCTCACCTCGCGAACCGAGAAGCCCTCCGGCGAAAGCACCCGGAAGACGAACTTGTCCCGGTAGAGGTAATAACCTGGTTGGATGGTGAAGCGGACCAAAGCCGTTTCCGCGCTGAGACCGATGACCTCGTACTTGAAGGCGTCCTCCGGCTGCAGTGCCGGCTCGGAGTCATATTGGGCAATGCCGGCCAGCGGATCGTCGACCAGGTTCGCCAGCGAATCACTGATGGGGTGGTCACTCTGGGCCGCCTGGGCCGTCGGCTCGGCAATGGGCACGGCGGCAGGTTCCACCGCGCCGTCATTCGTGTCCCGTGGCGCAAAGCCGATCAGGACCACCTGGGTCGTGGGCGGATAACACAGGACTTTTTCCAGACAGCCCTGCGAGCGCACCTGGAGCTGCATGGCGCGGATGTCAGGCTCCACCGAACGGATCGGGATCTCGACCGTCAGCTCGCCCTCGTAGCGCTCTACCTCCTCGCCCAGCAGCTCGTCATATTTCACCTCACCGCGCGGCATGATGGGCTCGCCGAGCGCGACGCCCGGCGTCCCCGAGGTGAAGCTCAGGAACTCATTGTTGTAGAGGTAGTAGTCGGGTGCGATGTCCCAGCTGACCTCGATGCTGCTGCGGTCGGGGGCAAATCCCGAGACCACGAAGACATCGCCGTACTCGCGGACGTCTTCGGGTTCGATCGCCGAGGCGGCCGCCGGCAGGGCCAGCAGCCCTGCCAGCAGCAGTCGCTTGAAGCATTGCGCCAGCGCGATCATCTCCGCAAAAAAGACCGGTGATCGGGCGGAATGTTCACGCGCCCGATTGCTTACAACAGGGCCACGATCAACAGGGCGACGATGTTGATGATCTTGATCAGGGGGTTGATGGCGGGGCCCGCGGTGTCCTTGTAGGGATCGCCCACGGTATCGCCCGTCACCGCCGCGGCATGCGCCTCGGTGCCCTTGCCGCCGAAGTTGCCGTCCTCGATGTACTTCTTGGCGTTGTCCCACGCCCCACCGCCGGTGGTCATGGAGATCGCCACGAACAGGCCGGTCACGATGGTGCCCACCAGCACGCCGCCGAGCGCCTGCGGGCCGAGCATCAGACCCACCACGATGGGCACCCCCAGCGGCAGCAGGGAGGGGATGATCATCTCCTTGATCGCGGCCCTGGTCAGCAGGTCGACTGCGCGCGAGTAATCGGGCTTGGTGGTGCCTTCCATGATGCCATCGATCTCGCGGAACTGGCGGCGAACCTCGTTAACCACCGAGCTGGCTGCGCGGCCGACGGCCTCCAAGGCCAGCGCACCGAAAAGGTACGGCACGAGGCCACCGATGAACAGGCCGATGATCACGCGGTAGTCGCTGAGGTCGAAGGCCAGGCCCTCGAGGCCGGCCTTGGCGAGGCTGTGCGTGTAGTCGGCGAACAAAACCAGCGCGGCGAGGCCCGCAGAACCGATGGCGTAACCCTTGGTGACGGCCTTGGTGGTGTTGCCCACCGCGTCCAGGGCGTCCGTGGTATTGCGCACCTCGGGGGGGAGATCGGCCATCTCCGCGATGCCGCCGGCGTTGTCGGTAATCGGCCCGAAAGCGTCGAGGGCGACGATCATGCCGGTCATGCTGAGCATGGAGGTCGCCGCGATCGCGATGCCGTAGAGCCCGGCGAACTGGTACGCGCCCCAGATCGACAGGCACACGGCGATCACCGGCAGGGCGGTGGCCTTCATGGACAGGCCCAGCCCCGCGATGATGTTGGTCGCATGGCCGGTCGTGGAGGCTTCCGCCACCTTCCGCACGGGGCCGTACTCGGTGCCGGTGTAGTACTCGGTGATCACCACCATGGCAGCCGTCAGGGCGAGGCCGATGAGCGCGGCGAAGTAAATGTTCAGGGCGTTGTCACCCATCATGGACATGGTGACGGGGTAGAACGCGACCGCCGCCAGCAGGCCGGAGACGATGACGCCCTTGTACAGGGCGTTCATGATCTTGCCGCCTTCCTTGATGCGCACGAAAAAGGTGCCCAGCACCGAGGCAATGATGGAAAGCCCGCCAAGCGCCATCGGGTAGATGACGGCATTGACGCCCATGGCTGTGGCGGTCAGGCTGCCGAGCAGCATGGTCGCGATCAGCGTCACCGCGTAGGTCTCGAACAGGTCGGCCGCCATGCCGGCGCAGTCGCCGACGTTGTCGCCCACGTTATCCGCGATCACAGCGGGGTTGCGCGGGTCGTCTTCCGGGATGCCGGCTTCGACCTTGCCGACGAGGTCGGCGCCGACGTCCGCGCCCTTGGTGAAGATGCCGCCGCCGAGGCGCGCGAAGATCGAGATCAGGGAGCCACCGAAGGCAAGGCCTATCAGGGCATGGATCGCCTTGTCCTCTCCCAGGCCCATGCCGAGGAGCACCGCGAAATAGCCGGCGACGCCCAGCAGGCCAAGGCCTACCACCAGCATGCCGGTGATGGCGCCGCCGCGAAAGGCGATGGCCAGCGCCGGGGCGAGGCCGGTGCGGGCAGCTTCGGCCGTGCGCACATTGGCGCGCACCGAGACGAACATGCCGATGTAGCCGGCAAGGGCGGAGAACACGGCGCCAATGGCGAAGCCGATGGCGGTGTACCAGTCGAGCGCGGCGCCGACGATGAAGAACAGCACCAGGCCGACAATCCCGATCGTCAGGTATTGCCGATTCATATAAGCGCTCGCGCCTTCCTGGATCGCCGCCGCGATTTGCTGCATCCGCTCGTTGCCGAATGGTTTGCCGAGCACCCAGGTGGCGGTGACGAATCCGTAGATGACCGCAAGGATGGACGCGCCCAGGGCGAGCCAGAGCGCCATGTCAGTTGTCATGAAATTTCCTCCCAGTGCCGGGTTGTATTCCCCGGCAAGTTCCTGCTCGTTTGTTCTAATGAAAAAGGGTCAGAGCTTTATTCTATCGAGGCGCCAACAGCGGCTCTTTGAGCCGCCGACGACTGCTGCCTCCTGGCAGTCGTCTTCCTCGCGCCATCCCTGGCGCTCGGGGCCGGGAATATATCATCAAAATCAGCCTTCTGCAGCGATACTTCAGACCTTGAACGGCGGCAGCTTCTTGGCGACCAACTCGCGCTTGAGCCGCACGTAGGCCGGCAATCCGTCGTCCTCGTAGGGTGGGTAGGCCTCACCGCGGATCAGCGGGGCCAGGTACTTCTTCGCCGATGGCGTGATGCCGAATCCGTCCTTGCTGATGAACCGCTTGGGCATCATCTTCTCGCGGTTGGCCACCTGCGAGAGCTTGGCTTCGGCGATCGTCCACTTGTATGGATCGTCGGAGAGCCGCTTGATGACAGGCATGACGCCGTTCTTGCCGGCCAACGCGAATTCGACTGCCGCCTGGCCCACGCTGTAGGCCTGGTCGAGGTCGGTCTCCGAGGCGATATGGCGAGCCGAGCGTTGCAGGTAGTCCGACACCGCCCAGTGATACTTGTAGCCCAGCCTGGATTTCACGAGTTCCGCGACCACCGGAGCCACACCGCCGAGCTGCGCGTGGCCGAAGGCGTCCCTGCTACCCGAATCGGACAGGAACTTTCCACTGCTGTCGCGCACGCCCTCGGAGACGACGATCGAGCAGTAGCCGTAGGTCTCCACCGAATCCCTCACCTTTTTCAGGAAGGCTTGCTGCCTGAATGGAATTTCCGGGAACAGAATGATGTGCGGGGGATCACCCTTTTCGCGGCAGGCGAGGCCGCCCGCGGCCGCGATCCAGCCCGCGTGCCGGCCCATCACTTCCAGGATGAAAACCCTGGTTGAGCTGGAGGCCATGGACTCGACGTCCAGGCTGGCTTCCATGATCGACACCGCCACGTACTTGGCGACCGAACCGAAGCCGGGGCAGTTGTCGGTCACGGGGAGGTCGTTGTCGATGGTTTTTGGAATCCCGATGCACTGCACCGGAAAATCCAGCGTCTCGCTGATCTGCGAAACCTTGTACGCGGTGTCGGCCGAATCACCGCCGCCGTTGTAAAAAAAGTAACCGATGTTATGTGCGCGCAGCACGTCGACCAGACGCTCGTACTCCCGCTTGCTGTCCTCCAGGCTCTTGAGCTTGAAACGGCACGAACCGAAAGCCCCTCCCGGCGTGTGCTTGAGCGCCGCGATGTCTTCCTTGCGCTCTTTCGAGGTATCGATGAGCTCTTCTCGCAGCGCGCCGATGATGCCGTCCTTGGCGCCGTACACCTTGCCGATGCGCGTGCGATTCTCGCGCGCGGTTTCGATCACGGCGCAGGCGCTGGCGTTGATCACGGGCGTGACCCCGCCGGACTGAGCGTAGAGAATATTTTTCTTCATGAAATGGGTTCGATGTCTGGCTGAATTGTCGGAGCTAATTGTCGTAATTGGGGGCCAATCGCAGCGGCGCTCGTCGCGTTGACTTGGCCCATGCAAGCGGTTAGCGTTAGCGCCCTATTCTAGACGTTGAGACGTAGTTCATGCGAATTGTGTTGTTGGGTGCCCCGGGGTCGGGCAAAGGCACCCAGGCGGCGATTTTGACCGAGCACCTGGGGGTGCCGCACATCAGCACGGGCGTGTTGCTGAGGGCCGCGGTCGAGGCCGGCACGGAGCTGGGGGCAAAGGCCAGGTCGATCATGGACCGCGGCGAACTGCTGCCGGACGACATCATGCTCGACCTGATTGCAGAGCGCCTCCAGGCGCCCGACGCGGAGCCGGGGTTCGTCCTCGACGGCTACCCGCGCAACCTCAGCCAGGCCGCATCCCTCGACGGGCTTTTGGATCGACTGGAAAAACCCCTCGACATCGCGATACAAATCGACGTCGACGCCGAGCAGATAATCCGCCGCATCGCCAAGCGGGCGGCAGAAGAGGGGCGAAGCGACGACAGCGAAGAGACGGTACGCACACGCATGCAGGTCTACCAGGAACAGACTGCCGCGGTCGTCGATCATTACGCCCGAGAGGGCCTTTTGACGCAGGTTTTCGGCGAGGGCAGCATCGAGGATGTGAACCAGCGCATCATGGCGGTCCTCAAGGCCGACTCGATCGATTGAACGCCTCAGGCCTTCCTGATCAGCACGTGGAACTCGCCGCCCCGCCACTCGCGGCGAACCAGCTGGTTTCGGGTCCGTCGGGCGAAAACCTCGAAATCAATCTCGGCATGCAGGTCGGTGGCGATCACATGGATTGTGGCTCCGCCGGGAAGCCCGCGCATGGCCTGCCGGCAGCGCACCAGGGGCTCGGGACACAGCAGCCCGCGGGCGTCGACCTTGCGGTCGGCGTCAGCAAAATCCTCTGGACCGACGGGCGCCGCCTTTTTATCCGACGTTGAAGTTGCCACGCAAGCGATTCTAGCCCACGCGAATGAAAGGGAAGGCACACCATATCCACATTCTGGGCGCCTGCGGCACTTTCATGGGCGGGCTGGCGGTGCTGGCCCGGCAAGCAGGCCATCAGGTCTCGGGATCGGACCAGCACACCTACCCGCCGATGAGCACCGTGCTGGCCGCCGCCGGCATCGAGCTGAGCGAGGGTTACCACCCGGCCCAGCTGCAGCCCCACCCGGACCTTGTGATCATCGGCAATGCACTGAGTCGTGGCAACCCCGCCATCGAGTACGTGTTGAATCACGGCCTGGAGTTCACCTCCGGCCCGCGCTGGCTGGGCGAGAACTGCCTGCGCGGGAAGACCGTGGTCGCCGTCACCGGCACACACGGCAAGACCACGACCGCCAGCATGTTGGCGTGGATTCTCGAGCAGTCCGGGATGTCGCCGGGATTCCTTATCGGCGGCATACCGGCCAACTTCGGGAGTTCGGCGAGGGACGGCGAGAAAGTGTTCGTGGTCGAGGCTGACGAATACGACACCGCGTTCTTCGACAAGCGCGCCAAATTCGTGCATTACCGCCCGCAGATCGCGGTGCTCAACAACCTGGAATACGATCACGCCGACATCTACGACGATCTCGCCGCCATCAAGACCCAGTTCCACCACCTGATCCGGACCATCCCGGGCAATGGCGTGATCATCAGCAACGCGGCGGATCAGAACCTTGAATCCGTGTTCGAGCGCGGCTGCTGGAGCCGCCTGGAGCGCTTCGAGCTGGAAGGCGACGCCGACTGGGGGGTGACCCTCGAGCGGCCGGATGGAAGCGAACTTGCGTTCAGCCGCGCCGGAATGGAGATCGGCACACTGATCTGGCAGCTCAGCGGCCGCCATAACGCCATGAATGCATGCGCAGCCATCGCCGCAGCCGCGGCCGCCGGCGCGGACCCGGCCGAAGCGGTCCACGCGCTGGCGAGCTTCGCGGGAGTGAAGCGCCGCCTGGAGCTCATTCACGACGAAAAGGACATCAAGGTCTATGACGATTTCGCCCACCATCCCACGGCGATTCGACTGACCCTCGAAGGGCTGCGGCGCAAGCACAGTTCCGCCCGCCTGTTGGTTGCGCTGGAGCCGCGCAGCAATACGATGAAAGCCGGCGTTCACATCCATGAACTCGGCCCCGCGCTGGCCGCGGCCGACCGGGTATGGCTGTTCGCCTCGGAAGGCATCAACTGGGATCCCCACGAAGCCCTCGCGCCCCTGCAGGGCAGGGGCCGGGTAGTGACCAAGATCTCCGAGATGCTCCAGCAGATGCTGGACACTATCAAGCCGGGCGACCGCGTCGTGTTCATGAGCAACGGCGGCTTCGATGCTGCGCCGCGGCGTTTTTGCGAGGCATTGGCGTAAAAGCGGGATTGCCACAACCCTCGCGGCGAGGCACGCGCGACGGCTCCGCCGCCTAATTACGACCCTTTGGGTCTTTCATTACGGCGGCTCTCGCCTGCGCTGCTCCTACAAGCTCATTGCGACGCCGCCAAGTAAATTGGCACAGGGATGTGCCAACGCCCGAAGGGCGCGAGCCTTTGAAAACCGCGCTTTTCAAAGGCGAGATGCAGGTGGGCCAGGATGGCCCATCTTGCTCATTCTTGCAGGAGCAAAGATTCCGGCAGTGACTACACTAGTAGTACATGGCCGAGATTCCCATTTTTCCCATGCGCACGGTGCTGTTCCCAGGCGGCCAGCTACCCCTGCGGATCTTCGAACAGCGCTACCTCGACATGGTCCGCCACTGCACCCGCACCGACACTGGGTTTGGCGTGTGCTACGTAGTCGATCGCGACGAAAGCGGACGCCAGATCGAGTCGGCGCGGGTGGGCACGCTGGCGAGAATCGTCGACTGGTACACCTTGGAGGACGGCCTGCTTGGGCTCACGGCGGAAGGGACCTCGCGTTTCGTCCTCGGTGCCGACCGGCACGAAAAGAATGGCCTGATGATGGGCGAGGTTGAGTGGCTGCCCGAGCCGCCGCCGATCACGGTGCCCGTCGCCTTCGACTTGCTGAGCCAGGTCCTCGAGCGATTCATGGAAAAGGCCTCCGATCATTACCCCGACTACACCCCCGAATCCCTGCAGGATGCCTGCTGGGTAGGCTACCGCCTGTCCGAACTGCTGCCGCTCGGCGGTGTCGAGAAACAACAGCTGCTGGAACTGAGCGACCCGATCCACAGGCTTCAGAGCCTGCTCGATCTGTTACCGAAATTTCAGAGCTAGTGAGATTCCCGCACCAGGATCACACCCTCCCCGGTGTCCCGAATGTCCATGCCGGGGAACAGCGATTTGGCCTCCGGGAGCTCGTCGACACTGAGGGCGCTCGAGCGCCAATAGCTGATCAGTCGAAAACGCTGAACCAGCCGCTCTTCGGAGAACTGCCCCAGGTACAGCACTTCTCGGCCCGGCATCAGGCGCAGGCCCGAATCCCAGAAGCGAATGGTGCTTTGCCGCCGGTCGCCCGCAGCATCCTGTTGCATCAGCAGAGCCTCGGAGCGGCCGTGGAAGGAACGCGCGATCAGTGGCACGGACTCTTCGTCGGGCGATGGATTGAGCGACTGCACGAACCACCGCCAGTCTGCCGGCTCGACCGCCTTCCAGCCCTGCCTGGAGAATATTTCCTTCAGGCGCTCGGGCGGCGCCGTAACCTGCAGGTTGAACCGCCGCGCCGCCACCGGGACCAGTTGCGTGCGCTCGTCCGGCAACTCGGCCCACCCGCCACGCCACCACGCCTCAGCCGACATCTCCTTTTCAATCACGGGAGATTGCAAGCGTGCGAGATCCGATTCGACGTTCTTCGAGACCTGCCAGGTGAACAGGAACAGCAAGGCGAAATAGAAAATTGTCGCAGCGACGGCCCCCGAGAAGGGCTCCAGGCGCCGTTGGCGGTAGGCGATGCCCACCACGGCGACCCAGGCCAGGCCCACCAGGACGCCGAGCAGGGCGCCGCTGAACCACTCCAGCCCCAGGTAGATGCGCGCCAGGAACAGCAGCAGGAGCATCAGGCCCGAGGCGAGGTAGGGCCACTGGCGGTGGTTGCGCTGGAACTCGCGCGCCACCAGCACCGCGAAGAAGGACAGCACCACCGTCGCCAGGCCCATCGCGGAACTCGGCCCTGGGAACTCGTCGCTGCCGACGGCGCTCACCTGCGGGGTGACGCGCAGGCTGACCGTCAGCAGCCACTGGATCAGCGCCCCACCTCCGATCGCCGCCAGCCAGTGCGCGGCCGCGTTTATCTGGCCGGCGCCCAGCAGCCAAAGCAGTACCGCGACCGCGGCCAGCAGCGTGACCTGCCAACGCGAAAGCTGCGAGAAGGCCACCATCACCGGGTCGGTCAGGTCGTTTCGAAGCGCCAGGGCGAAATCGGCCACGGCGCGGTCGAAGCCTTCCGGCTGCGGCGCGAACGGCCCCAAGAAGCCCAGCATGATGACGCCCCAGAAGAGCAAAACCAGCAGGATGCCCAGCATGGTGACCGACAGCACCTCCGGCTGCGAAGGATCCAGCAGGGGCCCTGCAATGCGGCCCAGTACCGGATGCCGTCGCGACCAATGGATCGCCCGGCGCAGCCAGGGGGCCGAGCGTGCGGCGAGAAATTTGTAGATTACGCGCAGCAGCCACCACGCGGCCCACAGCAGGAACAGCAGCAGGATCAGTACCACCACCAGACGGCCGGCATATTCCGAAGCCACCTCGAGCGAGGCGCCGAAGAAGACGCCCGGCACCAGGAACACCGGCGCCCACGCGACGCTGGCCGCAAAGTCCGCTACCAGGAAGCGCGATGGTTTCATGTCCAGCATGCCGACGACTGCCGGGATAATGGGTCGCAGGGGGCCGACGAACCGCCCGGCGAATACGCTTTTCTCGCCGAAACGGTAAAAAAAGTCCCGCCCGCGCTGCATGGTCCGCGGGAACCGCGAAAACGGCCAGACGTCGAGCAGATGCTCGCGGTAGCGGCGGCCCAGGGCGTAGCTCAGCGAATCGCCGAGGAAAGCGCCGCTGGTGGCGGCGAGCCAGATGGGGAGGAACTCCAGCACGCCGAGACCGATGAGCGCACCCACCCCGAACAGAATCATGACGCCAGGCAGCAGGATGCCGATCAGGACCAGCGATTCGACGAAAGCCACGAGGAACACCAGCGCCCACCCCCACGCGGGGTACGCGCTGAGCCAGGAGAGAAGGTCCTGTATCCAGCCCGACTCCATTGCCCGATGTGACCGTCCTGCGCGCCTTGCTTGCCGTGGTGATCGCTATAATACGGCAATCGTCTTACGAGCCTTGTCTGGAAAAGGGCGCAACGATCCTCAACTTCCCCCAACCTCACCCGTGATGCCGACGTGACCTCCCGGACCAACAGCGGCCCGCAACGCCGTGGGTGGTGGGCCGCCGTCGCGCTGTTGCTTCTGCTGGCGAGCCTGGTCGCCATCCGCGCATTGCTGGTCGACCGCAAAATCGGCACCTACATCGCATGCCCGGGCTGCTTCCACCTTGACGTGGTCCTGACCGACCTGCTTACCTTCGCCGCCGTCGCCAGCCTGCTGCTGATTTCCAGCTCAGCACCGACGCGCTTGTGGGTGCGGCTGCCACTGCTGCTGTGCGGGGTACTGTTACTCGTGTATGGGGCCGATCTTGTGGTCTTCGGTCTTTACACCTCGCGGCTGCTGATGACGGACGTCGCCCTGTTCCTCCCCGAAGGCGGCGCGTTATGGGACCAGTTCAGCACCGGCCTCGGCAAGGCTGGGGCGGCGGCCGTGCTCGTCGGAAGTGTGATGCTGTTCGTTTTTCTGTGGTGGATGCCGACTCCCCGCAGTCGCGCCTTCCGCTTGCTGGTCTCGCTCCTGCTGCTTGTCAGCCTCGGCACTTCGGCGTTTTTCAGGCCGGCCCCCTACGTGAATGACTGGGCAGTCGAGAACGTATTCGCCGCCAACATGAGCACGCCGTCGCGCAACCGCTATTCCGATGAAAGCGAGGCGAAGATCATGGCCCGCGAGGTGGCGCGGATCACATGGAATTCGCCGGGGTGGAATTCCCCGGGGCGGTATTCGCCGGGCGAGCCGGCGGGCCGCAGAAACGTGATCCTGCTGATGCTCGAGTCCTGGTCGGTCTGGCACAGCGAACTCTTTGGCGGGTTCGAGGACTGGACCCCCCGGCTTGACGAGGCCGCCACCCGGGGCCAGCGCTTTGCAAACTTCCACAGCATCGGCTTTTCCACCGACAAGGGCCTGGCCGGCATCCTCGCCGGCCAGCAGCTATGGGCGCCGTTTCTGCACTGGTTCGAGACCCCGCCCTTTCATTCCATGTGGGGCATTGAGGACGGCCTTGCCGCCGCCTTCAATCCGCATAGTTACCACACGGCCTTTCTCACCGCGGGCCCGCTCGACCTGTACAAGAAGGGCGAATGGCTCAGCGACCTCGGCTTTGCCGAGGTCGAGGGCAGGGAGCATTCCTTTTACGAGGGCTGGCCGCGGTTTGCGTTCGGCTCCGCGCCCGATCGCGCCCTGTACCAACGCGCCCTCGACTGGATGAAGAGCGCGCCCGAGCCCTGGCTGCTGGTAATCGAGACCGTCAGCACCCACCAGCCCTACCGGGACCCGGTAAGTGGCGAGCGCTCACTGGAACTCGCGATGCGTTACGCCGACCGCGAGTTCGGAACGTTTCTCGACACCCTGGACGCGCAGGGCTTTTCCGACAATGGCGTGCTCCTCGTCGCCAGCGACCACCGTTCGATGACACCGATGACGCGCCGCGAGCTCGACCAGTGGGGAGCCGCCGCGTATTCCCGGGTCCCCGCTTTCATGATCGCCTCGGAGTTTGCCCCCGGGACGGTCGACGACGCCGTCTACTCGCAGTCCGACGTGGCGCCATCCTTCGCATGGTGGGCCGGCGGCGAAGTCGCTCTCGAGCCCTTCGAAGCCGTGATGCTCGATCCCGAGTTCGAGGCCGACAAGTGCGCCTTTCACGAGCGCAGCGACCGGCGGGGTGTCGTCGAAGTCATTTGCAATGAAGGCCGCGGCCAGGTTTTGCTCGACGGCGACCACACGCGGTTCATCAGCGGCGAGGGCCTTAGCGCCGAACGCCGCCGGCAGGCCCGCGACATCATCGCCCGCCAGCGCCTCGAAGCCTGGCACCGCCACCTGGCCACGACTACAGACGAGTGACGATCAAGTGGGCAGGCAAGCGGTATTTGCCCCTTGTCTCATGAGTCCGCGGCCCCTTCGGGGCTTCCCTCGCTCCTGGCCGTTTGGTGGACACGCGCATGACAACCCGTCCATGGGCTGCATGCGCTGGCTCGGCTTCCTGCCTCGCCGTCCAGTTACGGCTGCGTCGCTCGGCACGCGCAACGGCTTCGCCGCCTAATTACGACACTTCGTGTCTTGCATCACGGCGGCTTTCGCCTGCGCTGCGAAATCGACAAATGGCAAATACCGCTAACCGACTTCGGTCCCCCTGAGCGTCTCGGAGGCCGGCGCAGGCCATCCCGCTCAGTGGCCTTTAGCCGGATGCCGAGCAAGGCCTGAGCGACTGGACAGCGAGGCAGGATGCCGAGCTAGCTACGACCAGCACAGGGATGTGCTGTCGGGGCGCGTCCACCAAGCGACGGCCTTGTGAGGGAAGCCCCCAGTAAATTTTGGGGCCATCCGAGCAGACACTGAGCGGGATGGCCTGTGTCAGCCTCCGAAGGTCCGCAGCTTTCGAGATCTAGAGGCGGGCCAGCGACTCCCTGGCGGCGGCGATGGTGGCCTCAATGTGTTCGTCCGTGTGGGCCGAGGATACGAAGCCGGCTTCGAAGGCGGAGGGGGCGAGGTAGACGCCGCGGTCGAGCATCCGATGGAAGAAGGACTTGAAGGCATCGATATCGCAGCGGCTGACGTCGGCGAAGTTGGTGATCGTGTCCTGGTCGGTGAAGAACATGCCGAACATGCCGCCGACCGCCGTGGTCCTGAACGGCACGCCGGCCTCGCGCGCGGCGCCCTCGAGGCCGCCGGTGAGCTGGCGCGTGCGTTCCGAGAGCCGCTCGAAAAAGCCGGGCTCTGTGATGAGTTCGAGGCTGGCCAGGCCCGCCGCCATGGCGACCGGGTTGCCGGACAGCGTGCCGGCCTGGTAGACGGGGCCCAAGGGTGCGATCTGCTCCATCAGGCGGCGCTTGCCGCCGAAGGCACCCACCGGCATCCCGCCCCCGATGACCTTGCCGAAAGTCGAAAGATCGGGCGTCACGCCGTAGAGCGCTTGCGCGCCACCCAGGGCCACTCGAAAGCCGGTCATCACCTCGTCGAAGATCAGCACAGCATCGTTGCGGTCGCAAACTGCTCTCAGCCTCTCAAGGAATCCCTCGAGCGGCGGAACGCAGTTCATGTTGCCGGCCACCGGCTCCACGATCACCGCGGCGATGTGGCCCGGCCTGTCCTCGAAGCACCGTTCGACCGCGCCGATGTCGTTGTAGGGCAGCGCCAGCGTCAACTCGGCAAGCGCGGTCGGAACGCCCGGCGAGTTGGGCACGCCCAGGGTGAGCGCGCCACTGCCGGCCTTGACCAGGAAACTGTCCGCGTGGCCGTGGTAGCAGCCCTCGAACTTGACGATATGCTCGCGGCCGGTCGCGGCACGCGCCAGGCGGATGGCGCTCATGGTGGCCTCGGTACCCGAGTTCACCATGCGCACCATATCAAGACTCGGAACCAGTTCGCACACGAGCTCGGCCAGGCGCACCTCGTCCTCGCAGGGGGCTCCGAAGCTGAGGCCCTTTTCGATGGCCTCGCGCACGGCGGCGACGATCTTCGGATGCGCGTGGCCGGCAATCATCGGCCCCCAGGAGCCGACGTAATCGATGTACGACCGGCCCGCCACGTCGTAAAGGCATGCGCCCTTGGCGCGATCGAAAAACAGGGGGTCGCCGCCGACACCGTTAAAGGCGCGGACAGGCGAGTTTACGCCGCCAGGTATCTTGTCGCGGGCGCGGTTGAGGAGGTCGTGTTGTTTGTCCATGTGCAGAATGTCGGTTGTTGACGGAAGGATCAGCGCGCCCACAGGCTCGAAAAGGATTCTGCGGCGTGCCTGACATCCGGCGCTTCGAACACCGCGTTGATCACCGCCAGGGCGTCCGCCCCGGCGTCGATCGCGGCGCGGCCATTGTCGGAGGTGATGCCGCCGATGGCAACCACCGGCACGCCGAGCGAGCGGGCCCGCGTCAGCGTCGCGAGGGGACAGTGCACCGCCTCCGCTTTGGTTGCGGAAGGGAACACGCTGCCAAAAGCCAGGTAATCCGCGCCTTGCGCCGCGGCGGCACGGCCACATTCCAGGCTGTCGTAGCAGGAGACACCGATCAGGGCGTCGGGACCGAGGGCCGCCCGCGCTTCGGGAAGGGCTGCGTCCTCGCGGCCCAGGTGGACGCCGGCAGCGCCGATGAAAGCGGTGAGCGCTACATCGTCGTTGACGATGAACGGCGCGCCGAATTCTTCGCATAGCGCCCGAAGTTTCGCTGCGGTTTCGTAACGCCAGGCGGCATCGCCGGACTTGTCACGGAACTGCACCATGGCCGCGCCACCTTGCAAGGCCTGGCGGATCTCGTCGGCGAGCCGGGCGCCATCGGGGTGACGCTGGGGCGTGATGGCGTAGAGCCCGGGCTTGAATCGTGGGTTCACGCGCCCATTTTAAGCGGCATACCCGGCACGAACCTCAACGACCCGTCAGAATCCACCCGAAATCGTCCATGAGCCCAAGTCCATGAACACCGGCGGCGACAATAAAACCTGGATGTGTCTCATCTGCGGATGGATCTATGAAGAGGAAAAAGGCTGCCCGGAGGAGGGCCTGCCGCCCGGCACACGTTGGCAGGACATCCCCGAGAATTGGACCTGCCCCGACTGCGGGGCCGTCAAGGACGACTTCGAGATGATCGAACTCTGACGACCTGTTCAATTCGCGTTGGCGAATAACTGCCCGTAAGCCACCGAGCCGTCGTCGCACAACTCCAGTCGGCGGCAGGCCGGCCCCGCCGGATCGAGCTTGAAACGGTCGGCGCGCGGCACGCTGTTGGCGGCCGTGGAAGGCCCGCCGAGCATCAGCGCCCCGTTGCGATCGGCCGCGAAGTGATGGTGGATGTGCCCCCAGACGACGCAGCGCACCCTCGGCTCCGAGTCGATCACCTGAAGGAAAGCACCGGGCTCCTCCAGGCGGTACTTGTCGATCCATGGAGCGTCGACAGGCACTGGCTGGTGGTGCAGGGCGACGAGCAGATGCTCCTTGCTGCAGCTCGAAAGCACTTCGCGCAGCCGCTCGAGCGCCTCGTCAGAAAAGTGCCCTTCAACCGCTCGCGGCCGGGTCGAATCCGTGAGCACGATGCCCCAGTCCTCCTGCTCCCAGGCCAGCGGGCCCTCCCAGGGTCCATTCGGGAACTGCGCTCGCATCAATTCGGGATCGTCATGATTGCCCGGCAGGGTGAGTATCGGCATCTTGGTCTGGAAGCGCTTTGCCAGGCGCTCGTAAGAGGCCTCGCTGGCGTCCTCGCTCAGATCGCCCGTCAGCAGCACGATATCAGGCCCCCAGGCCAGCGCTTTTTGCCAGACCTTGTCGAGGTTGGCGTCGGCGTTCTGCTGCCGATACGGGGTGGCCGGGTCTTCCGGCAGGTGGCAATCGCTGAGCTGCGCAATTTTGAGTGGCATCGGGGCCGTCAGGGTTTGATTTCCAGGGTGTCCCCCGCATCGAGCCCGAGTTCGTCGGCAAGGCCGGCGTTGAGCTCCAGCACGAACTTGGCGGGACCGGCGCTGCGGTAGCGGGGGCACTGCTGCGTGCGGCAGGGCCTGGCGTCTTTCGCGACGCTGACGAGGCGCAGTTCCTGATCGAAGTAGATGATGTCGAGCGGGATGCGCGTGTTCTTCATCCAGAAGCTGCGCATCGCCTCGTTGGGAAAGATGAACAACATGCCGTGGTCCCTGGGCATGTTGTCGCGGAACATCAATCCGAGCTGCTGCTTTTCGCTGCTATCGGCGATTTCGACGGTGAACCGTTCGCCCTTGAGGCGCACGTAGGGTTCCTGGGCGATGCAGGAGGTGCAGCAGAGCGCCAGGAGGAGGACGAAGGGCGCCCGTTGGAAGTATTCGATGCGCACGGCTCCATCATAGCAACCTCGACGTCCTGCGCGCCCCCTTCCTCGATTTCGAGCGCGACGTTACTCATCGGCTTCCGAATCTTCGTCCCCGCCGATCTTCATGCCGTGCACTTCGACGTCGAAGTGATCCATCACCCGCGCCAGCTCTTCCGGGTCCAGGAAGCCGATGACGTTGATGAAGGCCGCCTCGTGCGGCTCGACGGCCATCACGGTGATGCCCTCGACCACGTCCTTGTTCATTTTCATGAAGATCCGGACCTGCTCGTCGGCGGAATTGACCGTCACAACCGATTCCCAGCCCGCACTGGACAGCTGTGAAGAGGCGTCCTTCACAAAGTCGAACGCCTCGTCCGCCAGGCTGTCAGTTTCGAAGACCCGGACCCGCACCCCATCGAGGCGGCTGAACAGGTTGGCCACTTGCGGGTCCTCGCCGGCGGTGAACGCGCTCACAAGGCCCAGCAGGCTCTTGCCGATCGCGATCTCGACCGTGGGCTCGCCGAAAATACTGCCAAGCTGCCCGAAATCGACGTAGCCGGGATACCCCCTGAGTTCGTCTTCCTGGGCGAAGGCGGCGTTGCTCAAAAGCGCAATGCCGGCGGCGCCCGCCATGGTCAATAGATACTTCTTCATGATTTGTCCTCCTGCTCGGATTGATTGGTAAATGGCATGTATCTCGCAACGTTGTCATTGACACCGCTGCTCAATTGTTCGGCCAACTCGTCCTCGATCTGCCGGCCGGTGCGCTCCCCGACACGCTCGAGGTAGGCGAAAGCGGTCAGCACATCCTGCCTGGCCTGCAGGATTTCGGCCTCGGTGTACTCGGGCTGCTGCGGCCCGACCGTCGGCGACTGGGTCATCATGACCATGGCGAGCACCAGCAGCGGTACGGCCGCCATGGCGCCCACGGGCACCCACCTGGGCATGCCCAGCCAGCGGCGGCTGCCGGCGGATTCTTCTGTGGGGATACGCTTCAGCCGGGCCCGCAGCGACGCAGGCGCGCGCTCGATCTCGAGCTCCCTGAGCATGGCCTTGATCTGCGCTTCCCAGTGTTCGCTTGTGTTGTCCTGATTGTTCATTGCTTCGTCAACCTTTGTAGCCTTTCACCGCTGTCCGCGACCTGCTTCGCGGGGCGATAGTCCTGCACTCATGCTCGCAACGGCGCCAGCCGCTCGCGAAGCTGCTTGCGTGCGCGGTGCAGGTAAACCTTCACCTGCGACATGCTGAGTTCCAGCGTGCCCGCCACTTCCTCGTAACTGTGTTCGTGCACGTCCCGCAAAACCACGAGCGAGCGATAGGGCTCCTTCAGGCCCTCGATCGCCGCCCTGATGTCTCGGCCCGTCTCGGACTGCTCCAGCCCCTCCAAGGGACCGGGCGCCAGATCCCGCTCGCGTTCCGCGTCCAGTTCCCATTCAGGCCGGCGGCGACGGATTCGATCCAGGCAGCCGTTGCGCACCACTTTCATCAGCCACGGCTTGACCTTTTCCACTTCGATCTTGTCCTGGTGGTGCCATAACTTCACGAACGACTCCTGGCAGACGTCCTCCGCTTCCGATGGGTCCCTGAGCATGTAACGGGCCAGCGTCCACGCCTGATCCTGGTACGCCTGCACCCACTGACGGAACCGCCTGCTCATCTCACCAGCTTATACGCGCGGATAGCGAATTTGTTACATCGAAAATTGCGGTGAGGGCGCCGCTCCTACACGCTGTTGGCGGCGCCACAATGGGGTTGCAGGAGCGGCGCCTCGTCGCGACCGTCGCGGCTGGCGCCACCCCTGCGCCCACCGCGCCTTGATTTTTCTCTGCACATCCCAATATCGCGAAACAGGCTGTCAAGGTGCAAAACCTTGCGGACACAAAAGTTTCCGGGGGCGGTTCCCGCCCCGGGTATCGATTCAATCAAGTTTGGATTTGGGAGATTCCAATGAAACTTCGTCCTTTGCATGATCGTGTGATCGTGAAGCGCATGGAAGAAGAGCGCGTCTCCACTGGAGGCATCGTGATTCCGGACAGTGCGGCAGAAAAACCAATCCGCGGTGAAATTGTGGCCGTAGGCAACGGAAAAATACTCGAGTCGGGCGACAAGCGTGAACTCGACGTCAAGGCCGGCGACAAGGTCCTGTTCGGCAAATATTCCGGTACCGAGGTCAAGGTGGATGGCGAAGAACTGCTCGTCATGCGCGAAGACGACATCATGGCTGTGATCGAAGGCTGATCAGCCCGAGACAAGCAAGAGAGGATTCAAGACAATGAGTGCTAAAGACGTACGATTTGGAGAGGACGCCCGAAACAAGATGATGAAGGGCGTCAACATCCTGGCCAACGCGGTCAAGGTCACGCTCGGCCCCAAGGGCCGCAACGTCGTTCTCGAGAAGAGCTTCGGCGCGCCGACCGTCACCAAGGACGGCGTTTCAGTCGCCAAGGAGATCGAACTCGAGGGCAAATTCGAGAACATGGGCGCGCAGATGCTGAAGGAGGTCGCTTCCAAGACCTCGGACGTGGCCGGAGACGGCACCACTACTGCTACCGTGCTCGCCCAATCCATGCTGAAGGAGGGCTTGAAGGCCGTCGCCGCCGGCATGAACCCGATGGATCTCAAGCGCGGCGTCGACAAAGCCGTCAGGAAGGCCGTCGAGGCCCTCGAGAAGATGTCCATCCCCTGCACCGACAACAGCGCCATCGCGCAGGTGGGCTCGATCTCTGCCAATTCCGACACCGAGGTCGGCGAGATCATCGCCCAGGCCATGGAGAAGGTCGGCAAGGAAGGCGTGATCACCGTCGAGGAGGCCCAGGGTCTCGCCAACGAGCTGGACGTGGTCGAGGGCATGCAGTTCGACCGCGGCTACCTGTCGCCTTACTTCATCAACGACCAGGCCACCATGAGCGTGGAACTGGAAAACCCCTACGTGCTCCTGCACGACAAGAAAATCAGCAACGTGCGCGACATGTTGCCCGTGCTGGAAAGCGTGGCCAAGGCCGGCCGCTCGCTGCTGATCGTCGCCGAGGACATCGAAGGCGAGGCGCTGGCGACCCTGGTGGTCAACAACCTGCGCGGCATCGTCAAGGTGGCCGGCGTCAAGGCGCCCGGCTTCGGCGACCGCCGCAAGGCCATGCTGGAGGACATCGCCGTCCTGACCGGCGGCACCGTGATCTCCGAGGAAGTCGGCCTCAGCCTGGAGAAGGCCGGACTGGACGACCTCGGCTCGGCCAAGAAGATCCAGATCACCAAGGAGAACACCACCATCATCGACGGGGCCGGTTCGCACGAGGCCATCGAGGGCCGGGTCAAGCAGATCCGTGCCCTGATCGAGGACTCGACCTCCGATTATGACCGCGAAAAACTGCAGGAGCGCGTGGCCAAGCTGGCCGGCGGCGTGGCGGTGATCAAGGTCGGTGCTTCGACCGAAGTCGAGATGAAGGAGAAGAAGGCGCGCGTCGAAGACGCCCTGCACGCCACCCGTGCAGCCGTAGAGGAAGGCGTGGTCCCGGGCGGCGGCGTGGCCCTGGTGCGCGCCATGGCTTCGATCGCCAAGTTAAAGGGCGACAATGAAGACCAGAACATGGGCATCACCATCGCCCGCCGCGCCATGGAGGAACCGCTACGCCAGATCGTGATCAATGCCGGCGCCGAAGGCTCGGTGATCTTGAACGCGGTCATGGCAGGCAAGGGCAATTACGGCTTCAACGCCCAGACCGGTGAATTCACCGACATGATCGAAGCCGGCATCCTCGACCCGACCAAGGTCGTGCGCTCCGCGCTGCAGAACGCAGCCTCGATCGCCGGCCTGATGATCACCACCGAGGCCATGGTGGCGGAGCTTCCGAAGAAGGAAGAGGCGATGCCGGGCGGTGGAATGGGTGATATGGGCGGCATGATGTGATTTGAACGGGTCGCTCAAATCCCGTGCATGATTGGAAGGGCCCTGCGAAAGCGGGGCCTTTCTTTTTTCAGGCCTTCGATCGGCGACGCATGGCGATTGTTGGGGCGATTGTGGCAACCACGAGAATCAGGATTGCGATCGAAAGCAATAGAATCCGTTTGGGCCAGCTGTCGAACACCCGGGTAGCAAGCTTTAGCCTTGCATGGCCCCACCAGGAAACCTCTTTCAGGAGCGCCTTGGGGCGCTCGTTGCTGGGGCCTCCAGTCTCGGTTTCCTCCTCGAGGGCGAGCCGGTAGAGCGCCGGCAGCGCCGAATTCGCCGCCTCGGAGTCCCGCCAGTCCGGGTCCATCTCCTGCAAGGTGGTGGACCAGAAGTGGGCGACGAAAGGGTCTTCCACGGTGCTGGCGAGGACGATCCGCGGCATGAGTTCCCGCACCCTGGGGTCATACCTCCAGCCGGGCTCAATTTTTTCAAGATGGCCCAGCAGATCGACGAAGATCTGGTGCCGCTTCATGCCCTGGACCGAGCCATCGCCGAGGAGAAACGTGACGAACGGGACGACAAGACCCGCGGCGCCTTCCGCACCGTGCCAGCCAGGCGCCTTGTCCTCGAGCCAGGCCACGCAGGCCACGGCGCGCGCCGGGCTGGTCTTCATGAACTCGAACAGGGTTGCCGGCTCCTGCAGCTGATTTTCGGAGACGGGATCACACTCTGCGGCCCGCCCGGCTTCTTCAAACGGAACGTGCAGGGGAAACCCTTCATCACCATCGGAAGCAAGCCCTCGGCCTGCAACCAGGCAGAAACCGGCCAGAACGGTGGTTGCGAAGAACCGTAAGAATGTTTCTTGCAAGCTGAGCCCTCAGCGCGAAGCGAAATCGATGGCGCACCACTCCCGGCCGCGGTTACCTTTTTTCGGGTTCGAGCCCGAGGATGGTCACGAACCAGTTGTAGCGCTCCGCATCGGGGAGCGCGGCGTCACCCTCGTTGAGGATAGCTCATGGGCCGTCATCCTCCTGAATGTGACGAAATGGGCGGCAGTGACCTGACAGGAACAGTATAAAGGGCCCGTCACGTCCCAGCCGCGATCCCGCTTTTATCTAGCTGCCAGCCCGGTCCGTCAGCCGCCGGCGTGTCCGGCGTCCTGGCCTACCGGCGATTTGTCCAAGGCCAAACAGGTCGCAGCGAGGCGCCCCTCCTACAAGGATTGCGCAACTCAGCAAGCAACTTGTAGGAGCGGCGCCT
>Ga0302046_10001154_pt1 | contig 24865 bp, 28 predicted proteins | sample RVTome_11_FD_200261 | JGI IMG/M metagenome (GOLD analysis project Ga0302046, IMG submission 200261) | Soil microbial communities from uranium-contaminated site in the Upper Colorado River Basin, Wyoming, United States - RVT147D111 (version 2) ... | reverse complement strand
GACCCGCGCGAAGGGCGCGATGAAGCCGACGGCCACCGCGATGATGACGTTCCGCACGCCGAAGCCCATCACCGCCATCATGGCGATGGCCAGGATGATGATCGGGAAGGCGAACAGCCCGTCCATCACGCGCATGATCAGCGCGTCCACCGGACCGCCGTAGTAGCCGGCCACCAGGCCGAGGGTGACGCCCACGACCATCGCCAGCAGGACGGCGACAATGCCGACCACGAGCGCGATCCGCGCGCCGTAGACGATCCGGCTCAGCATGTCGCGCCCGAAGCTGTCCGTCCCCGCCCAGTGCTCCCAGCTGGGCGCCTCGTTGGCCGGCCCCACGCCCTGGGCCACCGGGTCGTAGGGCGCGAGCACGTCGGCGAAGAGCGCCATCGCGACGATGGCGAGGAACACCGCCAGGCCGAACACGGCGCCGCGGTTGCGCGCGAACCGGCGCCACCAGCGCCGGGCCGTGCCCGCCCCGGCGGTGGCGGCGGTCGGGCCGGGCGCCTGGGCGGGAAGGGCCTCGACGTCCAGCGGGCGCGCCATCACGCCACCCGGATGCGCGGATTGAGGAACGCGTAGGTGAGGTCGACCACCAGGTTCACCACCACGACGGCGAAGACGCCGACCAGGATCGCCCCCTGCACGATCGCGTAGTCGCGGTTGAGGATCGCCGCGACCGTGAGCCGGCCCATGCCGGGGATGCCGAAGACGGTCTCGGTCAGCACCGCGCCGCCCAGGAGCGTGCCGAACTGCAGCCCGATGACCGTCACCACCGGGATGAGCGCGTTGGCCAGCGCGTGCCGGTAGACGAGCGCCGCCCGCCGCACGCCGCGGGCCCGCGCGGCCTTGATGTAGTCCTGGTCGAGCACCTCGAGCAGGCTCGACCGGATGATGCGGGCGACCAGCCCGGAGAAGAAGGTCCCCAGGGTGATGGCGGGGAGCACGAGCCGCCACGTCCCCTCCCAGAAGTTCTCCCAGGGGTGCACGTAGCCCACCGCCGGGAACCAGCGCAGGTGCACGCTGAAGATCCAGATGAGGACGATCCCCTTCCAGAAGCTCGGCATGGAGTACACGAAGATCGCGAACCCCATCGACCCCCAGTCCCACGCGCTGTCCTTGCGCATGGCGGCCACGATCCCGGACGGCACCGCCACCAGCATGCCCACGAGCATGCTCGCCACCACCAGCGACAGCGTCGGCAGGAACGCCTCCCACACCAGCCGGCTCACCCGCTCGTGGTTCAGGTAGGAGTCGCCGAGGTCGCCGCGCAGGATGGCCTGCAGCCAGATCAGGTACTGGGTGACGATCGAGCGGTCGAAGCCGAGCTTCGACCGCAGCCGCTCGTAGGCCTCCTGGGTGAAGTCCTCGCCCAGGATCATGAGGACGGGGTCGCCGGGGATCATCCGCATGAGGGCGAAGATGATCACCGACACCGTGAACAGCACGGCGAGCGTCTGGCCGATGCGGGACAGGAAGAACCGGAACATCCCGATCTCACCCCGACGGACCGGTCGCGAAAGTGCCGCCGAGTATACCGCGGCCGGCGCCGGGCGGGCCGCTACGCTCTGGTGGTCGCCAGGGTGGTCCCCGCGGACCGCAGGTCCTCGCAGGCGCGGACGACGCGCGCGGCCATGCCCGCCTCGGCCGCCTTGCCCCACGTCCGCGGGTCGTAGGCCTTCTTCTCGCCGACCTCGCCGTCGACCTTGAGCACGCCGCGGTAGTTCTTCATCATGTGGTCGACGACGGGGCGCGTGAAGTCGTACTGCGTGTCGGTGTCGATGTTCATCTTCACCACGCCGTAGTCCAGCGTCTCCCGGATCTCCTCCAGCAGGGAGCCGCTGCCGCCGTGGAAGACGAGGTCGAACGGCTTGGCCTTGCCGGTCTTCTGGCCGACGACCTCCTGGATCTGCCGGAGCACCGGCGGCCGCAGCTTGACGTGCCCGGACTGGTAGACGCCGTGCACGTTGCCGAACGTGGCGGCGAGCAGGTAGCGGCCGTGCTCGCCCGTCCCCAGGGCCTCGGCGGTGAGCACCGCGTCTTCCGGGGTCGAGTACAGCTTCTCGTTGATCGCGCCGACGACGCCGTCCTCCTCGCCGCCGACGACGCCGATCTCGACCTCCAGCACGATCTTCGCCTTTTTACACTCGGCGAGGAGCTGACGCGCGATCTCGAGGTTCTCCTTCAGCGAGACCGCCGAGCCGTCCCACATGTGCGACTGGAACAGCGGCCCCTGTCCCCGCGCCACCCGCTCCTGGCTGAGCTTGACGAGGGGACGGACGTACCTGTCGAGGTGGTTCTTCGGGCAGTGGTCGGTGTGCAGGGCGATGTGGACCGGGTACCGGGCCGCCACCACGTGCGCATACTCGGCCAGCGCGCAGGCCCCCACCATCATGTCGTTGACCCCGGCGCCCGAGAGGTAGGCCGCCCCGCCGGTCGAGACCTGGACGATGCCGTCGCTGCCCGCGTCGGCGAACCCCCGCAGGGCGGCGTTGAGGGTCTGCGAGGAGCTGACGTTGATCGCGGGATAGGCGAAGGCGCCGGCCTTGGCCCGGTCGAGCATCGCGGCGTAGATCTCGGGGGTGGCGATGGGCATCTCCGGCCTCCTGGTGCTCGAGGGCTCTACACCATCGTGTACGCTCCCGTATAGCACGTCCGGCCGTATCGAAGGCCCGACATTGCCGGCACGATCACACCCGGCTAGAGTGAGGCCATGATGCAGGCTCCGCTGACGCTCCGGCGCTGGCGACGGGCCGAGTACGAGCGGCTCGTGGACCTGGGCGTGTTCGAGGGAGACCCCGTCGGATCGTGAACCTTGCCGACCGGGTGCTGGAGGTGCACCGTGATCCGGGCCCCGACACCTCGGCCGTCTACGGCTGGCGGTATCGCTCCGTGGTCACGCTGAGGACGCCGGACGCCGTCGTTCCCCTCGCGTTCCCGTCCGGTCGGATCGCCCTCGCCGATCTGCTGTCGTAGCGGCCGGGCGCACCCCCGTTGCGATAGGATAGGCGCCGGGCGAGGGCGCATACCGGTCAGCGGGAGACGGCCATGGGTGAGCGCGAGCTGACGTACGGCGAGGCGGTGAAGGAAGCCATCGCGGAGGAGATGCGGCGCGACCCGCGCGTGTTCCTCATCGGCGAGGACGTGGCGGAGGCCGGCCATCCCTTCAAGACGCTGCTGGGGCTGGTCCAGGAGTTCGGCACCGAACGCGTCATCGACACGCCCATCTCCGAGCCCGGCTACGCCGGCATCGGCGTGGGGGCGGCCATGACCGGCATGCGCCCGATCGTCGACGTGATGTTCGGCGACTTCATCACCCTGACCATGGACCAGATGGTCAACCAGGCCGCCAAGGCGCACTACATGTCGGGCGGCAAGATCAAGGTGCCCATCGTCTTCCGCACCACGCTGGGCGCCACCCGCCGCTCGGCCGCCCAGCACTCGCAGTCGCTCCACGCCTGGGTGAGCCACGTCCCCGGCCTGAAGGTCGCCCTGCCCTCCGGCCCCTACGAGGCCAAGGGCCTGATGAAGACCGCCATCCGCGACGACAGCCCGGTCGTGATCTTCGAGGACAAGATGATGTACCGGGTCAAGGGCCCGGTGCCGGCCGAGGACTACACGATCCCGTTCGGCGTGGCCGAAATCAAGCGCGCGGGCACGGACATCACCATCGTCGCTACCAGCAGCATGGTGCCGGTGTCGCTCGGCGCCGCCAGGATGCTGGAGGAGATCGGCATCAGCGCCGAGGTGATCGACCCCCGCACCACCTGGCCGCTCGACAAGCAGGCGCTCGTCGACTCCGCCAAGAAGACCTCGCGCGCCCTGGTGGTGGACGAGGGCTACGAGCGCTACGGCGTCACCGCCGAGATCGCGGCCGTGATCGCCGACGGCGCGTTCTACCACCTGGACGCGCCGGTGAAGCGCATCGGCGCCATGGACGTGCCGGTCCCCTTCTCGCCGGTGCTCGAGGACCTCACGGTGCCGTCGGAGAAGAGCGTGTTCGAGGCGGCCAGGGCGCTCTGCGGGAAGAAGGACTGAAGGGTTTCAGGCGATGCCCGCGACCGTCATCATGCCCGCGCTGGAGCTGGCCCAGGAGACCGGCAAAATCCTGAAGTGGCTCAAGCACCCCGGCGACAGCGTCAGCAAGGGCGAGCCGATCGTCGAGATCGAGACCGACAAGGTGACCGTGGAGATCGAGGCGCCCGCCTCCGGCGTACTCCGCGAGGTGAGCGCGCAGCCGGGCGATGTGGTGCCGGTGGGCAAGACGATCGCGCTGATCTTCGCGGCGGGCGAAGTGGGGGCCGCCGCGACGGAGTCCGCGGTCGAGGCGGTGCGGCGCACGGGGGCCGCCGCGACGCCGTCGGTGCCGCCGGCGGTCAAGGCCTCGCCGCTCGCCCGGAAGCTGGCCGAGCAGCACGGCGTGGACCTCGCGCAGGTGAAGAGCGCCGGCGGGCGGATCGAGAAGGCCGACGTCATCGCCCACGTCGAGGGCCGGACGGGGACGGCGGGAAACGGCGCGCCGGCGCCGGCCCGCATCGCCGCCGCGTCGCCCAAGGCGCGGCGGCTGGCCGCGGAGCGTGGGGTGGACCTGCGCGTGGTCCGCGGCTCGGGCCCGGGCGGCGCCGTCCTGGCCGCGGACGTTGCCGCGGTCCCGTCCGCGGCGGCCGCCCCGGGCGTCAGCAGCGTGTGGCGGATCATGGCCGAGCGCATGACCGCGAGCTGGACCACCGCGCCCCACTTCTACCTGGTGCGCGAGGTCAATGTCAGCCGGCTGGTCACCTGGCGCGAGCGGGCGAGCAACCGGACCGGCGCCCGCATCACGTACACCGATCTGCTGGTGAGGCTGGTCGCCGCCGCGCTGTCACAGCACCGGCGCGTCAACGTCGCCTGGAAGGACGGCGCGATCGTGCAGAACGCGGACATCAACATCGGCCTGGCGGTGGCGATCGACGACGGCCTCGTCGTGCCTGTCCTCCACCGCGCAGACACGCTCGGCCTCGCGGAGATCGCCGCCCGGCGCGAGGACCTGGTGAGCCGTGCCCAGTCCGGCAAGCTGCGGCCGGCCGACATCCAGGGCGGGACCTTCACGATCAGCAACCTCGGCATGTACGGCGTCGACGCGTTCGACGCGATCGTCAATCCGCCGCAGGCGGCGATCCTCGCGGTCGGACGGATCGCCGATCGGGTGGTCGCCGTCCAGGGCCAGCCGGCCGTCCAGCCGACGATGGTGTTGACCCTGTCCTGTGACCACCGCGCGCTCGACGGCGCGCGCGGCGCCCAGTTCCTGGGCGCCCTCGCCGACCTGATCGAGGAACCCCTGGCGCTGCTCGCGTGAGGCCCGAGATGAGCCCGGAAGCCTGGAGCTACACCAGCGGCACGAGCGACGTCCCCCTGCTCGGCCTGACCATCGGCGACATGTTCGACCGGACCGCCGCCCGGCACCCCGACAACGAGGCGCTCGTCTCCCGCCACCAGGGCCTGCGCTACACCTACCGGCAGCTCCAGGCCGAGGTCGACCGCTGCGCCCGCGCGCTGATGGCCCTCGGCGTCGAGAAGGGCCAGCGCGTCGGCATCTGGGCGCCCAACTGCGCCGAGTGGACGATCACGCAGTTCGCGACCGGCAAGCTCGGCGCGATCCTCGTGAACATCAACCCGAGCTATCGCCTCAACGAGGTCCAGTACGCGCTCCGGCAGTCGGGGTGCGCGTGGCTCGTGACCGCGCCGCGGTTCAAGACCTCGGACTACACGGGGATGATCCACGAGCTGACGCCCGAGCTGGCGGCCAGCCAGCCCGGCGCGCTGAAGTCCGCCGCCTTCCCCGATCTGCGCGGCGTCATCCGGCTGGGCGACGAGCCGTCGCCCGGGATGCTGGGCTGGAGCGCGCTGCTGGCGACGGCCGACCGGGTCGGCCGGGACGAGCTGGCGCGGCGGCAGCGGCAGCAGGAGTTCGACGACCCGATCAACATCCAGTTCACGAGCGGGACCACCGGGTATCCCAAGGGCGCCACGCTCAGCCATCACAACATCCTCAACAACGGCTTCTTCACGACCGAGCTGCTGCGCTTCACCGACCGGGACCGCCTGCTCATCCCGGTGCCGCTCTACCACTGCTTCGGCATGGTGATGGGCAATCTGGGCTGCGTGACCCACGGCGCCACCATGATTTACCCCAGTGATGGTTTCGATACCGCGGCGGTTCTGGACGCAGCGCAGGAGGAGCGTGCCACTGCGCTCTATGGAGTGCCCACGATGTTCATCGCCGAGCTGAACCATCCCGATTTTGGGAAGTACGATCTCTCGACGCTGCGCACGGGGATCATGGCCGGCTCGCCGTGCCCGGTCGAGGTGATGAAGCAGGTCCAGGCGCGGATGAACATGCGCGACGTGGCGATCGCCTACGGGATGACCGAGACGAGCCCGGTGAGCACGCAGACGCGCATCGGGGCGCCGCTGGCCAAGCAGGTGGGCACGGTGGGCCAGGTGCACCCGCACGTGCAGATCAAGATCGTCGACCCGCAGACCGGGCAGGTGGTGCCCGTGGGCGAGCGGGGCGAGCTGTGCACGCGCGGGTACAGCGTGATGCTCGGCTACTGGGACAACGACGAGGCCACCCGGTCGGCCATCGACGCCGCGCGCTGGATGCACACGGGCGACCTGGCCACGATGGACGAGGAGGGCTACCTCAACATCGTCGGGCGCATCAAGGACATGATCATCCGCGGCGGCGAGAACGTGTACCCGCGCGAGATCGAGGAGTTCCTCTACAGCCATCCCAAGATCCAGGACGTGCAGGTCATCGGCGTGCCCGACGAGAAGTACGGCGAGGAGATCATGGCCTGGGTCAAGCTGCGCGAGGGCCAGACGGCCACCGCGGAGGAGATCCGCGACTACTGCCGCGGCAAGATCGCCCACTACAAGATCCCGCGCCACGTCCGGTTCGTCGACGCCTTCCCCATGACGGTGACCGGCAAGGTCCAGAAGTTCCTCATGCGCGAGGAGAGCGTGAAGGCGCTCGGCCTGGAGAAGGCCGCCGTCATCAAGATGGCGTGACGCCACCGGGCCTCGGCTAGAATCGAGTCCATGGCGCTGGATTCCGACGGGGCCCGCGAGCAGCGGCGGGCGCAGCGGGCACGCTGGCCGATCACCCGCCACCGCCTGGGCGAGGAGCCGTCGGACGACCTCTCGCCGGTGACCACCCCGGTCGAGCGGATCGCGATGATGTGGACACTCGCGCAGGCCGCGTGGAAGGTGGCCGGCCTGCCGCTGCCGACCTACGACCGCCGGAATCTCCCCGGGAAGCTCTTTCGGGCCGGCACGCCACGTCCCCCCGACGATGACCCTTGAGGGGCTGAACGAGGACTTCCGCGACCTCCTCGTTCTGCTCGCCGACGCCGGCGTCGAGTTCGTGATCGTCGGCGCCTATGCGCTCGCCTTCCACGGGGCCCCCCGCGCCAGCGGCGACATCGATCTGTTCGTGCGTCCGTCGGCGGTCAACGCCGGGCGGGTCTTCGACGTGCTGGCTCGCTTCGGGGCGCCGCTGCACTCGGCGGGTGTGACCGCGGCTGATTTCGCGCAGCCGGGCGCCGTCTATCAGATCGGGCTTCCGCCCCGGCGCATCGATCTTCTGACCGAGATCTCGGGCGTGACCTTCGACGAGGCCTGGGCATCACGGACGACGGCCGAGGTGGACGGGCGGACGGTCTCGTTCATCGGCCGCGAGGCGCTCATCAAGAACAAGGAAGCCTCCGGCCGCCTCAAGGACGCCGCGGACGTCGCCCGGCTCCGGAAGACCCAGTAGCGCCCAGCCTGCCCTGCCGACCGCTCCCCCTTGCCGTCTGATCCTTGATACACCACCTAGCCGTTGCCCGTACACCAACCGACTGGTACAGTCTCCGGAGGAGACACCGGCCATGGGCAGAACGAACATCGTGCTCGACGACCACCTCGTCCGCGAGGGCCTACGGCGTTTCAAGTGCCGCTCGAAGCGAGACCTGGTGCACCTGGCACTCACCGAGCTGCTCAAGAGCGCGCGCCGCCGGGACGTGCTCGCCCTGCGAGGGCAGGTGAAGTGGGACGGAGACCTCGTCGAGCTCCGGCGCCTGCGGGCGTGATCGTCGTCGACACGACGGTCTGGGTCGACTTCCTCGAGGCGAGGGGCACGGCATACGATCGTCATCTCACCGAGCTGCTGGAGAGCGACGCCCCGATCGCGCTCGTCGACATCGTGTATTGCGAGATCCTCCAGGGCATCCGTGACGACGAGACCTATCAGCGGACTCGTCTGGGCTTGCGGGCTCACCCGATCCTGCGACCGCGCGGCCTGGAGACCTTCGAGGCGGCCGCGAACCTGTACCGGACGGCCCGCCGCCGTGGGCTGACCGTCCGGCGAAGCGTCGACTGCCTCATCGCCGCCACCTGCCTGGAGTCCGGCGCCGAGATCTACCACCACGACCGCGACTTCGACGCGCTGGCCCAGGTATCCGGCCTGACGATCTACCGACCGGCGTGAACCCGCGGCCCGACCGGCCGCCGTGAACCGGCGCGCTCGCGGGTAGAATGCGGTGATGGGCGCTCCCCATCGCGCCGTCGTGCTGGGCTGCGGGCCGCGGGGCGAGCGTCACGCCCGCGGGCTGCTGGCCCACCCCGAGCGGTTCGCGCTGACCGCCCTCTGCGACCTCGACGGCGCGCGGGCCCGCCGGCTCGCCGACGCGCTCGGCGTCGCGCGCTCCTACACCGACGCCCGCGCCATGCTCGTCGCCGAACGACCGGACGTCCTGTGTGCCGCGACGCCGCCGGCCGTCCGGCTCTCGGTGGTCGAGCTGGGGGTCGCGCACGGCATCCGCGCGGTGGCGCTGGAAAAACCGCTGGCGCTGTCGCTCGCAGAGGGCCGGCGCCTGGTGGAGGTGTGCGCGGCGGCGGGGGTCAAGGGTGTGGTCTGCCACCAGCTCAAGCACGCCGCCCACTGGCGCCGCGTCCGCGAGCTCGCGGCCGGCGGCGGCCTCGGGCGGGTGACCTTGCTCAGCGCCTCCGGCCGGCCGTCGATGCTCCGGGTCGGCACCCACCTCGTGGACGCGCTGCTGTGGATCGCCGGCGCCGGCCGCGCCGGCTGGGTGCTGGGCCAGGCGCACGGCCGGGACGCGTACGCCGAGGACCACCCCGGGCCCGACCACGTGGCGGGGATCGTGGCCCTCGACGGCGGGGCGCGCGGGCTCCTGGAGATCGGGTCGCTGGCGCCGCATCACCTGGGCCCGGACGACTACTGGCAGGACGCCGCGTTGACGGCGTGGGGTGAGCACGGCTACGCGCGCGTGGTGCTCGGCGCCGGCTGGCAGGCCGTCACGCGGGATGCCGGCGGCCGGCTGGAATCGGGCCCCGCCGACGACACGCCGGGCGAGCCCGAGCACCTGCGCCTGCTCGCCGACTGGCTCGACGATCCCGCCCGCGTCCATCCGTCCAGCCTGGACGCGAGCTATCACGGGCTCGAGATCCTCCTGGGGCTCGTGCTGAGCAGCGTGGAGCGGCGCCGGGTCGACCTGCCCATCACCGGGGACCCGGGCGACGTCCTCGCGCGCTTCCGGGATCTCGCGGCGCTGGAGTCACCGGCGCCATGATCGCGCTGCGCGCCGTGACCAAGCGGTTCGGCGAGCGGGTGGCGGTGGAGGATCTGACGATCGCCGTCCGGCCCCGGACCACGCACGTGCTGCTCGGGTCGAGCGGCTCGGGCAAGTCGACCGTGCTCAGGCTGATCCTCGGGCTGGTGACGCCGGACCGCGGCGAGGTCAGCGTCGACGGCGTCCCCGTCACGCGGTCCACCCAGGCGAGCGTCGTGCGACGGATGGGCTACGTCGTGCAGGCCGGAGGGCTCTACCCGCATCTCACCGCCTACCAGAACGCCGCCCTCGCGGCCGAGGCCCACCGCTGGTCACGCGCGCGCATCCACGCGCGCGTGGGGGAGCTGGCGGCGCTGGTCGGGCTCGACGACGAGACCCTGCGCCTCTACCCGGGCCAGCTCAGCGGGGGCCAGCGGCAGCGCGTGGGGCTCATGCGGGCCCTGATGCTCGACCCGCCGGTGCTGCTCCTCGACGAGCCGCTGGGGGCGCTGGACCCCGTGATCCGCGCCGAGCTGCAGGAGCAGCTCCGCCGCCTCTTCGCGGAGCTCGGCAAGACCGTGGTCCTGGTCACCCACGACCTGCGCGAGGCGGCGCTGCTGGCGACCACCATCAGCCTGCTGACCGCCGGCCGCGTGGTGCAGGAAGGGAACTTCGCCGATCTGATGGAGCGCCCGGCCACGCCGTTCGTCCGGCAGTTCCTGACGGCGCAGACGCTCGTCCCGGCCGGGCCGGAGTCGGGCCGCTGACGTCCCGGGCGGTCGGGCTCGTCCTCGGCGCGCTGCTCGTGCAGGCCGCCGCCGCCCAGGGCGAGCCGGACGCGGTGATCCGGGTCGGCTCCAAGTCCTTCACCGAGAGCTACATCCTCGCCGAGACCGCCGCCCAGGTGATCGAGCAGGCCGGCGAGGCCCGCGTCGAGCGCCGGCTCGGGCTGGGCGGCACCGGTCTCACCTATCGTGCGCTCGAGTCGGGCGCCATCGACCTCTACCCCGAGTACACCGGCACCCTGGCCGAGGTCCTGCTGAAGGACCCCGCGCTGAAGACGCTCGGCGCCATCCGCGAGCGCCTGGCGCCGCGGGGTCTGACCACGAGCGCGCCGCTGGGCTTCAGCAACACCTACGCGCTGGCCGTGCAGGCCTCGACCGCCGAGCGGCTGGGGCTGCGGACCATCGGCGACCTCGCCCGCCACCAGGGGCTGCGGGGCGCGTTCAGCTCCGGATTCCTCGAGCGCGACGACGGGTGGCCGGGCCTCGCGCGCCGCTACGGCCTGGCCCTGGCCGACGTGCGGGTCATGGAGCACGCCCTCACCTATCGTGCGCTCGCCAGCGGCGAGGTGGACGTCATCGACATCTTCTCCACCGACGGCCAGCTGGAGCGCCTGCAGCTGCGCATCCTCGAGGACGACCGCGGCTTCTTCCCCGACTACTCGGCGGTGCTCCTGGTCCGCCGGAGCGTCGTGGAGCGGTTCCCGCGCACCTGGACGCGGCTGCGCGAGGCGCTGGAGGGCCGCCTCGACGACCGGCGCATGGCGCGGCTCAACGCCCGGGCGGACCTCGACGGCCGCAGCGTGCCCGCGGTGGCCGCGGAGTTCCTGGGGACCGCCCGGCCCGGGGCCGCCGGCGGGCGCGTCACGGTGGCCGAGATCGGCGCGCTCACGCTGGACCACCTGGGGCTGGTGCTGGCCGCGCTGGCGGCGGCCGTCGCGTGTGGGATTCCGCTCGGCGTGCTGGCCGCGCGCTTCCGGCGCGCGGGCCAGATCGAGCTGACGGCCATCGGGATGCTGCAGACGATCCCGGCGCTGGCGCTGCTGGTCTTCATGATCCCGCTCTTCGGGATCGGCAAGGCGCCCGCCCTGGTCGCCCTCGGCCTCTACGCGCTGCTGCCCATCGTGCGCAACACGTACGCGGGCCTGATCGCCGTCGACCGCCAGCTCCTCGAGATCGCGCTCGTCCTCGGCTTCGGCCCGCTGCGCCGGCTGCGGCGCATCGAGCTGCCGCTGGCCGCGGTCGCCATCATGGCCGGGATCAAGACCTCCGCGGTGATGACCGTGGGCACCGCCACCCTGGCCGCCTTCATCGGGGGCGGCGGCTACGGCACGCTCATCGTCCGCGGGCTGGCGCTCGACGACGTGTGGACGATCCTGGCCGGGGCCGCCCCCGCCGCGGCGATGGCCGCCGCCTTCCACGTGCTCTTCGAGGCGATCGACCGCCTCGTCATCCCCCGCGGCCTCCGCCGGGAGATGGCCCGCGTGGTGTAGCCACATGGGGGGCCCCGACATGGCCCCCCATACCCCCAACGCTCGCCGCGCCCCGGCAAAGCCGGGGCACTCCTCGTTATCCCGACAGGCTCGTAATGAATCTCGTGAGACGTGGTGACGCCGGGGGCGGGGCACGGGAGCCCTGCGCGCGCCACGTCGATGGCGAGCCGTCGTCGCCGTTGCGAGCGCAGGGCTCGGCGAGCGCGCGATCGGCGATTCGACTCACTCCGGGCCAGCCCCCTTCAGGGGGATGGGGGGCTCGCGCTCGCCGAGCCCGGAGCGAGCGTACGGCGACCGGCGAGCCATCCGTGGCGCGCGCAGGGCCCCCGTGCCCCGCCCCCGCCGTCACCGGATTCCACGAGAGTCATTAGATGGACTATCTGCCGATCCTCATGGTCTTCGCCTTCGCGGCGGTGGTGGCCGGGGCGCTGCTGTTCATCCCATCCCTGATCGCGCCCCGGCGGCTGACGCCGGTCAAGGCGTCGCCGTTCGAGTGCGGCAAGGATCCCATCGAGGTGGCCGAGGGACGCTTCGCGATCAAGTTCTCCACCATCGCGATCTTCTTCATCATCATCGACATCGAGCTGCTGTTCATCTGGCCGTGGGCGATGCTGTACCGGCGGCTCGGCTGGTTCGGCTTCGCCGAGATGCTCGTATTCCTCGGCATCCTCATGCTGGGGTTCGTCTACATCTGGCGGAAAGGCGGGCTCGAGTGGGAGTAGGCAGCTTCTTCACCACCAAGCTCGACGAGGCGATCGGCTGGGCGCGGAAGTACTCCATCTTCCAGTACCCCTTCGTGACCGCCTGCTGCGGCATGGAGTACATGGCCACGGCCTGCTCGCACTACGACGTCGACCGGTTCGGGGCCGGCCTGCCGCGCTTCTCGCCCCGTCAGGCCGACGTGCTCTTCGTCGTCGGGACCATCTCGCACAAGATGGCGCCGGTGCTCAAGCGCATCTACGACCAGATGACGGAGCCGAAGTGGGTGGTCGCGTTCGGCGTCTGCACCTGCACCGGCGGGTTCTACGACAACTACGCCACTGTGCAGGGCATCGACACGATCATCCCGGTCGACGTCTACATCCCCGGCTGCCCGCCGCGGCCGGAGTCCGTGCTCGACGGGCTCATGAAGCTGCAGGACAAGATCGCCGTCCAGACGCAGAGGTTCTAGTGCCGGGAGGGGTGATCCTCGAGCGCCTCCGGGAGCTGTTCGGCCCCGCCCTCGTCGAGACCCACGCCCGGCACGGCGATCTCACCGCCGTCGTCGAGCGCGGCGTGCTGCTGGACGTGCTGCGGGTCTGCCGGGACGAGCCGGGGCTCGGCTTCGACGTCCTGATGGACCTCACCGCGGTCGACTACCTCAAGTACCCGGGCCGGGAGGACGGCCCCCGCTTCGAGGTCGTCTATCACCTCTACTCCATGGGCCACAACCACCGCCTGCGGGTGAAGGTCCGGGTCGACGAGGACGACGCCGTGGTGCCGACGGCCGTCGAGCTCTGGCCCATCGCCAACTGGTTCGAGCGCGAGGTGTGGGACATGTTCGGCGTCCGCTTCGCCGGCCATCCCGACCCCCGCCGCCTGCTCATGTACGAGCAGTTCGTGGGCCACCCGCTGCGCAAGGACTACCCCATCAACCGGCGGCAGCCGCTGATCGGACCCAAAACATGACCGAGATCCGGGACTTCATGCTGGGGGAGGGCAGCGGCACCGGCAGCGGCCAGAACCTCCAGCTGGGCGTGGGGCCCGCCCACCCGGCCATGCACGGCATCATCCGCATCCAGGCCGAGCTGGACGGTGAGTTCATCCGCAAGGCCGACGTCGAGATCGGCTACCTGCACCGGGCCTTCGAGAAGGACTGCGAGGTCGGCGGCTACAACAACGCCATCCCGTACACCGACCGCCTGAACTACGTCTCCCCGCTCATCAACAACTTCGCCTATGCCTCGGCCGTCGAGAAGCTGCTGGGGATCGAGGTCACGGAGCGGTGCCAGTACATCCGCACCGTGATGGCGGAGATCTCGCGCGTCTGCGACCACCTGACGTGCGTGGGCGCCTCCGCCATGGAGCTGGGCGCCTTCACCGTCTTCCTCTACATGATCAAGGCCCGGGAGTTCCTGTGGGAGCTGGTCGAGGACGTCACCGGCGCCCGGCTCACGATCTCCTACGGCCGCGTCGGCGGCGTGAAGGCCGACCTGCCCGAGGGCTTCGCGGCCAAGGTGACCGCGGCGTTCAAGGAGACCCGCGAGGTCCTCGACGAGGTCCACCGGCTGCTGACCGGCAACCGCATCTTCATGGACCGCATGGTGGGCGTGGGCGCGCTCTCGCGGGCCGAGACGCTCGGCTACGCCATCACGGGCCCGCTGCTGCGGGCGGTCGGCGTCGCCTACGACGTGCGCCGGGCCCAGCCGCACTGGGCCTACGACCGCGTGCAGTTCGAGGTCCCCACCCAGACGGCCGGCGACAACTACGCCCGCTACCTCGTGCGCATGGCGGAGATGGAGCAGTCGATGCGCATCGCCGAGCAGGCGCTGGCCCTGATGCCGGGCGGCCCCATCAACGTGGACTTCGAGGGGCGCCCGATCGACCCGGCCGCCTACGTCGACCAGGGCAAGCAGGGCAAGACCGAGGGGCTGCTGCTGGTGCCGATCCGGCTGTCGCCGAATCTCCAGGGCCAGAACCGGCCGGCCTGGGAGCAGGTGAACGCCGCCGACAAGCGGGTGGTGCTGCCGCCGAAGGAGACGACGTACGGTTCCATCGAGGGACTGATGAACCATTTCATGCTCATCATGGAGGGCTACGGGATCCGGCCGCCGCAGGGGGAGGCGTACTTCGCGTCCGAGGGCGCCAACGGCGAGCTGGGCTTCTACGTGGTCTCCGACGGCTCCGACCGTCCGTACCGCGTGCGCTGCCGGCCGCCGTGCCTGCCGCCGATGGCCGCCCTGCACCGGATGATCGAGGGCGAGATGATCGCCGATATGGTCCCGACCTTCGGCTCCGTGAACATGATCGGCGGAGAGCTGGACCGGTGAGCGCCGCCGTCGCCTTCTCGCCCGAGCAGCTGGCCGAGGTGCGCCGGCTGCAAGGCCTCTACCCCGATCGCCGCGGCGCCCTGCTGCCCGTGCTCCACCTGGCCCAGGACACCTTCGGCTGGATCTCGCTCGAGGTCGAGGCGTACGTCGCCGGGCTGTTCGAGCTGTCGCCCGCCCACGTGCACGAGGTCGTCACCTTCTACACGCTGTACTTCCAGCAGCCCAGGGGCCGGCACGTGGTGGCGGTCTGCCACAACCTGTCCTGCCACCTGGCCGGCTCCCGCGACATCCTCGCCCACGTGAAGGGCCGGCTCGGCATCGAGGTCGGCGAGACGACTTCGGACGGACGGATCACTTTGCAGGCGGTCGAGTGCCTGTGCGCGTGCGAGGCGGCGCCCATGGCCCAGGTGGACGACCGGTACGAGCTGAACCTGACCCCGGACAAGGTCGATCGCCTCCTGGAGGCGCTGCGGTGACGGTCGGCCCCGTGCTCATGCGGAACTTCGCCCATCCGGACTCGCACACCCTGGCCGGCTACCGGGGAGCGGGCGGCTACGCGGCCTGGGACAAGGCGCGGGCCATGGAGCCGGCCGCGATCACCGAGGAGGTGAAGGCGTCGAACCTGCGCGGCCTCGGCGGCGCCGGCTTCCCGACCGGCGCCAAGTGGTCCTTCGTCCCGAAGAGCCACACCGGCCCGGTCTACCTGGTCGTCAACGCCGACGAGGGCGAGCCGGGCACCTTCAAGGACCGCTACCTGCTCGAGCGCGACCCCCACGCGCTGATCGAGGGCATGCTCATCGCCGCCCGGGCCATCCGTTCGGCCCTCGGCTTCGTGTACGTCCGGGGCGAGTACGTCGAGCCGTGGCGGCGGTTCAGCGCGGCGGTCAAGGAGGCGTACGGCGCGAATCTCCTGGGGCAGGGGTTCGACATCGTGGTGCACCGGGGCGCCGGCGCGTACATCTGCGGCGAGGAGACGGGGCTGCTGTCGTCGCTGGAGGGCAAGAAGGGCTGGCCGAAGATCAAGCCTCCGTTTCCCGCCATCAAGGGCGCCTTCGAGCAGCCCACGATCGTCAACAACGTCGAGACGCTCTGCTGCGTGCCGCCCATCGTCGAGCGGGGCGCCGCCTGGTTCGCGGGGCTGGGGACGAAGACGCAGGGCGGGACGCGGATGTACTCGGTGTCCGGTCGGGTCAAGCGGCCGGGCGTGTACGAGGAGTCGGTGGCCATCACGCTGCGCCAGCTCATCGAGCGGGCGGGGGGCGTCGGCGGCACCGGCCGGCTCAAGGCGGTGGTGCCGGGCGGGGGGTCGGCCGCCATCCTCACCGCCGACGAGATCGACGTCGTCATGGACGTCGACGGGCTGCGGGACGCCGGGTCGATGATCGGCTCGGCCGGCGTGATCGTCATGGACGAGAGCGCCTCGATCCCCGAGGCGCTGCTGGTGCTGGCCCGCTTCTACGCCCACGAGTCGTGCGGGCAGTGCACCCCCTGCCGCGAGTCCACCGGCTGGATCTACAAGATGGTCCACCGCATCGTGGACGGCCACGGCCGCAAGGACGACCTCGACACCATCCTCGACGTCGCCCGGCGGGGCGCCGGCACCACCATCTGCGCCTTCTACGACGGCGCCGTCGGCCCCTACATCTCCTACATCGAGAAATTCCGCCCCGAGTTCGAGGCCCTGATTCGGAAATGACCCCCCGGACGCCTGTCGTGGACCCCGGTGATGCCGCGGGCCAGGTGCGGGGGCCTCGGGCGCGCCCGCATGGCTCGCCTGTCGCCTTAACTCGCTCCGGGCACGGCTCGCTCGTGCCCCCCATCCCCCAGAGGGGGCTGGGTCGTCGGCCAGTCGAATCGGGGGCGGCTCGCTCGCCGCGCCCTGCGCTCGAACGGCGACGACGGCTCGCCATGAGGGCGCGCCCGAGACCCCCGCACCCGGCCCGCGGCATCACCGGGGTCCACGACAGTCACGGGTTCCGAGAGAGTCATCAAGAGAGTCATCGGTAGATGCCGAAGGTCACGATCGACGGCAGGGAGATCGAGGTCGAGGCGGGCACCAATTTGATCGAGGCGGCCCGGCGGCTCGGCATCGAGGTGCCGCACTACTGCTACCATCCCGGCCTGTCCATCGCCGGGCAGTGCCGGCTGTGCATGGTCGACCTCGACAAGGCCCCGCGGCCGACCATCGCCTGCAACACCCAGGCGGCCGACGGCATGGTCGTCCACACCGACACCGAGCGGGTGCGCCAGTCGCGGCAGTCGATGATGGAGTTCCACCTGATCAACCACCCGCTCGACTGCCCGGTGTGCGATCAGGCGGGGGAGTGCTGGTTGCAGATCTACTACATGAAGCACGGCCTGTACGACCCCCGCATGACCGACGAGAAGGTCCACAAGCCCAAGGCGGTGCCGCTCGGCCCCCACGTCATGCTCGACGCCGAGCGCTGCATCCTCTGCTCGCGCTGCGTGCGCTTCTGCGACGAGATCACCGGGACCGGCGAGCTGGGCATCTTCCAGCGCGGCGACCACTCCGAGATCGGCCTCTTCCCCGGCCACGACCTCGTCAACAACTACTCGGCCAACGTGGTCGACATCTGCCCGGTGGGCGCGCTGACCGACCGCGACTTCCGCTTCCAGGTGCGCGTGTGGTACCTCGACACCGCCAGGTCGGTCTGCACCGGGTGCGCCCGTGGCTGCAACATCGAGGTCCACACCAACCGCCGCCGGCCCCACCACGCCGAGGGCCGGCGGATCGCCCGGCTCAAGCCGCGCTTCAACGCCGACGTCAACGCGTGGTGGATCTGCGACGTGGGTCGCTACCACTTCGGCTTCGTCGACGCGCCGACCCGGTTGACCTACGCGGTCCGTCGCAACGGGGAGGCTCCGGCGGAGGCGAGCTGGGAGGACGCGCTGGCGGCCATCGTCGAGGCGCTCCGCCGCTGCCTGCCCGAGGAGATCGCGGTGCTCGCCTCGCCCCGGATGGCCAACGAGGATCTGCGGGCGCTGCGCCGTCTCGTCGAGGTCTGCCGGATCCCCCACGTGGCGTTCGACGTGCCGCCGGCGGTGCCGGGCCACGACGACGACTTCCTGCTCCGTGGCGACCGCAATCCGAACACGCGCGGCGCCGAGCTGATCGGGCTCGGCGGTGACGCCGCCGGCATCCTGGCGGCCGCGCGGGCCGGCCGGCTCCGCTGCGTGTGGGTCTTCCACCACGACCTGCTCGCCGGCGGCTGGTCGGCCGCCGAGGTGGCCGAGGCGCTCGGCCGCGTCGAGACGGTGATCTTCACCGGAACGAACGCCAATGCCACCAGCGACCGGGCCCACTGGGTGCTGCCGGCGGCCGCCTGGGTCGAGCGGGAGGGCACCTTCACCAACTTCGAGGGGCGTGTCCAGCGCTTCCGCACCGCCGTGGAGCCGCCCGGCGCGGCGCTGCCCGAGTGGGAGATGCTCGGCCGCATCCTGGGGGCCCTGGGCGCCCCGCCGCCCGGTACCCGGGCCGAGCACTGGTTCCGCGAGCTGGCCGGCGCGGTCGGCGCCTACGCGGGGATGACCTATCGGAGCATCGGCGACGGCGGGCACATGATCGCCGGCGCCACGTCCGGGGGCGCGCCGGTGCCGCCGGGCCGGCGGGCGCGAGTCCCGGCGTGAGCACGCCGATGGCCGCGAGCGCGGGCCGCGAGGCGAGCCGGTGATCCTGGACCTGGGCATCGTGTTCGGCCGGGTGGCCTTCGTGATGATGTTCGTGCTGAACCTGGGCGGGCTGCTCACCTGGGTCGAGCGCAAGCAGTCGGCGATCATGCAGGACCGCATCGGCGCCAACCGCGCCTCGATCCTGGGCTTCCGCGTCATGGGGCTGTTCCACCCGCTCGCCGACGCCATCAAGATGCTCACCAAGGAGGACTTCCGGCCGGCCCGGGCCGATCGCTTCCTCTTCGCGCTGGCCCCGTTCGTCTCCGTTTTCTTCGCGCTGGTCGCCTTCGCCGCCATCCCGTTCGGCGACACGCTGCGGCTCGCCGACCGGGAGATCCCGCTGCAGGCGGTGACGCTGAACGTCGGCATCCTCTACGTGTTCGCGATGCTCTCGCTCGGCGTGTACGGCGTGATGATGGCCGGCTGGTCGTCGGCCAACAACTACGCGCTGCTGGGCGGCCAGCGGGCGGCCGCCCTCATGATCTCGGCCGAGATCGCGATCGGCGCCTCCATCATGGGCGTGATCATGGTCTACGGCTCGCTCGACATGCAGGACATCGTGCGCGGACAAGGGCACCTGCTGTTCGGCTGGCTGCCGGCGTGGGGCATCGTCACCCAGCCGCTCGCCTTCGTCCTGTTCGTCACCGCCGGCATCGCGGCCACCAAGCGCATCCCGTTCGACATGCCGGAGGGCGAGTCGGAGATCATCGGCTACTTCGTGGAGTACAGCGGGATGAAGTTCGGCATGTTCGCCATGGCCGACTTCCTGGAGACGGTGGTCATCGCCGGGCTGACGACGGCGCTCTTCCTGGGCGGCTGGCAGGTGCCGTGGCTGCTGGCCGACGGCTTCCACGTCCCGGGCGGGCCGGTGGTGGCCCTGCCCCACCTCGCGGTGGTGGCGCTCCAGGTGGGGGCCTTCACCGTGAAGGTCTGCCTGATGATCTTCGTGCTGATGCTGATCCGGTGGACGCTGCCGCGCTTCCGTTACGATCAGGCCATGCGCCTGGGCTGGCTCGGCCTCTTCCCGCTGTCGATCCTCAACATCGTGCTGACGGGGGCGGTGCTGCTCCTGATCGGAGGCCGGACGCCGTGAGGCTTGGGCAGCGCTTCTATCTCCGCGAGGTGGTGGAGGGCGTGGTCCTCACCGCCGGCCACTTCTTCCGCAACATGGGCCGCCACCTGGCCCACGCGCTCGGACGCACGAGCGCGCGGGGCGCGGTGACCATCCAGTACCCGGAGGAGCGCCGGCCCTACTCGCCGCGACTGCGGTCGCTCCACCGCCTCGTCCGGCGGGAGGACGGCTCGCCGCGCTGCGTGGCCTGCATGATGTGCGAGACGGTGTGCCCGGCCCGCTGCATCTACATCGTGGCCGCCGAGCACCCGAACCCCGACATCGAGAAGCTGCCCGAGCGGTTCGACATCGACCTCGGCAAGTGCGTCTTCTGCGGCTACTGCGTGGAGGCCTGTCCGGAGGACGCCATCCGCATGGACACCGGGATCCTCGAGTTCTCGTCCTACAGCCGCCGCGGCATGATCTACACGAAGGAGATGCTGCTCTCGCTGGAGCCGGCCGGCACCGACGGCCGGCCGACCTCGCCGGTGCCGATCCCGGCGAACCGGACGGTGTGATGGCGCTGGCGGCGTTCGCGCTCATCGCCCTGATCGCGCTGGGCTCCGCCCTCGGCCTCGTCGTCAAGCGCAATCCCATCCACGGCGCCCTGTTCCTGGTCGTGAACCTGGGCTCGATCGCCGCCCTCTACCTGACCCTGGGCGCCGAGTTCCTGGCCGCCGTCCAGGTGATCGTCTACGCCGGGGCCATCATGGTCCTGTTCATCTTCGCCATCATGGTGCTGATCCCGGGCAAGGACGAGACCGGGCCCGACCCGCGCCGCGCGCTGCGCCTGTGGGCGCTGCCGGTCGGGGGTGTGCTGTTCCTGCAGGTGGTGGTCCTGCTCGTGCTCTTCGGAGGGAAGCCCCCCGCCGGCGAGCCGGGCGCCAGCGGCAGCGTCGAGACGGTCGGCCGGCTGCTGTTCACCGACTACCTGTTCCCGTTCGAGCTGACCTCGGTCCTGCTGCTGGCGGCGATGGTGGGCGTCCTGCTGCTGGCGCGCCGGCGGGCCTGATCGCCGATGGTGCCCGAGTCCTACTACCTCGGGCTGTCGGCGGCGCTGTTCGCGATCGGCGTGGTGGGCGTCATCGTCCGGCGCAACCCGCTGGTGATCTTCATGTCGATCGAGCTGATGCTCAACGCCGCCAACCTGGCGTTCGTCGCCTTCGGGCACCGGCTGGGCAGCCCCGACGGCCAGGTGCTGGTCTTCTTCGTGCTGGCCGTCGCTGCCGCCGAGGTCGCGGTCGGCCTCGCGATCATCGTCGCCATCTTCCGCCTCCGCCGGAGGCTCTCAGTCGATGACCTCAGCGTGATGCGCTGGTAAGGTACGGGGATAGGGGAGAGGCCCATGGCCCAGAAGACATCGACTCAGCCGAAGACGGCAGCCGCGGCCGACATCGACCCGGGGCTGGCCCGCCGGATTTACAACGACATGGTCCTGATCCGCCGGTTCGAGGAGAAGGCGGCCGAGGCCTATGCCCTCGGCAAGATCGGCGGGTTCCTCCACCTCTACATCGGCGAGGAGGCGGTGGGCGTGGGCGCCACCTCCACGCTGCGGCCCGACGACTACGCGATCTCGGCCTACCGGGAGCACGGCCACTGCCTGGCCAAGGGTTCGGACCCCCGGCGGGCCATGGCCGAGCTGTACGGGCGCATCGACGGCCTCTGCAAGGGCAAGGGCGGCTCGATGCACCTGTTCGACAAGACCGTCAACTTCCTGGGCGGCCACGCCATCGTCGGCGCCCACCTGCCACTGGCCGCCGGGGTCGGCTTCGCCATCAAGTATCGCGGCGGCGACCAGGTGATCCTGTGCTACTTCGGCGACGGGGCCGTGCCCGAGGGCGAGTTCCACGAGGCGATGAACCTGGCCGCCCTCTGGAAGCTGCCGGTCGTCTTCATCTGCGAGAACAACCGCTACGCCATGGGCACCTCGCTGGAGCGGGCGCTGGCCGAGACGGAGATCTGGAAGTTCGGGCGCAGCTACAACATGCCGTGCGAGGCGGTGGACGGCATGGACGTCCTGGCCGTGCGCGACGTCGTCGCGCGCGCCGTGGCGCGCGCCCGCACCGAGGGGATGCCCAGCCTGATCGAGGCCCGCACCTATCGTTTCCGCGGCCACTCGATGCGCGACCCGGCCGGGGCCGTCTACCGCACGAAGGAGGAGGTCGAGCGCGAGAAGCTGCGCGACCCCATCGTGACGTTCCGCGAGCGCGCGCTCGAGGCCGGCTGGCTGAGCGAGGACGACCTCCGGAAGATCGAGAAGGACGTCAACGACCTGGTCGACGAGGCGGTGGCCTTCGCCGACGCCTCGCCGGAGCCGCCGCTGTCCGAGCTGCTCACCGACATCTTCAAGGAGCGCTGAGCGATGGCGGTGATGACGTACCGGGAGGCCCTCAACCTCGCCCTCCGCGAGGAGCTGACGCGCGACGACCGGGTGTTCGTCCTCGGCGAGGAGGTCGGCCTCTACGAGGGCGCCTACAAGGTCACCCAGGGGCTGCTCAAGGAGTTCGGCCCCCGGCGCATCGTCGACACCCCCATCGCCGAGTCCGGCTTCACCGGCGTCGGCATCGGCGCGGCCATGGTCGGGCTGCGGCCGGTGGTCGAGATGATGACCTTCAACTTCGCGCTGCTCGCCCTCGACCAGATCGTGAACTCGGCGGCCAAGATGAACTACATGTCGGGCGGCCAGTTCAACGTGCCGATCGTCATCCGCGGTCCCGGCGGGCCCGCCCACCAGCTGGCCGCCCAGCACTCGCAGTCGATGGAGGTCTACTTCTATCACGTGCCGGGGCTGAAGGTCGTCCGCCCCTCCACCCCGATGGACGCCAAGGGCCTGCTGAAATCGGCGATCCGGGACGACAATCCCGTGATCTTCATCGAGTCGGAAACGCTCTACAACATCAAGGGGGAGGTTCCCGAGGACCCCGACTTCCTGATCCCGCTCGGCCAGGCGATCGTCCGGCGCGAGGGCTCCGACGTGACCGTCGTCGCCTACATGGGCATGATGTACCGCGCGATAGAGGCGGCCGAGGAGCTGGCCAAGGACGGCATCTCCGTCGAGATCGTGGACCCGCGCACGCTCATGCCGCTGGACGCCCCCACGATCCTGGGGTCGGTGCGCAAGACGCACCGGGCGGTGGTGGTGGAGGCGGGGGCGGGCTTCGCCGGCATGGGCTCCGAGCTGTCGGCCGTCATCACCGAGCAGGCGTTCGACGACCTCGACGCCCCCGTCGAGCGCGTCACCGGGGTGCCGGCCCCCATGCCGTACGCGCGGAACCTCGAGAAGGCCAAGACCCCCTCGAAGGAGCGGATCGTCGACGCCGTGCGCCGCGTCCTCTACGCGAACGGGAGCGGGAACGGGAACGGGAGCCGCTGACCATGGGCGTGACCAGGGTCGTGATGCCGAAGCTGTCCGAGCAGATGGAGACGGGCAAGATCATCAAGTGGCTCAAGCAGGAAGGCGACCGGGTCCAGTCCGGCGACATCCTGGCCGAGGTCGAGACCGACAAGGCCGACGTCGAGATGGAGGCGTTCGGCTCGGGGGTGCTGCGCAAGATCCTGGTTGCCGCCGGCAGCGCGGTGCCGGTGGGCTCGCTCATCGGCGTGATCGCCGAGCCCGGTGAGGACATCGCGTCCGTCGTGGCCCAGGCGGGTGGGGCCCCCTCGGCGGCCGCGCCCGCCGCGGCCACCGAGATGGCGAGCCGGCCGGCCGCCGTTCCACCCCAGCCCCGTCGTGAGGACCCGGCCGCTCGCACGCCCGCGCCCGTCGCCGGCCCCGACCGCCCGGGGCGCCCCGCCGTGGTCCCGTCGACGCCCGAACCTGCGCGTGCCGCTGCGCCGGCCGCCGCCGCCACACCGTCCCCCGCCGAGGCGCCCGGCCGCGTGAAGGCCTCGCCGCTGGCGCGGAAGATCGCGGCGCAGTCCGGCGTCGACCTGCGGCTCGTCCAGGGCAGCGGTCCCGGCGGGCGCGTGGTGCGGCGCGACGTGGAGGCGGCGGCGACGGCCGGCGCGGCGCCGGCGGCGGCACGGCCGGCGGTGGCACCGGAGGTGGAGTTCGAGGACCGGCCGCTGAGCCAGATGCGGGCGGCCATCGCCAGGCGCATGCCGCTCAGCAAGGCGCCGGTGCCCCACTTCTACGTGACGTCCGAGATCGCCATGGACCGGGCGTGGGAGCTACGCGAGGAGCTGAACGGGCTCGAGGGGCAGCCCAAGATCTCGGTCAACGACTTCGCGGTCCGCGCCTGCGCGCTGGCCCTGCTCGAGCACCCCGGCGTCAACGCGTCGTTTCAGGGCGAGTCGATCCGCGTCTTCCACCGCGCGCACATCGGCATCGCGGTGGCGCTGGAGGACGGGCTCATCACGCCGGTGCTGCGCGACGCCCACGCCAAGTCCCTCGCCCGGATCGCCGTCGAGGCGCGCGACCTGGCCGAGCGCGCCCGCGCGCGCAAGCTGCGGGCTCCGGAGATGAGCGGCGCCACGTTCTCCATCTCCAACCTCGGGATGCTCGACGTGACCGAGTTCTCGGCCATCATCAATCCCCCCGAGGGCGCGATCCTGGCGGTCGGCTCGGTGCGCACCGTGCCGGTGGTGACCGACGCCGGGCTCGGCGTGGGCCGGCGCATGATGCTGACGCTCTCCTGCGACCACCGCGCCATGGACGGCGCCATGGGGGCGCGCTTCCTGCAGGACGTCAAGCGGCTGCTCGAAGCGCCGCTCCGGCTGCTCGTCTGATGGCCGCCCGGACGTTCGACGTGGTCGTGGTGGGGACGGGCCCCGGCGGCTACGTCGCGGCGATCCGGTGCGCGCAGCTGGGCCTGTCGGTCGCGGCCGTCGAGGACGACCGGCCGGGCGGGGTGTGCCTGAACTGGGGCTGCATCCCGACCAAGGCGCTGCTCCGCAACGCCGAGGTCCTCCACCTGGTGGAGAGCGCCGAGCGCTTCGGCATCACGGCCGACAACGTCCGCGCCGACTACGGGGAGGCCATCAAGCGCAGCCGCGGCGTGGCCGACCGCATGGCCAAGGGTGTCGAGTTCCTGTTCCGCAAGAACAAGATCACGCTGGTTCCGGGCACCGGCACGCTGCGATCGAAGACCACGGTCGAGGTGCGCGGGGCCGGCGGCACCGAGACGCTGGAGGCGGGCCGCGCCGTCATCCTGGCCACCGGCTCCCAGCCCAA
>Ga0302046_10001153_pt1 | contig 24866 bp, 27 predicted proteins | sample RVTome_11_FD_200261 | JGI IMG/M metagenome (GOLD analysis project Ga0302046, IMG submission 200261) | Soil microbial communities from uranium-contaminated site in the Upper Colorado River Basin, Wyoming, United States - RVT147D111 (version 2) ... | reverse complement strand
CTTCCTTTCCAGCGTCTGCAGCTCGATCCCATAGTGCCGGCTGTCCAAGATGCCGCGCATGAGCTGAAAGCGCAGATAGATCAGGTAAGTGTTCAGAACATCGGTCTCGCAATATTGGCGGATGCGCTCGAGCTGTCCCTGCTGGTAGCGCTCCCAAACCTCGTCGCCGCTCATGCCGAGCTTGCCGGGCAGGCCAAGCAGCGTCGCGACATGTTGCAACGAGGCTCGGCCGCCGAGTTGAAATCCCGCCAGGACGTCCATCAGATCGATATGGCGCCAATGGAAACGGCTCAGGTAGTTGTTGTAGCGAAACTCGCGATCCTGGTCGCCGATTTCCCAGTATCGCTCGGCCGTAACGCCGTGCCGCAGCGCGCGGTACTGGAGCACGGGTAAGTCGAACCCGGCGCCGTTCCATGAAACGAGCTCCGGAGAGTATCTTTCGATGCCCTCGAAGAACCTCTGAACGATCTCCTTCTCCTCGGATCCGTCCTCGCCCAGGCTGAAGATGTGCAGCTCGTCGCGCGTTCTGAGAACGGCGGCGAGAGCGACGATGCGGTGTTGGAGCAGCGGCAGGAATTCCGTGTTTCGCGCCTGCCGCTGCTTGAAGAACATGATCTTCGCGACGGACGCATCGTCCAGGTCCTCGACGCCGTACAATCGCCGGCCGAGCTCGGTGTCCGGTATGGTCTCGATATCGAAGATCAGCGTGTTCATGCCCGCTGCTTGTCGCCTTGCGCTTTCATCATGACGGCGACGGCAACGACCAGGCCGGCCTCGTCGGTGAGCGACAGATGGCCGCCGTCGACGCCGAGCCGCTCACACAGGCGCCGGCCGCGATCGGAGAAAATAATCTGCGGCTGCCCCAAGCCGTTCGGCAACATGCCGACGTCTCGGACCCACATGCCGTTGGCGAATCCCGTGCCCAACGCCTTCACGACTGCTTCCTTGGCGGCGAAGCGCATGGCGAGAAACCGCACCGGCCTCGACGAGCTCTTGAACAGTTGCTGCTCTTGATCGAGCAACAGCCGTCGCGCGAAACGCTCGCCATAGCGCTCCCAGACCCGCTCGACGCGAGCGAGCTGAACGACATCCGTGCCGATACCGAAAATCACGATCGGCGAGCTTCCAGCATCAAACGGCGCATCTCCCCCACGGCCTTCTCGAGCCCGCTGAGCACGGCTCTGGCGACGATCGCGTGGCCGATATTGAGCTCAACGATCTCCTCGATCGCCGCGACCGCTTGCACGTTGTGATAGTTGAGCCCATGCCCGGCATGAACGGTCAGACCTCGCGCCGCGGCATGCGCCGCCGCCGCCCGTAAGCGGGCAAGCTCCCGCCGTTCGGCCTCGGCATCGCGCGCATCCGCATAGGCGCCCGTATGCAGCTCGACGAGCCTCGCGCCCGCTGCGTGCGCCGCGTCGATCTGTCCGGTCTCGGGGTCTATGAACAGTGACACGCGTATGTCATGGTCGTGCAGTTGCGCACACGCCGCCGCGATCTGTCCGGATTGCGCGACGACGTCCAAGCCGCCCTCCGTCGTGAGCTCCTCGCGTCTCTCGGGCACGAGGCAACAATCGGCAGGGCGGGCATCGACGGCGATCGCAAGCATCGCCGGCGTCACCGCCAACTCCAGATTTAGGCGAGTCTCGAGCACTCGCCCGAGGATCTCTAGATCGCGCTCTTGAATGTGGCGGCGATCCTCGCGCAAATGGATCGTGATGCTGTCGGCGCCGGCTCTTTCGGCGAGCAGCGCTGCTGCGACCGGGTCGGGATACCGAGTCCCGCGCGCCTGGCGCAAGGTCGCAACATGGTCGACATTGACGCCGAGTTGAATTCGGGTCCAATCACTCACAACGCCAGCCCTCGGCCAAGAATCTCCATCAGCACGGTTCGTGTTTTCAGGGGGCGATCCCCCAGGTAGAAACGCAGTAGCCGCGACAACAGCCGTTTGGCAGACCTCAAGGCCTGGTCGTCATCGAGAACCTCGTCCCTGAGCGAGATCAGATCACGGCCCGAATACTGCTCGTCGCCGTACCCGGCGCCGGAGCCGAGGCTAGGGCCGCGCTCCGCTTCGTATCTGTACATGAGGTCGGGAGTCAGCGGTTCGCCCGTGACGACATCGCGGTCGAGCTCGAGAGCGTAACCCAAACCCCTGAGCAGACGAAGCTCGAACAACCTCAATGCGCGTGACTTGCCGGCGCTCGCGTCCAGGTCCTCGAGACAGCGACTATAACAAGAAAAGACGTCGCTGTTGGCGTCACCACGCGCCGTGAGCCTGATCAGCAGCTCGTTGAGATAGTACCCCGCGAGCAACGACTTTCCGGACAGCACCGGCAGCGGATGACAAAACTCCACATGCGTGAGCCTGCCGAGCTCTCCACGCCTCAGCCAGGACAAGCGCAACGGAAGAAAAGGCTGGAGCATCGCGCGGCGGCCACTCGCCAGGCGGCGCGATCCCTGCGCGACCAGAGTTACCAGCCCGTGTCCCTCGGTCAGGCAGTCGACGAGTTGGCTAGAGTTCTTGTAGGCACGTTGATGCAACACGTAGCCACGTTCGAGCTGGACTTCCTCACGCTCGCTCATGAGCGCTCGAAACCCAGATTCTTGAGCTCACGCTCGCTGTCAGACCAATTCGCGCGAACCTTGACCCAGAGCTCCAGGTGCACGCTCTCGCCGAGCGCCCGAGCGAGCTCGATGCGAGCGGCTCTGCCGACCGCCTTCAGGACTCTGCCGCCCTTGCCGATCACGATCGCTTTGTGACCATCCTTGCCCAGCCATATCATGGCGTGAACGATCAACCTGCCTTCGGCCCGGTCCAGGTGCTCGATTTCCACTGTCAACCCGTACGGCACTTCTTGGTGGAGCGCCGACAGGAGCTTCTCGCGGATGGTTTCGGCGATTCGGAACCGCGTGTCCTTATCGGTGACGAAGCCGGGCGGGAACAACGCGGGCCCCTCGGGAAGCCGATTGAGAATCTCGCCGATCAGCCTATCGAGGTTTTGGTGCTTGGCCGCGGAGACGGGCACGAAGGCAGAGCAGTGAAACGCCTCCGAAGCATCTTTCAAGCGCGCCAGCAGGTCCGTTCGGCGCGTCAGCGCATCGCTCTTGTTCAACACCAGGATCGTCCGGTCGGCATGTTGCTCGAGCATGCTACCCAAGCGCCGATCCTCGGCCGTGAGCCGCGCGGCATCCGTGACCATGAGAATGACGTCGGCGTCCGCGATGGCCTGGTGAATGGCTTTTGCCATGAGCCGGTGCAGGGCGTGTTTACGGTCCCTATTGAGACCCGGCGTATCGATGAATACCGCCTGCGCGCCGCCGCGATTGATGACCCCGAGAGTGTTGTGACGCGTGGTATGGGCCTTGCGGCTGACGATGCTGATTTTTTCCCCGACGAGCGCGTTGAGCAAAGTGGATTTTCCGACGTTCGGCCGCCCGACGATGGCGACATATCCGCAGCGCGTTCGAGCCCGATTATTCTGTGTCACCAATCAGGATCGCCAGCATGCGTTCGGCAGCATCCTGCTCGGCTTTCCGCCGGCTCGGTCCGATTCCACGGGCGCGACGGTCCTCATCAGCGACCGAGCAGACAACCGTAAATATTCTTTGATGCGGCTCACCGGAGGAGGATTCTACCGCGTAATCGGGCAGAGCGCGGCCGCAGCCTTGCAGCCATTCCTGCAGACGCGTCTTCGAATCCTTGAGGTTCTCGGCATCCGGCAGGTTTCCCAGCCGGTTCTCAAACAAGCGGTTGATGAAGGCGTTGGCCGCATCGAAGCCGCCATCGAGAAGAACCGCTCCGATCAGGGCCTCGACGCAATTGGCCAGCACCGAGTCCCGGCGGCTGCCTCCTGAACGCAGCTCTCCGGACCCCAGGATCAAGTGCTTGTCCAAGCCGAGGTCGCGCCCGATGTCGGCCAAAGTCGATCCCCGCACCAGAAAGGCCCGCAGACGGCTCAGATCCCCTTCCGCATCCTCGCCCCGAATGCGATAGAGCTGTCTCGCCACGGCAAAATTGAGAAACGAGTCGCCTAGAAACTCCAGGCGTTCATTGTTTTTCTTTGAAGCGCTGCGATGCGTCAGCGCCAATTCCAGCAGAGAGGGGTCCGAAAATTCGTAGTCGAGTTTCTGCTCAGCCCAGACGAGCCGGCTCATTAACGCCTGATCTCGATCTGCTCATCAACGGCAACCAAGAACGAAATGTCGGCGATGAAAGAGGTCTGATTGTCGTACTGAATGCTCACCGTATAGCCGACGTTGGTAGGGGTAACGACGATGTCCTCCGGCTCGACACGGACGCCTTCGACGTAAAGCCGTTGGACCAGCGTTCTGCGCAGAGTGCCCGAGGCCGCGCCCGTGCCGTCGAGCTCCTCCTTGAGATCCTGCAACACGGTGCCGATCCGCATTTTCTGTATATACAGCGGCGCCAGCTTGATCCCGCCGAAACCGACCAAACCAAGAATGGTCGCCAGAATCAGAAAACCCAGAGCGGTGATCCCGGCTTGCCGGCGAGGCAACGCGGTCATTACTGGATGCTCTTGCCGATGCGACTCCATATCGGTCCTCCTTCCGACGGCCAGCGCCAATTCATCCAGATGCGCACGGCCCTGCCGACCATACTCTCTTCAGGAATGTAACTGACACCCTCATAGCGGCTGTCTTGGCTGTTGTCGCGATTGTCGCCCATCATAAAGTAGTGCCCCTCCGGAACGACATAGGTCCCGCCGAGACTGGGCCGGTTCCGGATATGCAGCAGCCTATGCTCCTTGCTTCCCAACTGTTCCTCGCCGAGCTGCATGGCCGCATCCCCTTCGTAGGATCCAAGCGGCTCCAGTGAGATCGGCTCACCGTTGATGCTGAGACGTTTCTCCAGCGGGTCGTACACGACGACGTCTCCTGGCAAACCGACGACGCGCTTGATGTAGTTGACCGTGGGATCCGCAGGAAGCCGGAACACTACTACATCCCCTCGAGCCGGTTCGCCGATGTCGACTATCTTGGTATTTATAACCGGGAGCCGCAGTCCGTACGCGAACTTGTTCACAAAAATGAAGTCGCCTTCCAAAAGAGTCGGCATCATCGATGCGGAAGGGATCCTGAAGGGCTCGAACAAAAAGGATCTGAGCACCAGTACGAGCAACAGAATGGGGAAAAACGACCGGGCATATTCGACGACGACGGGCTCGGAACTCGTGACGCCGCCCAGGCGCCCCGCCCCGCGTCTGACCCGAATTCTCTTGAACACAACGGCATCCAGCAGCCAGATGACTCCGGTCAACGCGGTGGCAACGACAAGCAGAAGAGCAAAATCCAATTTCGGATCCTATCTGTCAGGTCCCACAGGGCCGCGGAGCGGGAGTTGCAGGAAGAGACTCAAGCAGCGATGCGCGTGGAGTATTGGTCATTTTCTTTCGCCCTGCAACACGGCCAGAAAGGCTTCTTGCGGAATCTCCACCGACCCGAGCTGTTTCATGCGTCGCTTTCCCGCCTTCTGCTTCTCCAGCAGTTTGCGTTTGCGCGTCACGTCACCTCCGTAGAGCTTGGCCGTGACGTCTTTGCGCAACGCCTTCACGTTGCTTCGTGCGACGATTTGGCCGCCGATCGCAGCCTGCACCGCGACTTCGAAAAGCTGCCGAGGTATGACCTCGCGCAGGGTGTTCACGAGCTGGCGCCCGCGACGCTCCGCACCGTCTCGATGGACGATCATGGACATGGCATCGACGCGCTCGCCGTTGATCAGGATATCGAGCTTCACGAGATCCGCCTTAGCGAATCTCAAGAAATGATAGTCGAACGAAGCGTAGCCCCGGCTTACCGATTTCAACCGATCGAAAAAATCCAACACGACTTCCGCCAGCGGAAGCTCGTATTCCAGAGAAATCTGCTTGCCGAGATAGACAAGCCTGCGTTGAACGCCGCGTTTCTCTTCGCAGAGCTTGATCACACTGCCGACGTGCTCTTGCGGCAAGAGGATACTTGCCAGAATCAGCGGCTCACGAATTTCCCTGACGCCGTTCACCGGCGGCAACTGTGCGGGGTTCTCGATCTTCAGGACCTCCGAGGCCGTGGTCAACACTTCGTATACGACCGTCGGCGCGGTCGAGATCAACTCCATACCGTGCTCGCGCTCGAGGCGTTCCTGGACGATCTCCAGATGCAGCATCCCCAGAAATCCGCAGCGAAACCCGAACCCCAGAGCTACGCTGCCTTCGGGCTCGTACTGCAACGCGGCGTCGTTGAGGCGCAGCTTCTGCAACGCGTCCCTGAAATCCTCGAAGTCGTCGGCGTTCACCGGAAACAAGCCGGCGAAGACGCGAGGCTGAATCCGCTTGAAGCCGGGCAGCGCAGGCGTCTCGACCTTACCCGCATCTCGAATCGTATCGCCAACCGGAGCCGCGTCGATCTCCTTGATACCCGCGACGACGAAGCCGACCTCACCGGCGCTCAAGCAGTCGATCACCGTGGGCTTCGGCGTGAACACGCCCAACCGATCCACGCTGTAGCGACGTTGCGTCGAGGCTACTTCGATGCGGCTGCCCTTCTTGAGCGAGCCGTTGACGACTCTGACGAGTGATACGACACCGACGTAGGAATCGAACCACGAATCGATGATCAACGCCTGAAGAGCGGCTTGGGGATCACCGCGCGGCGGCGGAATCGACTTAACGATCCGCTCCAGAAGATGGTCTATACCTAAGCCGTTCTTGGCACTGATGCAGACAGCATCTTTCGCGTCGATGCCGATGATTTCCTCGATTTCCGTCATCACGCGCTGCGGCTCGGCCGCCGGCAAATCGATCTTGTTGATAACCGGAATCACGTCGAGTCCTTGCTCGACGGCCGTATAACAGTTGGCTACGCTCTGCGCTTCGACGCCCTGCGCGGCATCGACGACCAGCAGCGCGCCTTCGCAGGCGGCCAAGGAGCGCGAGACCTCATACGAGAAATCGACGTGCCCCGGCGTATCGATGAAATTGAGCTGATAGACGTCTCCGTCCTGCGCCTGGTAACTGAGGCGGACGCTATGCGCCTTGATCGTGATGCCGCGCTCGCGCTCCAGATCCATGGAATCCAGCACTTGCTCGGCCATCTCCCGTTCACTCAGTCCCCCGCAGAGCTGAATCAGGCGATCGGCCAGGGTCGACTTGCCGTGATCGATATGCGCGATGATCGAGAAATTGCGGACGCGCTCGATGAGCGGCGCCTGGTCCGACCCGACAACCCCTATAGAGGACGTCATGCCGCCAGGAACGCCTCGACCGCAACCGGATCGAGCGGCTGAGCCGGGAGCTCGGATTCTCCGCCGACGAGCACGGGGACTCGCAAACCGTAGCGTTTCTTGAGCTCGACGTCGCGATCGACGTCCACCACCCGAAGCTCCGCGCGGCCCTCGATCAGCGGCTGAAGCTCACCTTCGAGGCAGTCGCAAAGATGGCAGCCCGGACGGCTGTAGAGAGTCAGTACCTTCATCGCGGCGACACGACGCGCAAGGTTCCGGACATGCTCGCGAACACGCCGTCGCTGCGGCTGCTCATCAGGGTCACGCCCCCGATCAAGCCTAGGCCTGCGCCGAGCAGACAGCTCAAATCGGTGCCGCCTAGCGCGGCTCCGGCAACGGCGCCGAGCAGCAGGCCGGCCCAGGGCACGCCATGCGCCCACAGCGCGCTCCTGAGCAGTGCCGCCGCGGATACCGAAACCACGATCTCGTCGCCGACCGCGATGGATGGACAGGCGGCGACGCGAACGTCCGCGACGGGCGCGCACGCCAGCGAAACGCAGCCGCCCCTACAGCCCTCGCATCCGCTTCCGGCGAGCACTTCGAGGCGCAGCCCGCCGTCCGGGTTGATAGCGAGCACTCGTGCGCGGGCGGCGACCAAAGCGTCGGTCATTTGAGATCAAAGCCTGGGAGACGTTCGGAACGCTATCTTACCGGGCGGGATCACCGGGCGCGAAGCGACTTCGCGATGGCCTCGACGGTCTGCTGCGGCACCTCGCCGACAGCCGTGACCGGCCGTCCTCCAACCGTCAAAGAATAAGCGTTCGCGGTGCCCAGCCGAGAGAAGCCGGCAGCGACCTCAGGTGTGCTCTTGGGGTCCTCGATGAACACCGATACCGTCGCCAAGCCGTCCGAAACGACGAAATGATTGACCGGGTAACGCGATCCCGCCATCGGCCCCTGCATCGCGGCCGAAAGCTGGAAGCCGCTCGGAAGCTCGGTTTGAGCCAGGCTCAAGGTCTGTTCAGTCTGCGGCACCATCGCCGGCGGCCGGTACAGCGTGAACCCCGCGGTATTGATTGTCGGCTCCACTGCGGACTTCGGAATCTCGCCGGAGATCTCGATTTGAGTGAATAGGATCTGCTCGACGGTGTTTCCGGCCTCGTCCACGAGCTGAGACTTCAACGGCATCGCCGTCTCGGTGTCCAGCCAGAGGCGGTAGCCGTAGCGATAGTCGTCCTTGGGAATGATGCTGACGACCTGCGTGCGGCGCTGCGCGATCCGCTCCGTGCGTCGATGCAGATTGAAGCTGTAGTGTGAAAGTTCGGGCGAATAACTCGGAAGCACCGAGACCAGAGGGCTTGGGTCGCTGCGGTCCTCCAGCAAGACCGTCTCCGTGTCCGGCAGAATGCACCAAACCTCGTTCTCGCGGCGAATGATCTCCCGGCCCGCGCCGTCCAGAGACATGATGCGCTCGCTGATGCGACCGGCGTCGTTGCGATGGACGATCAGCAAGGTTTCCGCGACCTCGCCCTGCAAGTGGACGAAGGTGCCGCGATAATTCAAATCCTCTACCGCGCTGTTCATTTGCGCGATCCAGCTCTGGGCATCCTGAGCCGCGGCGCCGACTGCGACCAAAGCCGCGGCACCGAGCAAAGCAAGCCTGCTGATCGATCGACGCGGCATGGGGCTACTCGGCGGGCTCCGCTTCCGTCACGACCTGCCAGACGTTGGAGTCGCTGGCGACGGCAGAGTCGATCGAAGCCCGCCGGATCGCCGGTGTGTACTGGCCGTGCTGCATCAAATAATTCGTGAGGGTCATCGATCCCTCCGTTCCCGGGGCTTCCGGCACGACGTAGCTCGGCGGCTGCTCCGAGTCTCCAGTCGCCAGCCCTCGATCGACGGCAACCGTGGGCGCGCCGTCCCCGTCGTTGAAGCCAATGCCGCTACTCAAAGCGAAGATCGCGATCCCGGCAACGCTCGCCGCGATACCGACACCGACAGCCGGTCGAGTCAACCGCCGCACCCAGCCCGGCTCCGGCGGGCTTCTCCGCACGGGAACATAGACCCCTTCCAGCGCGGCGCTGAGTCTGCGGCGCAACACGTCCGGGTCGGGGCCCAGCAACTCGCCGCGTAGCGCCGCGCCTGCCACTGCATACCGAAGCGCCTTACCGCGCGCCTCGGGGTCGCGTTCCAGGCGGCGGACCAAGAACTCGCACTCGTCCGCGGATAGCTCGTCGTCGGCGAATGCGGAAATCTGCTGAAATATCGGCTCTGTCATGCGGTTTCACTCAAGCAGGGGTCTGATTCTCTTATCGATCGCCTCTCGGGCCCTGAAGATTCTCGATCGGACCGTTCCGACCGGGCATTCCATGGTTTGGGCGATCTCCTCGTAGCTCATGCCCTCGATCTCGCGCAGCAGGATTGCCGTCCGCAAATCCTCAGGCAACTCGTTGATCGCCTTGTTGACGGTCTGGCGCAGCTCTTCCGACAGCGTCAAGCGCTCCGGCGTATCGATGTCCTTGAGCTTGGCGAAAATCTCGCCCTGCTCCGAGTCTTGAAGGTCCAAGTCGTAGTAGGTCGGCCTACGGCTCGCCGCCACGACATGGTTTTTCGCCGTGTTGATCGCAATCCGATACAACCACGTATAAAAAGCGCTATCCCCTCTGAACGAGCGAACCGCGCGATAAGCCTTCAGAAATGCCTCCTGAGCTACGTCGAGCGCCTCGGACGAATCTCGCACATACCTCATAATCAGCTTCAGAATCTTGTGCTGGTACTTGACGACCAGCAAATCGAACGCCGACCGGTCGCCCTGTTGGACCCGTTTGACGAGCGCTAGATCGGAGGCACGATCCGTCGTGGGACGTTGTACGGCGGACGGCCCCATTTGCTTCTCGGTAGACCCCATGTCGCTTGGAAAGTTCTGCTCCCAAACAAACCGGTTCTCTTGAGCCGGCGTACTGTGACGTAGTTCTGTTTGGGTTGATTCTAACAGGCAGCCGACCGGGATAGCAGCGATTATGGCAAGCCCGAAATGCCGGGTCGGCGCCGTAGGGCCGCCTGGAGTCGCCGCCACGTCTCGCTGTCGAATTGGTCGCGCAACAGCAGTATCCGCAGCTTCTCGCTCCCGTCCGAAAGCACGAGATACGCCCACCAGCGGCCGAATCGCGAGCCCGGCGCCGCAAACAGATCCGCCAACCCGCGCTCCGGCAGGGCCCAGCCACCGCTCGAATCCCGGACCAGTCGCTCGGGCCGCCCCGGCCGTCGAGCACACGCATGCGCGGCGATGCCCGCCAACAGCAACGGCTTCAGCAGCCACGGCACCGCGAGCGCGAGCACGGCCGCGACGGCGACGCCGTGCGTCGCCAAAAGCCAAAGCCCGAGGATGCGGGACGCGCGGGGCTCAAGAATGCAGGCCGGACCGGATACGCCGGAGCAGCGCTTCGAGCTCGGGGTCGTCGGAGACATGCCGCGCCAAAAGGTAGGCGTGCAAATCCGGGTCCGGAAGCTCCAAAAGCTGCTGAAATCTTGCCTTATCGCCGGGGCCGAGCGCGGCATAGCGCGTCTCGAGGAAGCGGATCAGCAAGATATCGAGCTCCCGCATCCCCCGCCTGCAACGCCAACGCAACTTCGCGGCGTGCTCGCTCACGAAAGCTCAATGCCGGCGTTGGACGAGAAGCTTCTTGATCTCGGCGATCGACCTGCCCGGATTCAGATCCTTGGGGCATGCGCGCGTGCAGTTGAGTATCGTGTGACAGCGATACAGGCGAAACGGATCCTCGAGCTCGTCGAGCCGTTCTCCCGTCGCCTCGTCGCGGCTGTCGACTATCCAGCGGTAGGCTTGCAGCAGCGCTGCCGGTCCGAGGTAGCGGTCGGGGTTCCACCAATAGCTCGGACAGGACGTCGAGCAACAGGCGCACAAGATGCAGGCCGAAGGCAGATCGATCTTCTCCTGATCTTCCTTGGACTGCAGGCGTTCCCGATCGGGCGGCGGCGGCGTGCGCGTTTGCAGCCACGGCTTGATGGAAGCGTACTGGGCGTAAAAGTTGGTCAGATCGGGCACGAGATCCTTGACGACGGGCATGTGCGGCAGCGGGTAGACCTTGACGGTTCCCTTGACCTCGGCGACGGGCTTGATACAGGCGAGCGTATTGGTGCCATCGATGTTCATCGCGCAGGAACCGCAGATTCCCTCGCGGCAGGAACGTCGGAACGTCAGCGTCGGGTCGATCTCGCTCTTGATCTTGATGAGCGCGTCCAAAACCATGGGCCCGCAGCGGCTCATGTCCACGTGATACGTGTCCAGCCTCGGGTTTTTGGCCGAAGTCGGGTCGTAGCGGTAGATCGAGAATTTCCTGCTGTTGGCCGAGGCGCCGGGATCGTTGTGCACGACACCGGTTTGAACCTTCGATCCGGCCGGCAGATTGAATTTTGCCATCGCTAATCCTTACTCACTAAGTAAAGCGTTCCGTTCGGGTCGATGTCAATATGTTCGTGCCTTCGGCGGAATCGCCTCGACGTCCTTCGTCAGAGTCTGCAATTGCACGGCGCGGTCGTCAAAGCGCACCGAGCCGTCGGGATTCACCCACGCTAATGTGTGCTTGAGCCATCGCTCGTCGTCCCTCTCGGGATAGTCTTCCCGGGCCTGAGCGCCGCGGCTCTCCGTCCTGTGCAGAGCCGACTTGATCGTCGCCATCGCCTGTAGCAGCAAATTTTCGAGCTCCATCGTCTCGATCAGATCCGTGTTCCAGATCAGCGACCGATCGGTGACCGAGACGTCGGAGAACGAGGCGAATATCGGCTCGAGCAGGTCGATCCCCTCTTGCAGGGACTCGCCCGTGCGGAAAACCGCGGCGTGGTTCTGCATCGCGCGCTGCATAGCGAGCCGAATCTCGGCCGTGCCCGACGATCCCTTGGCGTGGCGCAGCTCGTCGACCCGGGCGACGGCCTCTTCGCCGGCCCCCGCGGCCAGCGGTTTGGAGCGCGTATTCGGCTTGATGAGTTGCCCGCAGCGAATCGCCGCGGCGCGGCCGAAGACGACGAGATCGATCAGCGAGTTCGAGCCGAGGCGGTTCGCGCCATGCACCGACACGCAGGCCGCTTCGCCGACGGCCATGAGGCCCGGCACGATCCCTTCCCGGCCGTCGGCATCCTTGGTGATGACCTCGCCGTGGTAGTTCGTCGGCACGCCGCCCATGTTGTAGTGAACCGTGGGAATGACCGGAATCGGCTCTTTGGTGATGTCGACCCCGGCGAAAATCCTTGATGTTTCCGCGATGCCGGGCAAACGCTCCTCGATGACCTCGGTGCCCAGATGCTCGAGGTGCAGATGCACGTGGTCTTTCTCGGCGCCGACGCCGCGGCCCTCGCGGACCTCGATCGTGATCGAGCGGCTGACGACGTCGCGTGAGGCCAGATCCTTGGCGTTGGGCGCATAGCGCTCCATGAACCGCTCGCCCTCGGAGTTGGTCAAGTACCCCCCCTCGCCGCGCGAGCCTTCGGTGATCAGCATGCCGGCGCCGTAGATTCCGGTCGGATGGAACTGCACGAACTCCATATCCTGAAGGGGCAGCCCGGCGCGCAGCACCATCGCATTACCGTCGCCGGTGCAGATGTGCGCCGACGTGCAGGAGAAATAGGCGCGACCGTAGCCGCCCGTCGCCAATATGACCATGTGACATCGAAAGCGGTGCAGCCGTCCTTCGGCGAGATCGATCGCGACCACACCGCGACAAGCGCCGTTTTCCATGATGAGATCGACCGCGAAAAACTCGACGAAAAACTCCGCGTCATACTTCAGGGACTGCTGGTACAAGGTATGCAGCATGGCGTGGCCGGTGCGATCGGCGGCGGCGCAGGTTCGCTGCGCCGTGCCCTTGCCGAAATGCGTCGTCATGCCGCCGAAAGGCCGCTGGTAGATGTGCCCGTCCTCGGTTCGGGAAAACGGCACGCCGTAGTGCTCGAGCTCGATCACCGCGGCCGGCGCTTCCTTGCACATGTACTCGATCGCGTCCTGGTCACCGAGCCAGTCCGAGCCCTTGACCGTGTCGTACATGTGCCAGCGCCAATCGTCCTCGCCCATATTGCCCAGCGCCGCGCTGATCCCGCCTTGCGCGGCGACGGTATGGCTACGCGTCGGAAACACCTTGCTCAAGCAGGCGGTCGACAAGCCCTGCTCCGCCAACCCTAGGGTCGCGCGCAGGCCGGCACCGCCGGCACCGATGACGACGACGTCGTAACTGTGCTCGATGAACTCGTAGTCCTTGCTCATGCCTGAGCCCCGAACGCGAGCTTGAGCACGGCGAATGCGCCGGCAACGGCCAGAGAAACGTGCAGGAAAGTCGATAGAATCAGTGTGGCGATCTTGACTGCGTTGGCGTGCACATAGTCCTCGACCACTATCTGCACGCCGAGCTGCGAGTGGTAACACGAGGTCAACACGCTGATCAGAAGCAGCACGCTGATCGTGGGGCGCCGGACCCAGGCGGCTACCGTCGCATATTCCCAATCATCGAGGCCGAGCGCGGCTATTGCCAGCCACAGACCGAGCACCGCGAGCGCGACCGCGGACACGCGCTGTCGCCACCAATGCTCCGTGCCGTCCTTCGCGGAGCCGAGACCCAGCACTCGATTCAGCGGTGTAACGAGATTCATCGCCGCGCCCTTTAGAAGATCGCCAGAAACGAATAAATAAGAGTCGCCGTCGCTGCGGTAACCACGACGACCCAGCCGCCGAACGCGATCTGCGCGGGCTCGAAGCCGTAGCCTAAGTCCCAAACGAGATGCCGCAAGCCGTTCGCCAGATGGTAGAAGAAGCAGAAGCAGCAGACGACGTAGCCTATCTTGATCCAAGTCGCGGCCAGAATCGTTGCCGCAGCCGCGTAAGCCTCGGTGCCGGTGGCGAGGCTCGTGAGCCAGTACACGAGCAAGATCAACCCGGCCGAAAGCCCTAGACCGGTCGCCCTGTGCAGGATCGATAGAACGCTGGTGATCTGCGGCCGGTAGACCTGCAGGTGCGGCGACAACGGCCGCTCGACCTTGTCCATTCTGCGTTTCCTCAGCTCAGAGTTGCGTAGGTCGGAGCAGGGGCATCCTGCGCCTACAGTCTAAAAATCGATACACCGGCCGGCGCGTTCCCAATCCCCATAACGCGTCGGCTCGGCCCCGCCGGGACCGCCGATCTCGCGTGGTTGACCGCCGGTTGCGGCGGATTCGGCCGCGGCACCTCCCGAACGAATCGTGGCGGGCGCCTCGGGCAGTTGGGTACTCGCCTCTTCGGCTCTTTGCCCGCCAGATTCCTCCATGCGCCAAGTCTGCCAGAAACACCCGGGCCGCGCATCCCGCAGGCGCCGCTTGACCCGGCTCGTGAAGCTGCTAAAAGGGCTCTTGCAGCAGTAGAACCTATCTCGGAATCCTTGGCGAGTTCGTGCCGATCCCAGCTACGCAATTGCCCTGCGCCTTCGACGCGACGCCGAGCACAGCCGTCATCGTCGTCAGTGGCGACGATGCGCAGCGTTTTCTCAACGCGCAGCTGAGCCGCGACGTGCCGGTTCCCGGCGCGGCGGTCGCGCCGCTGGCGGCATGGCACGATGCCAAGGGCCGCGTGCAGGCGGTGTTTCGCGTGATAGGCGGCGAGCAGGTGTGGCTGCTGACGCACACCAGCGTCGCCGCTCAGGTCGCAGCCGGGCTCAGACGTTTCGTGTTGCGCGCCAAGGTCGGCATCGAGGTCGCCGGCGACACCTGCGCGAGCGCCGTCGCGCTCGGGGACTGCGAGTCCTTGTTGGGTGTGGAGGGCATCGCGCTCGAGGCTGTGACAGCTGCTCGAGCCGACGCACGGGGTGTCCACTGGATTCGACTCGGCCGTGACTGTATCCAGCTTGCCGGGCCGGCAACCGAGCTTGAACGCATCCGCACGCGGCTCGGCGACGCGCCGCCGGGCGCGGCCGAGCTGGCGCAGATCCGCCTCGGCCTGCCAGAAGTCAGCGCCGCGCTTCAGGGACAGTTCGTGCCGCAGATGCTGAATCTCGACCTGCTCGACGGCATCTCGTTCGACAAGGGTTGCTATCCGGGTCAGGAAGTCATCGCCCGCACGCGCAATCTGGGTACGGTGAAGCGGCGGATGCTGCGCTTCACCGGCGATATCGAGGGCAGGACGCCGGCACCCGGCTCGTCATTGTTCGATGCCTCGGGAACATCGGTCGGCGTCGTGATTCGCTCGGCGCGGGCCGAGCGCGGTCTCGAGCTGCTCGCCGTCGCCCAGCTCGACGCCTCGAAGCAACCTCTCGCCTTGGGACCCACGGCGGAGCCGGCGCTCAAGCTCGCGACCTTGCCTTACGCGATTGCCGAAACCGTGAGGACGGATCCGGCGGATTGACGTCAGCGCCGCACGAGCTGCCCCAGCTCGGAGAGGCCGCCGATGACACCCACGATCACCGCAGTAACGAGAAAGATCAGCAGAGAGTAGCCGATCGCGTCAGCTTCGCCGAATCCCAGCGGGACCAGCAAGCCGATGGCGGCGAGCTCGCGCAGCCCGATGCCGGCCAGGCTCACCGGGATCATGGTGGCAAGAATGACTCCGGAACGGACCCAGCAAGCCGTCAAGAGCGCGAGATCGAGCCCCATGCCCTTTGCGATCGCGCAGTAGGCGAGGCAGCCGCAGACGTGCGCGAGCAAGGAGGTCCAGACCAGGCTCAGGATCTGCCGCGGTGTTGCGGTTGAATACCTGAGAAACGCCTCGCTGACGCGCCTGACGGCTTTCGCGAGGCGGCCGGATGGAGCCGGACCCGCCACGCTCTCGAGCCGCGGCAGGCGCCGCCGCGCCAAGACGGCTGCCGCCCCGCACGCGGCCGCTACGGCCACGGCCGATACCCAGAACGGATCGGCCCGGTCGAAGGCCGCGGCGACCACTCCGATCGCGACCAGAAATACCGTGGCGACGACTCGATCGACGACCAGGGCCGCGGCAATGGTCTCGAGCCGCGCATGCCGCGCAAGCCGCGCGAACCTCACGGCAAACGCAGCCACGGTGCCTCCCGGAATCAAGAGACCGTAGAAAACGGCGGAGAGCCCGATGAGGTATACCCTGCCCAGAGGCAGCGCTATCTCCTGGATCAGCAACAGGCGCCTCAGACGCATCGCCGAAAACAGCTGAGCGCCCAAGGAGAGCGCCACTGCGAGCAGCATGCTCGCGACATCGGTGGCCGCTAGCGTGACAACAACGGCGTGGGCATCGAACAAATAGAAAACGGATACGAGAACAGCGACCGAAAAGACGATTCTCGCGCCCGTCCTCCGAGCCGACATCGATCAAACGACGCTGCGGCCGGTCATGTGCGCGGGAACGGCGGCGCCGAGATAAGTCAGCACGGTCGGCGCGAAATCAATCAGGGACATGCTGTCGCCTTTCGGTCCACGCTCCTCATCCGCGAGCACCAAGAAACCTTTCTCCGACGGATAGTGGGGGAGGTAACCGTGATTTCCTCTGTGGACAGGATTGAAGAGACGGGGTCTCTGACCATGCCCGACGAGCCCGAAATAGAAGTTCGCGAGCGGTTGGTAGAAATCGTGCGGAAAATAGATGAAGCCCGCGTCAGCCATGAGGTAGTACTCGCCATAGCGCGCATCGTCGAAACGAACGTCGTACCGATGCATCTCGCTGAAATGTAACAGGCTGCAATGCGGCAGCTGCCGGAGCTCGGAGACGACGACCTCGCGCGCTCGTTGCGTCCGGAACCAGAAACGAGTGCTCGCCAGGCTGCAGAAGTAGTGGTACTCCGACCCGGGAGCGCTCGAATTTCGAAGCACGCGTACGAGCGGAATCGTGCCGATGACGGGCTCCTGGCCGTGATCCGAGAGCAGCAGCAAGGCGTGTCCTTTTCGGGCACAGCCGTCACGGAGGCCCGCGACGAATTCGTCTGTCCTGCGCAGCGCCTCACGCATGGCGGGTGCGTCATCGAGATGCCAATGCTGAAACAGATCCAACGCATACATCTCCAGGAACTCGAGGCTCAGCGGGCTTTCGAGCATTTCCCGGCCGATGCCGGCGAGCGCCCCGAAGCGATAGGTGAAGTGATATCGAGCATCCTTGCCGAGCACGCCGAAAACGGTTTGATAGCCGTTGAATTCCGCCAGCATGTCGGGCGTCGCGGCACGCCGCGTGTACTTCAAGCGGTGCTGAGTAAAGTGCCGCCGGCGGCGCGGCGGTATGGCGGCCAGGTCGAAATCGGGATCGAATTTCTGCCGAATGCACTGCGCTGTCGTCGTGATCAGATCAGGCAATGCATCGATTATCCGCTGCGTTGCCGTGGACTGCCCGGCACCTTCAATGCTGACTTGCCAGAGACGGTTCTGATGCGGATAGACGCCGCAGAGCAGCGTCGGGACGAGCTCGGTATCCGGGATGGTACGAACCTCGACAGCCGAGTACCGGTCGATGAGCTTCGCGATGGCCGGGGTCGTCGCATTCGATACGCTGCGCCTGTCCAGTCCGGGGACATAGCACACCACGAGCTTGCGACTGGATCGAGCCATACTGCTTTGCATATACCGGACTTAGCACCTTGACATGATTCCGCGACCGCGGCAACGAACCGAGCGCGGCGGCTACGCCGCGCGCACAGATTACCGAATCGGGCAAGACGACATAATCGGGAGTTGCGGCGCCCGAGTGCTGGTACAATCCGGGCGGTTACGGGGATTACAGAAGCATAATGAAAATCGTCATTCTCGCCGGTGGCCTTGGCACACGATTAGCAGAGGAAACGGATCTGCGACCGAAACCGATGGTCGAGATCGGCGGCAAGCCCATACTTTGGCACATCATGATGCACTATGCTTTCCACGGCTTTCGTGAGTTCGTGATTGCGCTCGGTTACCGTGGTGAGTACGTCAAGCGGTGGTTCTTGAACTACGCCACGCTTTGGGGCGACTTGACGATCAATACGGGAACCAGCGAGATTCGGCAGCACCGCGAGAAGCGCGACGACTGGACGGTCGACCTCGTCAACACCGGGTTGAAGACTCAAACGGGCGGCCGCATCAATCGCCTCCGTCCATGGGTCGGCGAGAGCACCTTCATGGTTACCTGGGGCGACGGCGTCTGTGACATCGATATCAATGCGCTGCTCGCGTTTCACCGCTCCCACGGCAAGCTTGCAACGATCACGGCCGTACGGCCGCGCGCGCGCTTCGGTCACCTCGAGCTCGAGGGTGAGCGAGTGGCCGCCTTCAACGAGAAACCGGAAACGGCGGAGGGTTGGATCAATGGCGCGTTCTTCGTGCTCGAGCCGAGAGTGTTCGACTATATCGAGGGTGACGACACGCACTTCGAGCAGGAGCCGCTGACCGGGCTCGCGCGCGACGGACAACTGCACGCGTACAAGCACACCTCGTTTTGGCAATGTATGGATACGCTGCGCGACAAGCGTTTTCTCGAAAACCTATGGGAGACGGGCGACGCTCCCTGGAAGACCTGGGAGCGATAGAATGAGGGTTCTGCTCACCGGCCATCGCGGCTACATCGGTACTCGACTCGCGCCGATGCTGCTGGAGCGCGGTCACAGCGTTACCGGTCTCGACGCCGATTTCTACCAGGCGTGTACGTTCGGCCCGGAGCCGGAGCCGTTGTCCGGAATCGCCTGCGACGTGCGCGACGTCAGCGAAGAGATGCTGGAAGGATATGAGGCGGTCATTCATCTCGCCGGACTGTCAAACGACCCTCTCGGCGACTACGACGCAGACCTGACTCGCGAAATCAACGAAGATGCGTCTGTTCGTCTCGCGATGCTAGCCAAGCGCGCCGGCGTCTCGCGTTATCTTTTTGCCTCGTCGTGCAGCAACTATGGCGCGGCAAGCGACGACTTTCTCGACGAGCGAGCAGCGTTCAATCCCGTAACCTCCTATGGTCATTCGAAGGCGGCCGTCGAGCGCGCGGTCCTGCCGCTCGCAGACGAGGTTTTCTCGCCGACTTTTTTGCGCGCGTCGACGGCCTATGGCAACTCGCCTCGTATCAGGTTCGACCTCGTGCTGAATAACCTCACTGCGTGGGCGTTTACCACGGGGGAGGTTTATTTGAAGAGCGATGGTTCACCGTGGCGGCCGCTCGTGCACGTGGACGACATCGCGCTCGCCTACATCGCCGTGCTCGAAGCGCCCAAGGAGCTCGTGCACGGACGCTCATTCAATATCGGCTCCACGTCGGAAAACTACCGGGTACGCGAGCTGGCGGAGATCGTGCGCGACGTCGTGCCCGGCAGCCGCATCACGTTCGCGGCCGACGCCGGCCCGGACCGCCGCAACTATCGTGTGGACTGCAGCTTGATTTGCCGAACGCTGCACGACTACAAACCGCAGTGGACTGCGCGGCGCGGCGCGTTGCAGCTCTATCAGGCGTTCTGCGAACAGGGCTTGCGGCTGGAAGATTTCGAGGGGCCTCGGTACAAGCGCATCTCGCACATCAGGCAACTCATCGACGAAGGCAAGCTCGACGAGCGCTTGCGCCGAACGGACCAGCGGCGCGCCGCGGGCTGATGGATACGACCGGGCTGTACGCGGTTATCGAAGGTTGCCGCTCCTGTGGGAGTGCGGCCCTGGAGAGCGTCATCGACCTCGGCAGCACTCCGCTGGCGGACAGACTCCTGACGAAAGACGCGCTGCGCGAGCCCGAGCCTTTTTGTCCGCTGACGGTCGTGTTTTGTAGTGATTGCAGCCTGCTGCAAATCAGAGAAACGGTTGATCCGGAGATTCTGTTCGGCAGTGACTACCCCTACTATTCGTCCGTCTCCCCTTCTTTACTGGCGCACTTCGAGGCCAGCGCGGCGGATGTAATGCGACGCCGGCGGCTCGAATCAACGAGCCAAGTCGTTGAGCTCGCGAGCAATGACGGCTACCTGCTCCGACACTACCTGGCGCGCGGTATCCGAGTGCTCGGCGTGGATCCCGCCCCCGGACCGGCCCGACGTGCGCTCGAGGCCGGTATCGACACTCGGATCGCGTTCTTCTCTCTGGACTACGCGGAACAACTCGCGCGAGAGGGCATCGCAGCCGACGTCGTCCACGCGAACAATGTGCTCGCGCACGTCGCGGACACGAACGGTTTCGTGGCAGGCATCGCGATTCTGCTCAAAGAGGACGGCGAGACGATCATCGAATGCCCTTACGTGGAGGATCTCGTCTCTCACTGTGAATTCGATACCATCTATCACCAACACTTGTGCTACTTTTCCGTCGCCAGCGTCTCGGCGCTGCTCCGCCGCCACGGTCTCTACGTAAACCGCGTAGAGCACACGCCCATTCATGGGGGTTCGTTGCGCCTGTTCGCCGGCAAGACCGAGCGCCCGGACACGTCGGTGCTCGATCTGCTCGCCGGCGAAAGCCGACGCCGGCTCGGTGAAGCACGCTATTACGTGGATTTCGGCGCGCGCGTGCTTGCCTTGCGAGATTCACTGCGCTCGCTGCTCGACGACATCCGGCGCGACGGCGCGCGTATCGCGGGTTACGGCGCCGCTGCCAAGGCGTGCACGCTCATGAGCTTCGTGGACATCGACGGCGACGATCTGGACTACGTGGTCGATCGCAACGCCTTCAAGCACGGGCGCTATATGCCCGGCAACCACCTGCCGATTCTGCCGACCGAGCACTTGCTCCGGGACATGCCGGATTATCTGTTGATCCTGTCGTGGAACTTCGCCGACGAGGTCATAGCGCAGCAGTCCGGCTATGCCTCCGCTGGAGGCAGGTTTGTCGTCCCGATTCCAGAACCGCGAATCATCTGACGTGGACGCGAACGCGATGCACGACCCAGGTATCCCTCGACGCGAGATCTGTCCCGCCTGCGGCACGAAGGCGCGACCGTTCTTCGAGCTTCCTTCCGTACCGACCAATAGCTGCGTGCTCATGGAGTCCGAGGAAGAGGCGCTCGCATACCCGCGCGGGGACGTCGTTCTCGGCTTTTGCACCGGCTGCGGCTTTGTCTGGAACCTGGCTTTCGACCCGAGGCTCACCGAGTACTCTGGCCGCTACGAGGAGACCCAGGGATTCTCGCCGACCTTCCGGGAGTTTCACCGCAAGCTCGCCGCGGAGTTGCTCGAGCGTCACGGCCTCCGGGATAAGGACATCCTCGAGATCGGCTGCGGGAAAGGCGAGTTTCTGGCACTCCTTTGCGAGCTCGGCCAGAATCGAGGGATTGGCTTCGATCCGAGCTACGATGAGCAGCGCGAAATTCTAGACGGCATCGACAACGTGCGTGTCGTCCGGGATTTCTATTCGGATGCCTATGCAGACCTGCAAGCGGATCTCGTTTGCTGCAAAATGACCTTGGAGCACATCCCGGATACCGGGGAATTCGCGCGGCTGGCGCGCCGGGCTATGCGCCCCAATCCGGAATCCGTCCTTTATTTCCTGGTGCCGAACGCCAAGCGTATCTTGAATGAATGCGCGTTCGAGGATATCTACTACGAGCACTGTTCCTACTTCACGGCCGGATCGCTCGCCCGCTTGTTTAGGTCGACAGGCCTGAGAATCCACCGACTCGGCACGGAATACGCCGGTCAGTACCTCGCCATCGAGGCGGGTCCCGCCGATCAGGCCACGGAGTTGGAGCTCGCCGAGGAGTGCGATCTCGCGGAGCTGCAGTCGCTCGTGGCTTCGTTTTCGCGGCGCTGCGAGGCCAAGATCGATTCTTGGCGGCGCCGTTTGCGGTCTGCTCGAAGCAACGGCAGCGTGGTGCTGTGGGGCTCCGGCTCGAAGGGCGTCGCTTTCCTGGGCGCCGTGGATCGCGATCGTCTCGTGGATCGGGTCGTCGATATCAACCCCCACAAACAGGGGCATTACATGCCGTCATCGGGTCAGGAGATCGTGGCGCCGGCTTCGCTGCGCGACGACCCGCCGGACACGGTGATCGTAATGAATGCGATTTACGAGCAAGAGATCGCCGCGGAGCTCGCCGGCATGGACATTGGAGCGGAGGTATTCTCGCTGTGAAATCGCGCCCACCACCGAGCTCACAGGCGTTCAGCGGTCTGACACCCGAGGGTCCCTTGGGCATCAAAGAGTCGCCCGCATCAGCGGATCGGCAGGATGCACGCGCGTCCCCGCCGCAGCTGCCGGAAAAGATCCTGCTGATTGCGCCGCAGCCTTTCTACGAAAGCCGCGGAACGCCGATCGCCGTCCTGATGGTGCTCCGCGCGCTGACCGAGCTCGGGATCCGGGTGGATCTGCTGACTTATCCCGTAGGAGAGACGATCGCGATCCCAGGTGTGAGCTACTTGCGCGTGGTAAATCCGCTCGGTTTCAAGTCCGTTCCGGTGAGCTTCTCCGCGCGCAAGGTGTTCCTCGACGTGCTGCTCGCCGTAAAGCTATTCAAACTGCTTCGCCGCAGCGAATACCGCTTTATTCACGCCGTGGAGGAGTCCGCCTTCTTGGCGGTTGCGCTGCGATTCCTTCACCGGACTCCAATTCTCTACGACATGGCGTCGTCTCTTCCGGAGCAACTCGCGCTCAAATGGTACTTCCGCCCGAAACCCATACTCGCGCTGACGCGCTTCCTCGAGCGCTGGCTGCTGTCGCGCGTGGACTATGTCGTCGCCAGCGCCGGACTGCGCGCGAGCGAGCTCGTCGCAGCAACCGTCCCCGTGCGGGAGTGGGTTTTTCCGGCTCCGATCGCCGTTCCCAACGCCGCCGCCGTTGCAGCACTACGCTCTGAGCTGGAAATTCCTCGAGACGCGAAAGTGGTGCTTTACGCCGGCACGTTCGCCTCCTATCAGGGCATCGATCAACTCCTCGCGTGCGTGTCGAGCGTCGCTTCAGCGCATCCGTCGGCCGTCTTCCTGCTTGCCGGGGCTCAAGGCGTCGACGAAGCGCGAGATGTCCTTGCCTCGGTCGCATCGCCTTTCGGTTTTCACGTGCGCGTGCTGCCACGGCAAGACAAAGAGCGCATGCCGCTGTTCTTCGCGCTTGCGGATATGCTCGTGTCGCCTCGGCGCTTTGGAAACAACGTGCCGCTGAAGATCTTCGAGTACCTCGCTGCAGGCAAACCCATCGTGGCAACGGATATCGCAGCGCACAGCGCGGTGCTCAACGCAGACATCGCGTTGCTCGTGCAGCCCGATGCGCAAGGGTTGGCTGACGGCATTTCGAGGATACTCGGGGACACGGCCCTCGCGCAGCGACTTGCGCGCGCGGCTCGCTCATACGCGGAGGAGAGGCTCTCCTGGAAGCACTTTCTGAGCTTCGTCGACGACTTCTCACAACACCTTGCGCGCGACGGAACCCGCACCGAGCGGGCGGAGCAGCGCCGCTGAGCGGTACGCCGCCGGCGAGCGAGCTCGATCAGTCCAAAAAGTTGCCGGGAGCGCCGAACAGGCGGAATTTGACCCTGAAAGCCAAGTCGATTGCGCGCGGAAACGGAATCGCCAAAAGATCGGCCAGCAGGCGCGCGCCATTCCAGCTGCCATACCAGAAGCGCCTCAGCACACGCCGGCACTCGGCCCGGTCGCTTGCGCTCAAGTCCTCGGTCGCGACGAGTTGCCGATACGTGCGATACAGCGTCCAGGTAGGCAGATCGGCGCGCCCCTCCCGGCTGGAATCATGCCATGCGAGCTTGGCCCGAGCCGACTTTGTCTGCCGCGTATATCGATTCGGATGCTCACGAATCTGCACGAGCGGCTCGGGGAGTTGCAGCAATCGGCCGCGCAGCGCCATTTGCGCAAGAAACGCTTTGTCCGCGCCGCTGAAAGCCTGGTGTAACAAGGAGCCCAGCATGGCTTCACGTCGAATGAGCCCAAAGAAATCGATGCAAGTGTGCGAAGGCAGGATCATCGCGGCCAAACGTTCAGATGGCCGCCCACCGCGGGCGGCAGTCAGCACGGATTGGTAGAACCCGAGATGTTCCCCGTCGGCACCAATGTATTCGGTCCGTGTATTGCACAATACCGCCTCCGGATCCGCATCGAGCGCCGCGGCGGTGAGCTCCAGAAAACGCGGCAGCAGGCGATCATCGTGAGCAAGCCACTTGAAGTAGCAGCCCGAGCACTGCTCGAACACACGGTTGTAATTCGGCGCCGCACCCAGGTTGGTATCGTTGCGCAAGTAGCGTATGCGCTTGTCCAAGGCTGCGTATCGACGGCAGATCGCCTGCGTGCGATCGGTTGACGTGTTGTCGGAAATGACCAGCTCGAAATCTACGAGCGTTTGGCTGAGAATTGAGTCAATGGCCTCCGCGAGATAGTTTTCGCCATTGTAGACAGGAAGACCGACACTGACCTTCGGCATGAGACGAATTCTTTCCCTATTTCGATCCGGACCGGGCCACGGAGCGGCTCGTTACCTGCCCGTGATCGCGCCAAAGCCTAGCACATCGCACCAAGCCGTGACCGGGGCAGCGGTCCTATCTGCGCGGGCTCGATGAGCCTCGCCGCAACTCTGAGCTCGCGTTTCGCCCTGCTGTTGACGGGTCGCACGCTGCTCTTGTTGCTGGGGCTAGCCGTAACGGCGATTCTGACGCGCTCGCTCGGCCCCGAGGGGTTTGGACACTATCGGGCTGCCGTCGCCTATCTGAGCATTGCCGTGGTGCTTGCCGACCTCGGCTTGACGAGCGTCTTCGTGCGGGAGATTTCCCAGGCCGGCGCCGATCAGGCGCGCATCGTGGGCA
>Ga0302046_10001152_pt1 | contig 24872 bp, 24 predicted proteins | sample RVTome_11_FD_200261 | JGI IMG/M metagenome (GOLD analysis project Ga0302046, IMG submission 200261) | Soil microbial communities from uranium-contaminated site in the Upper Colorado River Basin, Wyoming, United States - RVT147D111 (version 2) ... | reverse complement strand
CTCGACGACGGCTCGGTCATCCGGATCAGGACGGGGCCCGGCAGGCCGCCCTGGGCTGAAGAATGATGCGAATACCAAGCCGGACGGCTTTCTTCGGAAACTGTCTTGGACGCGAGTGCTCCCGACTTGTTGTGCGTTCTTAGCATGGCGCTTCATCGACCACCGGAGCACGCGCACTGATGGATTGGCTACAGGCCGTCGTCCTTGCCCTGGTCCAGGGATTGACAGAGTTCCTGCCGGTCTCCAGTGCCGCGCACCTGATCCTGGTGGCGGTATTCACCGGCTGGGCCGACCAGGGCATCGACTTTGACATGATCGTCCACGCCGGGTCGCTGGCAGCCGTGATCGCCTACTTCCGCCACGAAATCGCCGCGATGACCCGTGACTGGTTCGCCGCGCTGGCCGGGGCCAAAACGACCGGCGACGCGCGCCTTGCCTGGTGGGTGATCATCGGCACGATTCCGGCGGGCGTCGCCGGGTTCTTACTGAAAGATGTTGTCGCCGGAGCGCTGCGCGCCCCGTTCTGGATTGCATGCGGGCTGATTGTCTTCGGCCTGCTGCTCGGCTGGGCGGATTGGAGTCACCGCGGTGAACGGAGCGAATATTCGCTGGCGCTCAAGGACGTGCTGGTGATCGGGTTGGCCCAGGCGCTCGCGATCTTCCCGGGCACCTCGCGCTCCGGTATCACGATGACCGCGGCGCTGTTCCTCGGCCTGTCGCGCGGGGCCGCCGCGCGCTTCTCGTTCCTGCTATCGATCCCGATCATCGCCGCGGCCGGCCTGCTCTCGACGCGCGACCTGCTCGGCGCGCCGGTGCCGGCGGACTGGACGGCGCTCGGCATCGGCTTTACGGTTTCGGCGATCAGCGCCTACCTGTGCATCCACTACTTCCTCGCATTTATCCGTCGCATCGGGATGCAGCCTTTTGTGATATACCGGCTGGCCCTTGGCGGGATGCTGCTGTACTTCTTCGTCCGGTGAGCGCCGCTCGATCCGTGCTGGGTGTACCTTGGCACGACGGGCGACACGAGACGTCCATGAAGCCTCGGTGGCACGCTTGACACCCCTCCCTCCGGCAAGGATACTGAGGGCTTCCTTGGGGCAAGCAAATACATGGAGGGGTCCATTATGTCCGAGCGCGTGACGCTTGCATTCCACGGGGCGGCGGGAACGGTCACGGGTTCCAAGCACTTGCTGGCGGTCGGGGACACGCGCCTGCTGTTGGACGCGGGCATGTTCCAGGGGGAGAAAGAGCTGCGGCTCCTCAATTGGCGGGGTCCGGCATTTGATGTGCGGTCGATCGACCACGTGCTGCTGAGCCATACCCACATCGACCACATCGGCTATCTGCCGCGCTTGGCAAAGTTGGGGCTGCGGGCGCCGGTCCACTGTACGCCCGCCGCCTATGCGTTGGCCGAGCTGATGTTGCTCGACGCCGCCAAGATCCAGGAGCAGGACGCGCGGTACGCGAACAGGAAAGGCTTCAGCAAGCATAGACCGGCCCTGCCGCTCTACACGACCGGGGATGCGCGCAAGGCGCTCTCCCTCCGCAGGCGACGACCCTATGGCGAGTGGATGTCGCTCGATCGCCGCGGGCGGGTCCGCGCGCGCTTCCTGAACGCCGGTCACATCCTCGGCTCTGCGTTCATCGAGGTGCGGGTGAACGTTGACGGACGAGAAATCCGCATCGTCTATAGTGGGGACATCGGCCGCTTCGAAACGCCGCTGCACCTCGACCCCGAAAGCCTTCCGCCTTGCGACATTCTGATCCTCGAATCGACGTATGGGAATCGCCGGCACTCGCGCGTCTCTGTCCTCGAGCAAATCCGCCGGCCGCTCCAGCGCACATTCAGGCAGGGCGGCACGGTGTTGATCCCCGCCTTTGCCGTGGGCCGGTCACAGCTGATCACGCTGATCCTTCGCCGCCTGATGCGCGCGGGCCAGTTGCCCGAGGTTCCGATCCACATTGACAGCCCCATGGCTGTCGATGCGACGCGGATCTACAGCCGTTTTCTCAACCGCGAGAATATCGATCCGGACGTGTTCGAGGACGGCCGCCTGCACCTCTTTCCGAACAAAGTGTCCTTGCATCAGAGCGTCGTTGAGTCCAAGCGACTCAACGCGCTGCCCGGCCCGCGCATCATCATCTCATCGAGCGGCATGCTGGCGGGGGGCCGCGTGCTGCATCACCTCAAGCGACTGGGCGGCGCCCCGCGCAACCTGCTTTTACTGGCCGGGTATCAAGCCCCGGGCACGCGCGGCCGGTCGCTCGTGGAGGGGGCGCCGTCCGTCAAGATCCACGGCGAGCACGTCCCCATCCGGGCGCGCGTGATTGCGATCGACGGGCTTTCCGGGCACGCCGACCGGGACGAGCTGCTGCGTTGGGTCCGGAGCGCGCCAGAACCACCACGCGTGGCGTTCCTGGTCCACGGGGAACCGGAAGCGGCCAAGACGTTGTCCCGGCTGTTGCGGCCCTGCTTCAATATAGAGACGCGGATTCCCGGCCTCGGCGACGAATACGATCTTCTGTCACTGCTCTAGCACCCAGCCCTCCGCCTCCCTATTTCCCCCCTCGACTCTCAACCCTCAACTCACAACAGTCGACCCTCGACACCTAGTCGTCCCCGGCCCACCTCAGGTACCATCATCGGCATTGGTGCGGTGCTTCCCCCAATCGCGGTCACAACGGACCTGGCTTGACCGCGAGGCCTCGATGGTGTATCTGGGAACTTTGCTGTCTCCCGGCAAAACCTGAGCGGGCATTCAAGCAAACCGGTGAGGCACCCAGTCCTCTGCGGCGAGTGGCATTTCCCGGGATAGGATGCGGCATTCCACGTGGCGGTGGGGCAGGGGAGCGATTGGATGACGCCATACGCCTCCAAAAAGTAGAATGTCCCCTTTTTTCTGTTCCCAAGGGCTAAGCGCTCAACACCCCCGCCTTAGGCCGGATGGGATCACGGGTTGCCGTTTTCGCAATTCCGAAAATATGAAAATAAGGGTGGCCAAGTAATCCTTCATTAAATCCACCCCTCACTTCCTTGACACAAGCATTTGCCTCGGCTTATACTCTGAGTAGTAACAAGTATTACCAAGGAGGATGCCGTGCGAACGACCAAAATCCTTTCCCTCTCGCTGCCGCCAGAACTTCTTCGCGAGGCCGAGCGCGTAGCGAAGAAAGAGGGTAGAACCAAAAGCGAGCTCTTTCGAGAGGCGCTCCGCCGGTATATCCAAGAACGACGCTGGGAGGAGCTACGGGGCTACGGCGCCCAGCGGGTGCGCAAGCTCGGCGTAAAAGAGACGGACGTCGAGCGCATGATTGAGGCGTACCGAAAAGGCCGATAGTGCGGGCGGTGGCCGATACGAACGTGTATATCTCTGCGCTTAACTTCGGCGGTACTGCCGAGGAGGTCTTAACTTAACCTCGGAGCGATGGCTACAGAACGACCATCCCTGTTTCGCCTTTTCCTTCCTCTGATGGCGGGCATCGTTGCCGGCTTCGCCCTCGGAAGGCGACGCCTGCGGCCAAAGCCACCCCCCGACGGCTGACCATGACTCAAGGCCCTGAACGAGCTCGTGGAGCTCGTACGAAAACAAACGGGCCAGATCCCTGACGCAACCGCGAAGGTGTTGGAACAGGCTGGCAGCGGGTGACTGCACTGCGGGTAGCCGAGCCCGTGAGGTTCTGCCAGTCACCGAGGGTGGTGGCGTGTCCTGTTCATTCTCTCACGCATCCCCCCGACATGGACCGATGGGCGCAACGGAGATTCCCACCACGAAAAAGGAGATCCTCCAGAAGTACGAGGCTTTCGCGCGCTGGTACGATCTCGCCGAGCTGCTGCCGGAACTGTTGGGCCTGTGGGTCCTCCGGCGCAAGCTGTTGGGACGAGCGCGCGGCAAGGTGCTCGAGGTCGCGGTGGGCACCGGGAGGAGTCTCCCGCACTACTCCCGCAACTGCGTTCTCACGACCATCGATCTGAGCCGGGCGATGCTGGCCCGTGCCCGCCGGCGCGCGGAGCGGCTGGATCGCGCCGTCACGTCCGCGGTGATGGACGCGGAGCAGCTCGGCCTTCGGGATCACTGCTTTGACACGGTCGTCGATACGATGGGCCTGTGTACGTTTCCCGAGCCGGTGGCTGCACTGCGGGAAATGGCCCGCGTCTGTCGACCCGGCGGGCGGATTCTACTCCTCGAGCACGGCCGGAGCGACCGAGAGTGGATTGGCCGGTGGCAGGACCGCCGCGCGGATCGCCATGCGAGGCATCTCGGGTGCCGATGGAACCGGGATCCTCTCGATCTCGTTCGGCAAGCCGGCTTGAGGGTCTTCACGGCGAAACAAACTTTCCTCGGCATCTTCCACGCCATGGAGATCGCGCCGTAACCTCGCGTTCAACGAAGCGCACGCGAGGCGAAGATTCGCGGGCGACCTGGACGAACTTCGTGCTTAATTATCCTTTCATTGTCAATTGGTTAATACTTGTTTTCTCGAAAGAAGGAAAAGGCTGAGGGGAAGGCTGAGGGGTCAAGTCGCTCGTTGTCCGATTTCCCTCCGCTGCGTCGCACGCAACCGGTCCCCCGGCCTCCCCGCCGGTCCGTCCCTCGCCTGTCTGTCCATCCAGCCCTTGATCCCTTCGTTGTCGTTCCGGAGGGGATTGGGGTCGAAGCTTTACATTTGATATGCTCACAGGTGCGGCGGCTCGAGAAGGGCAGGGGGTCGGGACCGGAAAAGGTGTCAGGAACCTTTTCTAGCCGTTTGCGAGAAAGAGAGGTCAGGAGTCGAATTTCTTGTTTCCCGGACAGGCAGGAGAAGGCGACGCAGACGGTATTGGAGCAGGCCCAACTCCTCGCCCTCGACTGGGCCGCCTAGAAGGACCTTCTCTGTCGAAAGGTGATCTGATCATGGAACCGAGGAAGCATACAAGCTAGCCCACCTCCGGCACAATCGACAGCACACCGATTATTCAGGGCGCCCTGTCAGGCGGAGTATGGCCCGGGAGGGCGTTTCTTCTTGTAGCGGCATTCCAAAAGGGCCAAGGAAACAGTAACTGTCCCGCTAAAAGCCATTGTAAATCAATGCCTTATGGCTTACCAAAAAATATGAAATGGCAGAATAAGCTATATTTTGCTCGACATAATAAGCTAAAAATGATACAACACTATAAGCTAATAGTTTTCAGCATGAAAAGCTAAAACATGCACAGCACAATGGGCGAGGGATAGCACAACCATGACAAGACCACAGGAAAAACTGGCTGACTCCCTTGAAGTTCTGAAAGAGCTTCAAGAGCGTGGGGTAGTCGCCATCCGCTCCGCTGACCTGACCCGCAGCCATCGGGAGCGGCTCTTACGGAACGGATTCTTGCAGGAGGTGATGAAGGGCTGGTACATCCCGACCCGGCCGGATGGAGATGGCGGGGAAAGTACGGCCTGGTATGCCGCCTTCTGGGCCTTCTGTGCGGCCTACCTGAACCACCGCTTCGGAACGGAATGGTCCTTATCGCCCGAGCAATCCCTGTTTCTGCATGTCGGCAACCGGGCGGTGCCGCGCCAACTGCTCGTCCGCTCACCAAAGGCGCGCAACCGCGTGACGCCGCTACCGCACAAGACCTCTCTGCTCGATCTCCGGGCTGCCCTACCGCCGGAAGGACAACGGGAACAGAAAGAAGGTCTGCGCCTGTTCTCTGTGCCGGCTGCGCTGATCGCCTGTGCGCCCGGATACTTTGCGCAAAACCCGACCGATGCGCGCGCCGCGCTTGCCATGGTGCGTGATGCCTCGGACGTCCTAGCCCTGCTTCTGGCCGGCGGCCACAGCGCGGTAGGCGGCCGCATTGCCGGCGCGTTCCGGAACATCGGCCGCGCGCGCATCGCCGACGACATCCTGAAGACGATGCGGGCAGCCGGCTATGACGTGCGCGAGAATGATCCGTTCAGTCACCGACCCGCGCTGGCTCTACCCGCGCGCGAAAAGTCTCCTTACGTTACCCGCATTCACCTTATGTGGCAGCAGATGCGGAAGACGGTGATGGAGATCTTCCCCCCTGCGCCGGGACCAGTTGCCGACATGGATGCGTATATGAAGGCCGTTGAAGACGTCTATGTCACCGACGCCTACCATTCGCTGTCGATCGAGGGATACCGGGTCAGCCCGGCCCTCATCGAGCGTGTCCGCGCCGGCGGGTGGAACCCCGATGATGACGAGAGCGATCGCGAACACCGCAACGCGCTTGCGGCGCGCGGCTATTGGCAGGCCCATCAGGCTGTCAGAGAAAGCGTGCGCAAGGTTCTTCGCGGCGATAACCCGGGTGCAGTTGTTGATGCGGACCATGGCGACTGGTATCGGGAGCTCTTCGCACCGAGTGTCGCCGCCGGCATCATCCGTGCAGCCGACCTCGCAGGCTACCGCAGCAACCAGGTCTATATCCAAGGCTCGAAGCACGTGCCGCCCCACCACGAGGCGGTGCGCGATCTGATGCCGGCGTTTTTCGATCTGCTGCGGGAGGAGGAAGAGCCGCCCGTGCGGGTCGTATTGGGCCATTTCGTGTTTGTGTACATCCATCCCTATATGGACGGTAATGGCCGTATGGGCCGATTCCTGATGAACGTCATGCTCGCCGCCGGCGGGTATCCGTGGACTGTGCTGCCGGTCGAGGAACGCAACGAGTACATGGCGGCGCTCGCGGCAGCGAGCGTCGAACAGAACATTAAGCAGTTCGCGGCCTTCCTGGCCCGTCCGGTGCAAGCACGACTCGAGGGGCGCCCCGCGCCTAGAGTGCCCTCCGAGTAGGCAAGGGACGAAGTTATGCCAGGGGTCAAGTGCTAGGGGTCTCACCGAGAGGTGGGGCAGGAAGGCAAGCCCGCCTCTTTGATGAGAGGGTCAAGGATCTGGTGAACGCGAATACTCTTGGAAGAGGGGAGGGGTGAAAGATGATCGAGGTGCAGAAGATTGACGACAGCACATTCGAGGTGACCGTCAAGGGACAGACGACCACGACGCACCAGGTCACGGTTGATCCGTCCTATTATGAAAAGCTCAGCGGCGGCCGCGTACCTCCCGAGACGCTGGTAGAAAAATCATTCGAGTTCCTGCTCGATCGCGAGCCGAACACCAGCATCCTGCGGCGTTTCGAACTGCCTGTCATCAGCCGGTACTTTCCGGAGTACGAAAAGACGATCCGGCAGATGCTGGGCTAGGCAAGCCCTGGAGGCGATCCTCACGTGTCGTCGGCAGGCGCTCCGCCGGTATATCCAGGACGACGCTGGCAGGAGCTTCAGGGCTACGGCGCCAAGTGGGTGCGCAGGCTGGGTATAAAAGAAACGGACGTCGAGCGCGTGATTGAAGCGTACCGAAAAGGCCGATAAAAGAAAGGGGTCAAATCTTTTGTTGACAGTTAAGGGGAGCCGGTGCGTGTCAGACTTGCCTAACTTCATTAACTCGCTGGAAGCTGCCCTCTCTCATTAGGTCGGAAATTGCGAGCGGGGAGGGGTCAGGGTCGCGATGTGCTCTTTGAGACCGATCTCTGGCGAAGATTTGGGGTCGAAGCTTTGCATTTGACATGCTTACCGGCGCGGCCGCTTGAGAAGAGCAGGGGGTTGGGTCCTGGACTCCGAGGAAGCCGGGGCAGGGGAGAATTTTTCCCCGTCACTCTTCGTCCACACAGGTATCATGGGATTCCGCGACCTGAGCGTCCTTGGGCTTGTGAGTCTAATATTGGTTATTCTGACGACGGCCGCGAATGTCGGCGGAGGGAATGGCGGTCTCACGCCTGCCGAGGAAACCGAAGAAAAGGAGGTGGAGACCGAGGCGCCCGCCGACACCATCACGGAGAAATACGACATCAACGCGCTCGTGGCACGCCTTCGGAACACCAAAGCGATTGCACAAAGCTGGCGCTCAAAAATCAGATTGACGACCTGATGGATCGGTTCCGCCGCTTTCATTCGGGCGAGGTGCATCCGCCGTTAGAGAAATTGCGCGACCAGTTCAATCTCCTCTTTATGAAGGTCGTCACCTTGTTGCAGGATCGGGACCCCGCGCTGGGCCAGGAAATCGCCAAGGGCCGGGAGATCCTGTGGGGCAAGCTCGCCGATCCCGGGGAGTTTGCCCGGCTGTAACCGGTCATCGCACAGGAGAGATCCATGGGAGTCGCGAAGAAGACAGCGTGCTGGTTCGGCGCCCTATTCTTGACCACGGTCCTGATGGCGCAGGCTGCACCGATAGACACGGCGCAGGACCTGACCGCGGTGATCGCCCTGCAGGGGAAGCCCTGCGGCCAGGTCGTCAATTTCACGAAGCTCGGTGACAACGACTACCTCGCCCGATGCGCGTCCGGCGATACCTATCGGGTGTACGTCAACGAGAAGGGCCGCGTCATCGTCGAAAAGCGATAGGCGGCGGCACCCTGGAGATCAACGGGGTCATGGGATCCGCGGAGGATTGGGGCGAGATCCTCTTGCCCTTGCTTCGCGGACCGAAGCTCGAGCAACATCGGAGTTCAAGAGCGGGTTTGGGTTCTCAATCCAAAGGCACTTTCGTCGTTTATTGCCAACGAGCCAGTAGTTCTCAGTTAAACCTGACATGCATTTGGCCGCATTTCACTTAGCGAGCTATGTGAGAATGCCTAAATCGAAATCCGCTTTTGAGTCAAGAGAGCGCATTCATTAAATTCTTTATTTTATAGAGACTTAGAGTATATTCCCTTGACAATAAAATTAATGATTTGAGTACCCATCAGTCCGGTGAATTCCCCCTTTTCGACCCGCCTGAATTTTCCGCTTGACAGGGTATAGATAACAGGGGTTATCCATGGGGTCCCAGCCTGGAGGACTCCATGAAGAGCCTTAGCCCGAAACAGACGCAGGCCCTGGAAGCGATTCTTCATTGCCTGCGGCAGCGGGGGATGCCGCCCATCCTGGAAGAGATCGCCGAGGCGATCGGGGTCAAAAGCCGGTTCGGCGCGTTTCGGCACGTCCGGGCGCTTGAGCAAAAGGGCTATATCCGCCGCCTGCCGGGTCCACGCGGCATTCAGATCCTGAAGGACCCGGCGGGCAACCCGCTGCCGCCGGAAGAGCAGGTCGGATATCTGCCCGTCTATGATCGCGTGACCGCCGGGCCGCCGGTGCTCGCCCGGGACGAGGTAGTGGATTATATTCCGGTGCCTGTCTTGTGGCTGGGGGGTGGCGAGGGCTTTGCCGTCCGGGTGCTGACCGACAGCATGGCCCCGACCGTGGCTGCCGGTGATATCGCCGTCGTGCGCCGGCAGCAGGTGGCGATGCCCGGCGAGATCGTGGTGGCCCTGATCGAGGACGAGGCGGTCCTGAAGCGCTTCGAGCGTGAGAACGATACGATCCTCCTCGTCTCGGATAACCCGGCCTACGCGCCGCTAAGGTTTCCGCAGGACGACGCCATTCGGATTCTCGGCAAGGTCGTGGGCTTGCTTCGCCGATTCAACGATTCAACTCCCTGAGGGGGTTGCAGGAGCTTCTATCATGCGCACCCTTGCTTCGCTCGCGAAAGGTGTCGCCGATGACGGAGTGGCCGGTGCAGCGTCCCAGGACCGGCGGTTGCCGGCGCTCATCGAGTCCCTGGTCCAGTCCCCGCCGGCAGGGATTGTCGCGCTGCTTCGAGGATCCAACGTGGTCCTCTCCCTGGCGACCTTTGCCGCGGGGCTCTACGCCCTCAGGGGACAGCGGGTCCTTCTCGTTGATGCGGGCAACAGCACCGATCCCTACATTGTCTCGCGCCTGGCGCAGGCGGCGCGACAGGACCCCCGGCCGGTCCTGTCCCGGATCCACATCATCCGCACCTTTACCGTGCACCAGCTCGCGGCCCTAGCCTTTCGCCGGCTCGAGCCTTTTATCCGGAAACGCGCCCCGGGCCTGGTGATCCTTTCCGGGGCGACATCCCTCTTTGCCGATGCCAACGTTCCTCTCAAAGAGGCAAACTTGCTGCTTCGCAAGATTGCGGCCGAGATAAAACGGCAGGCCGAGCAGGGGTGCAAGATCCTGGTGAGCGCGGCGGATGCGCCCGTCGAATCCGGGCGACACAATCTTCACGTGCCCTGGCTGGCTGTCGCATCACGAAGCATCCGGATCGAGCAGACTGAGCGGGGTCTCGTCTTTCGGCGCGAGAAGCCGTTTTCTCGTCTCGCCGAGACATTATCAACCGACACACTCCTTCCATTTTTGAGGTAAAGCCATGGGTCGAACCGTTATGAGCATCGTCCAGGCCTTCCATCACGAGCGGGAGTCCTGGGCAAAGTTTCGTAGGGCGCTTGGGCGGGGTGACCGCGAGGCCTTCGACCGTCTCTTTCACCATGCCAGGCAGCACGCCGCCGAGGCGGCGTACGTGGCCCGGCCCACTCCCTTTGAGGCGGTGGTGATGGCGATCTTTTTGGAACAGGAAAAAGCATTGCACGAGATCCGCGAGCGTCTCGAACGAATCGAGGCGGCCGCCGGCACACAGCACGATGCAGACACGGGGCTGGCTCTTTGATCTGTATCCCGCCAAGCGCGGGATGGTCCTGTGGTGGATCACCGAGGCGGGTGAGCGGTTACGCCTGGAGGATCCATTCACCCCGGCCTTTTATGCCGAGGGAAAGATGCCGGACCTCAAGCCGCTCATCCGCGAGCTCGAAAAGAAACCCTCCGTGGCAAGGCTCGAGTTTGTCAAACGCTGGGATCTCGCCGGCGAGGAAAAGGTCGAGGTCCTGAAGATCGCCCTGGCGGACCCGAATCAGTATTCCTCGCTTCCCGATCGCCTCTTCCTGGAACACCCGCGGGTCCTCTTCTGGAACTGCGGAATCCACCTCGCCCAACTGTATTGCTACGAGCGGCAGATTTTTCCGTTGGCCTTCTGCGTCATCGAGCACGACGGGGGAGTGCTCGAGGGGATCGAGTGCCGGGATGATCCCTGGGCGTTGGAGTACATCCTGCCTCCCATTCGGGTCATGGCGATGCGGGGTACCGGGCCCGTTGGTCGCTTCTCGCGACGCCTCACCGCGCTGCAGGTCACGGTCGAGGGAGAGACGTATGATCTGTGCCAGGGAGAAGAGGCCGAGCTGCTCACGGCGTGCAAGGACCTGCTCGCGCGGTACGATCCCGATCTGATCTATACCGAAGAGGGGGACGCCTTTCTGCTGCCCCTGCTGCTGAAGCTGGCGAAGAAACACAAGATGGACCTTTGCCTCGACCGCGAGCCGGTCGCCCGCCGGCCGCCGCGAGAGGGACGCAGCTTTTTCAGCTATGGCCGCGTCCTCTACATGACCCCGCCGTTTCTGCTCTACGGCCGATGGCACATCGATTTGCACAACTCCTTTATCTACCACGATGGGGAACTGCCCGGGCTGCTCGAAGTCTGCCGGGTCGCCAAGGTCCCCGTGCAGCGGCAGGCCCGCCTCTCGACAGGGATCGCCATCACCTCGATGCAGATGGACGAGGCCACCCGGATGGGGGCCCTGATCCCCTGGAAAAAGGCCGAGGTGGAAGAGGCCAAGACGCTGGCGGAGCTGCTGACGATAGATAAAGGCGGCATGGTCTACCTGCCGCCGATGGGGCTGCACGCAAACGTGGCCGAGATCGACTTCGCCAGCATGTACCCCTCGCTGATGGTGGCCTACAACATCTCGCCGGAAACGGTGAGCTGCGGCTGCTGTCCCAAGGGGGCCGTGCCCGAGGCGGGATACAGTCTCTGCCGGCGGCGGGAAGGCCTCGTCCCCCGGGTCCTCCGCCCCTTACTCGAGAAGCGGCTGCGGTACAAAAACCTCAAGAAGGCGAGCCGGGGTGCGGTCCGGCGACGCTATGATCTGCTGCAGTCGGCGCTGCGTTGGTGCCTGCTGGTGAGCTTTGGATACCTGGGCTACCGGAACGCCCGGTGGGGGCAGATCATGGCGCACGAGGCGGTGACGAGCCTCGGGCGCGAGATGCTGTTGAGGGCGCGAATCATCGCGGAGGCTGCCGGCTTCCAGGTGATTCACGCCATCGTGGACTCGATCTATCTGCAAAAGCCGGGACTCGCGGGGCGGCAACTCGAAGAGCTCTGCCAGGAGATCATGGACGCGACGAAGATTCCCATTGTGGTCGAGGGGATCTACCGGTGGATCGTCTTTTGCCCATCCCGGGAGGCGCCTGAAATCACGGTGCCGAACCGCTTTTACGGGGTCTTTCAAAACGGCGAGCAGAAAGTCCGCGGCCTGGAGCTGCGCCGGCACGATACCGCGCCGAAGATCGCCAGGGCCCAGCAAGAGATGCTCGACTGCCTGGCCCAGGCCACCGATGCTGCCGAAGTGCCGGCCAGAGTTCCCGAGGCTCTGGAGATACTCCGGCGCCATGTGGCGGAGATTCGCGAGGGGCGGGTGCCGTTCGAGGATCTCGTCATCACCCGGACCCTCTCCAAGGACCCGATGCAGTACGTGCGGGAGGATGCCGGGGCGGTTGCCGCCAAGGAGCTGGCCCGGGCCGGAGTGAAGCTGCATCCGGGAGAGCAGGTGGGTTACATCATCCTCGATCAGAAGGCCAAGGTGAAAGGGGACCGGGCCCGGTCCGCCCTGCTGCTGACAGGGAACGAAAGCTATGATACAGAGAGGTATGTAGAGTTGCTCCTGCGGGCCGCCGAGACGCTCCTCGGCCCCCTCGGCTACCCGGGATGATAGCCGGTAACCCGGAGTCGAAAATTGCACGGTAACTACATTTGAGGATGCAGTAAAACAAATCATAATGTTTTTCCATCTGTGGATGAGCGATTATGACCATACCCGGTGTGCAAGGACTCGTTCCCATAACATTAATAAAGCGAACGGTTAAATATTACCTCGAAAATGATATGCTGACCCATGCGTCGGCACTCGCATTCCAGGCACTATTTTCGATCTTTCCGTTTCTGATCGTGCTCATCGCAATGCTCGGTATATTGGATTTGATGCAATTTTTTGATTGGATTCGTGGGCAGGCGGGGATATTGCTCCCCGATGAAGCGATGGATCAGGTCGAACGCGTGATCGATGAGGTACAACGACCGCCCGGAGGGCTGATCTCAGTGGGATTGATGGTTGCGCTCTGGGTAGCATCCGGCGCCATGCGGGTTATCATTAATGCGTTGAATGTAGTCTATAAGGTGGAAGAGGGGCGCCCGTTCTGGAAGCTCTACCCGCTCTCGATACTGTACACCCTGTGCATTGCCGGCATGCTGATCACGGCTGCAATGTTGATGGTTCTGGGACCGCAGGCAATGCAATGGCTTGCGCAACAGGTGGGCCTGGAGCAACTTATTGTCACATTGTGGACAGGGCTGCGATGGCCGGTAGCGCTGACGTTGCTCATGCTCGCAGTGGCGTTCGTTTACTATATGGCGCCGGATGTCGAACAAAAAATACGCTTCATTATTCCCGGATCCGCATTATCGGTCCTTGGGTGGGTTGCGGCTTCGATGGGTTTCGGTTTTTATATACAACATTTCGCCGACTACAGCGCGGTGTATGGCAGCATCGGTGCGGTTATTGTGTTGATGATGTATTTCTATATTTCCGCGGCAGTGTTGCTTTTTGGCGCGGAACTGAATGCAGTGATCGAGGATCATGTGCCTTCAGGGAAAAATCTGGGTGAGAAAAAATTCAGGTAGAAGCCTCACATTCATTGCTGACGGGGCCGGCGCATATCTGGGAATTTAAAAACATTTGCAGCCCTTAATCAGGCATGGAGGAAATAATCTCCATCATCCTTGATCGCAAGGCCAAGGGGAAAGGGGACCGGGCCCGGCCGGCCCTGCTGCTGACAGGGAACGAAAGCTATGATACAGAGAGGTATGTGGAACTGCTCCTGCGGGCGGCCGAGACGCTCCTCGGCCCCCTCGGCTACCCACTAAAGCATGCTTGACACAAAGCACCTCTCTCGTTACTCTCTCGGAGTCGCACGGCCTTTCGGTGCCAGACCATATGAGGCGCTGACATCCGCCATGGATTCTTTCTCTATTCGTGATACATTCCAAACCAGATGGACATGATCCGACACGAACCCGCTTCATTGCACTACTCGGGCATCTTGGTAGTCACCGGGCCGGCCGAGGTCGCCGACTGCATCGCTGATCTAGAGGCGCTTCCCGGTGTCGAGGTGCACTTCTCTGATCCCGAGAGGGGGCGGATCATCCTGGTTCAGGAGACTGAGACCGTCAAGGCCCAAGAAGAGGGTTTTCGCCGGATCCAGACACTCCCCCGGGTCCGGATGGCGGCTCTGGTCGAGCATCGTGTCGATCCGGACGGCGTGTCGTGAATCTATGAATAGGGGGAACTGAGGCGATGAAGTATCACCTTTCCCGTCGAGCATTTATCAAGGCGAGTGTCGCCGCCGCGACCGCCGGCGCCGTCGGTCTTCCGGTGCCAGGCACGGGATTCGCCCCGGATCCCGGGGCGGGCTGGCGCTGGGACAAGGGCGTGTGCCGGTTCTGCGGGGTCGGCTGCGGGCTTCAGATCGCCACCAGAGGCGGCCGCGTCGTGGCGGTCAAGGGGGACCCCGACAACCCGGTCAACCGGGGCCTGCTCTGCATCAAGGGCTACGCCAACGCCCAGATCCTTTATGGAGAGGATCGCCTCACCCGGCCCCTCATGAGGATGAAGGGCGGCAAGTTCGACAAGGCCGGAGATTTCGTCCCAGTGAGCTGGGAGCGGGCCTTTGACGAGATGGAACGGCAGTTCAAACGGGTATACGGGGAGCTCGGCCCGGCCGGCGTCGGCATCATGGGCTCGGGCCAGTACACCGTGCAAGAAGGTTACGCGGTGGTCAAACTCCTCAAGGCGGGCTGGCGCTCGAACAACCTCGATCCCAATGCGCGCTACTGCATGGCGTCCTCCGTGGCGGCGTTCATGCACGTATTCGGGATTGACGAGCCGTCCGGCAACTACGACGACATCGAGCTCACCGACACCGTGGTCCTGTGGGGGGCCAACATGGCCGAGATGCATCCCATGCTCTGGGCACGGGTGACTGACAAGCGCTTAGCGAGCGAGAACTACCGGGTGGTGAACCTCACCACCTTTGGTAACCGGAGCTCCGAAGTCGCCGATCTCGAAATCGTCATCGCGCCGAACAGCGATCTCGCATTGTGGAATTATATCGCCCGTGAGATCGTCCGTCGCGGCGCCGTCGACAAGGAATTTGTGGAGCGCCACTGCGTCTTTGCCACCGGGCCGTACGATATAGGCTATGGCATGCGCGCGACCGACGCATTTGCGTTCGCGGCAGAAAAGGACACCCAGCGGCGTGAGCGGGAAGTGGTGCTGACGCGCGCGGAGGCGATCGCCCAGCGCCGAGACCCCGACAAATTTCACCGGATTCACCAGACCAATACTGCCACAGCCGGCAAGCACTGGCTCATTTCCTTTGAAGACTTCAAAACGGCCCTCGAGCCCTATACCCTCGACTTCGTCGCCGAGCTGTGCAAAGGCGACCCCGACGAATCGCTCGACGCCTACAAGAAGAAGCTCCAGCAGCTGGCCGACTACTACGCGGATCCCGGCCGCAAGGTGGTCTCGTTTTGGACGATGGGTTTCAACCAGCACGTACGCGGCACCTGGGTTAACGAGCAAGCATATATGGTGCATCTGCTGACCGGCAAGCAGGCCAAGCCCGGTAACGGTGCCTTCTCCTTGACCGGTCAACCATCGGCGTGCGGGACGGCCCGCGAGGTCGGCACCTTCTCTCACCGCCTACCGGCCGACATGGTGGTGGGCAACGCCGCCCACCGGGGCCGCTCGGAGAAGATTTGGAAGCTGCCGCCGAAGACTCTGAATCCTCAGGTTGGCAGCCATATCACCAAGATGATGCGGGACCTCGAGGACGGGTCGCTCAAGTGGCTTTGGGTCCAGGTCACCAACCCGTTCCAATCCACCGCCAATGCCAATCACTGGATCAAGGCGGCCAGGGAGAAGGACACCTTTATCGTGGTCTCGGAGGTGTATCCAACCCTCTCCTGCAAGGTGGCCGACCTCATCTTGCCGGCGGCGATGATCTTCGAGAAATGGGGTGCGTACGGGAACTCCGAGCGCCGTACCCAGTTTTGGCGCGAGCAGGTGCCGCCGCCGGGCGAAGCGCGGAGCGACCTCTGGCAGATGATGGAGTTCTCGAAGCGATTCACGCTGAAAGAAATGTGGGGGCGGCAGAAGGTGCGGGGTCTCCAGGCGGAGGGGTTCGAGGACGGCTACTTGCCCGATGTGCTCGAGGAAGCCCGGCGCATGGGCTACTCGCCGGACGACACCCTGTATCGAGTACTCTTTGAGACGCCGTCCAACCGCCGGGTCGCGTGGCCCGATCCCGTGGCCCGGGGGCACGCCAACCACACGGTCATCAATGGGGGGATCGACTGGTTTCCTGAAAAGGCCCTGTTCGAGGAGTATCGTGCCTTCGGGCAGGACCACGGGCACGACCTGGCCAGCTTCGACACCTACTACCGTGACGACGTACGCGGGCTCAAATGGCCGGTGATTAACGGCAAGGAGACCCACTGGCGCTTCAACGAAGCGTTCGACCCCTACGCCAAGAAGAGCAGCGGCTTTGACTTTTACGGTCCGGCGCTCAAGGCGCTCCCCCGCGGCAACCTCGACGCCGTCACGGACCCGCAGAATACTTCCCTGGCCGGGAAGGCGAAGATCTTCTTCCGCCCCTACGCCGCTCCAGTCGAGAGCCCCGACGCCGAGTACGATCTCTGGTTGTGCACGGGTCGGGTGCTCGAACATTGGCACTCGGGTTCGATGACCCGTCGCGTGCCGGAGCTCCATCGGGCGATGCCCACAGCTCAGCTCTTCATTCATCCGGAGGACGCGAGGAAGCGTCGCCTCGCCCAGAATGACCTGGCGTGGATCGAGTCCCGCCGGGGCAAGATCCAGGCGCGAGTTGAGATCGGGGGTCGCAATCGGATGCCGAAAGGCTTCGTCTTCGTCCCCTGGTTCGACGAGGGCGTCTTCATCAACAAGGTCACCGTCGACGCGACCTGTCCGATCTCGAAAGAGACCGATTTCAAGAAGTGCGCCGTCAAGATCTACAAGACCTGAAAGGAGCTCGCAGGAGTTCATCATGAGAGGAAACTTCCGGCTGATTGTTCTCGCTTTTTTCCTGCTCGTGGCTGGCGGGGTGGCGCAGGGGGCGCCACCGGTCGAGCAGCCGATCCCCGATCGAGAGCTCGGGCTGAGCAGCGGCAGTGTGTTCGAGGTCCCGAGTCCCGATCCGGTCTCGGAGAATCAGAGCGATCCGGGCCAGAAGCCCTCCCTGCCCCGGGCCTATCCGGGGGCGCCGGCAATCATTCCCCATGGGGTGGCTGACCTTCTACCCATCACCCGGGAGGGCAATTTGTGTCTTGGTTGCCATTTGGTGAAAGAGAAAGTCGAAGGTGAGCCCACGCCGGTTCCCCAGAGCCACTTCGTCGACCTGCGCACCAGCCCTGGCCAGGTGGGTGAGCAGCTGGTCGGCGCCCGGCACAACTGTATGTCGTGCCACGTCCCCCTGACCGATGCGGACCCGCTGGTCAAAAATCTATTTCCGCTGCCCTCCGGGGCACCCATTCCGGCGCAGAAGCCGTGAGGGGTCCTTCCACCGGTTGAGCGGCCTCCTTCAAACCGCCTCCCACTCACCCGCCTTGTCGTGGGTACGTTTCCCGGAGCCACCGCATCCCCGGGCTATGCGGCAGGGGTGGTACGAATGCTGAACTCGCTGACCTTCGGGGTCTCGCTGCTGGTCATCGTGCTGACGCTGGCCGGGGTCGCCATCGGCCGTTATCCCGGCGTCCGCATGGATCGAGCCACGATCGCGGTGGTCGGCGCCACGGTCCTCGTGGCGCTGGGCGCGCTTTCCCTCGAGCAAGCCTACCGGGCGATCGATCTCAACACGATCGTGCTGCTTTTCGCCATGATGGTCATCAACGCCAATCTGCGGATCGCCGGCTTCTTCGAGCTGGTCGCCGCCCGGATGGCGGGCGCCGCCCTGTCTCCCCGGCAGTTGTTGGGCGTAACGGTCGTGGCATCCGGCGTGCTTTCGGCCTTCTTTCTGAATGACACGATCGTCCTGGTCTTTACGCCGCTGCTCTTGCAGGTGGTGGTCGCCGCAAAGCTGAACCCGATTCCGTATCTCATCGCCCTGGCCACGGCGGCGAACGTTGGCTCGTGCGCCACGATCATCGGCAATCCCCAGAACATGCTGATCGGCGTCTCCTCGGGCATCCCGTTCACGAGATTCCTGGCCTACCTGTCCCCGGTGGCTTTGGGCGGCTTTGTCGTGATCTGGGTGGTGATCGTGCTGGTGTACGGGGCGGGCCTGCGTCCCAGGGAGGTCAGTGTACGGCTTCCGCAGCGGATCCGCACCTTCAAGCCGCTGTTGATCAAAAGCTCGGTCGCCTCGGTGCTCTTGCTGGTCGCTTTACTGGCAGGCGTGGCCGTCCCGCTGGCCGCCCTGTGTGCCGCCTCCGTATTATTGATCACCCGTCGATTGAAGCCCGAGCGGGTGTTTCGGGAGATCGACTGGTCCCTCCTGGTGTTCTTTGCGGGATTGTTCGTCGTAACGGCGGCAGTGGAATCCATCGGGTTTATGGACCACCTGGTACCGTTCATGCAGACATGGGCCGGTCAAGGGGTGGTGGGCCTGACGGCTGTCTCGGCAGTACTGAGTAACCTCGTCTCCAATGTCCCTGCCGTGATGCTCTTGCGGCCGTTCGTTTCGAGCCTTGCAGATCCAGAGTGGGGGTGGTTGACACTGGCCATGTCCAGCACCCTCGCGGGCAATCTGACCTTGTTGGGGTCCATCGCGAATCTCATCGTGGCCGAATCGGCCCGGCGGGAACACGTCACCCTTTCCTTTTGGGAGTATCTCAAAGCCGGGATCCCGATCACCCTGATGACGTTGCTCTGGGGCGTGCTCTGGCTCAGGGCGGTTTTATGATCGAAACCTCTTGAGCCCTTCGAATGACTTCGTTATGCTGCGTGTGAGGATTGTGACGACTGTGAGGACTCCGCTTAGCATGATCCCATGTCTTGAAGCCTCACCTGTAATCCTCTCCTCCTTTGGGGGGAGAGGGACGGGTGAGGGGAGCCTAGTCCAACGGGCAGGATCGTCAGGTGTGAAGGAAGAGAGATTGCAATAGCAGGTGGCGGGCCGAAACCTTTACAATGCCTGCAGAGGTGTTCACCATGCCCGATACGGATTCGACAAAGCTCAAGGTGCCGGACCCCGACGTGCCGTTCGATCGAGCATTGGTCGCCGCGGCAAGCGAGATCCGCGAAAAGGCAAACCTCGAGGGTTCTGAAGATCTCACTGAGGCGGCAATCATCGTACTCAGCGAGCTCATGTCGGCGATTCTTGAGAAGGCGGGACCGGCACATACGCCTCGCCCGTCCGGAGCCTCTCGCGAGGCAGCAGCATGTGCGGCCTGTTTCATGGGCGCGTGTCTGACGGGGTTGTTCATCAACCTCAAAAAACAGGGAATCGAGCTTGACATTCCCGCGGTCTTTACGCGTGCAGGCTTTACCGTCTTTCAGTGGTACAGCCCAGAGCAGCAGGCGGCTATTCTCTCGTCCGGCGGGGAACTCTACAAAAAGCTGCTCGCAGCCGCATCCGACCATCCCAATGTCCGGGAGTGGATAGATGACGTGCAGAGTCTCACCGCGGCATACGTGATCACACGGGATAGCAATTACATTTCGCTCCTTCGTAAAGAGTATCTCGCGCTGTGGCAGACCCGTGACGGAAGGATTGATCCGACGACGGCGGAATAGACCGGCTCCTCACACAGGTGTCGCTTTCTATGCAACGGATCAGAGATTTATTTGCCCGGCAAGCGAAAACGTATTCGTTCGAGCTCTTTCCCCCGAAGACCGACAAGGGGTATGGAAATTTGCTGAAGACGATCGCACAGCTCTGCGAGCTGCAACCCGATTACATCTCGTGTACGTATGGTGCCGGCGGGGGGAATCGGGAAAAAACCTTTGATATCGTCCAGCATATCGAAGAACACCATCGCGTCATCGGCATGGCGCACCTCACTTGCGTGTTGAATACAAAAGACGATGTCAGGACAATCGTCGAAGACATCAAATCGCGGGGGACCAGAAATATCTTAGCCCTGCGCGGTGATCCGCCCCAGGATCAACCTGATTGGCAACCCACGGATGACAATTTTAAATACAGCAGTGAGCTGGTCGCCTTTATCCGTGAGCATTTCGGCGACTATTTCGGAGTCGCGGTGGCGGGATTTCCCGAAGGCCATATTCTGTGCCCGGACCGGGAAAGGGATGCCGAATTCCTCAAATTGAAAATTGACGCGGGAGCGGATTTCGTCATCACGCAGCTCTTCTTTGATAATAGAGATTATTTTTCCTATATCGACAGGCTGCGCCGGATCGGCGTGGACGTGCGGGTGATCCCGGGCATTCTGCCTATTACCAATTACGAGGCCTTACAGCGATTCTGCTCGGTATGCGGTGCAACCGTCACCGACGAAGTGAAACGAATCTTTGAGCCTATCCAGGATGATCCGGATAGGACACTCAAGACCGGGATCGATTTTGCCATCCGGCAATGCCAGGAACTCCTGGACGGCGGGGCTCCCGGGATTCATTTCTATTGCCTCAACAAGGTGCATCCCACGGATGAGATTCTCAAGGCGGTCAGATAACACGATCGTTGCCTGCGGGCTCCCTCCTGGGGGCGGCAACCCTCGCCGCTCTCACGACGTGGAGGAGTGCTGAGACCCAGGCGTCGATTCCCACGACCCTCCATGACCGAGCGTAGGGCCATGCGGATGCTGAAGCGCGACCCGAAGGTGTTCGACAGCCATTTTCACATTATCGACCATCGGTTTCCCCTGGTGCCGAATCAGGGGTATCTCCCCGGCAATTTCACATGCGCCGATTATCGCGAGCGGGGAAGAGAGCTCAATGTCACCGGGGGAGCGATCGTGTCCGGCTCTTTCCAGGCATTTGATCAAAGCTACCTCCTGACCGCCCTTGAGGAACTTGGTCCAACCTTTGTCGGGGTGACGCAACTCCCGGCCTCCGTCTCGGACGAGGAGATCGTGCGACTGGACGCCGCCGGGGTCCGGGCCGTGCGATTCAACCTCAAGCGGGGCGGCTCGGAGGGCGTCGAGCGGCTGGACGCTCTCGCCCGGCGCGTGCATGACATCGCCGGATGGCACGTCGAGCTGTATGTCGATTCCACCCATCTGACCGAACTCTATTGCATTCTCGTGGCCTTGCCGGCCGTCTCGATCGACCATCTCGGCCTCTCCAAAGCGGGTTTTGACACGCTCCTCAAGCTGGTCGAACACGGGGTGTACGTGAAGGCCACGGGATTCGGCCGGGTGGACTTTGACGTCGTGCCGGCGATCAAGGCTATCCTTTCGGTCAATCCCGATGCACTGATGTTCGGAACCGACCTGCCCTCCACGCGGGCCGCGCGGCCCTTCCGGGATGACGACCTGATGCTGATCACAGAGGCGTGTGACGAGAAAACCACGCGCAAGGTCTTGTGTGAGAATGCCGTCGCACTCTACCGACCACGAGCGGCTATGTGAGCACATCTCCTCTATTGCACTGTCAACCGGGGGAGCGGGTTGAGGTGAGGGTCCGGGTGCGCCGGTGGATCGAAAACTGCTATCCGGTGCCGCAATGAGGAATAGGGCCGGGCCTGCTCTGTGTGCCATCGCACTGGTCTTCGCCTCTGGGTGCGCCGCCGTTCCGAGATACGACGTCCAGGGAGCTCTTGCCGGGCAGGCCCTCTCGACATCCACGGACTCCGAGCTGTCGCGGTACTACCTCGAACATTATCTGGCCGGCGAGCGGGTCAATCCCGCCTATGACCGGATCATCGATGAGACCCTCGCGCGTTTTGACGAGCGACCGCTGGACCGCGACATGCTGCAGGAGCTCACCCAGCAATTGTCGATCGACTTCGCCACGCTCTATTTTGTTGCTCGCCTCTCCCAGGATCCGGTGAATCGGCAGGCGCAACAAGCCTTCCATACCCACCTGGCCGCGCTGAGGGAGGAGGGGGGGGCAGCGATCGCCGTCAGGCTCGCCCCGTACCTGATCGTCTTCGTGCCGGGGTACGCCTTTCGGCGCAATCCGGAGACGGGGGCCGACTTCGCCCGGCAGCGGTGGCTCCTGGGGCAAGCCGGAGTCCGCACGCACCTGATCGAGACCGACGAGATCGGTCTCGTAGAGCCGAACGCCGCGATCATCGCGGATGACATCCGCCGGCTCGGAAGGGCCCACGACCGGATTATCCTGGTCAGCACGAGTAAGGGGGGTCCAGAGGCGGCCCTCGCCCTCGGCAAGCTCCTGTCCCCTGAAGAGCTGGAGCCCGTGAAGGCATGGGTGAGCATCGGCGGCATGCTCCAGGGCACGCCGTCCGCCGACCGGTGGCTCGTCTGGCCCAGACGCTGGATCGCGGGCCTCGGATTCAGGGTCAAAGGTCTGTCGCCCGATGTGATCGCGAACCTGAGCACGGGGGTGAGGCGCGCGGCGTTCGCGGAGCTCCACTTTCCGGACCACCTGATGAAGCTGCAGTACATCGGTGTTCCGCTGTCCGGCCACGTCGGGGACCATATCCGATCCCGATACCGCAGGCTCAAGGCCTTCGGGCCGAACGACGGGCTAACCCTTTTGGCGGACCAGCTCGTCAACGGAGGCGTGGCGATCACCGATATCGGGCTCGATCACTACTATTTGGATCCGGAAATCGAATTGAAGACCTTCGCCATGGCGGCGGTCGTCCTCGATCTGCTCCATGGGCGTGTTGTGAATCTGAGTGAGACGACGGCGGCGGCAGCGGCCGGTGGCGGTGGCCCGGGAGGAAGCGCGCGGTGAGCGTGGCCGGCCCACCACCGCGGCCCTGCCGGGCATTGCATTGGTCGTGGGTCTGTTCCCGGGCAGATGGTCGCGCAAACGGCCGGCCTCGCTTCAAGCCGGAAGGTTCGGGTGAGGGGGGGCGGGCTCGCCTCACAATGGTGTTGGCAGGGGATGCGCGGTTGCTTATGATAGAGACGTGCGGGAGGCAGGGCTTCTAAAGGGCCGGAAGAGACCGCCTGATCTCTTTTCGGCGCAGGGAATTGCAAGGACATGAGTGATTTCGAGAACCTTTGGATCTGGCAGGAAGCCGATCTGCTGGGAAAACTGTCCTGGTACCGTCAGGTATCCACCAATAGGATGCCGGCCAAGTTCCGGATTGCGGGAAGTATCCCTGTGGACATCGCCCTGCAGCACGCTTCGGAAGAGGCCCTCTGGCAGGCACTCGAGGAAAAGACCCCGCTCTTCCTCGACCGCTGGAGTCGGATTCGGCGCGGCATCGACGATCTGCCTGCCGCGCCCGCACCGCGTCCCAATCTCGTCGACCTCTGCCACGAGCTGAGCATGCGCATGCTCAGTCATTGCAATTTTTGCCGCTGGAACTGCCAGGTGGACCGCCGGCGGGGGACCAAGTTCGGGACCTGTAAGCTGGCCGAGGACTCCCGGGTCTCGAGTTATTTCCATCATCCCGGAGAGGAGTTGATCTATCGGGGGCGCATGGGTTCGGGGACGATCTTTTTCACCTCCTGTAACATGCGGTGTTCGTTCTGCCAGAACGGCGACATCAGCACCGACAAGGACAACGGGGAAGTCGTTTCCGCACGCGCGCTGGCCACGATGGCCTGGCTGCTCCGCATGGAGGGGTGCCACAATGTGAACTGGGTCGGCGGCGAGGTGACGATTCATTTGCACGCCATTGTGGAGGCGATCGCGCTGCTCGAGGGCCTGCATCCCGATGACCAGGATCTGCGAGCGGCCCTGGAGGTCAAAAGCGACTACGGCACCCGCTTCCGCCGCAACCCGGAGCACGCCTTGTACCAGGGCGCCTTCAACGCGCCGATGCTCTGGAACAGTAACTTCTTCATGTCGCCGGAGGCGATGAAGGTCCTCAGGCTGCTGATGGACGTGTGGCTGCCGGATCTCAAGTTCGGTCCGGGAAAATGCGCCGTGGACCTTTCGAGGACCCCGTGGTACTGGGAAACCGTGACCGGCAACATGCGCTTGATCCACGAGTGGGGAGAAGACTTTACCATCCGGCATCTGGTGATGCCCAACCACGTGGAATGCTGCACCCGGCCAATCCTGGAATGGATTGCCGAGACGATGCCGGAGGTTCCCGTGAATGTGATGGACCAGTACCACCCGGACAACTTTTGCAATCCCTGCAGTCCGAAATACCAGAAGAAATACGAAGAGATCTCGCGCCGGCCCACCTCGCAGGAAATCTTGCAGTCCTTTCGCTACGCAAGACAACTCGGGCTCAACTTCGAATCGATCACGTTCGAGAAGAACGCGCCCGGCCTCCGTCTCGCCGCGCACTCGTCCTGACGTTGTGCGGTGCTCGACCGTTGCCTTTTTCCTCTCCTATCGCCGCCATGAGATCACACGGGATGATCGGATACTCGAGCATCGAGCAGCGTGTCGTATTCACGATATGGTGTGATCGCCGGTTTCGTCGCGGTGCTTCTTCAGGTAGTCGATAAAAGGGGTGCCCCCGGTGCCCACCTCGACGGGATTGTTCGGTCCGGTCGGTTTTTGTTTTTGAATATACGACTTCGCATACTCGAGGTGTGTCGAGCGAAAGCGTTCGAGCCAGTGGATACTCGCATTGTAGGCATCACGCAGGCCGGGGTGGATTTCGGTTCGATCGAGGACGTATTGCCGAATAGACGGCCCCTGTTCGATGGCTTCGATAAAGGCACGATGTCGGGATGGCATGTATTCTCGCATTTCCCGAAGATAGCGGCGCAGCACGTCCTCTTTGTGCTCGATGCCCAAGGCGGCGTCGAGACATGGAATGATGGAGCTCTGTGCGCCGGTCTCGCCGCGGAACTTTTGGGGGTGA
>Ga0302046_10001151_pt1 | contig 24880 bp, 27 predicted proteins | sample RVTome_11_FD_200261 | JGI IMG/M metagenome (GOLD analysis project Ga0302046, IMG submission 200261) | Soil microbial communities from uranium-contaminated site in the Upper Colorado River Basin, Wyoming, United States - RVT147D111 (version 2) ... | reverse complement strand
GGTCGGCATCACCCACGAAGACAAAGGCGAAGTCATCATCCAGAACGCCAACGGCGTGACCGGCGCGTTGATGGTGGCCTTGGTCGACCGGTGGCGCTGGGAAGCCGGCATTGCGCTGAAGGATTGGCGCAAAGTGGTACGTATCGCGAATATCGATATTTCCAACCTCACCGGGGAATCGGGCGCCGCGAATCTCACCAAACTGCTCATCAAGGCGTATCACCGCATCCGCAACAAGCGGAACTGCCGGATCTACGCGAATCCGACCGTGATCGAGTTCCTCGATATCCAACGCCACGATAACGTGGTCCAGGGCGGGGGACTCACCTACGACACCATCGACGGTAAACAAGTCATGTCGTTCCGCGGGATTCCGATCCGCAACTGCGACGCGCTGCTCGAAACCGAAGCAGCGGTCAGCTAAGGAGGCACCCAATGTATCTTGATGCAAACTTGCAACTGGCGGAGGATCAGCAAGTGACCGCCGACGCGGACACCGAAAACACATTCGACGCGGGGGATGTGACCCCGAAGCGCCGTCTCGGGACCGGGGAACCGGTCGGGATCGGCGTGTTCATCAGCGCGATCGGGACCACCACCGGCAGCGCGAAACTGCTGGCGATCCAGTCGCCGAACGCGAATTTGTCCTCGCCGGAAATTGTCGGCGAAGTCGATTTGGCGACCGCCGACATTGCGGCCGGCAAGGCGTACTTCGTGCCAATCTCGCCAGGACACGCACCGGCGCGGCGGTATTGGGGCGGCCGTTTCGACATCACCGGCACGGTCGATTTCACCGTCGATGTGTTCCTCATGCCGCAGTCGATGTTCGCGCAAGTCGCGGAGACGTACGCGAAGAACTACACGATCAGCTAATCCTTGAACCGGCCGGGAGCGCGGGCTCCCGGCCCCGGCCCAAGGAGGGGCCATCGTCATGCGTACCCATCAACCGTATATTCCGCCCTACGTGGGCGAGTCTCCGCGCGTCCTGCAATTCGAGGGCGCGCCCTCCAGCGGCACCAACGGCACGCTGGTCGGGTATGTCGAGCCGGGGAACTTTCTGTTCGACACGTTGAACGGCGTGCTGTTCTGCAACGAAGGCACGCTCGGGAGCCCCTATTACACCCCCGTGGGCTTCGATCAACGGCCGTTGTTTGGCGTGCACACCGATTTCCGGGACGGCGCCGGGAAAGCGGACGCCAATACCGATGCGGAGGCCGTCATTCCCGGTTCCGGATTGCGCGTCTTCGGCGATGGGATCGTCGAAACCGATTCCGGGCTCGTGGTCCAGGCCGCCGGGGAAGGCGGCCGGCGCGCCCGGTTAACCGCCAACGCCGCGGACACGAAAGTCGCGGCGGTCGGCATGCGCGCCGGGGTCATGCAGCCGGACCAGCATCAACTCCTGGTCCTCGATACGCTCTTCACGAACGTCTCGGCGATCACACTCCGGGCGCTGTTCTGCGGATTCCTGGGAACGGCCGCGGACGGACTCGTGGAAGCCATCACGGGCGCCACCACGACCTTAACCCTCGTCCAGGACGACCTGGCCGGGCTGTTCATGGACGTCGGCTTGACGGACGGCGACCGGCTCTTCGCGCCGCACAACAAGAGCGACGAAGCGGCATCGATTGCGACGACGGCGGCGGGTGTGGACACCGGGCAGGATATGCCCGCGGCCGCGACCGATATCCGCCTCCGGGTGGAAATCTCCGCGGCGGGCGTCATGACCTGTTTCGCGAACAAAGTCCAGATCACGCAGATTGCTGCGGCGCTGGACGTCGACGAAGAGTGCAGCCCGGTGCTCTATCTCGCCTCGACCAGCGCGGCGGTGAAGAGCATCGACGTGGCGCATTTCGCCGCGTACGCGTACCGCTAAACCTGAATCCCCCGGCGGGTGACCACAAGCCCGCCGGACCCCCGGCCCGCGGAGGGGCCGCTTATGGCAACAAAGAAAAAGACAGGTGAACCGGACAACCCGCCCGCCCGCCGGCCCGCGGAGGGGCCGCTGCGCGTGCGGGTGAAGGACGGCCGGATTGGCTATTACGGCCTGCAACGGCGCAGAGAAGGCGCGGTCTTCACCTTGAAAACCCCGAAACACTTCAGTGAGGAATGGATGGAGCGCGTGGACGCTTCGGCGCGCGAAACGCCCGCAGAAGTCAACGGGGCTCAGCGCGCGCTCGATGCGGAATCGGAAGCGTTGCGCAGCGGCGCGCTCGGAGCCCCGCGCAGCGGTGAGGCGATCTGATGTTTGCGGCACGGATTACCGCCTCCGTGACGCGCCCGGCGGACACGACCCAATACGCCGACGGGGATGTGGTCGGGGAGCTCCTGACGTTTGAGCCCCTTCCCCGGTACCACGACCAGGGGGCGCGCATCGAGGGCGCGGCCTGCATCAGCTCGGCCAACCAAGCGACGAAGCCGGATCTCGAACTCTACCTCTTTACCGAAGCGCCGACCGTGGCGGCCGACAACGCGGCCTTTGCCCCAACGGACGCCGAGCTCGAAAAGCTGGTGGGGATCGTGGAATTCGGCTCGGATCAGTTCAAGGCTGTCAATGCGGGCGCGGGAGCGGCCGGCAATGCCGCGGCGTCGGTGGGCGCGGGCGTGATCCTCGCCGCGCAACCCGCGCTCTACGGCGTGCTCGTCGCGCGGAATGCCTATACGCCCGTCTCGGAGGAGCAGTTCACCGTGGCGCTGGAGGTCCGGCGGTGAAGCTCCGCACGCATCACGTCACCGCAGGGGATATCCGGGAGGCGATCCCGCCCCAGCCCGTCCCGGCCGACACCTCCGCCGCGGCGCTCGACGACACCTCGCTCGCGACACTTAAAGCGGACGCCGAAGCCGAATTCGCCGTCGTGCATGGGGAAATCAACACCCTGAAAAACCTGTTCAAGCTCGCGGGATTTGCCGAAGGCGCCGGGCTGCCGGTGGACGGAGGCGGCAATCCGGCGCAAGTCCAGTATGAGAACACCACCACAGGCGAGGACACCGGGACGTCCATTGACTTCACCCACAACGTGCCCGACGTGGCGGACCGGCTGCTGATTATCTGTATTGTCTGGGAATCCAGTTTCACCGAGCGGTCGGTCACGGGCGTGACTGTGGATGGAGTGGGCGCCACGCAGGTTCCTGGCGCGGAGGCCGAGGCCGGAGCGGGGACGTTCAAATGCGACATGTGGTACTTCGTCAATCCGCCGGTTGGCGGCGCTGTACCCATCGCAGTCAGCTTCGACACACTACCCGACGATGGAATCCAGACGTTTGCCCATACCTTCAGCGGCGTGCATCAGACGACGCCGCTGCGCACCGCAGCGAGTGCCGGGGCGTCGTCGGGCGCGCCATCGGTTACCGTCGCAAGTGCGATCGGGGACTTCGTTGTCGATTCGCTCTTTGCGGCCGACCTGCCTTCTGTGGGCCCAGGCCAGACCGAACGCGGCCAGGAGCCGTTAGTGACGCTGGCTCCCTATGGGGCATCGAGTACGGAGCCGGGGGCCGCCGGAAGCGTCACCATGAGTTGGGGGATGACGTCGGACAATTGGGCAATTGGAGCCGTCTCCATCCGTCCCAATACCGCGTAGGTGAACAATGGAACAACCGCTCACCGTGTCCCGCATCGTCGACTTCGGCGAAAGCTCAAGCCTGGCCCAATGGACGGACCTCGCGACCGGCGACACCGGAGCGCCGTTCCCGCAATCGTCCTGGTCGGACCGCTCGGTCCAGGTCTCGGGGACCTTCGGGGCGGGCGGGACCTTGTCGCTTGAAGGGTCCAATGACGGCACGAACTGGGCGCTGCTGCGCGATCCGTTCGGCGCGGATCTGGCGGTGACGGCGGCGGGCATCTTCGCCGTCATGGAAATCACGCGGTTCGTGCGCCCGCACGTGACCGCGGGGGACGGCGCCACGTTGCTCGATGTGGCCTTGTTGGCGAGGCGGTAAGTGTTATTAATCTTGTCCAATTGGTGGTGGGAAACGCTGGCCGTACCGGGCGATCCGCACTGGACCGCACCGGCGGGCGGCCGCGTTGCGCTCGATCTGCGGACCCATGCCCAGTGTGCGAGTCCGGGTATCGAGACGGGGCCGGGCCTGTTTGTCTACGACCTAGATCCCGGCTTCGGCATCCGGCTTGGCGACGATCCCACCGCGCTGCTGACCTCGACGCAGAAACGCGCGATCAGCGACACCTATGGTTGGACAATCAACGAATCGCGCATCCACGATTGGCTCTGGTACCGCAGCGCGTTGATGCCGACCATGAAGCGCATTCTGGAATTGCGGCTGGGAGGCGGAATTGGCTTGGTCCGCTCAGAAGCTTTCGAAATTCTGAACCACGAGCGCGGAGCCGAAGTGCAGACGCGCATCCAAGCTCAGTACCGGGCTCAACGTGAATTCGATCTCGCCCGCGGTTCCGAGTTCTACAAAAAGAGGCTCGACTGGTGGGAGCACAAGTACCGCGTGCCCTATCAGCACTTCATCCCGCCGGACCTCGAAGACGAAGGCAAGCTCGCTCGCAGCACCTCGATCGGTGATTCGTTTAACCGCGCCGACGACACGGATTTGAATGCACTGGATACCGGCAAAACGTTAAACGGCGGCGCCGGAACCTGGCAATGGGCTGAAGTCTTAAACAATACCGAGATTCAGGACGAGACATGGAGGCAGGTCGGCACAACGGCTGGATACGCACGGGCGGAACAGGATCTAGCGGGCGACGATCACAGCGTTGCCGGAGAAACTGCGGTGATTGTGTTGAGCGCTACCAGTTCCCGGCAGTGGGGCGCGTGTGCGCGTTTCGACGCTGCCGCGAATTCAAGCTATATGGCCCAACGCAATTGGGTCAACGCGATTGATGATAGCAATTCCTACGTCAGGCTGCGAAAGACCACCGCGGGCACGCGCTCCGATTTGGGAGACCCCATCGTGAGCACGGTCGTTGTGGGCGAAGTCGTCAAAACAGAAGTCGACGGGTCGACGCTCAAGTCGTATCTCGACGGCGTGGAACAGGACAGCATCACGGACGAAACCTTTTCCGGGCAAGTCCGCACCGGACTTTATATTTTCAGCGGCGGCGGGAGCGATCGAGTGGCCGTCGATGACTTCGCGGCGGAAGATTTAGCGCCGGGCGGCACGATCCTCCCGCACATGATGCAGTACGCGAGTTAAGTCATGGCAGCACTTTTAGACATCGTCAAGAAAGGATCGACGGACCGTTCGGTTACGATCCGGATTATCGACTCGGCCGACGGCACACCCGAAACCGGCGTCGTTTTCGATTCAGCCGGAATCGATCTGTGGTACCGGCGGGAAGGCGGGTTGCGAATCGCCATCACCGAGGCGGATTTAGCAACACCCGCACTCGACGACGCGCACGCGGACGGCGGATTCCTGCACATCAGCGACGGGGAATACCGGCTGGACCTGCCCGACGCCGCGTTCGCCACTGGGGCTAACTATGTGGACGTCGGTGGGACCGTGACGGGCATGGTGGTAATTGGCGGACGGGTCCGCCTCGTGGACTACGATGCTGAGAATGCGGTGGATCTAGGACTATCGGAGATCGGCACACTCGTTGATGGGGCGGTCACCGCCGGTAAAATTGCTGCAGGCGCGCTTACCGCCGCGAAGTTTGCCGCCGATTATTTCGCCAACTTCCAAATCGATGCGGGAACGGCGCAAGCAGGAGCCGTAAGCACAATTACGTTACGAGCTGGCGCGCCCGCGAACGACCTAAAAGGGGCCGTGGTGTTTATCACGGGAAGCACAGGAGTTGGGCAAACTCGGTTGATTACGAACTACAACACCGTATCGAAACTCGCGACGGTGAGTCCGGATTGGAGTGAGTCTCCGGACGCGACGAGCACCTACACGGTCGTCCCGTTCGGCGCTGCGGATGTGAGGTTGTGGCTCGGCGGGACGCCCCCTTCAGTATCGGCGGGCCGTATCATCGCTGATGTTGACGCGATTAAATCGAACGGTACAGCGGCGACCAATTTGCAAACGCTTGCGGATGCGGATGTTCCCGGGCGAGTACCGGCCGCGCTGACCGCAGGCGGCCACATGAAATCCGATCTGCTGGCCATCTCCGGAGACGCCACGGCCGCCGACCGGCTGGAAGCGCTCATGGACGGCATCCTGGTCGCCCAGGTCAATGATGCCGGCGCGACCACAACCACCTTCGTGGCGGATGGATTCACCGAGGCGACCGACGATCACTTCATCGGACGGCTCATCACGTTCTTGACCGGGGCGCTCGCGGGCCAGCAAACCGCCATCACCGACTACACGGGCGCCACGCAAACCTTCACCGTCGAGGCGCTCACCGAAGCGCCGGCCGACGATGTGTTCTTCGTGATTCATTGATGGAAATGCCATGGAAGACTTGATTCTCGCGTTGGCGGCCGGACTGATGGGCGGGGCGCTCTATGCGCATCTCTGGCCCCGGGCCTACCGGCGGTTCCGGAAACGGGAAGACCGTCAGGCCGGGCTGCGGCGCTACCAAAACCAGAAGGATAAAGGGTAATGCGCCGCGTGCTCGGATATGGCGGCCTGGGCAATAGCCGCGCGCGGGATTTCAGCGGCAAGGCCGAGGCCGAGGAAGCCCCCTCCGGAGCCTATCTGGCCGTCTGGCGCCGGCGCCGGCGATTGGGAGGACGGGCTTAACCATGAAAGTTCTGGCGGATAACCGCAACCGCGCGACCCGGTCGGCCTCCCGCCGGCATGCCATGGCGCGGGCCATGAACAACCGGGGCGGTTGCGGACGGCAACTGTACGTCGTCTATGGACGGCAGCAAATCTTAGCGCGGGAGCTCTCGAACACGCGCCGGGATGGCATCGCCTTGGCCATGCAGCAACGCTACATTCCTGGAGAGTGCCACTGCGCGGAATGTCCCGAGTGTCCCGAAGTGGAATGCACGGAAGACTGGGAAGGCTGCATTGGCGGAAGTTTTACGGTGCCCGGGGACTACACGAACCTCGGCGGATTCACCATCAGCGGAGGCCTGGCGATCGCCACCGGGGCGGGGATGATCTATAAAACCGTCGATGCGTGCGGATCGGCTCTTAATCAAGAAGCCGCCGTGGTCTACAACAAGGTCAACAACTTCACCACGTCGGGCAACCCGGGCTACCGGGAAGTGGGTGCGGCGGTACGGTGTGCGGGTGCGGGCTTCGGGAGTTCGTCGTGCTATGCGTTCACGGCGCGGGTCTACAACGGCAACCCGGCGGGAGGGACCTGCGAGAACGGCGCCAACCTGATCTGGTTCCGCTTAATCAAGCGCAGCGGCGGGACGCGATCGGTACTGACGTCCGCCTCCATCGCGGGCCGGGATCTCGCCAAAGGGATCACGTTGCGGATTACTGCGGAAGTGGAGGGCTCGGGCGCCCGGGTCCAGGGGTTTGCGGGCGGGGTCACGCTCTCGCACTTGGATAACTCGCCCTTAGCCAGCGGGCGAATCGGCATGTTGAGCGATACGGCTTGCGGCGGCGTGGCGTCGAATCCCGATTTCAGTTTCATCAAAGGACGAAACCTGTAATGGCCACAAAAACCCAAATCGTGAATCTCGCCCTGCTCCGGCTGGGCGTCCAGCAGCAGTTGGAGGACGCCGACACCGATACGACCACCGAAGCCCTCTCCGCGCGGCTCATCTTCGATGATGAGCGCGATTACGTCTTACGCGACTTCCCCTGGCCGTGGGCGCGGAAGTACGGCGCGCTGACCTTGGTGGGCACGGATCCCAATAGCGACTGGGGCTTCAGCTACCGCTACCCCCCGGATTGTCTGGCGGTCCGGCGCATTGTGACCTCGCTCGGCCGGCAACAAACCGATCCGCCGCCGTTTGCGATCGGACGAGACGGCGCCGGCGTGACGAAGACGATCACGGGGGCGACGGCTGCCAATCCCGTCGTGATTACCGCGGTGGCGCATGGACTCTCGAACAACGACGTGGTCTTTATCTCCGGCGTTGCCGGGATGACCCAGCTCAACAACCGCGTCTTCACGGTCGCGAATAAAACCGCGGACACCTTCGAGCTCTCCGGGGAAGACGGATCCAGTCACAGCGCCTACACGTCCGGAGGGACGGTCTTTCGATCCGGACGCTTGCTTTTCACCGATGAAGCCTCTCCGTCGATCGAGTACACCTTCCGGGGTGTCGAGCCGGAGGAATTCGACAGCGTCTTTGTCTCGATGCTCGCCTGGAGACTCGGCGCGCAACTGGCGGCGCCGCTCTCGCGCATGCCCGAGCAAGCCAAGCATTGCCTGGAGCAATACGCCGCGGAACGCCAGGCCGCGATGACCCGGGCCGCGGCGGAAGGCCAGCATGAAACGGCGACCGGAGAAACCGGCGCCCGGGTGCGCCAAATCCTGCAGCTCGCCTTGACGCGGATCGGCGTGCGGCTCGACGCCGGCGTCGAAGCGGTGTTCCCGAGACTGAACTTCGCCGACGAGCGCGACCAGGTCCTCCGGGATTTCCCCTGGCCGTTTGCCGGGGGCTATGCGGAGCTGGAGCTCGTGGACGGGGAATCCGGAGATCCGGTCAACGACGACTGGACCTTCGCCTACCGGATTCCGCACGACTCGGTCACCATCCGGCGCATCGTCACCGGCGCGGGACGGCGGGATACAAGTCCCGAGCCGTGGCAGATCCGCGGCGGGCATGAGCGGCCGAACGCGACGGCGATCACGATGACGCTCGCGACCACGGCGACACCCGGAGAAATCGAAATCACCGCGAGCGCGGCGTTTTTCGCGTCGACCGATGTCGGCCACGGGATCCGGATGCGTCTGGGGCCGGATTCGGTGACGGTGACGATCGAGGCGTTCGATGGGACGACCGTCGTCCGCGGGACTCCGGACCGCACGGTGGCTGCGGGGGTGCTCGATACGGCCTTCACGACCTGGTCGAAAGTGTTCAACGGCGCGTTTCTCTATACCGACTGGCCGGGCTTGGGCGCGGAGGAAGGCGATGAGGTGCAGGTGGAATACACGCGGAAGATCACCGATCCGGCTCAGTTCGACGCGCTGTTTGTCTCCGCGCTCGCCTGGAAGATCGGCGGGACGCTGGCGCCTCTATTAAAGGATGCGGAAGTTGCGGCCGAAGCGCTGCGGATGTATGAGCTCGAGAAAATCCGGGCCGCCGCCCGGGCGCTCAACGAAGCGCAAGCGGAACCCGATCCCGAAGCGGAATGGATCCGCGCGCGGACCGGATTGACCGGCGGGCACGGGCAGGACTGGGAGCCGTTCCCGTCCGCCTGGGATATTCAGTAACAGCGGCTGAGCCGCTTTAAAGGACAAGCCACGGATGGCGATTCAACGCAGTTTTGCGGGTGGAGAAGTCGGCCCCACCTTTTACGGAGGGGCGGACTTTCCGCGGTATCTCTCCGCGTTAGCCACCTGCCGGAACTTCATCTTGATGAAGGGCGGCGGGGTGGCGAACCGGCCGGGGCACCAGTTCATCGTGGAAGTCAAAACCTCGTCCGTCCGGACCTACCTCCTGACGTTCATTTTCTCGGCGGACGACACCTATGTGATCGAAGCCGGCGCCGGCTACTTCCGCTTCGTCCGGGAAGGCGCGCAAGTCACCGTGGGCACGCCGGACGCATGGGCGGATGTGACGGCTTACGAACAAGGGGATCTGGTGGTCCACAACAGCGTCAACTACTACTGCATTGCGGATCACACCTCCAATGAAGCCAATGATGAGCCGGGCGTAGGAACGAACTGGGAAGACTTCTGGTACGCCTTGACGGGCGATATCCTGGAAATTCCGACGCCCTACGCGGCCGGGCATTTAAGCGCGCTGCACGTCGTCCAGTCGGGCGACGTCCTCACCATCACCCACCCGGAGTATCAGCCGCGCGAGTTGAAACGGTTTCCGGCCAAGTGGACCCTGACGCTCTACGCGACGGCTCCGGGAATTGCCGCGCCCGCCAACTTGGCGGCGACCGAAGGCACGGCGGGCCCGCTCGCGTACAGCTACAAAGTGACCGCTGTCCATGACGGCGATTACGAAGAATCGGTGGCCTCGGCCAACGACGATATTACGTGCACGGCGCCCACGGAAGCCGCCCCCAATACCCTGGCCTGGGACGCGGTGGCCGATGCCGCCGAGTACAACGTCTATCTCGACAAAGACGGCAATGGGCTGTACGGCTTCATCGGGATTGCGTCCACGAATGCCTTCAACGATATCGGCTTCGAGCCCGATTTCTCGGTGGCGCCTCCCGTGCCCCGCGTGCTGTTTGAAGATGCCGATGAGCGGCCGGGAACCGCAGGCTATTACCAGCACCGCCTGGTCTTCGGTGGGACCAATACCCTGCCCGAGGACGTCTTTGCCTCGCGGAGCGGGTTCTTCAAAAATCATACGATCTCCTCCCCGATCCAGGATGACGACGCGATCCAGTTCCGCATTGCGGGACGGGGTTATAACGAAATCCGGCATTTGATCGAAGTCGGCAAGCTGGTCATCTTGACGTCGATCGGCGAGTGGGTTGTCGTGGGGGACGTCGACGGAGTACTCCGCCCAACCGCCATCAACTTGCGGCAGCAGAGCTTCTATGGCGCCTCCACCGTGCAGCCCTCCGTGATCGGCAACAACCTAATCTACGTCCAGGCGCGCGGCGGCATCGTCCGGGATCTCCGCTTTGACTCGGCCGTGGAAGGCTATGACGGCCGCGACCTGACGGTCTACGCGCCGCATTTGTTCGAAGGGAAGGCCATTGAACGGATGGCGTTCGCGCAAATGCCGCACTCGATCAACTGGGCTGTGCGCTCCGACGGGGTCCTCCTGGGCCTGACCTACCTCCGCGAATTCGATATCTGGGGATGGCACCGTCACGACACGGGAGACGGGGACGTCTACGAAGACGTGGTCGCGGTACCGGAAACCACACCACCCCCTCCGGGCTCCTCCATCCGTGGAAAAGAAGAAGACGCGGTCTATGTGGTCGTAAAGCGCACGATTGACGGGCAGACGAAGCGGTACATCGAGCGCTTTGCCTCGCGGCAGATCGAGGATTACCGCCTCGATGGGCATTTCCTGGATTCCTTCCTCACCTACAACGGCGTGAACGACGTGGGCGCGGGCGTGACGGTCACCCTGACGACGGCTGCCGGATGGACCACTGCCGATCTCATCACGGTGACCGCGAGCTCGGATAAGTTCGCGGCCGGCGACGTCGGCAACGGGGTCACCGTCTGGGATCCCACAGCGGTCGATACGAATAAAGACGTCAACCGCATCGTCATCACGGAATTTGTCTCCGCGACGGTGGTGAAAGGCAATCCGATTTCGACCGTCGCGGCCTCTTTGCGGAACACCGCGACGCTCTTCTGGTCGCTGGCGGTGGATGAAGTGGCGGGATTAGAGCACCTGGAAGGCCGGGCCGTCTCGATCCTCGCGAACGGCGTGGTGCTTGCGGCCACCGTGGACACGGGGGCGGTGCCGCTCGCGGGCCTCTACGACATTGTGCACGTGGGATTGCCGATCGAGGCGGACGTGGAGACGCTGGATCTCGATTCCCAAGACGCGCCCTTGCGCGACAGGAAGAAACTCGTCAAATCCGCGTCGCTCCTGGTGGAGCGGTCGCGGGGCGTCCAGGCCGGTCCGGACTTCGACCACTTGACGCCCCACGCCGCAGCGCCCGGCACGGTCCTCGGGACGGACATTTTCAGCGAGTCCGGAGGAGTACTCCGGACGGAAATCATCGAAGTCGCCCTGCAATCGACCTGGAATAAACCCGGACGGGTGGCCATCCGGCAGTCGGATCCGTTGCCGCTCGCCATTCTGGGCGTCATGCCCAGCGGAGATATTGGAGGTTGATGTGGCATTCCCCTTAATCGCCCAGCTCGCGATCCAGGCCGGAGGGACGATCCTCGGCGGCATCGGACAGATCCAAGCCGGCAACGCGCAAAAGCGGATCGCCCAGATCAACGCCCGCTCGATCGAGGACACCGCCGAATTCAACGCGCAGTTACTCGAGGAAGGCACCGAGGCGAACGCGGATATCCTCGCCTTCAACGCCCGGATGCTCGAAGCGATGGCGCGCGATTCCGTCCGGAGAGGCAAAGAAGAGGAGCAGCGGTTCCGTACGGACGTCCGCGGATTCATCGGCGCGCAACGGGCGGCCTTTGCGGGCCAGAACGTCGAGATCCACGCCGGTACCGCCTTGGACGTCCAGATGGATACCGCCTATCAGGCGGAGCTCGACGCCTTGACGATCCGGACGAATGCGGCCCGCGAAGCCTGGGGATTCCAGGTGGAAGCCGAATCGGAGCGCAAGCAGGAACGGGCGCTGCGGAAAACCGGACGGCTGCAGGCGGATGCGACGCGCCGGGTGGGCCGCAGTGAAGCCCTGTCGTTGCGCATGGGCGGGGACGCGGCGGCTTCGGCGGGGAAATGGGGCGCGGCCTCGACGTTTCTCGCCGGAGGGGCGAATCTCGCCTATCAACAATTTGGATTCCGCAGGCCTTCGCCGCTATCGGGCCGCGGCGTGTCCCTGAGTTACTGAGATGCCCAAAGTCCAAACCTACCGGCAGCAGCAACCCACCGCGCCCCGGCCGAACGTCCGGCGGGGCGGCGTCGCGATTCCGCAAGTCGAAGCGCCGGTGATCCGCAACGTTCCCTCCGGAGGCGGGGCGGCGCAGTTCGGGGAGACGCTCGCGCGGGTGGGGCAGGATATTGCGACCGATCAGATGCGGCAGCGCGAAGAGGAGTGGCAGAACGAAAAACAGCGGCAGGACGATATCCGCATCCTGCACGCCGACCGGCAGCTTGCGGAATGGGAAAACACGGTTCTCGACGATCCCCGGAACGGCGTCCTGCTGCGCAAAGGGGAGAACGCGTTTGGGTTGATCGGCCAAGTCTCTGAGGAATTTGAAAAGCGAGTAGACACGGTCTATGAAGGGCTCAGCAACCAGGAACAGAAAGACGCCTTCATGCGCCTGGCGCACACGCGCCGGCAAAACGTGGTGGACCGCGTCACGCGCCACGAAAGCGCGGAGTTTCAGAAGTTCGGTCAAGCCGAAACGGAAGCCTACATCTTGAACGCCCAGCAGGCGGCGGTCGCGAACTTCGACGATCCCACGCGCGTGGGCACGGAACTGGAGCGCATCCGGATGCGCCTGCGGATTCACGGCGAAGACTACGGACTCCCGGCCGAAGAGAGCCAGCGCCGGATGGACGCGGCCGTCAGTGCCACGCACGTGGGCGTGATTGACCGCATGCTCGCCAACGGCCAGGACATCAACGCGCGGACCTACTTCCGGATACGCAAAGCGGAAATCCTCGGTCAGGACCTGGCGCGCGTGGAATCGTCCCTCCAGGAAGGATCCCTCCGCGGACAGTCCCAGCGGTTTGCCGATACGATCCTCGCGCAATTCGAATCCCATGCGGACGCCCTCGACGCGGCCCGGAAAATCGAAGAGCCCGAACTGCGCGACCTGGTCACGCAGCGGGTCGACGCGGAATGGCGGCTCCGGAAGCAATTGGAACGCGAGGAGCGGGAGCGCACGTTACTGCAGGCGAAAGACGCGCTGGACCGCACCATGACGGACATGCTGAATTTGATCGACCGGCGGCGTCCGGTGTTTGCGCGCGACGTCGTTCCGCCCTCGGTGTGGAATCAACTGACGAGTTCCGAGCGGAACGCACTGGAAAGCTACAACCGGCAGTACCAGGAGAAAGGCCGCATCGACACGGATATGCCGCGGTGGTTAATGCTGATGGATGAAGCCAACGTCGATCCATCCGGGTTCGCCGAGCGCGACCTTGGCCTGGAGATTCATCGAATCGAGGACACCGACCTGAAGGAGTTGAAGCGGCTCCAGAACAACATCCGGGAAGGGAAACAGAAGGAGGCCGACACGCAGCTCGATGACTTCCGCACGGAAACGCAGATCATCAACAACACCCTGGGCCAGATGGGCATCGATGCCGGGTTGAAAGAAAACCACGCCACGGCCTCGCGGGTGCATCAGATGGTCGGCGAACGGGCGGGAGCTTTAGCGCGGGCGACGGGAAAGCCACCCACGAATGAGGATATCCAGGCCATTGCCGACGATATCGTGGCCACCTCCTACACGGTGGACGGTTGGATCTGGGATACGGAGAAACCGCTCGTCCAGGTGACCATCCGCGACATTCCGCGTGAGGACCGGCGGCAGATCGAAGCCGCGCTGCGCGAAGCGAACCGCGTGGTCACCGACGAGGCGGTTGTGGATCTCTATATCCAGACCAAGCAACAGGAGCGGAAATAAGGCACGGATGCCACTCAATCCTTACGAAGAAACCCTCCTCCAGGATGAGGACCGCAATCCCTACCGGGAAACCCTGCGGCAGCAACAGCGCCAGAGTGAAACGGCATTGCGTTTGGCCACGAAGCAAGCCGCGGAGCAATCCCCGGAAAGAGAAGCGGAGATTCTCTCGCTCTCCGAACGCACCGGCTTGCCCTCATCGGTCATCGACCGCAACTTCGACACGATTAAGAAACGCGCGCAAATCGCCGACACGCCGTACTCCCAAATGCTCCGGGACACCCCGAAGCTCGCGGAGTGGATTGCCGATCCGGACAACGCCGCCTTGGCGCAAGACGATCTCCCCCAGCTCGGGATGCTCGAATGGCTGCTCACCCAAGGACGGGATTATCTCGGCTCGGCGGCTGCAGGACCGACCGGATTCGTGGGGGGCGCGCTCTCCGGACTCGGCACGTTGAACGACGTCCTGGCGCGCGCCATGGGCTCGGTGCTGCCCGCGCCCGTCCGCCGGGCTCTCGAGACACCCGTGCTCCCCTGGTGGGGCAATCCGAGCGAAATCCTCCGGCAGCCGGGCGGGACCTTCAAGGAAGCGGCCGGGACGATGCGCGCCCCCGAAGGACGGCGCGGGATCTCTCACGATATCGTGGAAGCGGTCGGGCAGATCATCGGACAAGTGGGCGTTGCGGTGGTGGGTGGATCCGCCGCTTCCTTCGCGTCGCTCTTGGCGCAAGGCGCGGATATCCAGGCGGAACAGATCCGGAGCGAACCGCGGCGGATGTCCCAGGAGGCCGCGCGGGCGTTCGGGGATGTGCATATCGGGGAAGCGGAGCTCCGGGACGTCGCGCCATATCTGCCTCCGGATTCGGAGATCACCGCGAAAGAGGACCTGGCGATTCTCGCGGGAGCGGTCGCGACGGCGGCGACCGAACGGCTCGGCTTAGATGTCTTGATGCGGCGCGTTCCGGAAGCCATCCGCAACCGGGCGATCCGCGGATTGACGGGCGTCTTGATCGGCGCCGCCTCGGAAGCCACGCAAGAAGTGTCCGAAGCCAGCCTCCAGGATATCGCGCGGAAAATCCTCACCAATCCCGAAGCCGAGATTGGGACGGGGACGGCGTACGAAGCGTTGATCGCCGGCAGTGCGGGCGGGATTGCGCAAGCGATCATCCTATCCGCGGCGGGCGCGCGGCGGCGGAACCAGGCGCGCACCAATGAACGGTTCATCCAGGCCCTCGGGGAAGGCGTCACGAATTCGAAGACCTTCCAACGGTTGCCGCCGAAGCTCCAGGAGCTGGTGGCGATCGCCACGAAAGACGGACCCTTAGACACCGTCTATGTCCCCGCGGAATCCTGGCAGACCTTCTGGCAGGACCAGAACCTCGACCCAGCGCAAAAAGCGGAAGACCTGGGGATTTCCCGCGAAGACTACGCGCAATCGGTCGCCACGGGCGAAGACCTGGCGATTCCCACCGCGGCGTACGCGGCCACCATCGCGCCGACCGAGGCGAACGCGTTCTTTGCGAAAGAACTCCGCTTGGCCCCCGAGGAAATGACCGCCCGGGAAACGGAAGCGTTCGAGACAGCCCTCGCCGAAGAACCCGCGCCCGAGATCCTCGCGCCGGAAGACCAGCTCCGCGGCGCCGCGCGGATCCGCGACGACATCACCGGTCAACTCTTAGGCCAAGGCTTCAACCGGGACACGATCGACGCCTACGCGGCCTTGGTGGAATCGACGTTCCGGACCATGGGCGAGCGTGCGGGGGTGGATCCCTTTGCGCTCTACGAACCCTACCGCCTGAAGATCGTCCGCCCCGTCCCGGAGATTTTGCGATCGCTGCCGGATACCGATGTGGCGCTCGATACCTTGATCGATCGATTGCGCGCGGGAAAGCGGCCGTCTCAACAGGAGATGTTCGGGACGTCCCTGCTGGACTTTCTCAAGAGCAAAGGCGGTGTGCAAGACGAAGGCGGAGATCTCGCCTCGCGGGAAGCGGACAAAGAACTGAAACCGTTTCAGAAGAAGCTAATCCGGGAAGAAGGATTGCCGCTCGACAAAGCGAGAGAAGCCGCGGCGGAAGCGGGATATCTGCCGGAACAATCCACCATCGCGGATTTCCTCGATGCGATCGATAAGGAATTGCAGGGAACTCCGGTCTACGCCCAACCGCAACAGAATGCCCAGGCGATCGAACAGGCGATGATCCTGGAGCAACTGCAGGGTTACCTGAAAGCGCGGGATGTGGATTTACGATCGGCCACGAATGCCGAGATCCGGCAGTTGCTCCAGGAGGCCTCTCAGCAGCCGGAGATTGACCCGCAGACGGGAACGGTGTTAGAGCAGGAGGCGATGCCGGGCAATTTCAAGGAATGGTTTGCTGGTAGCAAAGTCGTCGACGACAACGGTGATCCGCTGATTGTCTATCACGGCACGAGCGAGGACTTTGACGGCTTCGATTTACAGAAGCCCACCGGATACGTAATGCAGTCCATGAAAGGCGTGATGTGGTTCACGTCTTCCTCCCAGGTCGCCTCTTCATACGGACCAAAACGCAAGGACGTATACCTTCAGATAAGGAATCCGTTGGTCGTGGATTTTAAAGTCGAGGTGATGAAGAGCGGCACTAATTCGTGGTCGATACATAAGGATTACGGGGAGGCCGGGGGTGAGTGGTTTGGCGGCGACTATGAAACGCGCGGTGAAGCCGAGATTGCCCTAAAGCGAGCCCGGGAGCAAGGAACAGCCAATATCAGTCAGGGCGCGATGTATCGACTCACGATGAGAGCGAAGGAACAGGGCCGGGATGGGGTGATATTTCGCAATATCGATGATGCCTACCACGATGAAGCAGGCCTTTCCGATGTCTATGCCGTGTTTTCGGCAGACCAGATCCGCGGTGTGGATAATTCCGCCTCCCTCCGCGACCGCTCCGGACGGACCGAACTCCGCCAAACCACCGAACTCGACCTCGAAAAGCGCGGCGCCATCCGCTTCGGCCCCAACCGGCAATTCACGATCGAACTCCTCGAGAAAGCCGACCTCTCGACGTTCCTCCACGAATCCGGACACTTCTACCTAGAAGTCTTCAGCGACCTCGTCGAGGACCTGCAGACCCGTCCGGGCGAGCTCAACCCGACGCAGCAACGGATGGTCGAAGACTACAGTACGCTGCTGGCCTGGCTCGGTGTGGAATCGCGCAGCCAGATCGGCAAAGACCAGCACGAGCAATGGGCGCGCGGTTTCGAAGCCTATCTCCGGGAAGGGAAAACGCCGAACCCGGAATTGCGTTCGGTCTTCGCCCGGTTCCGCGCCTGGCTCGTGGCGATCTACCGTTCCCTGTCTCAACTGCGGGTGAACTTGACGCCGGAAGTCCGCGGGGTGATGGACCGGTTGGTCGCGACCGATGAGCAAATCACCCAGGCCGAGCAGGAAGCCGGAATCTTCGCCTTAATTGAAGATCAAGGCATGGCGGAACGCCTGGGCGTCTCCCCGGAACAGTTGAAGCTCTACCGGGACAAAGTCCAGAAGGCGGGCGACGCCCGGCGGGATGCGCTGCAAAACGAATTCATGGACGAATACCAGCGGACCGCGAAGGCCTGGTGGCAGCAACGGCGGAAGGAAGTTCGTGCGGACGTCGCGGCGGAAGTGCATCAGCAAAAGCAATACATCGCGCTCGCTGTCTTGCGCAAAGGCACGCTGCCCGACGGTTCACCCCTCCCCGAAGGCGTGGAACCGTTCAAGCTCGATGCCGCCTGGCTGCATGCCCGCTACGGGAAAGTCTCCGAATCGGGAATCACCAAACGGCTATTCGAGTTGAATGTGTACCGCAAAGAGAACGGGATCTCCCCGGACACCGCCGCGGAGCTGCTCGGCTACTCCTCCGGCGACGAGCTCGTGCAAGCGCTGGTCAACGCCCGTCCGATGGACGCCTTGATCGATGCGGAAACCGATTCCCGGATGAAGGATCAGTACGGGGACATGCTCACGGATGGGACCGCAGCGGAAAAAGCGAAAGATGCAGTCATGACCGAGGGGCGCGCGGAAGTGATACTTGAAGAAATTAAAGCATTGGCCCGCGCCCAGCGCCAGGCGGCTCCCCTCCTCCGGGAAGGTCAACGTCAGGAACGGCAAGCGCAACGCGAAACGCAGGCCCGCGGGATCGAGACGTTTCAGCGGTTCGTGCCGAAACTCTCCGTCATCCGGAGCTGGGCGGAACAACGCGTGCGGGAAGCGAAGGTCCGCGATGTCCGGCCGGGCACGTATTGGGCGGCGGCGCGGCGGGCCAGTCAATCGGCCACGCAAGCGGCGTTGGAGCAGAGGTTCGATGAGGCGCTCACCTGGAAACAGCGCGAGCTGCTGAACGTGGAAATGTACCGGGCCGCGCTCGATGCGCAAAAAGAGATCGAGTCCATCCGTCAATTGATGCGCTCCTTCGATGAGAAGAAGAAACGGGAGCGCATCGGCAAGGCGGGCGACGACTACCTCGATCAGATTGACGCCTTACGGGAGCGGTTCGATTTCGCAAGATTGACGAATAAGCAAATTGAACGGCGGAAGCAGCTCGCCGCCTGGGCCGCCGACCGCCAAGCCCAAAACCTGCCCGTGGATATCCCGGCCTCACTGCTCGATGAATCGCGGCGGATGTCCTACCGGGATGCAACGGTCGAAGAACTCGCCGGATTGCGGGATGCCGTCGAGCATATCGCGCACCTGGCACGGCTCAAGAACAAGCTGCTGAAGGCGAAGGACAAGCGCGACTTGGAGTCGGCAGCCGCAGCCGTCTCGGGCTCGATCGAGGGAAATTCGAAAGGCCGGCGTCCGGTGATTCTTGAGGATGAAGCTCCCGGAGAACGCCATCGCCGCGGCTTGGCCGGGTTCTTCGCCTGGCAGCGCAAACTAGCCTCGTATGTCCGTCAAATGGACGGCGGTCAAGATGGCGGCGCCGTCTGGGAGTATGTGATGCGGCCGATCAACGAAGCGGCCGACGCGGAAACGGTGATGAAAGAGGCCGCGACGCTCCGCTACATGGACATTCTCAAGATTTACTCCCGGCCGGAACTCGCCGCGCTGAGCCGGAAAGACTACATTCCGGCCGTCAACACATCGCTGTCGAAAGAAGCCCGGATCATGCTCGCGCTCTATTGGGGCAATGCAGAAGGCCGCCAGCGCGTCATGGGCGGCTACAAATGGAACGAGCAGCAAATCGCAGGCGTCCTCGATACGCTGGACGAAAAGGACTGGTCCTTTGTGCGGGGCATCTGGAAGGAAGTCAATTCCTATTGGTCCGACATTGAAGCCAAGCAGAAACGCGTCTACGGTGTCGCTCCGGAAAAGGTCGAGGCGCTGGCGTACCCCACGCGATTCGGTGAGGTTCCTGGAGGTTACGTTCCGCTGAAGTATGCGGTCAGTGACCCACAAACACAGGCCCAATCCGCGGCGGAAATCTCCGAGCAGATGATGAAAGGCGCATTTTCGCGCGCCACGACACGCCGCGGGTTCACGAAAGAACGGGCAGACACCGTCAACCGGAAACCCCGCCTGAGCCTGAATACCATCTGGGAGCACACATCGGAAGTCATTCACGATCTCACGCACCACGAGATGCTGATTGACGTCAACCGGCTGCTCGGCAGTAAGCCCGTCCAGCGTGCGATTCTCGATCACTACGGAGATATCGTTTACCGGAATATCCAGGATGCGGTCCGCGACATCGCGGCCGGCCACGTTCCCGTGCAGCAGCAGGGCGAACGTGCCCTGGAATGGTTGCGGCAAGGCACCTCCATTGCCCGGATGGGCTGGAATACGATGACCGCCCTCGTCCAGCCTTTGGGGCTCACCGTGTCGTTTGGCCGTGTGGGTCCGGGATGGGTCGGCCGCGGGATTGCGCGTTGGCTGGGGGATGCGGCCCGGATGGAATCGAGCGTGACGTGGGTTCACGAGCAGTCGCCGTTTATGCGGCTCCGCCACAAGACGCTCATGCGCGAAATCAACGAAGTTCGCAATAAGGTCAGTCCTCGCGGTTCCCTGGTTGCTGCCGCGATCGGCCGCCTGCCGGGCGGCCAAATCGGCGCTCAGGCGGGCCTCGCGATTGGCGATACTTACGGCACGATCGAGGATTCCTACTTCTGGCTGATTTCGCGCGCGCAGATGATCGCCGATGTTCCCACGTGGCTTGGACAGTATGAGAAATCCCGCGCGGCCGGCGAATCCGAAGCGCGGGCCATTGCTCTGGCGGACCAGGCTGTGATCGACTCGCAGGGTTCCGGACATATTAAGGATCTCGCGAAGACGCAGCGGGGCACGCCCGCGCTTAAACTCTTCACTCAGTTCATGAGCTACTTTTCCGTGGTTTACAACCAGGGCGCGGAAGCGGTGGCCCGGACGCGGTTCCGGGATCCGGCCTCCATGGCGAAATTGGCGGTGAGCCTGTTGACGTTGTACACCCTACCCATGCTCCTGGAAACGGCGGTGCGCGATGCGATGCGCGGCGGCGATGATGACGAGGCCCTAATGAAGCGGCTTGCCCAAGAACAATTGTCTTATCTCTTGAATACCGTGGTGTTCGGGCGTGAATTGACGGGCGCGGTCGAAGGCTTCCAATATAAAGGACAGGCTGGCGCGGGTTTCTTTGCGGAAGCCTCCGGACTCGTGCTGCAGGTCCGGCAGGGCGAGGTGGATGAGGCCGCATGGAAAGCATTCATCCACACGGCGGGCATTGTGTTCCATCTTCCCGCCACGCAGGTCCAGCGTATGGTGGACGCGTTCATCGCGCTCAACGAAGACGGCGGCGCCAGCGCACTCCAGACCTTGCTCGCCGGAAAGCCCAAGAATTAAGACCGAGAATCCGGGAGCGTTGGTGGTGGGGCCGCCGCGGGACTAGCGCTACTTGTCGGCGTGCTTCCGGGCCATAGGGTTCAGTCTAGCAGGGAAAGTTGCTTCGGAGTGGAGGGGGCCGGCGTCCCAACTTTTCGTTCTGCAGTTTTCTTGCGATGGCAGGATTTACAGCGCACCTCACATTTTAGGATTTCTGCTTCGAGCGATTCTATGGACCAATTTGCGCCTTGGCTAATATTAAAGCGTTTACGGCCGCGCTGCGGGATATGATCAAACGTAAGTTGTCGAATATCGGTCTCTCCGCAGTCAACACAGGGATGGTCAAGGAGCCAAGCAACTTTAATTTTGCGCCCCAAGTAATACCGCCGACGCCTCTTCTTTTTTTCGGCCGCACTTAACGCTGGGTCAGCGCGTCGCTTTTGCTGATGACGACGAGATGCTTGATTCGCTTTGGCCCGATGTGCCGGATTGGCTGCTCTGATCTTTTGGAGTTCAGCCCGGCGAGCTTTCTGGGCCGGAGTTAACGGTTTTCGCCGTCGGCGCTCACGGTCTCTCTTCCGAAGCTTGTCGCGATACTTAGAGTCCTCTTTTCGACGTTTCCGCTTCGAAGCATTGTCGTGCGCCAGCTTCCGCTGCTTCTGCTCGGGTGACATGTCCTTCCATTTCATCGAAACCCCTCCGGCACATTCCCGCCCTTCAGCGTCTTCAACTGCAGCTCAATCCGGCCGAGCAGCTCATGCCCAAGGTAGGCGAACTCCCGTGCCAAGACGGGCAATCCTAACCGGTCGGCTTCCGGTGCCCATTTGTTCATCGCGCGAATGGCGATCTCTTTGGCTTTCTCGATGAATTGCTGGCGTTCGGTTTCCTCAGCCATTGGTTTTCCTCCGGTGCCCCACATGCCACCGGTGACAAAAGGGGCAATGATACGCGATGAGTCTCGCGTTGCCCTTCCGCCGCATCCGCTTCGCGGCGATCTTCGCGCACGTTTTTGTGTACGCCCGCTTACTCTGGCATTCGCTGTAAATACGGCCGAGGATTTGGAGAGCGTGGCTCATGGTCTCCTCCGTGGTTTCCTCCAGCGCCCTGCCGGGGTTTTCTTATAGCCGCGGCGGCCGAGTTCGTCGCAGGCCAACCCTGCCAGGTAGTCGCGGAGCTGAAAAGCGATGTACCAGCAATTCGACGGAGTCAGCATCGCGTGAATCCGCGCCATGCGCTTCAGTTGAACATCGTCGAGGCGTTGAATGAATTCCGCTCCCTTGGAATGGATGAGCATTGCGATATCACGCGCGAGGAGTTTCGTGCTTCGCCGGCTCACCGTTTTCTCCGGAACCGCTCCGCTTTCGGGCAGCTCGCAAAATGCGCTTCATACTGCGTCTCACTCGTCACATCCTGAATCACGTCTTCCCCGACGATCACCCGGCGGACCAAGCTCATCGGGATCCAGTGATTCTTCGGCGTTAAGAACCATTCGAGCTTCACGCCGCAGGCCGCGCAGCGTTCCGTGCCGCCGTGAACGTATCCGGCGTTGGCGAGACCGCTCAGAGTATTCGGCAACGGCATCGCCTCACCCGACCGGCCCAAAGAACACCCAGCCCGCCCAGGCCGTCAGGGCGAGCCAGAGATACACTTGCGCGCGGCGGGAAATCACCGCGGCTCCTTCACGCATTGCGAACAGACCCCGAGGCCGATCATCCGGTTGACGACAATCCAGGAACATCCCTCCGGGCAGGCCACCGCGTCGGTACACCCGCAGACGGCGCAGACCGCTTCCGGCCACACGTCGCGGGAGAAGTCAATCGCACGCCGGGCCAGCGCCCGGTACTTTTTCCGGTCTAGCGGATTGCGGATCGACGGGTTGGTGATCGCGCTCCGCCGTTCACCGGCGAGATAGAGTTCGAGCGCCACGAGATCGACATGCCGCCTATAACTCGATGCGGGTAAGTTCATGGGATCGCGCAAGGGCATCTATCCTCCCAATTGCGAACGCGTCAGACTGGACGCTCCGTAATGCGTCTTGCTTTTGTGAACGCCCAGGCCGCGCGCGTTCTCAAAGGTCTCACCGCATCCCGGGTGATCGCAGCGCAAGCCGGATCCGTTGGTTTTCGGTTTACAGGCCTGTTGGTGTTTATGCAGGCCGCGCGGGTCGATACCCCGCCCGCAGCCCTCGCAGCGCACGCGCGCGTATTTTTTCTTTCCGGCGGGCCGGCGTCTCGGCTCGTTCACGGAGAATTCCCGGACCGCACTACCCCCCCCATCCAGTTCAGCCAACGCCGCGATCGCGCGGTCGATCCGGGATCGCTGCTCGATCAAATCATCGATCGCCGCTTTCCAATTCATACAGACTCCTTTTTTACTGCGCCGCGCCGTGCCCGGCTGCGGCGATTGAGGAATTCCCCAAATTCCCCTTTAGGTTCCACGTAGAACAAATCCCGCTCTTGAAGCTCCAGATGAACGCAGACCGGCCAGCGCAGCCAACCTTTCGGCACCGGCGGACAATTCGGAACACAGACCGAGAACCGGAACTCCTGGGCACCGGCCATAAACCAATCCATCCGGACGCCGAAGAGCCAGCGCGTCGAGACGCCGCCCTCCAACCGCAAGGCGAGCGGCCGGCCCACGAATTCGTCGAACGCCGGAATGCGGCCTTGCGCCTGAAAGACCAAGCGTTTCATTCCGTCGTGGTGGACCGCGTATTTGAGAATGGCGTCGAGGGTCATATGCCGAAGATCCCCTTCAGCTCCTCTTCCAACCGCTTCGCACTCGTCAATACTCCGCGCGCGCGAATCCGGTCTTCATCCGATTCGGTGGTTAACATAATCAGCTCCGCTCCGGACGTGATGACCTGCAGCGGATTGGCGAGGCGGTGGCGGAGCTCCGCCCGCTGGTCGTCGGTCAGATCGAGTTGGATATCCTCACCCATCGTTACGCCTGAAAGCCGCGCCCCGGCCGGCAGGGCAGCTTGATGCTGCTGGGATCGTCCGGACGCCCGGCCGCGGTGACCCCCACGCTCAACCCACACCCGTGGCAGGACACAAGAAAATGCCCGCACTCCGGCGCGGGATACGGCAGCTTGACCGTGCAGGACGCGGGCGCGGTCCCGGCCGCGTCCAAGTCCATACCGTGCGGATAGTCCGGATTCGGCGGACACTGCGCCGGACCGCGGCCTGAGCGGCGGAAGATGACGTCATGTATGGGGTTCTCCCCTGCCATATGCCCCTCCTTGTTTGTGCTGGAAGCGGCGGCCCCGTCACCGGCCCTGATGCCGCGATGACACACCGGGGCCGCTCCTCCAGGTTGGTGACCTACAAAGTGCCGCGTTTGATCGATAACGCCCGCACGCGGCGGCGGCGTCCCCCGGCACCCGCTTGAAAGGATGAAGAGCGGCAGCCGGGAGACAAGCGGAGAGCAGGAGTCGAACCTGCAACCTCGGCGCGGGAGTGCGCCGCGCTCTAGCCAATTGAGCTACCTCCGCGGGGGATATTGCCGCCGGGGTCGTGGCCGTTGGCAGCTTCTCGCCCCTAATGCAAAACCTGGGTTTGCATTAGGGGGTGCCTCAGCTCGCCCGGCGGCAAAGCGGAATCAGGAATCGTCGATATCCGCGAGCTCCAGGTCGATCGGTTCGCACTGCCGCCGCTGCCAGTCGAAGAGAATTGCCCGGAGGCAATCCATGCAGAAGCCGAGCAAGCCAGGCGTCGAGGTCGAAAGTTCCGAGCCGCATCGGCCGCAGTGTTTCGCGACAGTGCTCATGGCCGGTAACTCCGGTTGCAATAGGCGGCGATCGCGGTTAAGGCGATCGTCGTGAA
>Ga0302046_10001146_pt1 | contig 24911 bp, 16 predicted proteins | sample RVTome_11_FD_200261 | JGI IMG/M metagenome (GOLD analysis project Ga0302046, IMG submission 200261) | Soil microbial communities from uranium-contaminated site in the Upper Colorado River Basin, Wyoming, United States - RVT147D111 (version 2) ... | reverse complement strand
CGGCGGTCGCCATCGTGATGCGGTAGCTCTCCGCTTCGTAGCTCAGGCGCGAGCCGTCCGGCGCGGAGACGTTGACGACCAGCTCGAAGAGTGCCTTCGGCTCGCGCAGCAGGGTCTCCCCGCCCGCGTCCGTCGCCGTCGTGCGCACGACGTCGATCAGGCCATCGCGAACCAGGAAGCGCTCGTCGCGATGCAGGAGCTCCCAGGGCAAGGTGAGGAGCAGGTCGTCGTCGCTGCGAAGCTGCAGCACCGGGCGCGCGGAGTCGGGCCGCAGCAGCTCGGCCAGCCGCTCCGCTTCCTCGGGCTCGAACAGCGCCTCGAACAGGAGGCTCCCGATCGTGCGCGCGTGACGGAAGAGATCCGCCCGGTCCGCCGTGGAGGTCAGGGCTCGCTGGTGCAGCCTCTCGAACTCGAGCCAGGCGACGCCGAAGCGACCGTCCTCCTTCCAGGGCAGCGTCTTCCTGCGCTGCGCTCCGTCGGGCGCCGTGACGAGCAGCTCGTCGCCCTCCCGCGCCAGCGCGAACACGAGGTCCCGCCCGAGCACCAGCCGTCGCGCGTCGTCCGGCGCGAGCGCGGCCGGGTCGCCGATCACGCGGAACAACCGGTCCGCGGCGCCTTGCGCGTCGCGGTCCGTCGCGTCGAGCGCCTGCGTGGCCTTCAAGATCGCCGGCAGGTCCACCGCGTCGATCTTGACCGGCAAGAGCCGCCCGAGCGGCCCCTTGCCCGCGAGGAAGCTGGTCCACTCCTGCATGACCCACGCACGCCCGGTCGTGTGCGCCGACAGCACGAGCGCCATGTAGCGGCTCTTCTCGAGCGCGTCGCTCAGCCTCAGGACCCAGTTTTCGCCGACGTCGATCTCGAGGCTGTCGACGAAGACGCGCAACCCGAGCGCTTCGAGACGAGCGGCCAGCGTCAGGACCCACGCCTTGTCCGGCGTGGCGTGCGAGAGGAAGATGTCGTACTCCCCATCGGGGCCGGCGTCGCGCCGAATCGTCTCCTCCATGTCTCCTCTCTCCAAGGAAGCCTCGATGGAACGAAGCATTCTGCGACCGAACGGCGAGGACGGCAACCCCACGCGCTTCGGCCGTCGCGGGGGAGGGAGGAAGCTCGTCCTGCTCGCGCCCGCCCTCCTCGCCCTCCCCGCGCCGACGCTCGACCAAGACGACGAGCCGATCCGCGCCGAGTGCGTGCTCTCCGTCGGCCGGCGCACGCTCGACGAGGACGACTGGGCGCCGCTCGAGGAGCAGCTCGCGCTCGGCGTCGAGCTGGTCGGAGCGCCGAGCGAGGAGCACTGGGCCTGGGAGCTCGGTCTCGCGCACTCGGAGGACGAGGTCACAGCGATGGGCGCCGACCTGCACGCGTCGACCCTCGGCGTGCACGCCGGGCTGCGCCGGTGGATCGGCTCGTCCGCGCTCCGTCCGTACTTCGCCGGCGGCGTCACGGCGATCTACGCGGACCTCGACACGAGCGACGGCTGGTCCTACGGCGGTTACGGCCGCGTCGGTCTGTCCCTGGCCGTTGCGGATCGCCTCTCGCTCGGCGTGGACGCGCGCTACGCCTTCGTCCGGCCTCTGGGCCTCGACGATCCGGGCGTGGACCTGGACGGCTTTCAGGTCGCGGTCACGCTGGGGATCGGGCTCTGATCGAGCCCGAGTCGCTCGGGATCGACGCGCGCATGTCGTTGGTCACGGCGCTCGACGTCGTCGGTCCGGGCGTCGAAGCTCGACGGGCTCCAGGTGGCGCTCACCCCGGGGATCGAACGCCGGCGGCTCAGCGCGGCAGGTCCGCGAGCGGCGGGGCCTCGGTCAGCGGCTCGCTCCGGAAGCCGAGCGACTCCTCCAGCTCGCGCAGCCTCGCCGCCTCGGGGGCGCGGGCGAGGAGCAGCACGACCGACGTGCGCGTCACGGTCTCGCCCTTGTTGCGCGCGTAGTCGCGCAGCTCGACGAACAGCGCCAGCGAGGGGCGCGGGTCGCCCGGGTCGTGGAAGCGCAGCCGGCAAGCGCGCGCGAAGGGCGAGGCCGGCACGAAGGTCCGCAGGATCACGCCCGCGTCCGGCGCGCGCTTGTTGTTCGCGTAGTGCCAGTCCAGCTCCTCCTCTGTGACGACCCAGGTGCGGGCGCCCTCGAGGTGGATCAGCTCGACGGGCACGTCCCCGTCCGCCTCGTCCCCGCGCACGAAGAGCTGGAGCTGGCTCGCGAGCCAGACGACGAAGGGGTCCTGCGGCCCGAGCCCCGTGTCCCGCTGGAAGACCTGCAGGGACAGGCTCACACCGTGCTCCGCGTCCCGCCAGTTGCGGACGACGCCGGCGACGAGCCAGGGGTTCGCGGCCAGGGTGCGATCGAGGAACGCTCGGTCGGCGGCGGGCACGGTCTGGGCCGGCTGGAGGACCAGGGCGTCGCGGCCGCGCCCGCTGCGCAGTCCGAAGGACACCTGGTGCCGGTTCAGGATCGAGCGGTAGGTGTCGGACGCCGACGGCTCGAACGAGTCGAGCAGGCCGCGGAAGCAGGACTTCAGCTCCGAGAGCACGCCCTTCGAGGAGACGTCCGCCGCCGCCGCGATCCACAGGACGGTGAGCTCGCCCTCGGAAGACGACGCGTAGAGCCCCGCGACCTTCATGGAGGCGCCGTCCTTCTCCCAGTCGCACTCGAGGAACAGCGTGTCGATCCCGCGGATCGTGAGGTAGGCCTCGTCGATCGGGACGAGCTCGCCCTGCCTCGACAGCACCGCCTCGTCCGCGGCGAACGCGGCCTCGAACCCGCCGGAGTCCGGCACGCGACGCGCGAGCAGGAACCAGTCCGCCTTGGTCGACTCGAAGGCCGCGCGCGACGCGTGAGGCAGGAGGCGCAGCGAGGCCGGGAGCCGGATCAGCTCCGGATCGTCGATGGGGATCCAGTCGTTGAAGCCGGCGTGGAACCCACTCCACCGGTGCGATTCGGCGTCACCTGCGTGGTGCGCGAGGGGAAGGGCGACCGAAGGAACGAGGGCGAGCAGGACGGGCAGCATGGCGGTCCGTGAATCTACAGGGGCGAGTAGGGTCGTTCTCGATCGAGGGCCGGTAGCCCGTGCCTACTCCAGCTCGATCCTGAGCAGTTCGAGGACGCGTGCCAGCCCGGCTTCCACCCGCTCCGTCTGCGCGTGGCGCAGGATCACGAAGCCCTCGCCCTCGTAGTCCTTCGCAGCCGGCGAGCCGACCTCCGGGATCTTCGCGCGCACGACGAGCTCGCCCAGCTCGGCGCGCAGCGCGTCCAGGCCGCGCACGCGCGCGACCTTGCCGTTCGTCGCGCCCTGGCCGCGCAGGAAGACGGCGCCGCAGGCGTAGGAGCGCGCCGGGGGCTCGAACTCCTCGAAGACCATCAGCCTTGCCCAGGCGGCGTGGAAGTCGAGGTCGTGCGCGAAGGAGAGCAGCGTCGTGAACTGCGCTCCCGGCGGGCGCGCGGCGACCTCGGAGATCGCGAGCGAGCCGTCGGGACGGCGGAACCACTCCATGTGCGTCATCCCCGTCACCATCCCGAGCGCCCGCAGCGCGCGCGGGCCGGCTTCGCGGATGCCCTGGTACTCGTCGCCGTCGACGTGGCGCGGGAGCAGCACGCACCACTGGATCCAGGGGTTCTCCAGCACCTCGAGCGGCGTGGGCGCATAGCGCGAGATCGAGTGGAACCGGTGCTCCCCGCCGACGGTGATCGAGTCGAAGGAGTGCTCCTCGCCGAGGATGAACTCCTCGAGCAACAGCGGCTCTTCCGGCGTCGGCGGGAGCGTGCGCAGGTAGCCCTCGAGGCGCCCGAGGTCGTCGACGCGCAGCGTGTTGCGCGCGCCGGCGCCGGCCGGGGGCTTGGCGACGAGCGGCAGGGTCGTGCGCGCGAAGGCGAGCGCTTCCTCGCGCGAGCGCGCCAGCGCGTGGCGCGCGCAGGGCAGGCCGGCCGCGCGCAGCACGTCCTTCATGCGCGACTTGTCGCGGAAGTTCCGCGCCTCGCCGCGGTCCATGCCGCGGATGCCGAGGCGCTCGCGCACCTCCGCCAGCGGCTCCTGGAGCTGCTCGAGCACGCCGATCAACCGATCGACCTCGCCGCCCCAGCCGGCGGCGATCGCGCGCACCGCGCGCTCGAGCTGGTCCGCGTCCAAGGGATCCTGCACCTGCTCGAACCCGTGCAGGTTCGCGCCGAGCTCGGCCGCGAAGGTCGCGCGCGGCTGCTGCGAGATCACGCCCAGCCGGACGCCCGAGAGGCCCGCGGTCGCGCGCACGAAGCGCAGCGTGGTCTCCAGCGCGTAGGGCGCGACGAAGAGGACGTGCATGGGCCGGCGCATCGGGCGCGATTCTAGCGTGCGCTCTGGCCTTTTCTGCGATCGGTGGTCTCATGGCGCGCGCCCGATGGTCCCTCTGAAGATCCTGTTCGTCGCGGCGGAGGTCACGCCGTTCGCGAAGACCGGCGGGCTGGCCGACGTGTCCGCGGCCCTCGCGCGCCAGCTCGCGCGCGACGGCCACGACGTGAAGCTCGTCCTGCCGCTCTACGGCCGCGTCGCGGCCGGCGACTGGACCTTCGCGCCGCACCCGGAACTCCTTGACCTCGTGCTCGAGCTCGGGACGCGCTCCTTCCGCTTCTCGGTCGTCACCACGCCGCTCCCGAGCAGCGAGCTCGACGTCCTGTTCCTGCGCTGCGACGAGCTGTACGGCGGCGACGAGATCTACACCTCGCGCGCGGACGAGCACCAGCGCTTCGCGTTCCTCTCGGCGGCGAGCCTGCGCATCGCGCAGGAGCTCGGCTGGTCGCCCGACGTGGTGCACGCGAACGACTGGCACACGGCGCTCGTGCCGCTCTATCTCAAGGCGCAGCTCTCCTGGGACCGCCTGTTCGAGCGCACGCGCAGCGTGCTGACGATCCACAACATCGGCTACCAGGGCGTCTTCCCCGCGAGCGTGGCGGGCGACCTCGGCTTCGGCGACCAGCAGACGGTCTTCCACCAGGAGCACCTGGCCGAGGGCCGACTGAACTTCCTCGAGACCGGCGCGCTCTACGCGGACGCCCTGACGACGGTCTCGGAGACCTACGCGCGCGAGATCCGGACCGCGGAGCACGGCGCGGGGCTCGACGGTCTCCTGCGCCGGCGCTCGGACGCGCTGTTCGGGATCCAGAACGGCATCGACACGGACGAGTGGGACCCGGCCACGGATCCGGCGCTGCACGCGCACTACGACGCCTCGGACCTGAAGGGCAAGCGCGCGAACAAGCGGCACTTGTCGGAGCGTTTCGGGCTGCCCGCCGGACGCGGGCCGTTGTTCGGGATCGTGTCGCGCCTGACGCACCAGAAGGGCTTCGACCTCTTGCCGGACGTGCTCCCGGTGATCCTGCGCGAGTCGGACCTGCGTCTCGTCGTGCTCGGCAGCGGCGAGGAGAGGATCGAGCGCTACTTCCAGTGGCTGCGCGACTCCTTCCCCGCGCAGGTCGGCATCTACCGCGGCTACGACGAGCGGCTCGCGCACCAGATCGAGGCCGGCGCCGACGCGTTCCTCATGCCGTCGCGCTACGAGCCCTGCGGCCTGAACCAGATGTACAGCCTGCGCTACGGCACGGTGCCGATCGTGCGGCGGACGGGCGGGCTGGCGGACACGGTGGAGGACTACGACCCGGTGACCGGCGAGGGCACGGGCTTCGTCTTCGACGACTTCACCTCCGAAGCGTTGCTCGCAGCCATGCGCCGCGCGCTGGCCGTCTGGAAGGACCCCGTCACCTGGGCGCGCATCGTGCGGGCCGGCATGGCGCGGGACTTCTCCTGGGAGCGCCAGGCGCAGCGCTACGTCGAGCTCTACCGCCGGCTCGTGCCGTGACCATGCACGTCGTTTTCGTCGAGCCCGGTTTCCCGAACAACCAACGCGAGTTCGTGCGCGCGCTGCACGCCGTCGGCGCACGCGTGACGGCGGTAGGGGAGACGCCGCCCGAGCGCGTCGGCCGCGAGACGCTCGCGCGCCTCGCCGCCTACGAGCGCGTCTCCTCCGTCACGAACGAGCAGGCGCTGTACAAGGCCGTCCGGCGCATCCAGGCGCGCGAGTGGGTCGACCGGTTGGAAGCGACCGTCGAGGCGCACATCCTGCAGGCCGCGCGCGTGCGCGCCGCCTGCACGATCCCGGGCACGACCGAGCGCACCGCGTTCCTGTGCCGCGACAAGCCGGCGATGAAGGAGGCGCTGCGGGCCGCCGGCGTTCCCTGCGCGCGCTCGACCGGCGCGACGTCGGCCGAGGAGGTGCGCGAATTCGCCGACGAGGTCGGCCTGCCGCTGATCCTCAAGCCGCGCGACTCCGCCGGCGCGGCGGGGACCTTCAAGGCGTCGACGCGCGAGGAGCTCGAGCAGGCGATCGAGCGCTGCGGCGTCGGCCGCGGCGTCCCGACCGCCGTCGAGGAGTTCGTCGAGGGGCACGAGGGCTTCTACGACACGATCACGATCGAGGGCGGCGTCGTGCACGACTTCGCGGCGCACTACTTCCCCAACGTGCTCGAGGCCATGCGCACGCGCTGGATCTCGCCCCAGATCCTCGTCACGAACCGGATCAACGAGCGCTCCTACGACGAGGTCAAGGAGCTGGGCCGGCGCGTGATCGCCGCGCTCGGCATTGGCACGAGCGCGACGCACATGGAGTGGTTCTTCGGGCCGAAGGGACTGCGCTTCAGCGAGATCGGCTGCCGGCCGCCGGGCGTCCTGGTGTGGGACCTGTACGGCGCGGGGAACGACCTCGACCTGTACGTCGAGTGGGCCCGCGCGGTCGTGCACGGGAGCACGGACGCCTTCGCCTCGCGCAGCGCCTCGACCGGCATGATCGCGCTGCGCCCGGAGGGGGACGGACGCATCGCCGGCTACGAGGGGCGCGAGCGGATCGAGCGGAGTTACGCCGACTGCATCCTCGACGCCTGCTTCCCCGCCCCCGGCACGCCGACGCAGCCGGTGGAGGCGGGCTACATGGCGAACGCCTGGGTGCGGATGCGCCACCCGGACTACGACGAGCTGCGCCGGATCCTCGACGACGTCGGCCGGACGATCCGCGTCCGGGTAGACTGACCCGGGAGATGAGGCACTTCTCTGCGCTCTTCGCGGCCTGGATCCCGTGTGCCGTGGCTCCGGCCGCGCAGGCGCAGGAGCCCGATCCGACCTGGGGCCAGCCGCGCCCCATCGCGAAGTGCCACGTCGACGTCGCCTGCCCGGCCGGCGCGGCCTGGGCCGACGCTTCGCGCTCGATCGTCCAGATCTACGCCTTCAAGGAGCGTTGCACCGGCGTGCTCCTGAACAACACCGCGCAGGACGGCACGCCCTACGTCCTGACGGCGCGGCACTGCGGCGACCTGACGAGGGCGGCGTTCTTCCTGGGCTACAAGCGGACCGAGTGCGGCGGCGAGAGCCCGAAGCGCCCGGAGCCGATCTTTGGCGCCGAGGTCGTCGTCTACGACGACCTCCTGGACTTCCAGCTCGTCCGGCTCAGCGCAACGCCTTCGGTGGAGCCGGGCGTGCTCTACGCGGGCTGGGACGCGGGCGGCGAGGTTCCCAAGGGTGTCACGTCGCTGCACCACCCGCAGGGCGACGTGATGAAGATCGCGCACGACGAGGACGAGCCGAAGAAGGACTCGACCTTCTGGCGCGTGCTGCGCTGGGAGGTCGGGATCACCGAGAAGGGCAGCTCGGGCGCGCCGCTGTTCGACGCCGAGCAGCGCGTCGTCGGCCAGCTCGCAGGCGGCAACGCCACCTGCAAGGACCCGAGCGGCGACCTGTTCGGGCGGCTCGAGAAGGAGTGGTTCCTGCTGCGGCCGTTCCTCGACCCGCTCGGCCTCGGGGTGACCAGGCTCGACGCGCTCGACACGCAGGAGACTCCGCTTGCCTTCGACCTCCTGCGCGTGGAGCCGAGCTCCGTCGCGCTCGGCCGGCGCAAGGTCGGCCTGATCGGCATGGCCTTCTCCCCCGACGTCACGCTCTACGTCGACGGCGCGAAGCTCCCGCGCGCAGCGTTGCGCTACCGCACGAACAGCCGGCTCGACCTGGACCTTCCCGCGGACCTCGCGCTCGGCGAGCACACCCTCGCCGTGCAGCACCGCGAGACGGGCGAGATGAAGGAGCTCGTGTTCACGATCGTCGAACCGCCAGCGGAGGAAGAGGGCGTACGGCGTCAGTCACTTTCCTCCACCTTCGAGGGTGGAGAGGCTGAGGGTGGAGGAAAGTGACTGACGCGTTACGCTCCGGACGCGCGGGGCTCCGCTAGAATCCCGCCCCGATGGCGCCGTCCTCCCTGCTGCTCGGTCTCCTCGCTCTCTCGCCCCAGACGGCCGACACCGGCCGAGACGCTCACGGATGGCGCGTGACCGACGGGTCGCACGAGCTGCGGCTCGCGACCGCGACGCTCGTCCTGCGGCCCGGGGAGCGCCTCCTTCCGATGGGTGGCGCGGGAGAGCTCGAGCTCTCCACGACGCTCGCGATCGGATCGAACGAGCGCGGGACCTACCGCTTCACGATCGAGACCGAGGGTGGCACGGGAGAGCTCTCGATCGGCTCCGTCGTCACCCGCGCGACCAGCGACTGGCTCGACCTAGACCCCGGCCCGGTCGAGCTCTCCGCGAGATTCCGTCCGAGCCCGGAGCGCGAGGCGCGGCTACGCGTCCTGTGGGAGCGGAAGAACGACGGCCGCGGCGGCTTCCCGCCGGAGCCCGTCCCGAGTCGCGTGACGACCGTCCGCGGCGCGCCGACCTCCGACGCCTCCGCGCGCCTCTTGCTCGAGCGCAAGGGTTGCACGAATTGCCACCTGCCGAGCGCGCTCGAGGCGAACGCGGTCGAACGGCGCGCCGCGCCCGACCTCGCGAACGCCGGCGCGCGGCTCTCGGGCGACTGGATGCGCCGCTGGATCCGCGATCCCGAGGCGCTGCACGCGCAGGCCGACATGCCGCGGCTGGACCTGGACGACGCGGAGGTCGAGGCGCTGGTCCACTTCCTCGGGAGCTTGCGCCGGGACGACGCGCTCGTCGAGTCGGGCGCGAGCGAGAAGGAGGTCCTGGCCGAGGGCCGACTGCTCTACCACACGCTGGGCTGCGTCGCTTGCCACGACGCGCTGGCGCCGCCGGCGGAGGTGTTCGGCGACGACCGCTTCGACGACCAGCTCCTCGCGGTGCCGGTGCCGCAGCGCTTCGGCGACCTGTCGAGCAAGTGGATCCCCTCCGCGCTGGCCGGGTTCCTGCACGCGCCGGAGGCGATCTACCCCGACGGACGCATGCCGTCCCTGGATCTCTCCGCGGAGGAGGCGGACCTGATCGCAACCTACCTCGTGCACGAGTGGGGCGTGGGTCGGCCGCTGCACGTGGATCGCACGTTGGCCACGAGGGGCCGCGAGTTGTTCGCCGAGAACCGCTGCGGCGCCTGCCACCGGCTCGACGGGATCGAGACGCCGCCCGCGACCGCCCTGGCGGAGCTCGGCGGAGCTGACTGCGCCGTGGCGCACTACGCGCTCGCGGACGACAAGGACGCTCTCGCGCGCGGCTTGGCGAGCGCACGGGCGGCGCACGCGCCTTCCTCCGTCGACGCCACGCTGCGCACGCTCGAGCGCCTGAACTGCCTGGCTTGCCACGCGCTCGACGGCGAGGGCGGCCGGCACGTCGACAACGACGTCTTCTTCACCTCGCTCGACGAGCACACCGACCTCGGCGACGAGGGGCGGCTTCCGCCGGACCTGTCGGGCGTCGGCTGGAAGCTCACCTCGGCCTGGCTGCGCGAGCTTCTATTAGGGAAGGGCCGCTCGCGGCCCTACCTCGCCACGCGCATGCCGAGCTACGCAAAGGAGCACGTGTCCGACCTGGTCGTGGGGCTCGCGCACCTTTCCGGCGTGCGGCCCGACTCCGACCTGCGCTCGCCCGAGTCGAGCGATGCGATGGTCGTCACCGGCCGCGCGCTCATGGGGCGCGACGCCCTCGGCTGCCTCGCCTGCCACGTCTACGGCGACTACCCCCCCTCGGGCTCGCCCGGTCCCGCCATCACGCAGTTCGCCGAGCGGCTGCGCTACGAGTGGTTCCGCTCGTTCATGCGGAACCCGCAGCGCTACCGGCCCGGCTCGCGCATGCCCGACTTCGGGATCGCGGGTCTCAGCACCCTCGACCGCGTCTACGAGGGCGACATGCAGCGGCAGCTCGACGCGATGTGGGCCTACTTCGAGCTGGGCGAGTTCATGCCCCTTCCAGATAGCGTCGAGCTCGACCAGGGTCAGCGTCTCGTCGTCGGCGAGCGGCCGATGGTGATGCGCTGCTTCCTCGAGAGCGCCGGCTCGCGCGCCATCGCCGTGGGGACGCCGCTGGGCGTGCACTACGCCTTCGACGCGCGCCTCCTGAAGCTGGTCGAGGTCTGGCAAGGCGACTTCCTCGACCCGTCGGGCTCCTGGTCCGGACGCGGCGGGAACACGCTCGGCGGCCGCGGCACGACGGTGTGGAGCGCGCTCCCCGACGAGGAGCCGCCGCTGCGGCTGTACCGCGCGGGTGAGGAGGTGAGCGTCGAGGCTTCGCTCACGGAGGACGAGAAGGCCGACTACTCCTTCGGCGGCTACCGACTCGACGCGGACGGTGCGCCGACCTTCCTATTCGACGCGAAGGGCTGCGCGGTCGAGCTGGAGGTCGACCTGTCGCTCACGCCGCGGCTCTCGATCGAGCGCACCTGGCGAATCCGGAACGACGGCTCGCTCGCGATCGTGATCCTGCACGCCGAGAAGGACTCGAGCCTGACTTGCCTCGTCGACGGCCGGCCGGGAGCTCGTTACGACATCAGCTGGGTCGAGGGCGAGGCCTGGTACCTGGTGAAGGTCCCGGAGGGGACGCGCACGATCGAACTCGTGCTGGAGGTGACGCCATGATCGCTCTCCTGCTCACGCTCTCCGCCGTGCCCGCTCCGCAGGACGAGGTCGGCGGCGTGCCCTACGAGCGGCGCGAGACGCGCGCCGCGACGCTGGAGCACGTGCGCTCCCTGATGAACCCGAGCGACGTCCGCTGGGGGTCCTGGTACGCGATCTCGCCCTTCCCCTACGCGGGGCACGGCCAGGACGCGCTGAAGGACGCCTGGGGGCCGGAAGCCGAGCTACGCGCGCTGGCGGCCGGCGGCGCGGGGCCCGACCTCGCGCGCACGTATCCCGGCAAGAACGGAGTCGAGGCCGCTTGGCGCGAGCTGGGCGACGTCAGCGGCCGCATGGTCGACCTGCACTTCTTCGAGGAGCCCGAGCTCTCGGACGAGGCCTCCTGCTATCTCTGGGCGCGCATCGACGCCGGCGAGGCGCAGACGGTCACGGTCGACTGCGGCAGCGACGACGGGATGCGCTTCTGGCTGAACGGGAAGCTCCTGATCGACCTGGACGTGCCGCGCGGACTCGACCCCATGGCGCACCACCTGGAGCTCCCGCTCGAGAGCGGCGCGAACCACGTGCTGGTCAAGGTGGCCGAGGGCCAGGGCGGCTGGGCCTTCCAGATCGGCTATCGCGACCGCGTCGACCCGCGCGTCGACGCGCAGCTCCAGTTCCTGCTCGACCGCGACTTCCCGCCGGACGCGACGCGCGCCCACTACCAGGTAGCGACGGTCCCGTTGCCGGAGGACCTCGTGCTCGAGGTGGGTGGGCTCGACTTCCTGGGCGACGGAACGCCGGTCGTCGCGACGCGCCGCGGCGACGTGCTCTTCGTGCGCGACGCCTACGACATGCCGCCCCTCGATGCGCGCTTCGAGACCTTCGCGAGCGGGCTGCACGAGCCGCTCGGGATCGGCGTGCGCGTGGAGGACGGCGTCGAGGCGGTGTACGCCGTGCAGCGTCCCGAGCTGACGCGGCTGGTCGACGAGGACGGCGACGGCCGCGCGGACCTCTACCAGTGCGTGAGCGACGCCTTCGGCGTCAGCGGGAACTACCACGAGTTCGCCTTCGGCCCCGAGTTCGACGAGCAGGGCAACGCCTGGGTCTCGCTCAACGTCGGCTTCTGCGGGAGCCTCGGCAAGTCGGTCGTCCCGTATCGAGGCTGGGCCCTGAAGGTCACGCCGGAGGGCGAGACGCTCCCCGTCTGCTCGGGCCTGCGCTCCCCGAACGGGATGGGGAGCTTCGACGGCGAGATGTTCTACGTCGACAACCAGGGCGACTACGTCGCGACCAACCGCCTGTCCTGGTTGCGTCAGGACTCCTGGCACGGACATCCCTCGAGCCTGCGCTGGCGCGAGACGCTGCGCGGGGGCGACGAGCCCGAGCCGCCGCGCATCCCGCCGTCGGTGTGGTTCCCGTACCGCAAGATGGGCCAGTCGGCGGCGGACGTCGCGCGCTGCGACGCGGACGGCGCCTTCGGTCCCTTCGACGGACAGCTCTTCGTCGGCGACCAGACGCGCGCCTCGGTCATGCGCGTCTTCCTGGAGGAGGTCGACGGCCACTACCAGGGCGCCTGCTTCCCGTTCCTCGAGAAGCTCCAGTGCGGCGTGAACCGCGTCGCCTTCGCCCCCGACGGCTCGATGTTCGTCGGCCAGACCGACCGCGGTTGGGGCTCGGTCGGCGGCAAGCCCTACGGCCTGCAGCGCGTCGTGTACACCGGCGAGACGCCCTTCGAGATCCTCGCCATGCGCATCCGCGAGGACGGCTTCGAGCTCGAGTTCACGAATGACGTCGACGAAGCATCGGTCGAGCGCTCGTCGTCCTACGACCTCGCGAGCTACACCTACGAGTATCACGCCGCCTACGGCGCGCCGGAGGACGACCGGCAGGGGCACGGGATCTACACGACGAGGTTGCTCTCGCCGCGCAGGGTCTTCCTGCGAACGGGCCTGCGGCAGAACTACGTGCACGAGCTGGTCGCCCACGGCGTGCGCAGCGCCACCGGCGAGCCGCTGCTGCATCCCGAGGCCTACTACACCTGCGTCAAGGTGCCGGGCATCGTCGAGGCGACCGGCGAGCCCGAGCCGCGCGTCCTGTTCCTGACGCACTCGGCCGGCTTCGTGCACGACGTCGTGCGGCGTCCCGCTCCGGAGGAGCTCTCGCTCGCGGAAGAGGAGCTGGTCGAGATGGCCGCCGGCCGCTTCCGCGTCGACTGCACGCAGGACTGCGCGGACGTGAACGCCGAGAACCTCGCGCGCTACGCCGCCGTCGTGTTCTACACGACCGGCGAGCTGCCGATCCCGCCCGCGAATCGCACCGCGCTGATCGACTGGGTGCACGGCGGCGGCGCCTTCGTCGGCGTGCACTGCGCGACCGACACGCTCTACGAGTACGCGCCCTACATGGAGCTGATCGGCGGCGCCTTCGACGGCCATCCCTGGCACGAGGAGGTGACGATGCGGGTCGAGGACCGGACCCACCCGGCCACGGCACACCTGGGCGAGTCCCTGAGCCTCGAGGACGAGATCTACCAGTTCAAGTGGTGGGAGCGGCACCCGTTGCAGGTGCTGCTCTCGCTCCAGCACGACTCGGTCGACGTCTCGAAGGGTGGGCGCGGGGACGGGGACTACGCCAACGCCTGGTGGAAGGACTGGGGCCGTGGACGCGTCTTCTACACGGCGCTCGGACACCGGCCGGAGGTGTGGAGGGACGCGCGCTTCCGCGAGCATCTCTTGGGCGGGATCGGCTGGGCCATCGACGGTCCCGACCTCTCGGCGCCCGCGCCGGCGGGCGCGGTCATGCTGTTCGACGGCGAGGACCTCTCGGGCTGGCGCCACCGGAACGGGACGGAGACGGCGGGCTGGAGCCTCGCGTCGGGTGCGATGACCGTGACGCCGGGGACCGGGGACCTCCTCACGCGCGAGGAGCTCGGCGACGGGCTCTACCACGTCGAGTTCCAGGTCCCGTCGATGCCCGAGGCCGCCGGCCAGGGCCGCGGCAACAGCGGCATCTACCTCCAGGGCCGCTACGAAGTGCAGGTGCTCGACAGCTTCGGCGTCCGCGAGCTCGGCTTGGGCGACTCTGGATCGATCTACGGCAAGCGTGCCGCGAGCTTGAACGCGAGCCGCGCGCCCGGACGTTGGCAGAGCTACGACCTCGCCTTCACCGCCCCGCGCTTCGACGCCGCCGGCAAGAAGACGGCCCACGCGCGCTTGACCGCCTGGCTGAACGGCCGCCGGATCCACGACGACGTCGAAGTCGACGGCGTGACGGGCGGGAGCCTGGGGGATGAGGCGCCGCTCGGACCGCTCCTCTTGCAGGAGCACGGCGACGAGGTGCGCTACCGGAACGTGTGGTTCCTTCCGGAGGAGTGAGGGCGACGGCGGGGCGTACCGTCGAGATTCGAGGTGCTGGAGCGCACGACCTGGCGAGGGATGGGGGCTAGACTCCGGTCCATGGAACGAACCGCGGGCAGAGGGCCGAGTCGGCGCAGCCTGCTGCGCGCGGGGACCGGGCTGGCGCTCGTCGGGACCTGGCCCCGCGCGCGACGCCCGGACGAGCTGCGCGTCGCCGTCGTCGGCCTGCACGGCGCCGGTCGCGGGCACGTCGACGCCTACCGGCGTCTCGACGGCGTGCGCGTCACGGCGCTGTGCGACGTGGACGAGGCGGTGCTGGACTCCGCCGCGAAGGAGCTGGGGGAGGACGCCGGGCCGGTGGCGCGCTTGGTGGACTATCGCCGCGTGCTCGAGCGCGCCGACGTCGACGCGGTCTCGCTGGCGACGCCCGACCACTGGCACGCGCTGCAGGCGATCTGGGCGCTCCAGGCCGGGAAGGACGTCTACCTCGAGTCCCCGGTCACGCAGACCCTCGAGGAGGGACGCCGTCTGCTCCAGGCGGCGCGCAAGCACGGGCGCGTCGTGTGCGTCGGTCTGACGGCGCGCTCGCACCCGTCCCTGTCCGCCGCGATCGCCTGGCTTCGAGCGGGCGAGCTGGGCGAGATCCGCCTCGCGCGCGCCGTGTGCTTCGCGGCTCAGCGCTCGATCGGGACCGTCGCCGCGCCTCGCGCCGTGCCGGCCGCTCTGGACTACGACCTGTGGACCGGTCCATCCCCGCTCGAGCCGCTCACCCGCAGGCGGTTGCACCACGACTGGCGCTATCGCTTCACCACGGGCGGCGGAACCCTCGCCGACGACGGCGTGCACGCGCTCGACCTCGCGCGCTGGGCGCTGGGGGAGGGGGGGCTGCCGCGCGGCGCGGCGGCACTCGGCGGTCGCCTGGGCTACGTCGACGACGGCGAGACGGCCAACACGGCGGTCGCGCTCTTCGACTATCCCACCGCGCCGCTCCTGAGCGAGCTGCGCGGGTTGCCGCGCGACGCGGGCGAGCAGGCGGGGGCCTGGGGCATGGACGACGTCCAGGGGCTCGCGCACGGCGCGCGGCTCGAGTGCGAGGGAGGCGCGCTCACGCTGCACACGTCCGGCCTCGCGGTCGCAACCGACGAAGAAGGCCGGGAGATCACGCGCTGGGAGGAGCTCGGCGATCCCTTCGCGGGATTCCTCGCCGCCGTGCGCGACCGGCGGATCGGACCGTCCTCGGCCGGCCTCGAGGCCGGGCGAGCGTCCGCGGCGCTGGCGCAGATCGCCAACGTCTCGCTGCGGCTCGCCGCCGCGTCGCCCGCGCCGCCCGGGACGCGCGAGGCGTCGGCCGGCGACGCGCTCGAGCGACTCGCGGGCACGGATGCCATGACGCGGCTCGCGGCGCACCTCGAGGCGAATGGGATCCCCGCGGAGGAGGCCTTGCCTCCGACCGGACCGTGGCTCCTTCTCGATCCCGGGACCGGCTTCCTCGTCGCGAAGGAGGCGCGTGCGCTGGAGGGTCGTGCCTACCGCGCGCCCTTCACGCTCCCCGATCCGCTCTGAGTTTCTTCCGGGATCCCGGGACGGACCGTCCGCGTGCGACATCCAGAGGGGTGCGGGGTGCGTCGTTCCGTGCGAGGGCGATCCCCTTCCCCTGGGCTCCACACCTCTCGAAGTCCTCGTTCCCCACGACGACCAGCGGACGACGCAGCCCCGCGCTCTCGTGCCCGCTACTCCTGGGCGATCAGTTCCCGCCGCGACAGCGCGCGTAACAGGACATAGAAGAACAGCGCCAGCGCGCCGACCACGGGTCCAAGCTCCCACAGGCCGAACCGGACGTCACCGCCGGTGAACGGCGGTGCGATCAACACGAACAGGTCGAGCAGGTGGCCGACCAGGATCCACGCGGCGATCCGCAGGAGGATCACCCCGTTCCGCCGCCAGGCGCGGGGCATCAGCGCGAGGAATGGGACGACGAAGTTCACGACCAGGTTCAGGGGGGTGAGCGTGCGCCAGTCGCCTTGCGCTCGGAGTTCGTAGTAGGCGGTCTCCTCGGGGATGTTCGTGTACCAGACGATCATGTACTCGCAGTACCAGACGTAGGCCCAGAAGAAGGAGAGGGAGAGGAGGATCTTCCCGAGATCGTCCATCACCTCGCGCGTGACGACGGCTCGAAACGGGCCGCCGCGACGCATGACGATCAGGACGACCGTGCACAGCGCGAGCCCCGAGAGCGCGACACCCGAGAGCGTTCGCAGCGCGAACATCGTGCTGAACCAGTGCGCGTCCAGGGACTGGATCCAGTCCACGCTCGCCAGCGAGAGGGTGACCGACAGGAGCGCCATGAACAGCGCGGACTGGGCGATGCTCCGCCTGCGTCGGCCGGGCTCGGTCTCCTTCGCGAGGGAGCGCGCTGCGACGTTACGTCCCACCCAGGTCCACACCGCGAAGTAGACGACCAGCCGGAGCGAGAACCCGACCAGGTTGAGGTAGGGAGCCTTGTGCCGGAGCAGCTCGTCCTCGGCGACGACCTGCGCGTGGGACCACTCGTAGAGCGCGTGCGTCCCCATGATCAGCCCGAGCCCGAGCACGAAGGCAGCCGGCAGCGCAGCCGCCATCGCCTCGGGAACGCGGCGCAGACCTCGGCTCCAGACGGCGCCCGAGAGGTAGTGGATCGACAGGAACAGCGGCCCCGCCAGGGCGAGCCCGACGAAGTAGGTGAAGCCCATCAGATACCCACTCCAGGCTCGCTCCGGGGCCAGCGCCGTCCCGAGCAGGAAGACGAGCCCGCCCGAGACTGCCGTAGCGGAGAGTCCGCGAAGGAGGCGCGGGGACGCCTGGAAACGGGTCTCGGTCGCGCTCGTCATTGGAAGGACTCCTGGAGCGTCCGCACGAAGCGGATCACTCTCCAGCGATCCTCGACGGAGACCTGGGCCGCGTAGGAGCCCATGTTCCCCTGTCCCATGGTGAGTACGTGGAACATCTCTCCGTCGGCGATCGAGCGAGCGCGCGCGGCGTGCAGCGAGGGCGGCGGCAAGAAGCCACGCTCGACCACCGGCCCGCGCCCTGCGCCGTCTCCGCCGTGGCATGGTGCGCAGAAGACCCCGTAGACGAGGCCACCGCGCGCCAGCACGTCGGGTTCGTCGCCGAAGGGGTTGGAGAGCTCGCGCCCAGCCCGCTGAGCTTCCTCCGGCGCGGGGCCGAAGTGGAACGGGTGTGCATCGAGCGGGACGACTCCCGGAACGACCGGCTGCTGGGTCGTGCCGCCCGCCAGGAACGCGCTCGGGCTCATGCTCTCCATGGCCTTGGAGTACGCCATCTCGCTGAAGATCTCCCAGTTGCGCGAGCGCGCGTCGGGCGTCAGCAGGCGCTCGAGGAAGGACAGGAGGAGGAGGACAGGCACCAACCAGAGCAGGAAGGTCTTCCAGGAGCGGTTCATCGCGCCTCCTCCTGCCAGACCTCCAGCGCGCCGTGCCGGCCGAGGAACTCGGCCATCTCCGCGGCGCTGTGGGAGGCGTCACGGCGAGCGATCACGAGCGCGAAGCGATCGTCGGTCACGCCCGCGATCGCCCTCGCGCGCTTGCCGGGCCACAACCGGCTCCAAACGAGGAGCATGAGTGCCGTCGAGAGTCCGCCGATGAGCACCGTCAGCTCGAAGCCGACCGGAACGAAGGCGGGGAGCGAGTCGAAGGGCTTACCCCCGACGTCGAGCGGCCAATCGACGGCCGAAGACCAGTACTGGAAGCCGATCCCGATCGACAGCCCGACTAGTCCGCCGAAGAAGCACACGAGAGTCAGGCGAGACCGACGGATCCCCATCAGCTCGTCGATGCCGTGGATCGGATAGGGAGAGTAGGCGTCGACGACGTCGAGCCCGAGTGGCAGGCTCTCGCGGACCGCGCCGAGGAGCTCGTCCTCGTGCTGGAACACGGCGACGTGTCGCAAGCGGCTCATACCACGACCCTCTCGGAGCCCTGCTCCGCGTGTTCCGGCTGTCCGTGGTCGCCGAGGACGGCCTTGATCTCGAACATCGCGATCATCGGAAGCGCGCGACAGAAGAGCAGGAAAAGGGTGAAGAACAGGCCGAAGCCGCCCAGCAGCGAGCCGAACTCGACCAGGGTCGGCCTGTAGCCGGACCAGGCCGATGGCAGGTAATCCCTCTGCAGCGATCCGGCGATGATCACGAAGCGCTCGAACCACATGCCGACGTTCACCAGGATCGTGATCACGAACACCGCGGCGAGCGAGGTGCGGACGCGACGGCTCCACAGGAGCTGCGGAGTGGCGACGTTGCACAGCACCATGATCGCGTAGGCCCACGCCATCGGCCCCCGGACGCGGTTCGCGAAGGCGAACATCTCGTACTCGCTCCCGGAGTACCAGGCGGTGAAGAGCTCCGTCGCGTAGGCGAGCCCGACGATGGAGCCCGTGAAGACGATGATCTTGCACATCGCCCCGATGTGCGCCGGCGTGACGTAGTCCTCGAAGCGCATCACCCTGCGCGCGATCAGCATGAGCATCAGCACCATCGCGAAGCCGGAGAACACGGCTCCGATCACGAAGTAGGGCGGCAGCAACGTCGTGTGCCAGCCTGGCACGACCGAGGTGGCGAAGTCCGTGCTCACGACGCTGTGCACGGAGACGACCAGCGGCGTCGCCAGGCTCGCGAGCAGGATGCAGGCCATCTCGTAGCGTGACCAGGTCCGCGCCGAGCCGTCCCAGCCGAGGCTGAGGAAGGCATAGATGCGCTTCCGGAGCCCGCGGGCCCGATCGCGCAGGGTCGCGAGGTCGGGAACGAGCCCCACGTACCAGAAGACCAGCGAGATCGTGAAGTAGGTCCCGATCGCGAACACGTCCCACAGGAGCGCCGAGCGCCAGTTGACCCACAGGGGACCGCGCGAGTTCGGGTACGGGAACACCCAGAAGGCGAGCCATGGCCGGCCCATGTGGATCACCGGGTAGAGGCCCGCACAGATCACCGCGAAGATCGTCATGGCCTCCGCCGAGCGGTTGATCGACGTGCGCCACTTCTGACGGAAGAGCAGGAGCACGGCGGAGATCAGCGTCCCCGCGTGTCCGATCCCGACCCAGAACACGAAGTTCGTGATGTCGAAGCCCCAGCCCACGGTTCGATTCAAGCCCCAGGTCCCGATCCCGGTCGCGATCTGATACCAGACCGAGACGACGCCGATCAGGAGGATCGAGACGGACAGCAGGAACGTTCCCCACCACAGGGCGGTCGCTTTGCGCTCCAGGGGCGCGCACACGTCGCGCGTGACGTCTGCGTTCGACTTGTTCCCGCCGATCAGCGACGGCGGAGCGAGCGGACGCGTCTCAACCGTCATGCTGGGGCCCTCCTTTCTCGCGTCCGTTGTGGACATGCGTCAGGTAGCGCACAGCCGGCTGGACGTTCAGCTCCTCCAGCACGCCGTAGGATCGTGCGAGGACGCCGAGTTGCGCGACGCGGCTCTCCGGGTCCTTCCGATCGCCGAAGACGATGGCCTCCGCCGGGCACGACTGCTGGCATGCGGTCCGGACGTCTCCGTCTCGGAGGTCGCGCCTCTCGACGCGCGCTTCGGCCTTGGCCTCCTGGATGCGTTGGATGCAGAAGCTGCACTTCTCCATGACCCCCCGAGTCCGGACGGTCACGTCCGGGTTCAGCGAGTGGTTCTGCAACTCGTCCTCGCGCGGGTAGTCGAACCAGTTGAAGCGACGGACCTTGTAGGGGCAGGTGTTCGCGCAGTACCGCGTTCCGATGCACCGGTTGTAGACCTGCTGGTTGAGGCCTTCCGCGGAGTGCACCGTGGCGAGCACCGGGCAGACGGACTCGCACGGAGCGTGGCCGCACTGCTGGCACATCATCGGCTGGTGTACGGCGCTCAGGTCGTCCTCCCCTCCCTGCCAATAGCGGTCGATGCGCAGCCAGCTCATCTCACGGTGCCGCAGCACTTCGTCTCGACCGACGACCGGGACGTTGTTCTCGGCCTGGCATGAGACGACGCAGGCGGAGCAACCGGTGCAGCGCGCGAGGTCGATGCTGAGACCCCAGCTGCGATCATGCTCGTGATCCTCGGCCCACAGGCCCGACTGCGCACCGTGATGACCGCGCACGACCGACTCTGCATCGCTCTCCCAGCGCCCGTGGCTGGTGCTGCTCACCGCGTCGCGGACCTCGTGCCCTTCGCTCGCGAGGTGCGTGGGGACCTCGAGCGAGTGGTGGTCCTGAGTGGACGCGAGCTCCACCGAGCCATCGGCAGGAGCCAGCAGCACCTCGTGGCATGCGCCTGAGCGCCGACCGCCCGCGAGCCCGAGGAACCCTGCCACGCTCACGCCGACGACTCCGCCGCGCTCGACCGTCGGTCGCGCCTGGAGCCACTCCGGACCCACGCTCGTGAAGCGGTCGGTCCCCGCGCGCCCGTAGCCGAGCGCGATCGCGACGACGCCGTCGTGCTGGCCGCGCTGGACGTGCACGGGGAGCTCGATCACCGCCTCGCCCTCGGTCGCGCTGACGCGGACGAGCCGGCCCTCGCGAAGTCCGAGCCGCTCGGCGGTCCCCGGGGAGACGCAGGCGTAGTTGTCCCACACGATCTTCGTGACCGGGTCGGGCAGCTCGTGCAGCCAGGGGTTGTGCGCGTGGCGTCCGTCGAGCATCGCCGCCTTCGGGTACGGGACCAGACCCAGCCCCCTGGCGACCGGCTTCGCGGCGCTGCCGACGCGCGACACTGCCGGGCACCGGAACGCCGGCAGCGAGCGAGGATCGGCCGGGAGGTCGATCCGACCCGCGCGCAGGGCCTCGTCCATGAAGGCGTCGAAGCTGGGCGCGGACGCGCGGGGGAACAGCTCCTCCCTCCAGGTCGCGCGCAAGAGCTCGTGGTCCGACCGTTCGTCGCCGTTCCAGCGCGCGAGGGACTCCCGCAACGTGCGGCCCGCGCGGAGCATGGGAACGGTCGGCTGCGTCAGGACGAAGGTGCCCTCGACCGGCTCGCCGTCGTCCCAGGACTCCAGCGCGTGCGGAACGGGGAAGACGAGACCAGCGAGCGCGGTCGTCTCGTCCGGCGCGCCGGCGCAGGCGACGAGGAGCTTCGCCCGTTCGACCGCGAGGGTCCCGCCGAGGTCGTAGGCGGGGTTGACACCCTGCACGACCAGGACGTCGACCTCGCCGCGCTCCAGCTCCGCCGCTAGCGCGACGAGCGCGCCGTCGTCACCCAGCCGCTGGCGCGAGCAGCGCGCCAGGTCCAGTGTCGATCCGTAGCCGTCGAGCAGGTGATTCACGTAGTTCACGAGCACTTGCACGCGAACGTCATCGCTGCCGGCGACGACCAGGCTCTCGGTGCGCGTCTCCCAGAGCTCGGCCGCCAGGGTCTCCAGCAGCCTGCGCTGCGGCGCCTCCTGGGCCGCACCGGAGAGAAGCCGTTCCGTCCCTGCTCTCTGCTCGACGAGGTCCGCAAGACCGGCCAGGGTCGAAGCCGTCTCCCAGGGCGCGAGGCGTGCGCGCACGTCGGCGCGGCATCCGGTCAGCGACGTGCGCGCCTCGAGCTGGTAGTGCCGCGACATCGACCGCCGGGCTCCTTCCAGCGCTCGTCCGCGCGTGTAGCCGGCGGTGAACTCCACCGGAGAGATCCAGGTCGAGAGGAAGTCGGCGTCGAAGGAGGCGATCGTGCGCGCGCGCTCGAACAGGTAGCGAGGCAGCAGGCGGATGCCGTGCGTCTCTTCGTGCGCCTCGAGGATGGCCGAGGCCGACAGACCGTCGTAGGCGACGTGCATCGCGTCGGAGAAGCCGCTCAGGAACTTGCGGATCGCCACGCCGGTGCTCGGGCCGTGGATCGTCCCCGTCAGCAGGCGAACGCGACCGCCGCCCGCGCGCGCCGCCTCCAGCGCGGCGCAGAGCGTCTCGTCCGCCTCGCTCCAGGACACCGGGTGACCGCCGCGCCGAGGGCCGTCGAAGCGCCGTCCGTCGTACAAAGACAGCACCGAGGCCTGGCCAGCCGCGCACAGACCGCCGCCGGAGACTGGATGCCGCGGGATGCCCTCGAGCTTGATCGGACGCCCGTCGCGGCACTTCACGAGCACACCGCAGCCGGCCTCGCAGCCGCCACACGTCGACGCGATCCAGTAGGCGCGTCCCGGGACGTACTCGTGCGAGGCCTCGAGCGGCGGGATCGCCAGCACCGTCGGGCCGCGCGAGCAGCTCGCCACGCCGGCGCCGGCGAGCCCGAAGCCGACGAGCTGGAGGAAGCCGCGGCGCGAGCCCTTCGCCTCGCCGAAAGGAGAGAGGAGATCCTGTGCCGGGTGTTGGATCATCAGTAGTGACAGGCGGAGCAGTCGGTGGAGACGTGCTCTTCGAGGGAGCCTCCCGCGACGGAGGCGTTCTGACGATGGCAGTCGACGCACCAGCCCATGGAGAGGCTCGAGAACTGGCGCATGCGCTCCATGCTCTGCACGGGGCCGTGGCAGGACTCGCAGGCGAGCCCGCGCGCGACGTGCCGGCGGTGGTCGAAGGCGACGAAGTCGGGCAGGTTGTGCACGCGAACCCACTCGATCGGTGTGGGGGCCTCGCCGGTCGGCTCGAGGTCCGGGCCGAGGGCCAGCGCGTCGTACAGGACGCGCAGCTTGGGCGAGACGACCGGCAGCGGATCGCGTCCTTCCTCCGCCGCACGCTCTCGCTCCAGGAGCAGGTCGTCGAATCCGGCCGTGACGGTCCGGTGGCAGTTCATGCACACCGACGCGGAAGGGATGCCGGCGTGCCGGCTCGTCTCCGCCCCGTAGTGGCAATAGCGACAGTCGATCCTCAGCTCGCCCGCGTGCAGCCGGTGCGAGTAGGCGATCGGCTGCTCGGGAGCGTGGCCCTCGTGGTTCCCCGGAAGGTGCACCTCGGCCGTCCGGGCGAGCACGAGCGAGCCGAGCAGGACCATGAGCACGGCCAGGATCCTCGCGTTGAGCCTCGCGCTGGGGGAGGACATCTCAGCAGGGGACCTCCGCTCCCTTGCGCGCGTAGAACCACCAGTTCACCAGCAGGCAGGAGAGGTAGTAGACGGCGAAGCCGTACAGCGCGTACTCGGGCGTTCCCGCCGCGATCTGAGTGGCGAACACGTTCGGGATCAGATAGGCGCCGTAGGCGGCGATCGCCGAGGTCCAGCCGAGCACGGGACCGGCCTGCTCCTTCGAGAAGATGATCGGGATCATCCGGAAGGTGGACCCGTTGCCGATGCCGGTCGTCGCGAACAGGAGGACGAACAGCGAGAGGAACGGGAAGAAGTACTCCTGCGGCGTGGCAGACCTGCTCGCCAGCGAGACGAAGTATCCCGCGCCGATCGTCGCGCCGATCATCACCAAGGTGTCCCAATGCGTGACGCGCGCGCCTCCGAGCTTGTCGGAGAGCCATCCTCCGACGGGCCGGATGAGAGCGCCGATGCCCGCGCCGATCCAGATGTACTTCGCCGAGTCCGGCGCGCTCGGATTGATGATGGCCTCCGCTAGCCCCGCTCCATCCGGTGCGACGCGCACGACGCCGAACACGTCGTCGATCAGCTTGGGGAAAGCGTTGGCGTACCCGATGAACGAGCCGAAGGTCATCGTGTACAGCCAGGTCATCACCCAGTTGTGCTTGTTGCGGAAGATCGCGAACTGTCCGACCAGGCTCTCCTTCGTCTCACGCCGGGTGAGGAAGCGGATTGCGAGCAGCGTCACGACGACGGTGAAGAGGAGGACGAGGAAGGTCTTCACCAGCACCGGGAACCCGCCCCAGGGAGCGATCAGGAGCACGACGCCTGCCGTTGCCACGAGGAGCCCCAACAGCGTGAGCCACAAGTACTTGCCGACGGCGACGAGCGTAGGGCCGCTGTCGTGCTGCGGCAGGTTGCTCATCCCCAGGAAAGCAAGGAGCGCGAACGTCGCCAGGATCGGAACCCAGACGAGCCCTGCGTTCTGGACCCAGATCGAAGTGCCGTCGACCACATAGGGCTCGCCGCCGAAGGCTCCGAAAGCACCGAACGTGATGATCCACGGCAGGAGGACCTGCATCACGCTCACGCCGAGGTTGCCCAGGCCCGCGTTGAGTCCCAGGGAGAGCCCCTGAACGCGCTTCGGGAAGAAGAAGCTGATGTTCGACATCGACGAGGCGAACGCGCCTCCGCCGACTCCGGACAGCGCCGCCAGCACGAGGAGCACCTCGAACGAGGTGTCCGGGTCCTGCAGCGCGACCCCCGTTCCGATCGCCGGCAGGAGCAGCAGCAACGTCGTCATGAACTTGACGTTCCGTCCGCCGCAGATGGCGATCATGAACGAGTTCGGGATGCGCAGCGTCGCGCCCGTGAGCCCGGCCACGGCGGGGAGCGTGAACAGGAGCGCTCGGTACTCGTCGCCGGAGTACGACTCACCGCCATGCATGAAGGTGAAGTCGAAGAGCGACGTGTCGGCAAAGTGGAGGCGCTGGATGAACTTCGCCAGCATTCCCCAGTAGAGCCAGACCGCGAAACCGCACAGCAGGTTCGGGATCGAGATCCAGAGGTTCCTGCTCGCGATCGACTTCCCCGTGGAGGACCAGAACTCGGGGTCCTCGACGTCCCAGCGCTCGAGTCGTCTCATCGGCCGGCCTTCGGCTCCGTAGCGGCGTGCTCGATGTGGCGCACGAGGTCGGGGACCTCGGCCCGCATCATCCGCCGGACCACGAGGTGCATCCAGGCGAGGCACGCGACGGTGACCGCGAGGAAGAACATCCAGTT
>Ga0302046_10001144_pt1 | contig 24936 bp, 25 predicted proteins | sample RVTome_11_FD_200261 | JGI IMG/M metagenome (GOLD analysis project Ga0302046, IMG submission 200261) | Soil microbial communities from uranium-contaminated site in the Upper Colorado River Basin, Wyoming, United States - RVT147D111 (version 2) ... | reverse complement strand
TGCAGGGCAAGAACCTGAACCTGACGCTCGGCTTCTCGCATCCGATCAGCTTTCCGGTGCCCGAGGGCATCTCGATCGAGACGCCGAGCCAGACCGAAATCGTCATCAAGGGCGTCGACCGGCAGAGGGTCGGTCAGGTCGCTGCGGTGATCCGTGGTTACCGGCCGCCTGAACCTTACAAGGGCAAGGGTGTCCGCTATACCGGCGAACGGATCGTCATGAAGGAAGGCAAGAAGAAGTAAGGCCATGGCACAGCTCACCAAGAAGGACCGGCGCCTGCGGCGTGCGACCCGCGGCCGCGCCAAGATTCGTGAGATCGGCACGGCGCGCCTCACGGTGCACCGCACGCCGCGGCACATCTACGCCCAGATCACGACGCCGGACGGCGCGCGCGTGCTCGCGGCCGCGTCGACCGTGCAGGAAGCGGTCGCAAAGGAGCTGAAGGGCACGGGCAATGCGACGGCCGCGAAGGCGGTCGGCCGCGCGATTGCCGAGCGTGCCAAGGCAGCGGGCATCGAATCGGTGGCATTCGACCGCTCGGGTTTCCGCTATCACGGGCGCGTCAAGGCGCTCGCCGAGGCCGCGCGCGAAGCCGGCCTCAAATTCTGAGTCCGGGGGACAGGCATGGCACGAGTGGAACGAACACAGTCCGGCGACGATCTGATCGAAAAGCTGGTCACGGTCAACCGTACCGCCAAGGTCGTCAAGGGCGGCCGGCAATTCGGCTTTACGGCGCTGACCGTGGTCGGCGACGGGGCCGGGCGCGTCGGATTCGGCTACGGCAAGGCGCGCGAAGTGCCGACCGCGATCGCGAAGGCGATGCAGCAGGCGCGCAAGAACATGACGAACGTCCCGATCTCGCGCGCGACCCTGCACTACGCAATCCAGGGACGGCACGGCACGACCCGTGTCTATATGCAGCCCGCCTCCGATGGCACCGGCGTGATCGCCGGCGGCGGCATGCGCGCGGTGTTCGAGTGCGCGGGCGTCCGGAACGTGCTCGCGAAGAGCTATGGCTCGCGCAACCCGATCAATGTGGTGCGCGCGACCTTCGACGCCTTCGAGCGCATGGTTTCGCCGGATCGCATCGCGGCGAAGCGCGGCAAGACACTGGAAGAGATCACGAGCTGATGGCGATGAGCAAGTCGAAACTGAAGGTGACGCTGAATGGCAGCGTGCACGGGCAACTCCGGCGCATCCGCGCCTCGGTCCACGGACTGGGCCTGCGGCGGATCCGCGACACGAAGGTCGTCGAGGACACGCGCGAAGTGCGCGGCATGATCCAGGCGGCCAGGCACCTGCTCGCGGTCGAGAAGGCGTGAGCCGGAATGGAGCGATGACATGCGTTTGAACACATTGAAACCGGCGACCGGCAGCAAGCGGCTGCGGCTCCGCGTCGGGCGCGGCGCCTCGGCCGGCCAGGGCAAGACCTGCGGCAAGGGCGGCAAGGGCCAGAAGGCGCGCAAGGGCGGCTACCACAAGGTCGGCTTCGAAGGCGGCCAGGTGCCGCTGCAGCGCCGGCTGCCCAAGGTCGGCTTCCGCTCGGCGATGCAGAGGACGCGCGCCGAAGTCACGCTCACGGATCTCGCGAAGGTCAAGGCCGACCTGATCGATCTCGCGGCGCTCCTGTCGGCGAGCGTCGTGCCGCGCGACACCGAGCGCGCAAAAGTGATCCTGTCCGGCGAGATCAAGCGCAAGGTGACGCTGCAGGGCCCCGCGGTCGTCGCGACGAAAGGCGCGCGCGCCGCGATCGAAAACGCCGGCGGCAGGATCGAAGAGGGCAAGGCGGCCTGAAGGCCGCGTTCCGCGACACATGGCAACCACGGTAGGCAATGCGGCGCTTGCGCTCGGTGAAGTCACGCGCTACACCGAGATGCGCTACCGGCTGTTCTTCCTGCTGGGCGCGCTCGTCGTGTATCGCATCGGCACCTTCGTGCCGGTGCCGGGGATCGATCCGGTCGCGCTCGCGCGCCTGTTCGACAGCCAGGAAGGCACGATCCTTGGCCTCTTCAACATGTTCTCGGGCGGCGCGCTCGAGCGGCTCTCCATCTTGGCGATGGGCGTGATGCCCTACATCTCGGCGTCGATCATCATGCAGATGATGGCGGTGGTCGTGCCCACGATGGCGGCGATCAAGAAGGAAGGCGAGTCGGGACGCCGCAAGATCACGCAGTGGACACGCTACTTCACCGTGGTGCTAGCCGCGTTCCAGGGATTTGCGGCGTCGGTCGCATTCCAGAACCAGGGCGTCGTCATCCATCCGGGCACGTTCTCGTTTGTGGTGCCGGCAGTGCTGACGCTGACCGCGGGCACCATGTTCCTGATGTGGCTCGGCGAGCAGATCACCGAGCGCGGCATCGGCAACGGCATCTCGATGCTGATTCTCGCGGGCATCATTTCGGGCCTGCCTTCCGCGATCGGCGGCACGCTCGAGCAGGTGCGGAGCGGGGAGATGAACCCGGCCTTCGCGATCATCCTGCTGCTGCTGATCGGCGCAGTCACCGCATTCTGCGTCTTCGTCGAGAGCGGCCAGCGCCGTATCCCGGTCAACTATGCCAAGAGGCAGGTAGGCCGTCGCATGTACGCGGGCCAGACCAGCCACCTGCCATTCAAGCTCAACATGTCCGGCGTCATTCCGCCGATCTTCGCGTCGTCGCTGCTCCTTTTCCCGGCGACGCTTGCGAGCTTCTTTGGCACGGGCGAGGCCGGCACCTGGCTCCAGACCGTCGCCGCGGCGCTCGGCTGGGGCCAGCCGCTGCATCTTTTGATCTACGGCGGGCTGATCATCTTCTTCTGCTTCTTCTACACGGCGCTCGTGTTCAACTCGCGCGAGACCGCGGAGAACCTGAAGAAGGGCGGGGCATTCATTCCCGGCATCCGGCCGGGCCAGCAAACCGGCGAGTACATCGACAAGGTGCTGACGCGCCTGACCGTCTGGGGCGCGCTCTACGTGACCCTCGTCTGCCTGCTGCCCGAGATCCTGATGTCCTACGGCCGCGTGCCGTTCTATTTCGGCGGCACTTCGCTCCTGATCATGGTGGTGGTGGTGATGGACTTCGTGGCCCAGCTTCACGCGCACATGATGTCGCACCAGTACGAGGGGCTCATGAAGAAGGCCAACCTGCGCGGCTACGGCAAGAGGGGTCCGTGAGATGAAGGTTCGTCCATCGGTCCGGAAGATCTGCAAGAACTGCAAGATCGTGCGGCGCCGCGGCGTCGTGCGGGTCATCTGCTCGTCCGACGCCCGCCACAAGCAGCGCCAGGGCTGAGCGCAGGGGCTTGGAAATGTTGAGAAAATCGGCTTTTTCACGTAAGCTTCGCGGTTCTTCGCGGGGCAAGGACAGGTAGCCATGGCGCGCATCGCCGGCATCAATATTCCGGTCAACAAGCACGTTTGGGTGGGGCTGATGCACATCTACGGCATCGGCCGCTCGCGCGCGCTGTCGATCTGCCGCGCGGCAAATATCGACCCGTCGACGCGCGTGCGCGATCTCACGGAGCCCGAGGTCAATGCACTGCGCTCGCAGGTGACGCGCTTCATGGTCGAGGGCGATCTTCGCCGCGAGAACGCGATGAGCCTCAAGCGCCTGATGGATCTCGGCTGCTATCGCGGCATCCGGCATCGCAAGGGCCTGCCGGCGCGCGGCCAGCGCACGCGCACGAATGCGCGCACCCGCAAGGGACCGCGCCGCGCCGCGATCAAGACCAACGTGCAGGCGGGCAAGGTTTGACGATGGCCGAACCAAAGACCGAACAGAAGAGCGAAGCGAAAGCCGACACAAAGCCGGAGCAGAAGGCCGAGCAGAAAGGCGCGGAGAAGCCGGGCGCCCCGGCCGCCGCCAAGGCGCGCAAGAAGATCAAGCGCCAGGTGTCGGACGGCGTCGCGCACATTCACGCGTCGTTCAACAACACGATCGTCACGATTACCGACCGGCAGGGCAATACGCTCGCCTGGGCGACTTCGGGCGGTTCGGGTTTCAGGGGCTCGCGCAAGAGCACGCCGTTCGCCGCGCAGGTCGCGGCGGAGAAGGCGGGCGTCGCGGCGCAGGAACACGGGTTGCGCACGGTCGAGGTGCGCGTGCGCGGGCCGGGCCCGGGCCGCGAATCCGCGGTCCGCGCGCTGAACGCCTGCGGGCTGAAGGTCACGAGCATCGAAGACGTGACGCCGATTCCGCACAACGGTTGCCGCCCGCCCAAGAAACGGCGCGTCTGAGGTCGAGAGAACAATGGCCAGATATCTCGGTCCCAAGTGCAAGCTCTCGCGCCGCGAGGGCACCGATCTCTTCCTGAAGAGCGGCATCAAGCCGCTCGAGAGCAAGTGCAAGCTCGAAGTGCCGCCGGGCGGCATCAAGGGCGATCGCCGCACGCGCCTGTCCGGCTACGGCGTGCAGCTCCGCGAAAAGCAGAAGCTGCGCCGCATGTACGGCATTCTCGAGCGCCAGTTCCGCAATTACTACACGAAGGCCGCGGGCCGCCCGGGTTCGACCGGCGAGAACCTGCTGCGCTTCCTCGAGGGCCGTCTCGACAACGTCGTGTACCGGATGGGTTTCGCCACAACCCGCGCCGAAGCGCGCCAGCTCGTGGGGCACAAGGCGATCGAGGTCAATGGCGAGACGGTCAATGTGCCGTCGTACCAGTGCCAGGCCGGCGACGTGATCACCGTGCGCGAGAAGTCGAAGAGCCAGGCGCGCATCGCCGCGGCGCTCGCAATCGCGACCCAGGTCGGCTGGCCCGACTGGGTCGAAGTGGACGACAAGAAATTCAGCGGCACGCTCAAGGCGCTGCCCGACCGCGACCAGATCCTCCCGGACATCAACGAGAATCTGGTCGTCGAGCTCTATTCGAAGTAACAGGTAATGGCAATGCAAGGTTCCGCCACGGAGTTTCTGAAGCCTCGTTCCGTCAAGGTCACGGAGACAGCCGCGCGCCAGGCGCGCATCGTGATCGAGCCGTTCGAGCGCGGCTTCGGCCATACGCTCGGCAACGCGCTCAGGCGCGTGCTGCTCTCCTCGATGCCCGGCTGCGCCGTGACCGAGGTCGAGATCGAGGGCGTGCTGCACGAGTACACGAGCATCGAGGGCGTCCAGGAGGACGTCGTCGACATCCTGCTGAATCTGAAATCCGTCGCGATCGAAATGCACGCGCGCGACTCGGTCGAGCTGCGTCTCCAGAAGAAGGGCCCGGGCCCGGTCACCGCGGGCGACATCCAGCTCGACCATGACGTCGTGATCGTGAACCCGGAACTCGTGATCGCGAATCTCAACAAGCCCGTCGAGCTCGCGATGACGCTCAAGATCGAGCGCGGCCGCGGCTACCGCCCGGCCGTGCAGCGCCTCGAGTTCGAGGAACAGAGCCGGCCGATCGGCAGGCTCCAGCTCGATGCGTCGTTCTCGCCCGTGCGCCGCGTGACCTACGGCATCGAATCCGCGCGCGTCGAGCAGCGCACCGACCTCGACAAGCTGATCATCGACATCGAGACCAACGGCACGATCAACCCGGACGAGGCGATTCGCCGCGCCGGCGGGATCCTGAAGGAACAGCTCACCGTGTTCGTCGACCTCGAGGGCCAGGGCGAGTCCCCGAGCCGCGAGGCGGGTCCGCTGCCGGATCCGATCCTGCTGCGACCGGTGGACGAGCTCGAGCTGACGGTCAGGAGCGCCAACTGCCTGAAGGCGGAGAACATCCACTACATCGGCGACCTGGTGCAGCGCACGGAAGTCGAGTTGCTGCGCACACCGAACCTCGGCAAGAAGTCGCTGACGGAAATCAAGGAAGTGCTCGAGAGCCACGGGCTGACGCTCGGCATGCGCATCGAGGGCTGGCCGCCGGCGTCGCTGCGCCGCGAAGACGAGCTGCGCACGGCCTGAGCGCGGTAACGGGATAGCCACTCATGCGACATCAACTGTCGGGACGTCAACTCTCGCGCAACAGCTCCCACCGCAAGGCGCTGATGCGGAACATGGCCGCCGCGCTCCTGCGCGTGGAAACGATCCGCACCACGCTGCCGAAAGCCAAGGAGTTGCGCCGCGTGGTCGAGCCGCTGATCACGCTCGGCAAGGCCGATTCGCTGCCGGGCCGCCGCCGCGCGTGGATCACGCTCCGCGACGACGGGCTGGTCGAAAAGCTCTTCGGCGACATCGGGCCGCGCTTCCGCAGCCGCGCCGGCGGCTACACGCGGATCCTGAAGTTGGGTCCGCGGCCGGGCGATGCGGCGCCGATGGCGCTGATGCAGCTCGTCGAAGCCGACGCGGCGCCGGCGACTACGCCCGAAGACAAACCGGCGAAGAGGAAAGCCGCGGCCAAGAAGGCGCCGGCGAAGAAAGCCGCGCCGAAAGCCGCGAGCAAGGGCGAGGCCAAGCCGAAGCGCCGCAAGAAAGCCGCCGCGGCCTGACGATTTCCAATCCTGCGAGCGGCCGATGGCCGCTCCTGGTCGCCATGGAGAAGCCGGGGACAGCCCCGGCTTTTTTATGGTGCCGGGTCCTTTAAAGGGGACGTTCCCCTTTAGTCGCTAAAGGGGAACGTCCCCTTTAAAGTACGACCCGGCACCAATGGGGAGGACACCTATGAGCTTGCTCACGGAATTCAAAGAGTTCGCGATGAAGGGCAATGTCGTCGACATGGCCATCGGCATCGTCATCGGCGCCGCCTTCGGCAAGATCGTGTCGTCGTTCGTGAACGCGATCATCATGCCGGCGCTCGGCTGGATCATCGGCGGCGTCGATTTTTCGCAGTTGAGCGCCGAGCTGGGAACGAATGCCGCGACGGGCGAGCCGGTGCTCGTCCAGTACGGACAGTTCGTGCAGGCGCTTGTCGACTTCCTGATCATCGCCGCCGCGATTTTCATGGCGCTCAAGGCGATCAACCGGCTGAAGAAGCCGGCCCCGGCGGCTGCGCCGCCGCTTCCGCCGCGCGAAGAAGTGCTGTTGACCGAGATCCGCGACCTGCTGCGGCAGCGCTGAATTCCCGCGCCGGCAGCGCTGATCCGCTTTCGTTTCAGGCCGCTGCCGCGAATGCCTCGCGCGTGAGGTTTCGCGGCGCGCCCGTCTGCGCGACCACGTCGTCCTCGATCCGGATGCCGCCGAAGGGCCTCAGCGCATCGACCCGTTTCCATTCGATCGCTCGGCCGCGGCCGTCCGCCCGCGCCTGCGCGAGCAGCGAATCGATGAAATAAATCCCCGGCTCGATCGTCACGACGAAGCCGCTCTCGAGGTTTCGCGTCAGCCGCAGATACGGATGGCCCTCCGGTTTTTCCCGCGTGCCGCCCTGCGGGCTCGCCATGAATCCCGCCGCGTCGTGCACCATGAGGCCGAGCAGATGGCCAATGCCGTGCGGGAAGAACACGGACGTGAGCTTCGACTCGACCGCAGCTTCCGGCGTGCCGGACACAAGGCCGTGCGCAACCAGGATTCCGGCGATGACGCGATGCGCTTCGAGGTGGATCTCGCGATAGTCGACTCCGGGCCGGACGCGGTCCGCGAGCTTGAGCTGGGCGGCGTCGAGCGCCGCGATCAAGTCCTGGAACTCGCCTCGCGCCGCCGAGTAGGTCCGCGTTATGTCGCAGGCATAACCGGCGTGCTGGGCACCCGCGTCGATCAGAAAGGATCTCGCGACTGCCGGCCGCTCGCGATCCAGCACCTGGTAGTGCAGCACCGCCGCGTGCGTGCCGAACGCGATGATGTTGTTGTAAGGCAACTCTTCCTCGCGCGCGCCGGTCGCGCGGCAATAAGCCAGGTGAACCTCGTATTCCGACGCCCCCGCGCGAAACGCCGTCTCGGCTGCCCGGTGGGCACGCACGCCCGCGGTGGTCGCCTGGGCCATGCACTCGATTTCGTACGGCGTCTTGGTCGCCCGGGCGTAATCGAGTCCGGCGGTCATGCCAGGCGGATCGTGGTCGCCCAAGCCCTCGGTCGCAGGACTGGGTTCCGCCAATACCGCCCAGCGGCCTTTTGCGCCAAGGTGTTGACTGAGCTCGGCCGGAGACCGGACCACCACCAGCTCGAAATGACCGACCCAGTAGCCCTCCGGGAGGGCCGGCGGCAGGTACCAGTAGTCATCCGGTTGGTGGAAGACGAGCTTTGGACGATTTCCAGGGCGGTAAACCACGAAGCAATCCGGGCTGGCGTCGGGCAGCCAGGCCCGATACCGGGGATTCGGCTTGAACGGGTAGGTGCTGTCGTCCAGGTACAGGTAGCGCTGGCTGCCGGAACCGACGATGAGGCCGTCATAGCCGCCGGCGGCAAGTGCCCTGTCGGCCCGCGCCATGACCTCCCGGAAATGATCGCCATAGAGGTCGCCCGGTGACTCTTTCATGCTCATGAGCGTAACCGGCGCGGCCGGTTGTCGCAAAATGGCGACCTTTGCTAACCGCAGTAATACCGGTAAAATCCGCCGACGCGTCGGGGCAGTGAAGTCTAAAATTGCGCTGTTTTCGCCGCGGACTGCACTAACTTTTCTCACTGAACGAACTGGGGTAACTGACGATGAATGCAAAGATCTGGGGCGCCATTGCGGTAGCCCTCGTGTTGGGCGCCTGCGGTGCCAAGCAGGAAGAGGCAGCGACCGATGCGGCTGCCGATGCCGCCGCTCCTGCCGTTGACGCGGCGTCCGACGCCGCTGCCGCGGCCGACGAAGCGGCCGATGCGGCGGGCGATGCCGCTGCGGACGCCGCTGCTGCGGCCGAGACTGCTGCCGAAGAGACCACTCCTCCGTCGCAGTAAGCCGTTTGCAAATGGCCTGAACGGCCGGGCGGATGGCGTGGCAAAACCATGACCTTCCCCCGGCCGCTCTCTTTCCGGGACACGAAATGCCGATCACCATTCGTGAAGCGCGCGCCTCGCAAGCGGACCGCTACTGGATCGAAGAAACCTACGGCGAGTATCTCGCCGACCTGACCGCCGACACGACCGGCGTGTTCCCGTCGCTCACCGTCACCGGCCAGAGCGTTTCAGAACTCATCCAGGGCTGGTTCCACGACGATCGCTGCACGGCCTTCGTCGTCCTGCGCGAGCAGGAAAAGGTCGGCTTCGCCGTCGTGCAGCGCGGCCTCGCAAGCGGCGAGGATCCCCGCCGGCACTATCGGCTGAGCGAATTTTTCATCCGGCGTCCGTACCGGAAGAAAGGCATGGGCCGCGGGGCGGCCTTGCTGCTGTTCGCGCGTTACGCCGGCGAGTGGACGATCGCCGAACAGTCGCGCAATCCGGGCGCGCTCCGTTTCTGGCGGCGCGTCGTTTCCGAATTCACCAATGGCCACTATCGCGAGAAGCGCGGCCAGGGCGAAGTCGCACATATCTTCACGAGCGCGGGACCGGCGACGGCGGTGGCGCGCTGAGATAAGCGCGAGGAGTGACTACGGCTTCCGAACCGTCACTTTGACCTTGCGCGGCCCCGCCACCTCGAACAGAAGCTCCAGGTCGAACGTCTGACCCTCGACCAGGGGCTTCTTGAGTCCCATCAGCATCACGTGCATGCTGCCCGGCGCGAATTCGACGCGCTCGCCGACGCCAACGTGCAGCACTGACACTTCGCGCATGCGCGCAACGCCTTCCACGATTTCCGTGCGGTGAACCTCGGCGCTCGAGCCGACCGAGGCTTTCAGTTTCAGCAGACGATCGGATTTCGCGGTGGCATTGTTTATACTCAAATACACGACGCCCATCGGGATGCCTGGCGGCGTCGTGCGGGACCAGGCCTCGGTCACGGTGAGTTCGCCGGCGAGCGCTGGCCAGGCTGCAATCAGGCCCAACACCGCAGCCAGTAGGCATCGACGCTTCATGCCGCTTTCCTCCCGCGCGCCAGCACGCGTTTCAGATAACGCCCGGTAAACGAACCGCTGGCTCGCGCGAGCTGTTCGGGCGTGCCTTCCGCGACGATCGAACCGCCGCCGTCGCCGCCCTCGGGACCCAGGTCGATCACCCAGTCGGCCGTCTTGATCACGTCCAGGTTGTGCTCGATGACGATCACGGTGTTGCCCTCGTCGCGCAGCCGATGCAGCACGACGAGCAGGTGCTTGACGTCCTCGAAGTGCAGGCCGGTCGTCGGCTCGTCCAGTATATAAAGTGTCCGGCCGGTCGCCCGCTTCGAGAGTTCCTTCGCGAGCTTGACGCGCTGCGCCTCGCCGCCGGAGAGCGTCGTCGCATTCTGGCCGAGGCGGATATAGGAGAGGCCGACGTCGAGCAGGGTCTGGAGCTTGCTCGAGATGGCCGGCACGGCCTGGAAGAAAATGCTCGCATCCTCAACCGTCATGTCGAGAACTTCGTGGATGTTATTGCCCTTGTAATGCACGTCAAGCGTTTCGCGGTTGTAGCGCCGTCCCTTGCAGACATCGCAGGCGACGTAGACGTCCGGCAGGAAGTGCATTTCCACCTTGATGACTCCGTCGCCTTCGCAGGCCGCGCAGCGGCCGCCCTTGACGTTGAAGCTGAAGCGGCCAGGCTGGTAGCCGCGCGAGCGCGCTTCCGCCGTGCCGGCGAAGAGCTCACGGATCGGCGTGAAGAGCCCGGTGTAGGTCGCCGGGTTCGAGCGGGGCGTGCGGCCGATCGGGCTCTGGTCGATGTCGATCACGCGGTCGATGGCGCCGAGGCCGTCGACGCCCGCGCAGGGCGCCGGCTGTTCGGCGACGAGATTGAGCGAGCGCGCGACCAGGCGATAAAGCGTGTCGTTCACGAGCGTCGACTTGCCGGAACCCGACACGCCGGTAATACAGGTGAGAAGCCCCACCGGAAACGCGACATCGATCTGTTTCAAATTATTGCCGCTCGCCTGCTTTAGTCGCAGTTGCTGCTTCAAATCCCGTGACCGGCGCTTGTCCGGAATCTCGATGCGCTTGCGGCCGGAGAGATACTGGCCCGTCAGCGAAGCGGGACTCGCTTCGATCTGCGCCGGCGACCCTTGCGCGACGATGCGGCCGCCGTGCACGCCGGCGCCGGGCCCGAGATCGAGCACGTGATCGGCCTGGCGGATCGCGTCCTCGTCGTGCTCGACGACGATCACGGTGTTGCCGAGATCCCGGAGCCGATGCAGCGTGTCGAGCAGGCGCTGGTTGTCGCGCTGGTGCAGGCCGATCGAGGGTTCGTCGAGAATGTACATGACGCCCACGAGTCCCGAGCCAATCTGGCTCGCGAGCCGGATGCGCTGCGCCTCGCCACCGGACAGCGTCTCCGCGCTGCGGTCGAGTGCCAGGTAGTCGAGGCCGACGTCGACGAGAAAGCCCAGCCGGTCGTTGATTTCCTTGACGATCTTAGCCGCGATATCGGCACGCCAGCCCTCGAGCCTGAGCTCGCCGAAGAACTCGAGCGCGCGGCGGACAGGCAGGGCGCTGATGGACGGCAGCGACGCGCCGCCGACGAACACGAAGCGCGCGGGCCTGGCGAGGCGCGCGCCGTCGCATTCCGGGCAGCGGCGGGTGCCGAGGTAGCGCGCGAGCTCTTCGCGCACGGCCAGCGATTCGGATTCGTGGTAGCGCCGCTCGAGATTCGGAAGAATCCCTTCGAACTTGTGCTTGCGCCGGATCGTGCGGCCGCGCGAATCGAAATAGCGGAATTCGATCTCCTCGCCGCCGCTGCCCTCCATCAACACTTCGCGCGCACGGGAGGGAAGCTTGCCGTAGGGCGCCTCCGGATCGAAGCGGTAATGATCCGCGAGCGCCTGTATCATCTGGTAGTAGTAGGCATTGCGCCGATCCCAGCCGCGCACCGCCCCGTTCGCGAGCGAGAGCTGCGGATGCGTGACGACTCGCTCGGGATCGAAGAATTGCTTGACGCCGAGCCCGTCGCAACCCGGGCAGGCGCCGGCCGGGTTGTTGAACGAAAAGAGCCGCGGTTCGAGTTCGGGCAGCGAGTAGCCGCAAACCTTGCAGGCGAACTTGTCTGAAAACACCAATTCCTCGCGCTTCGGCTCGTCGAGGAAAGCGATCCGCGCGACGCCTTCACCGAGCCGGAGCGCGGTCTCGAAGGATTCGGCCAGTCGCTGCTGCAGGTCCGCGCGGACCTTGAGGCGATCCACGACCGCCTCGATCGAATGCTTGCGCTTCGGATCGAGCTTGGGGGCCTCTTCCAGCTCGACGAGTCGCCCATCCACGCGCGCGCGCACGAATCCCTTGCCGCGCAGCTCCTCGATGACCTGCAGATGCTCGCCTTTGCGCGCGGAAATGATCGGCGCGAGGAGCGCGAGCGGCGTACCTTCGGGCAGCGCCAGCACCTGGTCCACCATCTGGCTCACGGTCTGCGCGGTCAGGTCAAGACCATGGTCCGGGCAGCGCGGAATGCCGGCGCGCGCGTACAAGAGCCGCAGGTAATCGTAGATTTCCGTCACCGTGCCGACGGTTGAGCGCGGATTATGCGACGTGGATTTCTGCTCGATCGAGATGGCGGGGGAGAGGCCCTCGATCGAATCGACGTCGGGCTTCTCCATCATCGAAAGGAACTGCCGCGCATAGGCGGACAGCGATTCGACATAGCGGCGCTGGCCCTCGGCATAAATGGTGTCGAAGGCGAGCGACGACTTTCCGGAGCCGGAAAGCCCGGTGAATACGATCAATCGGTCGCGCGGCAGCTCGAGGTCGAGACTCTGGAGGTTGTGCGTGCGCGCGCCGCGAATATGAATGCTGTCGGTCATTTCATCCTTGAGCCGGCCCGCGGGTTACGCGTGGCGAGCCTGATAGAATAGCCCGCCCGTTCCGGGCACCGCAAAGGGATTTCCAGTGGCCCTGCCGTCTGGCGCGGCACTCCTGCCCGCCGAACGCCGTTTCGTTGCGTCGCTGGCCGCGATTTATGCGACGCGGCTGCTTGGACTTTTCCTGCTGCTGCCGGTGCTCGCACTGCATGTCGGAGCGCTGCCGGGCGGAACGCCGCTGCTCGCGGGCATCGCCGTCGGCGCGTACGGACTGACCCAGGCATTGATGCAGATTCCTTTCGGCGTCTGGTCGGATCGTGTCGGGCGCAAGCCGCTGATCGTGGTCGGACTCGTCCTGCACATCGCGGGTTCCGCGTTGGGGGCCGTGGCCGGGAGCGCCTGGTCGATCATTGCCGCGCGCGTCGTACAGGGACTGGGCGCAGTGTCGGGTCCGGTGATGGCGTTGCTCGCCGACCTGACCCGGCCCGCGTCGCGCACGCGCGCGATGTTCATCATCGGAATGAGCATCGGCGCATCCTTCGTCCTGTCGCTCATCGCCGGTCCGCTGCTCGCGGGAACGATCGGCGTGGCGGGCGTGTTCGCCTTGATCGGCGGGCTCGGCGTCATCGCGCTCGTGCTCGTGTTATTCGCGCTGCCCGCTGAAGCGCCCCGATGCGACGTATCCGTCGCACGACGTACCTTGCGCAGTGCGTTGACGGGCGCCTTGCTGCCGCACTATGCCGGCATCTTCATGCTGCATCTGACGCTCACGGCGACGTTCATCGCCGTGCCGCACGCCTTGCGCGACCTGCAAGGCATCGCGGCAGCGGAACACTGGCGCATATACCTGGCGGTGTTTGCCGCCTCACTCGTCCTGACGGTGCCGCTCGTCCTGTGGTCGGAGCGGAGCCGCCAAAGCGGCCGGGTCATGGCCGGGGGCGCGGCGTTGCTCGTGTTCGCACTGGCGGCACTGATCTGGGTGTATGCCGACTTGCGATTGATGACGGCTGCGCTCGCGCTCTATTTCGGCGCCTTCAATTTCCTCGAAGCACGGCTCCCGGCATCCTTGACCGTGGCGGCCGGCGAGGCATCGCGCGGTGCCGCCATGGGGGTGTTCGCAACTTGCCAGTTCGCGGGCGCATTTGCCGGAGGCCTGGCGGGTGGCGCCCTGCTTGGAAGCCCCTGGGCGCTGCCGGGCATCTTCCTGTGCGCGGCCCTGGCGGTCCTTTTCTGGCTGCCCTGGGCGGCGGCCACAGAATCCCGGCAATCCGGGTCGATTGACGCTGCGCGGGCGGGTGGCGGGCGATTACAATGAGCCATTCATAACAAGCGGGGATCGGGCCATGGCACGCGGCGTCAACAAAGTCATTCTGATCGGCCATCTCGGGCAGGATCCGCAGTCGCGCGCGATGCCCTCCGGCAAGGCCGTCGTCAATCTGCGTCTCGCGACGTCGGATCAATGGCGCGACAAGCAGACCGGCGAGAACAAGGAAGCGACGGAGTGGCACAACGTCGTGATGTTCGACCGGCTCGCCGAAATCGCCGCCGAGTACCTGCGCAAGGGCTCGCATGTCTACGTCGAAGGCCGCATCCGCACGCGCAAGTGGCAGGATCGCGAGGGCCAGGACCGCTACACGACGGAGATCGTCGCGAACGAGATGCAGATGCTCGGCGGGCGCGGCTCGAGCGACCGCGGCGGCGCTGCTCCGCCGGATCGCGCCAAGGAGCGGAGCGAGGAACCGGTATCCCGCGGAGAAACCGCGGGTGTCGCCGAGTCGTTCGACGACGACATTCCTTTCTAGTCGTTAAAGGGGACGTTCACCTTTAGCGGATTGGAGCGTCGTCGGCGACGTCCCGCTTCAGCTAAAGGTGAACGTCCCCTTTAACGAACGCCCCGCCTCACAGGACGGGCGTCACGCTATTCCCTGAAATCGGCCCTCCGGGCGGCCTCGACCCCCCTTTTCCGGCCCTTTTATGTGATCTGTTTGGCGTCCGGGCCCGCCACATTAAGTCACCATCAGAGCGATTCTCCGGGCCGCCTGCGAAGCCGTCCAGCCATTTCCGGAGAAAGGAGTACGGCCAGATGGAGCTGGATCGAAACCAGCCACCCGGGAATGGGCTGCGCGACGCCCTGGCGCCATGGTTCGACCATTCGGCGGCCTGGCTCGTGCTGCTTTGCCTCGGACTCACCGTTTTCGCCGCCATCACGGGGTACACCGCGGGCGAGGCAGGCGACGAGCTCGTCGCACTCTTCGTCGGGATCGCGGCGACGCTCGCGGCGATCTCGGTCGCCTGGCGCGCCTCGGGGCTGCGCGAGCTCAAGGCGGAGCGTCGCAACGCCTGGCGCTGGCTCGCCCTCGCGCTCGGCGCCCAGCTCGCGGCGATGCTCGCCGTTCCCGCGACACGCTCTTTCGATATTCCGGCGATGCAATTCGGCTCGAGCCTGCTGCAATTCGCTTTCTTCCCCTGCGCGGCGATGGCCGCCACGGGCCTCCTGCTTTCGACCCGCGGCAAGGCCTTCGGGCCGCAGTTCTGGCTGGAGGCCCTGCTGGTCGCGCTCTGCGTCGGCACCGTGTTGTGGCTGGCGATGCCGCTCGGCCTGGCGCCGGAGGCGCTGCCCGCGCGCGGATCCTGGACCGTGGGTCTCGATGCCGTCATTGGCGTATTGGCCGCGATTCTGCTGCTGCGCCGCTCCGACTGGCAGGGCTGGCCGGGCCTGGCCACATTTGCAATCGCGCTGATCGCCCTTTTGGGCGCGCGCCTCCTCGAGGCCCACGCTGCCGTGGACGCAACGATTTCGGCCTACGCCGGACCCTTGCATCTGTCCGCCATCGCCGCGTTTGCGATTGCGGCGCACCTCGACTACCTGCGCACCGAGCGCCGCGCCCCGCCGATGGATGCGGCCGAGCGCGGATCCCCCTTTGCGCCGCTCATGCCTTATGCGGCGCTGATGTTGGCGGGGTACGCGTTGCTGACGCTTCATTCCGGGAGTTTCGGCGATCCGGCAGGCCTCATTGCCTGGGTGGTCTGCATCGCCGCCGGCCTGCTGTTCGCGCGCCAGGCGATCGCGACGGCGCTGACCATGGCGGTGCAGACCGGTCTCGCCACGCGCTCGGCGGAAGCGCGTTTCTCGGCGCTCATCCGCAACACTGCGGACGTGATCGCCATCGTGACGGCGGACGGCAGGATCAGTTACATGACGCCGACCGCCGAGCGCATCTTCGGCCTGGCGCCGCAGGACCTGGTCGGTCAGCAGCTCGAAGACCTGGTTGCATTCGAGGACCGCGCGCGCCTGCGCGAATTCCTGTCCCGCGACCTCGCGCCGGACGGCGCCTCGGCGAATCTCGAGGCGCGGGTGCCGCGCAGCGACGACAAGCAGCGCGTCGTCGAGATTCATGGCACCAACATGGACTCCGAGCCCGCGATCGGCGGGCGCCTGCTGAATCTCCGCGACACGACCGATCGCAAGGGCATGGAAGAGCAGTTGAAGCGGATGGCGTTCCACGATCCGCTGACGCTACTCGCCAATCGCTCCTTGTTCCGCGACCGCGTCGAGCACGCTGTCGCCGTCAGCAAGCGCAACGGGCGCGGCGTGGCTGTCATGTTCGTCGACCTCGACAATTTCAAGAAGATCAACGACTCGTTCGGCCACGCGCAGGGCGATCGCGTGCTGCACAAGAGCGCGCAGCGCCTCGTCAAGTCGACCCGGAACGGGGACACGGTCGCGCGGCTCGGCGGCGACGAGTTCGCGGTGCTGCTCGAGAACCTCACCAGCAAGGAACAGGTGATCGAGATCGCCTCGCGCATCGTCGCGTCGCTGCAGGATTCGCTCGACCTGCCGGGCACGGACATGCGCGTCGCGGCGAGCGTCGGGGTCGCGTTTGCGACGCCCGACGACGGCGTCGAGGAACTGATGCGAAACGCCGACGTCGCGATGTATTCCGCCAAGGCGCAGGGCAAGGGCCGCTACACGGTCTACGAGCCGGCGATGCACCGGGCCGCCAACAAGCGCCAGGAACTCGAGTCCGAGATCGCGATTGCCCTCAGCGAGGGCCAGTTCCTGCTGCATTACCAGCCGATCGTCGAGCTGCATTCCGGATACCTGCTCGGCGTCGAAGCGCTGGCGCGCTGGCGCCATCCGAAGCGCGGCCTGCTCGGGCCCTCGGAATTCATCTCGGTCACGGAGGAGTCCGGCCAGATCGTGACGCTCGGCCGCTGGGTGCTCGCGCAGGCCTGTCGCGAGGTGCGCGTCTGGCAGGCGCGCCTGCCGGAAGGGCGGCAGGTTCGTGTCGGCGTCAACGTGTCCGCCGTGCAGCTCTCGCAATCCGACATTTGCGCGGATGTCACGAAGGCGCTCAGCCTTTCGGACATCGATCCGGGATGTCTCGTGATCGAGCTGACCGAAAGCGTGCTGATGCAGAACAGCGAGGACGTGCTCGCGACCCTGACCCAGCTCAAAAAGCTGGGCGTCCGCATCGCGATCGACGACTTCGGCACCGGTTACTCGTCCTTGTCGTACCTGCACCGTTTCCCGATCGACATTCTGAAGATCGACCGGTCGTTCGTGGAGCAGCTCGGCAACATCGACGAAGGCGCCGGCCTCGCGCGCGCGATCATCACGCTCGGCGAGACGCTCGGCCTCGAGGTCGTCGCCGAGGGCATCGAGCTCGAAAACCAGCAGCGAGAGCTGATCGAGCTCGGCTGCGTGGCGGGGCAGGGCTATTACTACTCGAAGCCCGCGCTCCTGCACGAGCTCGAGTACTCGGTGCACATGATGCGCCGGCGCACGATGGCCGACACCTTGCCGCAGGGTGCGCGCTTCACCGCGACCGGGCGCTTCGTGATGGGCGACCTGCGGCCCGCCGACTTCGTCGCGACTGGCACTTTCGGCCGCGAGTTGCCGCATAAAAGCAAGCAAAAACAATAGCTTGTGCCCTGCATGGGCCGTCTGACGAAGAGAGCCGCCGCTTCATCGCGGACGCCAAAACCGGTACCCTAGGCGCCCTTTTTCGCTCTGGAGCGCCCACCCACGACATGAGCGGCCGGCTCTACATTTCCACGTTCGGCTGCCAGATGAACGAATACGACTCGGCGCGCATGGCGGACGTCCTGCGCGAATCCGACGGCCTCGAACTCACTGCCGATCCGGAGCAAGCCGACGTCGTGCTGCTCAATACCTGTTCGGTTCGCGAGAAGGCGCAGGAGAAGGTTTTCTCCCACCTGGGCCAGTGGCGGCTCCTGAAGCGGCGCCGCCCGGAACTCGTCATCGGCGTCGGCGGCTGCGTGGCGAGCCAGGAAGGCGAGGGCATCCTCGAGCGCGCGCCCTTCGTCGACCTGGTGTTCGGCCCGCAGACCATCCATCGCTTGCCGGCAATGCTCGCCGAACTGCGGGAGACACATGCGCCGCAGGTGGACGTGTCGTTTCCGGAGATCGAGAAATTCGATCGCCTGCCGGAGCCCCGTGCTTCAGGCGCCACGGCGTACGTTTCCATCATGGAAGGCTGCAGCCGGTATTGCAGCTTTTGCGTCGTGCCGTACACGCGCGGCGAGGAAATGAGCCGGCCGTTCCCGCAGGTCATCGCCGAGGTCACGTCGCTCGTCGGCCAGGGCGTCCGCGAGATCACGCTGCTCGGCCAGAACGTCAACGCGTATCGCGGTCCTGCCGCGGATGGAACGTTGGTCGATCTCGCGACGCTCATTCGCCACATCGCCCGGCTCGACGGGCTCGAACGGATACGGTTCACGACCTCGCATCCGCTCGAGTTCACGAATGCGCTCGTCGAGGCGTATGCCCACGTGCCGAAGCTCGCGAACTGCCTGCACCTGCCGGTGCAGAGCGGGTCGGATCGCGTCCTGGCATTGATGAAGCGCGGCTATACCCGGCTCGAGTACAAGCAGAAAATCCGGCGGCTCCGCGCCGTGCGGCCGGACATCAGCCTCTCGTCCGACTTCATCGTCGGCTTTCCCGGCGAGACGGAGGACGATTTCCGCCAGACACTGGACCTCGTCGCGGACGTTGGCTTCGACCAGTCCTTCAGTTTCATCTACAGCAAGCGGCCCGGCACGCCGGCCGCGGCGCTTCCGGACCAGGTGCCGCATGAGGTCAAGCAACAACGCCTCGCGGCGCTCCAGGCGCAGATCGACGGCCAGGCGCGCCGGATCAGCGAAGGCATGGTCGGCAGCACGCAACGCGTGCTGGTGGAGCGGCCGTCGCGGCGCGATCCGCGCCAGCTTGCCGGCCGCACCGAGAACATGCGCTGGGTCAACTTCGACGGGCCGGCGGCGCTCGTCGACCGCTTCGCGAGCGTCCGCATCACGGAGGCGCTGCGGAATTCCCTGCGCGGCCGGCTGGTCGCTTGAACGCAGCCCCTGAATCCAGCGTCGATTTCGGCGCGGAGGACAATGCGCGGCTCGCCGCGCTGTGCGGGCCGCTCGATGACAACCTGCACCAGCTGGAAAACCGCATGGGTGTCGAAGTGCGCCGCCGCTCGGGGCGCTTTTCGCTCCGCGGCGCCAATGCCGCGGCGGGAGCGGCGGTGCTGAGGCTCCTGTATGAGCGCGCGGGCAGCCGGCCGGTGACGCCCGAGGATGTCCACCTGGCGATCCAGGAAAGCGGCATGGGCGGCCGGCCCGCGGCCGACGAGCATGCGGTCGAAACGCTCCGCGGCCTCATCCGCGGCCGCGGCGCGAATCAGCAGCAGTATCTCCAGGCCATCCGCTCGCACGACCTGACTTTCGGCATCGGGCCGGCGGGCACGGGCAAAACCTACCTGGCGGTCGCCTGCGCCGTCGAGGCGATGCAGCGCGAGAACGTGCGCCGCCTCGTGCTGGTGCGTCCCGCGGTGGAGGCGGGTGAGCGACTTGGGTTCTTGCCCGGCGACCTGACGCAGAAGGTCGATCCGTATCTCCGCCCGATGTACGACGCGCTCTACGAAATGATCGGCTTCGACCGCGTCGCGCGACTCATCGAACGCGCGGTGATCGAGATCGCGCCGCTCGCGTTCATGCGCGGCCGCACGCTGAACGAGGCCTTCATCATCCTGGACGAGGCCCAGAACACGACGGTCGAACAGATCAAGATGTTCCTGACGCGCATCGGCTTCGGATCGCGCGCGGTCGTAACCGGCGACATCACGCAGACCGACCTGCCGGCGCACCGGCAATCCGGCCTGCGGCATGCACTCGAGGTCCTGGACGGTGTCGCCGGCATCGCGGTCACGCGATTCACGGCGCGCGACGTCGTCCGGCATCCGCTCGTGCAGCGGATCGTCGAAGCCTACGAGCGCGAATCGGGCGACGCGGGCGGTGAAGCCAAGTGACGCTCGACGTCGTCCTGCGCTATCGCACGCGCCGGCCCTGGGCGCCCGCGCCGGCGAGCCTGCGCCGCTGGGCGCGTCTCGCCGCGGGCGACCGCCGCGGTGAGCTTGGCATCCGCGTCGTCGGCACGGGCGAAAGCCGCCAATTGAACGAGCGCTGGCGCAGCCGCCCGGCGCCGACCAACGTGCTGTCGTTTCCGGCGGCGCCCGCGCTCCGCGGGAGGCAGCTCGGCGACATCGTCGTCTGCGCGCCGGTCGTCGCGCGCGAGGCGCGAGAGCAGGGCAAGGCTCTCAGCGCACATTGGGCGCACATGATCGTTCACGGCACGCTACACCTGCTCGGCTTCGATCACGTGCGCGCAGCGGACGCGAAGCGCATGAAGGGCCGCGAGCGCGCGCTCCTGCGGCGCATCGGCATCGGGGACCCGTACGGAGACTGAAGCGATGGCGAAACGCAAGACCGGGGAATGGCTGCGCCGCCTCACGCGCGAGGGCCCGCGCGATCGCGCCGAATTAGTCGAAATGTTGCGGGCGGCGGCGCGCGGCGGCCTGATCGATGCCGATGCGCTCGCCATGATCCAGGGTGTGCTGCGGGTCGCGGACCTGCATGTTCGCGACATCATGGTGCCGCGCTCGCAGATGGTGGTGCTCGAGCGCGACTCCGAACCGCAAAAGCTTCTGCCGGCGGTGGTCGAATCCGGCCATTCGCGATTTCCGGTCATCGGCGACGATCGCGACCAGATCGTCGGGATCCTGCTGGCCAAAGATCTGCTCCGTTACTACGCGGAGGGATCGACCGGCGGCTTCGACATCCGCGAAGTCCTGCGGCCCGCGGCATTCGTGCCCGAGAGCAAGCGCCTGAACGTGCTGCTCAAGGAATTCCGCGTCAGCCGCAATCACATGGCCATCGTCGTGGACGAGTACGGCGGGGTTTCCGGCCTGGTGACGATCGAGGACGTCATCGAGGAGATCGTGGGCGAGATCGCCGACGAGTACGACACGGACGAGGACCAGACGATCCGGCGCGAAAGCGACCGCCAGTTCATCGTCCTCGCGCTGACCCGGGTGCAGGAGTTCAACGAGTATTTCTCGACGCGATTCAGCGACGAAGAGTTCGACACGATCGGCGGGCTCGTGATGCACCAGTTCGGCCGCCTGCCGCGGCGTGGCGAGGCGGTGACGATGGACGGGATCGAGTTCAAGGTGTTGCGTGCCGACCGGCGCCGCATCGACCAGCTGCGCGTGACGACGGCCGAACCCGTGCCGCCGCGTCCCGGCGAGCCGCGCGGAACCTGAATGCCGGCATCCGGCGGATGGGTGGCGATGCTGTTGAGGCACCGCGAATGGATCGCGGCGGCCGCCGGCGCGGCGACGGCATTCGCGTTCGCGCCCTACGGCCAGCCGTACCTCGCGCATCTCGGACCGGCCGTCCTGTTCCTGCTCTGGGAGTACGCGACGCCGCGCGACGCCGCGCGCGGCGGATTTTTCTTCGGCGCGGCGCTCTTCGGCGCGGGGACGTGGTGGATCTACACCGCGGTGCACGACTTCGGCCAGGCACCGGCCTGGCTCGCCGTGTTCCTGGTCCTCGCCCTCGTCGCGATCAAGGGCCTGTATTACGCGCTGCTCGGCTATGTGGTGACGCGCATCGCGCCGGATCGTTCGGCCGCGCGCTCGCTGCTGCTCATTCCCGCCGGCTGGACTCTGTTGGAGTGGCTGCGCGGCTGGCTGTTCACCGGCTTTCCGTGGCTCGAGCTCGGCTACGCGCACAGCGACACGCCGCTCGCGGCGCTCGCAGCGGTGGGTGGGATTCACCTCGTGACGTTCGCCACTGTCGTGACCGCGGGCGCGGTCGTCGTGCTGATCCACCAGGCGGGCCGCGCGCGGCTCGCGGCGATCGCGATGGCGGCGGCGTTCTGGATCGCGGGCTGGCTGCTCGGCGACCGCGAGTGGACGCGGCCCACGGGCGAGCCGGTCGAGGTCGCGCTCCTCCAGGGCGCGATTCCGCAGGACGAGAAATGGCTGATCGAGAATCGCGCAACGACGCTCGAGCGCTTCCGCGAGCTCAATCGCGAGGCGCTCGGCGCGCAGATCATCGTGTGGCCGGAATCCGCGATCCCCATGCTGGCGCACGAGGCGGAGGTGTACCTCGAGGCGATCCGCCGCGAATCGCGGGCGCGGAACTCGGACGTGATGATCGGGCTCCTGCGCTTCGATTTCGACAGCGGCGAAATCCGGAATGGCCTCTATTCGATGAGCGAGGCCGGCGACGGCTGGTACTACAAGCGCCGGCTCGTGCCGTTCGGCGAGTTCTTCCCGGTGCCGGAGGCGGTGCGCCGGTGGATGCGTCTGAAGAGCCTGCCGTACTACGACATGACGCCCGGCAGTGAGGGCCAACCGGCACTGCGGTCAGGCGGCGAGCGCCTGGCGGCGACGATCTGCTACGAGGACGCGTACGGCTCCGACCAACTCGCCGCGCTGCCCGGCGCGACGCTGCTCGTCAATGTCACCAACAACGCCTGGTTCGGTGATTCGTCCGCGCCGCATCAGCAACTGCAGATGGCGCGCTTTCGCGCGCGCGAGGCAGGCCGTTGGCTGATGCGCGCGACCAGCAACGGCATCACGGCCGTGATCGCTCCGGACGGCGCCGTCACCGCCCGCGCCCCGCAATTCGAGCCGGCCGTCTTGAAATCCACGGTCCAGCCGCGCACCGGCCGCACGCCCTACGCCCGCGCCGGCAACTGGCCTATCCTCTCGCTCTCGTTCCTGCTGCTCGTCGTCTTCGCCGTGGCCCGACTGCGAGCCTAAAGAAGGGGACGCAACCCTTTTTTGGGTATCCTTCCAAGTTCGATGCGCGAGCGATACGAACCACGAGAGATTGAGCCGGCCGTCCAGCGCGAGTGGGAGGCGGCCGGTGCCTTCGTGGCGCGCGAGGATTCCACCAAGCCGAAGTATTACTGCCTGTGCATGTTCCCCTACCCGAGCGGCCACCTCCACATGGGACACGTGCGGAATTACACGATCGGCGACGTGCTGGCGCGCTTCATGCGCATGCAGGGATTCAACGTCCTGCAGCCGATGGGATGGGACGCCTTCGGCCTGCCGGCGGAGAATGCCGCGATCGAGAATGGCGTCGCGCCGGCACGCTGGACGCGCGACAACATCGCGCACATGAAGGGCCAGTTGAAGGCGCTCGGCTTTGGCATCGACTGGTCGCGCGAGCTCGCGACCTGCGATGCGGACTATTACCGCTGGAACCAGTGGCTGTTCCTGCGCATGCTCGAGCGCGGCATCGCCTACAAGACGACGGGCATCGTCAACTGGGATCCGGTGGACCAGACTGTGCTCGCCAACGAACAGGTCATCGACGGCCGCGGTTGGCGCACCGGCGCGCCGATCGAAAAACGCGAAATCCCGATGTATTACTTCCGCATCACGCGCTATGCGGAAGAACTCCTGGTGGCGCTCGACCGGCTGCCGGACTGGCCGGAACGCGTGCGCGTGATGCAGGCGAACTGGATCGGCCGCAGCGAAGGCGTGAACTTGTCCTTCCCTTACGACATTGAAGGGCAGCGCGGTGAATTGAAAGTCTTCACCACGCGCGCCGACACGTTGATGGGCGTCACTTTCATCGCAGTCGCTCCGGAGCATCCGCTCGCGGAGCTCGCGGCGAAACGCGACGCGAAGCTGCGCGCGTTCGTGGATGAATGCCGCCGCAGCAGCGTCATGGAGGCGGATCTCGCGACCATGGAGAAAAAAGGCGTCGCGACGGGCTTCACTGTGCTCCATCCGCTGAGCGGAGCCGAAATTCCGGTCTGGGTCGGCAATTACGTGCTGATGGCCTATGGCGAAGGCGCGGTCATGGGCGTGCCGGGCCATGACGAGCGCGATTTCGCTTTCGCCAAGAAGTACGGCCTGCCGATCCTTCCGGTCATCGACGTGGACGGCAAGCCGTACTCGACCGAAGCCTGGCAGGCCTGGTACGCGGACCACGGCCGCTGCATCCACTCGGGACCCTACGACGGCCTCGATTACCAGGCCGCGACGGATGCGATCGCCAAAGATCTCGAGGCAAAGGGGATTGGGCACAAGCAGGTGGTCTGGCGGCTCCGCGACTGGGGCATCTCGCGCCAGCGCTACTGGGGCTGCCCGATTCCGATCATCCATTGTGAAGCCTGCGGCGACGTGCCCGTGCCGGACGATCAGTTGCCGGTGCGGCTGCCGGAAGACCTCGTACCGGACGGCTCCGGCAATCCGCTCGCGAAGTCGTCCTCGTTTCTCGAATGCCACTGCCCGAAATGCGGCGCGCCCGCGCGGCGGGAGACGGACACGATGGACACTTTCGTGGACTCGTCCTGGTATTTCTTCCGCTTCGCCTCCGCCGGCAACGACCGCGCGATGGTGGATGAGCGCGCGGACTACTGGATGCCGGTCGACCAGTACATCGGCGGCATCGAGCACGCGATCCTCCATCTCCTGTACTCGCGCTTCTGGACCCGCGTCATGCGGGATTGCGGATTGACAAAGCTCGACGAGCCATTCCAGCGCCTGCTGACGCAAGGCATGGTGCTGAACGAGATCTGGTTCCGGAAGCCGGTGTCAGGACGCATCGTGTATTACAACCCGGCCGACGTCGCGGCCCAGGGCGAGGGCGAGACCCGGACCGGGGTCCTGAAATCCGACGGGCTGCCGGTCGGATACGGCGGCATCGGCACGATGTCGAAATCGCGCAGGAACGGCGTGGATCCGCAGGAACTGGTCGATCGCTACGGCGCGGACACCGCGCGTCTCTTCACGATGTCGAACGTGGCGCCCGAGCATACCTTCGAGTGGTCGGACGAAGGCGTGGAGGGCGCGTTCCGGTTCATGAAGCGCTTGTGGAAGATCGTGCATGCGCACCTCGAAGCCGGTCGCGCCGGCAGGCCGGACGCCTCGGCGCTCGACGGGCCGCAGCGTGAACTTCGCCGCCAGGTGCACCAGACGCTCGGCAAGGTCGGCGACGACATCGGACGCC
>Ga0302046_10001143_pt1 | contig 24937 bp, 16 predicted proteins | sample RVTome_11_FD_200261 | JGI IMG/M metagenome (GOLD analysis project Ga0302046, IMG submission 200261) | Soil microbial communities from uranium-contaminated site in the Upper Colorado River Basin, Wyoming, United States - RVT147D111 (version 2) ... | reverse complement strand
ATCGTCAGAACGGCCTCGGGAGCGGCTCCGTGGACCGTGCGGGCGACGCGCTCCGCGATCTCCTCGGCCGCGGTCCCGGGGAGCAGGCGGAGTCCGAGCTCGATCCGGCATCGGTCGGGCACGACGTTCACCGCCTCGCCGCCCTCGATGCGACCGATGTTGAGCACCGTGAACGGCGCCTCCGGAAAGTGGCGACCGACGTCGGGGCGTTCGGCGGCGAGCTGGCGTCGCAGCCCGGCCAGGGCCACGAGGACGGGCCCGGCCGGCTCGATGGCGTTGCGGCCGCGGTGCGGATACGCGCTGTGGCCGCTCTCGCCCTCGAGCTCGACGCGCAGGCGCAGGTGGCCCTTGTGCAGGCTTACGGCCCGGAGCTCGGTGGGCTCGCCGATCCACACGGCGCCGGGACGCGGCGCCTCGGCGGGCCCCGCCGTCAGATGCTGCGCTCCCCGCGAGCCGACCTCCTCGTCGCAGGTCAGCAAGAGGGCCAGGGGCGCCGAAAGGCGGTCCGGATCGAGGGTGAGGAAGCGGTGGATGGCGAGGGCCAGGAAGCCCTTCATGTCACACGTTCCCCGGCCGACCCAGCGATCGCCCCGGTCGGTCAGCCGGAAGGGTGGTGCCGTCCAGGCGCTCCCCGCCGGCACGACATCGAGGTGGCCGCAGAGCACGAGGCCCGACCCGTCCCGCGCCGGGGGTCCCTTCTCAAGCCAGAGGTTGACCTTGTCGGCGTCACCGGCGGGCAGGCGCTCGATCCGTGTCTCCGGGGCGTCGCAGAGATCGCAGACGAAGTCCGCGATCGGCAGCACCGAGCGGTGGCTCACCGATTCGAACGCGACCAGGCGGTCGAGCAGGGCGATCGGGTCGGGAACGGAAGACACGGCGGGAGTCTCCCAGGGGCGAGGGCGGCGGGCAAGAGCCGGACGGTCATCCGGTCCCGGCAGGGCTCCGTACCCGCTGATAGAGAACCGAACCGAGAGTCCCGCCACCAGGAGGAGCCATGAGATCGAACCTAAGGAGCACGACCATTCTCTGCCTCGCACTGACCGTCCTCGTCAACTCCGGCGCCCGGGGCGCCGATCACCTCGACGAGTCCGGCCTGACACCGCCCGGCGGTGACGTCAGCCTCGACCTCACGGACATCTACGCCTTCCGCTCGCCGGACTGCGACGACTGCACCGTGCTCGTCGCCGGGCTCAATCCCCTGACCGACGGAGGCGTGGACGCGCCCTTCAACCACCGCGCCTCGTACAAATTCCGGATCGACGTCGACGGCGATGCCGTCCAGGACATGACCTTCGACGCCAAGTTCGGACGCCAGAGCGCCCGCGGCACCCAGAAGTTCAAGGTCAAGCTCCGCGAGGTCGGCGGCCCGGCGACCACCGTCGTGAGGCGCCGGGACGGCCGGACGACGCCGGTGGGGGAGACGCCCGACGTGATCGCCGGCGAGCTCGGGATCCGGGCGTTCGCCGGCATGGCGGACGATCCGTTCTTCTTCGACCTCCCGGGCTTCCTGAGTCTCGACTTCTGCAGCACCGACCCGGCCCCCGACACGTTCGCCGGAACCAACGTGACGGTCCTGGCGCTCGAGGTGCCGAACGCCGTGCTCGTCGACGGCGGAACCGCCATCGGCTTCTGGGCCGAGACCTACCGGGGCGGCCAGCAGGTCGACCGCATGGGCCGGCCGGCGATCAACACCGTCTTCATCCCGACCAACCCCCTCGAGCCCGACGAGGCGTCGCTGAAGGCCGCGTTCAACCAGGGCAAGCCCTCCCGGGATCGCGTGACGTTCGGTGGCGAGGTGCTGGACACGCTGGAGATCTTCTATGGCGCGGGCAGTCCCGACGCGGCGGGGCTCGCCGATTTCCTGCTGCCGGACATCCTGACCCTCGACGTCAGCGATCCGTCGGGGTTCCCGAACGGACGCCGGCCTTCGGACGACGTCATCGACATAGAGCTCGGCTTGGTGACCAACGGCGCCATCACCAGCGACTGCGTGGACGGCAACGACGTGGCGTTCTCGGGAGACTTCCCGTACCTCGGACCGGCGAGCTGATGGATGGCGCCGGTACGCGGCGGTATGGCCGCCCTTCGGGGCGGCCCCCCTTTTCTACCTCAGCTCGAACGTGAGAGACGCCCAGAAGCTCTCCCAGTCGGCGTCGACGCCTTCCGGTGCGGGGACCATGTGGACGGCGGAGGCGAGCCAGGGGCCGGCATCGTCGAGCGTGAAGGCGACCTTCCCCTCGGCGTCCGAGCGCGCGGTCAGCCGGCGGGTGTTGTGGGCGTGCGAGCGGGCCGCGACGAGCACTCCGGCAACGGGACGCCCCACGTGGAGCACGAGGATGGTGAGCGGGTCGCCGGCCGCGAGCCCGGCCGGGTCGGTCAGGGGCACGAGCTCGAGAGGCCATCCGAACCGGTGGTCGAAGCCGGGGCCGCCTTCACCGCCGGCCGCGAGCAGGCTCTTGGCGCACCGCGAGAAGACCTCTCTCCCGGGGCGGTCCTCCTCGCCGCGCTCGCGGCGCAGCGCGACGACGGCGTCGAGGCCCTCGTGGAGCAGGTAATCGTGGAAAGGCTCGGGGTCGAGCCGAATGGGGCTGCGCCGGCTCCGGTAGCCGAGCACGACCGTACCGGGTGCTTCGACTCGGTAGAAACCGGCCGGCTCCATGCGCGGCGGGGCCACGACCTCTTCTTGCGAGCCGTCGGCCGCGCGGCCCAGGAAGCTCTCGATCTTCTCAGGGTCGCGGCGCACCGGCTCGCCGCGGAACTCCTCGCCCACGCGCAGGCCGACGCGGACCGTGGAGACGACTTCCGGCGCGTAGGTCGAGGGCTCGATCCAGAAATCGTGGGCGCCCAGAGCGGGCGGCAGCAGCAGCGAGCCGAGGGTCAAAACGTGCGACAATCCACGCCATCCGGGCATCGCGCTCAAAGCTAGCACGAGGGGCCGACCGGGACATGGACGCGGAGACCGCCCAAGACATCCGGCTCCTGACCCGGGCAGCGGGGGGCGATCGGACGGCATTCGCGGACCTGTTCGAGCGTCATGCTTCGCTGGTCCTGGGCGTTCTGGTCTCGCTGGTCCGCGACCGCGCGGCGGCAGAGGAGCTGCTGCAGGACACCTTTCTGCAGGCCTGGAACGAGGCCGAGCGCTACCGGGCCGTGCGTGGCACGCCGCGGGGCTGGCTCGTCATGATGGCGCGCTCGCGGGCGATCGACCTGCTGCGCTCGCAGGGCGCCCGGATGAAGCGGGAGGTTGCGGTCGGCTCGGAGCTGCTGGGCGACGGGACGGTCGGTCCCGTCGGGACGGGCGAGATCGAGGCCGACGAGCGCCGACGGGCGGTCCTGGCGGCGCTGCAGGGCCTGCCGGTCGAGCAGAGGCAGTGCATCGAGCTGGCGTTCTACGCCGGATTGAGCCATCGGCAGGTGGCAGATCGACTGGAACAGCCCCTGGGCACGGTGAAATCGCGCATCCTCCTCGGGATGCGCCGTCTGAAGGAGGCCCTGGCTCCGTAGAGTCTGGCGGGAGACGATGGCGGATCGAGATCTCAACCTGCGCGAGCTGCTGCCGCTTTACGCCCTGGGCGCCCTCGAGGAGCCCGAGCGTCGAGAGATCGAGGCGGAGCTCGAGCGCGACCCCTCGCTCGAGGCAGAGCTCGCGCGCTGGGTCGCTCAGGTGGAGGCGCTTGCCGAGACGGTACCGCCGGTCGTCCCCTCGGAGACGGTCCGCGCTCGCCTGTTGGCCGCCCTTCCACCCCGGGCGGCGAGCGAGGGAGCCCGGAGCTGGATGGGCTGGGCCGCCGCCGCGGTCCTCGCCCTGATCGCCGGCTGGCTGGCCTGGGGCAACGCCGGCCTGCGCTCGGAGCTCGAGACCCGCCTGTCGGAGCGGGACGCGGAGGCGATCCGGGCGGTCCGCCTCGCCTCCGAGCTGGCCGACACGAGGGCCCGGCTCGAGCGGCTGGTGCTCGCCCACGAGATCGTCGCCGCCCCGGGCGCGCGCGGCGTCCGGCTCGCCGGCCTCGCCGGGCTGCCCGGGGCGGCAGCCCAGACCTACGTCGATCCCGGCAGCCGGCGGGCGGTCTTCTACGCCTCGCGCCTCCCTCCCGCTCCCGAGGAGAGGACCTACCAGCTCTGGTTCATCGCCGACGGGAAGCCGGTCTCGGCGGGCGTCTTCGAGGTCGGCCCCGAGGGCGAGGCGACGCTCCTGGTGGAGGACGTGGCGCCGATGGACTCGATCCAGGCCTGGGCGGTGACGGTCGAGCCGGAGGGCGGCGTGCCGCAGCCGACCGGCGAGATGGTGCTCAAGGGCTGAGCGGCGGCGCTGTGCTAGCATCGACGGCGGTCCGAGATCGCGCTCAGGCGCCCTGCCACGGACCTTCCGGCCCGGCCATCCAGCGCGTTCGCAAGCCCGTCCACGGCGGGTCGGCGTCGGCGCCACGACCTCGATGAAGCCACCCGCGATCGTCCGCCTCACGCCCGGCAAGCGGGTCCTGTTCCTGACCAAGGACCCCGACCTGATCCGGCGCCAGCTGGCCGGCACGCTGGATCTGCGCATGGAGGAGCTCTCGGTCGACGACCTCCTCGACGACATCAACACCGACGCGATGACGCCGGCCTGGGTCTGCTTCAGCTACCGGCCGGAGGACCTGGCCCGCGACGCCTACGCCGGGCTGATCGTCGACGGCGAACGCCTGTTTGCGCGCGACGCCCTGCGGGACGGGAGCTTCGAGGTGATCGTGTCGGGGCTGCGCAAGGGCGTGGGCAGCTCTCGGGAGACGGCCGTGCAGGCGGAGAAGTGGAGCGGCATCCGCATCGCGATCGCGGCGTCGTTCGCCCCCATCCACGCCGCCAACAACGTCAATCAGGGCGTGCTGATTGGGGACCACCACATCCTCCGGCGCCTGCAGGCTGGAGAGGGCGTTCCGCTCGAGGAGCTCTGCCGCGGCTACGACCCTATCACGCGCCTGATCGTCCGTTCGGGCGGTCTCTTCGCGTTCTCGAAGGCAGTGGCGGACGGCGAGCTGGAGCTTCCGCAGCCGGTGACGCCCGAGCGGCCGATGACCATGGCGGAGAAGATCCTGGCCCGGCATCGAGTGGGCGCGGAGGAGGCCTCCTGCGTCCAGCCGGGTGACGCGGTGGTTGTGCGGGTGGACGGCGGCTATTCCCACGAGTTCACGACCGCCCAGGTCCACCACTTCCTCTCGGCGGAGTACGGCGACGAGTACGAGATTCAGAGCCCGGAGCGCTTCGCGGTCTTCGAGGACCACCTCATCTACGCCGACGACGTTCCGAAGATGCGGGGATTCATCGACAAGATCGAGGTCCTGCGCGAGATGCAGCGGGAGTTCCAGCGTCACACCGGGGTGAGGGACTTCTCGGCCCGGGACGGCGTCTCGCCCGGCATCTGCCACGAGGTGGCCCGCGAGCAGCTCATTCTCCCGGGACAGTTCATCCAGGCGACCGACAGTCATACCTGCATGGGTGGCTGCAACAACGCCCTCGCCTGGGGCGTGGGCACCACCGAGTACGCCAACCTGATCCACTCCGGCTTCACCACCGTGGAGGTCCCGGAGTCGATCCGCTTCGAGCTGGTGGGCGAGCTGGTCGAAGGCGTCACCGCGAAGGACCTGATGCTCCACGTCCTCCTGTACTACGCCCGGACGCAGAAGACGCTCAAGCGGGTGATGGAGTTCACCGGGCCGGGGGTCGCGACGTTGTCGATGGACGAGCGCGCCACGCTGACCAACATGGCCACCGAGTGCGCTGCGCGAGCGGCGATCGTCGAGGCGGACGAGGCGACCGTGGATTGGATCCTCGAGCGCCAGCCGCACCGCGATGCCGAGGCCCTCCGGCGTGCCGCGGTGTCGCCCGATCGGGAGGCCGTCTACGACGGCGGCGTCCACACGATCGACCTCTCGACCCTGAGGCCGATGGTGGCCCATCCGGGCGACCCCGACCGGGGGATCCCCTCCGATCCGACCAACGGGGCGCTGGTGGAGGAGATCGGCGAGGTGCCGATCGACATCGCCTACGGCGGCAGCTGCACCGCCGGCAAGATCGACGACCTCGACTTCTACCACCGGGTGGTCGCCGAGGCGGTGGAGGCGGGGCTCCGCGTCGCTCCCGGCGTCCGCTTCCTGATCCAGTTCGGCTCGCAGGAGGTGGAACGCCACTGTCGCGAGCGCGGCTACCTCGAGACCTTCGCGAGCGCCGGAGTGCAGGTCATCCAGCCTGGCTGCGGCGCCTGCATCGGCTGCGGGCCCGGGGTCTCCGACGACGCCGAGCAGGTCACCGTGTCGGCGATCAACCGCAACTACAAGGGCCGCTCGGGCCCCGGAAGGCTCTACCTCGCCTCGCCGCTGACCGTGGCGGCCTCCGCCTTCACCGGTCGCATCACGGCCTATACGCCGGGGATGTTCGGCGAGCCGTTGCGCGCCGCGGTCGGCTGAGGCCGCTCGCTGCAGGCCCGCGTCGTCATGTCGGGTGTCGAGGCCTTCAGACCGGTCGCCGTCACCCGCCGTGGCGGGCTGCCCGAGTGCTGGCACCTGGGTGCGGTGTCGGTCGTCGCTGCGGACGGCACACAGGTGGCCAGCCTCGGCGACCCGGGGATCGCGACCTTCGCCCGCTCGGCCGCCAAGCCCTTCCAGGCCGTGGCGATGCTCGGCCTCGGCCTCGACTCGTGGGGGCTGGACGAGAGCGACCTGGCGTTGGTCTGCGCGTCGCACTCGGGCAGGCCGGAGCACACGGCACGAGCCGCGCAGCTGCTGGCCCGGGGCGGCTTGGGCGAGGAGTCCCTGCGGTGCGGCGCCCACCGCCCGCTCGACGACGAGGCGGCGCGTGCGCTGGATGCCGCGGGGGTGCTCCCGGGGGCCCTGCACAACAACTGCTCGGGCAAGCACGCCGGCATGCTGCTCGCCTGCCTCGCGGCCGGGCTCGATCCGTCGACCTACCTGCAGGCGGACCACCCGCTGCAGCGGCGGGCGCTGGAGGAGGTGGCGACCTTCGCCGGCCTCGAGCCGGCCGCCCTCGGGGTCGGCGTGGACGGCTGCGGCGTGCCCGCCTTCCACCTGCCTCTCGCCGCCCTGGCCCGGTGCTATGCAGCCCTGGAGGACCCCGGTGCGAGGGGTTCCTCCCCCGAGCGGATGCGCGCGGCCCGTCGCGTGCGGCGGGCGATGACGGCGGCCCCCGAGATAGTGTCCGGCCGGGGTCGCTTCACGACCCGGCTGATGGAGGTCACGGGCGGGCGGGTGCTCGGCAAGGAGGGCGCCCAGGGGGTCTACGCCGTCTCCCTGCCGGAGCCGGCGCGCGGGGTGGCCGTGAAAATCGCCGACGGCACCGGAACCTGCCGCGACGCGGTCGTGCTCGAGGTCCTGCGCCAGCTGGACTCCCTCACTCGCCGGGAGCTCGAAGCCCTGGAGGACCTCCGGGCGCCGACCCTGCGCAACTGGGTGGGTGCCGAGGTCGGAGACGTGGTCGTCGACTTCCGCCTCGCGACGGCTTGAGCCGGCGGCAAACGCCCGGACCCGCCGGCTCGTGCCGCTCCCTGCTGCCCGGCTCCCGGCGGCGGCCGTCTCCAGCGCGTGGAAGCCGGAGGATAATGGGCACCGTTTGAGCTTCCACGGTCCTTCTCCCGGCAGCGCCGCGAGGGTGGCGCTCTGGTCGGGCGCCTTGGCGCTCGTCGTGCGCCTGGTGGCGGCCGTGCAGGAGGCGGGCTCGGTCTTCTTCGGCTTTCCGATTCTCGACGAGCGCTACTACGAAGGGGCCGCCAGGGCGATCCTGGGGCTGTCCGGCGGTGTTGCGCTGGACGGCTTCCGCGCCCTCGGGTATCCCGCGTTTCTCGCCCTGTTCATCGGTCTGGCCGGACCGGAGGGCGGCGTCGTCGCGGCGATCCTGGCGCAGCACCTGCTGGGCGTGGCCACGGGAGTGCTGGTCGCCTTGACGGCGCGCCGGTGGGGGGGCGGCGACGCGGCCGGGCTCGCGGCGGGCCTGCTCTGGGCGCTGGCCGGTCCGCCCATCTTCTTCGAAGGGCAGCTCCTGTCCGACACCGTCTTCACCTTCCTGATGGCCCTCCAGGTCTGGCTGGTGACCGGCGGGGAGGGCGCGGCGAGAAGGGCCCTCGCCGGAGGCGTCACCGGGCTCCTCGCCAGGGTGCGGCCGAATGGCCTGCTGCTGGCCGGCGCCTATGCCGTGGCACCGCTCTGGGAGAGGGGTCGGCGGCGGATCCTCGTGGCGATCGCGGCGCTCGCGGCGGTGGTGGCGATCCACTTCGGGGGATCGGCGCTCGAGATGTCCTGGACGGGCCGCTGGGTGCCTCTCGCCGGCTCCGGTGGCGTCAACCTCTATCTGGGCAACGAGCGGCGGGCCGACGGGCTCGTCCCCCGCCAGGACGTCGCGGTCCCCGCCGGCGAGTCGTATCGGGACTCCGTACAGGTCTGGTCGGAGGTGGAGTTCGCTCGCGATCGCCCCGGCGAGCGGGTGACGCCGGCGGCGGTGTCGCGCTACTGGGTGGGCCGTGCGCTGGACGAGGTGGCGGCCTGCCCGACCTGCTGGCTCCGTCTCATGGGACGCAAGGCTCTCGCCTTCGTCGCCGCGGTCGAGGTCCCCAATCACCGCTCGTACGCCTTCACCGCCCGCGAGGAGGTGCCACTGCTGCGCTGGCTCCCGGTGCGCTGGTGGCTCCTCGTCGCGCTGGCTCCCCTGGGCCTGGCGGCGATGTGCCGGACAGGGCGCCGGGGGCATGCCGGCTGGGGTCTCACCTTCGCCGCCCTGCACGCTCTGGGCGTCGCGCTGTTTTTCGTCAACTCGCGGTACCGTTTGCCGCTGTGGCCGCTGGGTTGCGTCTGGGCGGGGATCGGCTGGTGCGATCTGGTGGCGCGAGCCCGCGCCCGGAGGTGGAGGCGCTTCGGCCTGGGGCTCGCCGGAGCCTTCCTCCTCGCCTCCGTCTCCTGGAGCGCCGGCGCCGCCCTTCCCGTGCCCGCGGACGGCCGGGACCACTTCTACCGCTCGCTGGCGCGCCAGCGACGCGGCCTCGACGAGGAGGCGCTCGATGACGCTCGCAGAGCCGTGGCGAGCCGGCCCGAAGACCCGGCCTACCGGGTGCAGGTCGGCAACCTCCTGCTGGCGCTCGATCGGCCGGGCGAGGCGGTCCCGACCCTGGCGGCCGCCATCGACCTGGACCCCGCGCAGCCGATCGCCCACAACAACCTCGGCATCGCGCTCGAGCGCGTGGGCGACATCGAGGGGGCGCGGGCGGCGTATCGTGCCGCCCTCCGCCGGGCGCCGGTTTACCGGCCGGCGCGGGAGAACCTGGCCCTGCTGGAGCTTTCGCAGGGGCGGGTCGACGCCGCTCGGGAGGCCATGACCGGCGCCGCCGACCCGGGCCGGCCGACCGCACGGCACCTGGCCGTGGCAGGGCTGCTGGCCCTGGCCGAGGGTGATTGCGAACGGGGGGAGCGGCTGCTCGCGGCGGCGCGCGACCTGGATCCTGAGCTCGTCGAGTCGATCGTCACCGCGACGCGTGGCTCCGGCGGGTGGCCGCCGGGCGTCTGTTAGCCTGACGCGTTCCGGAGGGTCGACGCGTGGACGTGCTGCAAGAACAGGCTTGGGTTCCCGACATCCTCACGGACACCATCGTGCTGGGCTCGTCGGTCTGGAGCTGGATCCTCGCTGCGAGCGTTGTCGTCGGGGTGCTCCTCCTCCTGATGGTCGTGCGCCGGCTCGCGCACGGACGTCTCCGGCGGCTGGCCGAGAGAACCGAGAACCAGCTCGACGACCTGCTGGTGAAGCTCGTCGGCGAGACGTCGCGCGTTTTCTTCCTGCTGCTCGCGCTGTTCGCCGGGAGCTTTCCGCTGGCACTGTCCCCCGCGGCGCGCCTGTGGTTCGGCCGGGTGGTGGTGATCGGCGTGCTGATGCAGGTCGGGGCGTGGCTCGACCGGGTCCTCTCCTTCGCCGTCCAGCGTCACGTGTCGAGGAGGGCGGACGGCAGCGACGGGGGAGGAGAGCCCACCCGACTGGCCCTGATGAGCCTCTTCCGCTTCTTCGGGCGAGTGGTCATCTGGTCCCTGGTGCTGCTCGCCGCGCTCGACAATCTGGGCGTCGACATCACCGCCCTGGTCGCCGGGCTGGGCGTCGGGGGGATCGCCGTGGGCCTCGCCCTCCAGGACGTCCTGAAGGACTCATTCGCGGCGCTCTCCATCATCCTGGACAAGCCGTTCGAGCTCGGCGACTTCGTCGTCGTCGACGATTTGGCCGGCAACGTCGAGCACATCGGGATCAAGACGACCCGTGTGCGCAGTCTCTCGGGGGAGCAGCTCGTCTTCGGAAACGGCGACCTGTTGAGCAGCCGGATCCGGAACTTCAAGCGCCTGGTCGAGCGGCGGGCTCTCTTCACCTTCGGAGTCCTCTACAGCACGCCGGCCGATACGCTGGAGAGGATTCCGGAGATGGTGCGGGAGATCGTCGATGGGCTCGAGACCACGCGCTTCGATCGTGCCCACTTCAAGGCCTTCGGAGACTCGTCGATGGACTTCGAGGTCGCCTACTACGTCCTCGACGCCGAGTACCTCACCTTCATGGACCGGCAGCAGGCGATCAACCTGGCACTCGTCCGGCGCTTCGTGGACGAGGGGATCGAGTTCGCCTTTCCCACCCGTACCCTCTTTCTCGAGCCCGGGCAGGGGGCCCTGCGGACAGAGCTCGTCGAGCGCGAGACCTGAGGAGCGCCGCTGGCCACGGGTCGGCTCGAGCGCCTCGGCGGCTAGGTCGCGATCGGCGCCGCCAGCAGCGCGTCGGGGATGGCGAAGGCGTCCACCAGACCGCGGGCCGCGGGCCGGAGCTCGCTACAGAGGGCGTCGACCTCGTTGCGCACGGCGCGGCTCTTGCCGCCCTCGAAGGCGCCGTGCTCCTGCAACCAGGCGCTCGCCGCCTCCAGTCGATGGAGGCCGTGGAGTGCGACGACCGGCCGCAGGATGCCGGCCGAGTCGCCGGCCGACTCGACCCCTTCGCCGGCCCGCTCGAGCACGATCCTGTCGACGTGCGCCTCGGCGAGGGCGAGAAGGTGGTTCTGGCACGCGGCGAAGGCGGCGGTGGGCTCCACGCCCGTGTCCAGGCGCCTCTTGAGGCGGCGTGCCACGCTGCCCAGCAGGTGGTCCTCGCGCCAGCGCAGCAGGCCGACCTGGAACGCCGGGTCCCGGAGGTGCCGGGAGGCGGTCTCGCGCGCGACCAGAGGGTTCAGCTCCTGAATCGCCGCTCCCGCGCGGCCGGTGACCCAGCGCAGCAGATCGAGGAAGCTCATGTCGCCGAACTGCTTCCGATAGCCCGAGAGGAGACCCTTGGCCACCAGCTGGAGAAGCACGGTGTTGTCTCCCTCGAAGGTGGTGAAGACGTCGGAGTCGGCCTTGAGCGCCGCGAAGCGGTTCGCCGCCAGGTACCCCTGGCCGCCGCACGCCTCGCGGCAGGCCTGGACGGTGTCGGTGCAGTGCCAGGTGGCGATCGCCTTGAGGCCGGCGGCCGCCGTTTCCACCTCCCGGCGCTCCTCCGGCGGCGAGTCGACGTAGCGCCGCGCGAGGTCGCGCAGGGCGAAGTGCAGGGCGTAGGTCGTCGCCAGGCGGGGCAGGAGCCTGCGCTGGTGGCTCGGATAATCGAGCAGCAGCGTCTCGGGCTCGCCCGCGGCGCCGAACTGCCGGCGCTCCGCGGCGTAGCGGACGGCGATCGTCAACGCCGACTTGGCGGCGGAGAGGGAGGCCAGGGCCACGCTCACCCGGCCTCCCACCAGGGTCCCCAGCATGGTGAAGAAGCGCCGGCCGGGGCTGGCGATGGGGCTCGAGTAGACGCCGTCGGCGTCGACCCGGGAGAAGCGGTCGAGGAGGCTCTCGCGGGGGAGGCGGACGTGGTCGAAGGCCAGGCGACCGTTGTCCACGCCGTTGAGGCCCAGCTTCGGCCCGTCGTCCTCGACCGATACGCCCGGCAGGACGAGTCCCTTCTCGTCCCGAATCGGGACCAGGAAGGCATGGACGCCGTAAGCCTCGCCGTCGATCTCGAGCTGGGCGAAGACGACGGCCATCCGTCCGTGGGCGGCGGCGTTGCCGATGTAGTCCTTCCAGGCCGAGCGGTCCGGCGTATACAGGTCGAACTCGCTCCGCTCGCGATCGAACCGGCAGACCGTCGCGAGCTCTGAGACGTTGGAGCCGTGTCCCGTCTCGGTCATCGCGAAGCATCCGGGCAGCTCGAGGGTCCCCGCGCGCCGCAGGTAGCGCTCGTGGTGCTGGTCGGTGCCCAGCTGATGGATGGCGCCCGCGAAGAGGCCGAACTGGACCCCGAACTTGGTGAGCAGCGACAGGTCGTGGTGGGCGAGCGTCTCGAAGGCGGCGATGAAGGCGCCCGGATCGCCGCCTCCGCCGTGCTCGACGGGCAACCCCAGCGCCCCCAGGCCCTCGGCGGCCAGGCGCCGGCACCAGGTCAGGACCTCCTCGCGGTAGTCCGCGATCGCCAGATCCGCGCGGTAGGAGAAGCCGGGCTGGGAGAGCAGGGCCCGGACCCGTCGGCGAATGGCCACCCGCGGCCCGTCGAGGAGGATCGTGAGAGCGGCGACATCGAACGGCGCTTCACGGGACACCGGCGCCGGCTCGACTCGCGCGGGCTCGAGCAGCGCCCTCACCGCCTCCGCGCTCTCGCCTCCGAGGGTTCCCTGGAGCGCTTCGAGGGCGCTTCGCTCCGCGTCTCCAACGCGCGCTCCCCGCTCCTCGGCGAGCCGGGCGCCGAGTGCGGCCAGCGACGTCGGCTCCTCGTCCAGGTGGGCGCCGGCATGGCGAATGGCGGTGAGCAGTCGCCGCAGCTCGAGAGCCGACGGCGGGTCCTCGGGATCGAGCCAGCGGCCCAGCAACCGGGCGCATCCGCCGTCCACGCCCTCGCGGGCGGAGACCTGCGCGCAGATCGCGTCGATCTCGAAGTCCGCCAGCTCCCCGTCCGCCCAGGCGACGTAGAGCAGGGGCAGATAGGGGGCCAGGCGGGCATCCTCGAGCGTGTCGAGGCGATCGCGGTCCTCGCTCATCAGGGTCTCCTGCGCATCGCCAGTGTAGTGGACGGAGGGACGGGATGCCGCTAGACTCGTTCGAACATGTCATCCCAGGAAGGCACCGAGCTGGCGCTGAAGCTGGAGTTGCTGGCGACCGTGGCGCACGCCACGATCACCGCCATCCTCCAGGTCGTCGACGAACGGCGATCCGGTCTCCTCACCGCGAACGAGCAAGAGAAGGTCGGGAACCTCCGCAGCCAGATCGAGTCGGCGGTGGACGCGGTCGAGGCCTACATGAAGCGCAACGGCGACGAAGAGATCGATCTGAGCGGCCTGCGCGACAAGCTGGTCTCGATCATGGACACCATCGACACGCGGACGACGGACGTCGACGCGCTCCCGTCGTAGGGACGGCGCACGGGCCGCTCGACCGCGACAGGAGAGGGGCGGCATGGGTCTGCTGACACTCACCGGTGTGCCCGTGATCGACCACCTGCTGGCCCACGAGCTCTTCGGCAACAGCGCCGAGCTCTGGTTGCTGGCCGCCGGCATCGCCTTGGTGGTCGCGGCCGGGCTGACGCTGCTCAAGCGCCTCCTGGTGCGCCGACTGCACGGTGTCGTCACGCGTACGCGCAACCTGGTCGACGACCTCCTGCTCGACCTCGTTCGTCACAGCCGCTGGCCGTTCTTCGTCGTCCTGGGCGCCTACCTGGGGTCCCTCGTGCTGGTCCTCAGCCCCGGCGTCGACCTCGCCCTGCACCGGCTCTACTTCGTCGTCTTCTTCATCCAGGTGGGGCTCTGGGGCAACCACGTCATCGGGTTCACCATCGGGCACTACCTGCGGCGCACGCGGGAGGAGGATCCCGCTCGGGCCGCGGGCATCGCGCTGATCAGCTTCGTCGGCCGCGTCGCCATCTGGTCGTTCGTCGTTCTCGTGGCGCTCGACAACTTCGGCGTCGAGGTCGGCAGCGCGATCGCCGGTCTCGGAATCGGCGGCCTCGCCGTCGGCCTCGCCCTGCAGAGCGTGCTCAGGGACACCTTCGCCTCGGTGGCCATCATCCTGGACAAGCCGTTCGAGGTGGGGGACTTCATCATCGTCGACGACCTGGCGGGCACGGTCGAGCACGTCGGGGTCAAGACCACGCGCTTGCGCTCGCTCGGTGGCGAGGAGCTGGTGCTCGGCAACGACCAGATGCTCTCCAGTCGGATCCGCAACTACAAGACCCTCCGCGAGCGGCGCGTGCTCTTCAGCTTCAGCATCGACTTCGAGACGCCGAACGAGAAGGTTCGCGAGCTCGGTCGCCTGGTGCGCGAGATCGTGGAGGCGGCGGGAGACACGCGGTTCGACCGCGCGTACGTCAAGGAGTTCGCCGACTCGGGGCTCCTGTTCGAGGTCGCCTACTACGTTCTCCGGGCCGACTTCGCCAGCATGATGGACGTCCGGCAGCGCATCAACCTCGCCCTCCATCAGCGGCTCGCCGAGGAGGGGATCCGCTTCGCGTATCCGGCCCGGCAGGTGTTCATGCGCGGCGCGGCGCGGAGCGACGTGGAGGGGCTGCCGGAGCTTCGCGAGGGCGAGCTCGAGCGCTACGTCTAGGGCGGGTCCGGTGTGCCGTGTAGCGCGCTCAACCCCCGGCGGGCGTCTCGCCGCCCTCGTCGCGTCCGGCGGGAACCAGGAAGAACCTCCCGCCGTCCTCAGGCTCTCCGTCCATGACGCCGAACCGGGGCCGTTGGGGCACCCCCAGGCGTTCGGACGCCTCGTGCACCCGGGGCATCAGGCGACCGTAGATCGAATCGGCGCTGAGCACGTCCCGATTGCTCCGCAGCACCTCGAGCAGGGCGCCGCTGAAGATCGAGTGCCCTTCGCCTCCCGTGTCGGCCACCGGAGCCAGCTCTCCGGAGGTGAGCACCAGGCGCGACCGGCGGCCGAGTCCGGCCAGCACCTCCTCGCGGGTCGGCGCCCGATCGCTCGCGTGCTCCGCCGCCGGTCGGGGCGCCACCGCTCCCGCCAGCGACCCGGAGAAGCACGAGTCCGCGATCACCAGGACGTGGCGCGCGCGGCTCGGGCCGAGAAGCTGCGAGACGTCGTACCGTGTGCTCACCCATTGGGACGTATCCGTGGGCTGGGCGTCGACGGGGAGCCAGTTGCCGGCGCGGTCGCTCCCGAGGAGCTGGCCGTGACCCGCGAAGTAGATCAGGAGGTTGTCCTGCTCGGTTGCCGTCGCCGCCAGGTCGGCCAGGGCGGTGACGATGTCGTGACGCTCCGCGTCCTGCAGGAGGTGCACCTCGAAGCCGTAGCGGTTCTCGAGCAGGTGGGCCATCTCCCGTGCGTCGCGGGCGGCGGTCTCGAGGGCGGGCTGGAACCGGTACCTGCTGTTGCCGATGACGAGCGCCTTGTAGTTGCCGAACTCGATCCCCGCCAGCTGGCTCTCCTCTCGCTCGGCGGCGACCTCGGTCTCCCCGCCGGTACGCACCGAGAGCAGGTAGGCCGCCGTGGTCACGACGAGCACGGCGAGCAGGGCCGCCGCGGAGAGGGCGAGGCGCCGCCGGCTCCGGGTCGCGCCGGCGGCCGCCCGCGGCGGGCCCTCCATCAGGACCGTCGGACCCGGGCCGCGCGCGCCCTCCTGCCGCTCGATCGGACCCGTGCCGGGCGCGAGGACCGTGGGAGCCTCTTCGGCGGGCGTGGCTCCTCGAGGGAGAGTCGGGGCCTCCCGGCCGGCCTCCGGGCGTCGCGCCCCGGTCGGGAAGGTGCGGCCGGCGGCGTGCCCCCGCCCCGCCTCGTCCAGGGCGCCGGAGAAGTCGCCCGCGCTCTGGAACCGATGCCCGGGGTCCTTCTCCAGGGCGTGCAGGAGGACCCGGCGCAGGGGCTCGGACACCCTGCCGTCGGGGTCGGTCTCGGCGAAGGACCGGGGCGGGTGGAAGAGGTGCCCGGCGATGATCGAGGCCTCGCTCGTGCCGCGGATCGGGAACTCGCCGGTCAACAGCTCGTAGAGCACGACGCCCAGGGAGTAGAGGTCGCTGCGGCCGTCGATCACGATCGCTCCCGGGGCCTCGGCGGATTCCCCGCCGCCCAGCTGCTCGGGAGAGGCGTAGCGGACCTTGCCGATGAACATCGCCGTCTTGGTCTGGAATCCGGCGCCGTCGAGCGGCTTGGCGATGCCGAGGTCGATGAGCTTGACCTGGGCCCGCCCTTCCGCGTCGCGCGCCAGCATGACGTTGTCCGGCGAGATGTCGCGGTGGACGATCTTTCGCTGGTGCAGATAGCCGAGGGCGTCGAGGGTCTGACGACCCAGCTCCAGGATCTCGCCCTGCTCGAGACGCGGCTGGCGCCGGAGGCGATCGGCCAGGTTGATGCCGTGGACGAACTCCATGACGATGCAGGCCGTGCCGTCGTCGCCGACGCTCAGGTCGTGGATTCGTGCGATGTTGGAGTGGTGCAGGTGGGTCGCCACCCTGGCCTCGCGCAGAAAGCGCTCGCGCAGGTCGGAGTCGTCCCGGTACTGGGGACGTACGGTTTTGATGACGCGGATCTCGTCGAGGAGGAGGTGACGGGCCCTGTAGATGGCCCCCATGCCGCCCTCGGCGAGCTTCTCGAGGACCTCGTACTTGCGGTCGATGTCCTCGACGCCGAGGACGATCCGGGGAGGCTCTGAGCTCATGGTCCGGCGGCGGTGGAGCCAGGGAATCGCGGCGTGGCGGGGATGGCTCGAATATATCGTAGACTCCCCCGTCGGTGTCCCCCCGAAGCTGGGGAACTCGTAGGGGAGGTGTATGGGCAGGGGAGGTCAGGGCCTGAAGCGGGCGAGCGCCGTGCTCGGCTGCTTTCTGCTCTGGGCCCCCGACGACGGCAGCGGGGCCCCCAGGGAGACGGCGGAGTCGCGGGTGGACAGCGCCGACGATCTCCTGGTGGTGGACTGCCTGCTGCCGCCGAAGATCCGCCGCCTCGGCCGGCGCGCCACCTATCTCGCGGCGCGCAGGCCGATCCGCACGACGGCGGTCGAGTGTCGGATCCGGGGCGGTGAGCACACGGCTCCCGACCAGGCCAACCTGGGCACGGCCTTGCAGGTCTGGCTGCCCGCGGCCCAGGGGGGCGACGCGGAGGCCCAGTACTACGTCGGCCAGATGTTCGAGCGCGGGCTCGGCGTCGAGCCCGACTTCGCCGCCGCCGCCGAGTGGTACCGGCAGGCGGCCGACCAGGGCTACTCGGCCGCCCAGATCGCCCTCGGCTCGCTCTACGAGTCGGGTCGCGGCCTGCCCCAGGACGGCCAGGAGGCCCTGCGCTGGTACCGCAGGGCGGCCGGGCTGGCCGAGGACCTCGTCGTCCTCCAGGGCGGCGACTACGAGCGCCTGACGGAGGCGGAGGAGGAGCTCGGGGAGACCCGCGAACAGCTGGAGGAGCGCGAGCAGGAGGTGGACGAGCTCAAGGAGGAGGTCGAGGAGCTGAAGAGCCGGCCCCCTCCCGTTGTGGGTCCGCAGAGGGGAGAGCTCGACTTCGGTCGCTTCGTGGCCCTGGTCATCGGCAACGGCCAGTACGCGTCCCTGCCCGACCTGCCGACCGCCGGGAACGACGCGCAGCGTGTCGCGACGCTCCTCGAGCGCGACTACGGATTCGAGGTGAGCCTGCTCCTCGACGCGACGCGCCTCGACATCATGCAGGCGCTCAATCGCCTGCGCGAGCAGCTGACCGAGACGGACAACCTGCTCGTCTACTACGCCGGTCACGCCCATCGCGCTCCCGGCGCCACGACCGCCTACTGGCAGCCGACGGACGCGGCGGCGGAGAGCCCGGCCAACTGGATCCCGAGCCAGCTCGTCGGCGATCACCTGGACCTGATCCCCGCCCGCCACGCCCTGATCGTGGCGGACGCGATCTTCTCCGGTCTGCGCAGCCGCTCGGCGGTGGCGCAGCTGCCGCAGGGGATGACCGAGGATCAGCGCCACCACCACCTGCGGCTGCTGCTGGACAAGCGGGCCCGGCTGGCGCTGGCGGCCGACACGCCTCATCCGATCGCGGCCCCTCCGGGAGGGGATCGCTCCGCGTTCGCCCAGGCCTTCCTGGACGTGCTGCGGCGCAACGAGGGCGTGCTCGAGTCGTCCCGCCTCTACCGCGAGGTCAACCGCCGTCTGACGGAAGGCGAGGCCGCCGGTCCGGCGCCGGTCTTCGCTCCCATCCAGTGGGCACGCAGCGACGTGTCCGAGTTCTTCTTCGTTCGGAAGGTGTCATGAGATCGAATCTCCTCCTCACCCTGCCCTCATCGAAGATCGCGATCGCGCTCCTCCTGACGTTCTCGTTCGTCCCCCCAAGCCGGGCTCGGACGCTGCCGCCCGCCGACCCGGAGGGGTGCTCCACCCCGATACTGACCGCCACGGAGCCGTCGGTGATCGAGGGCGATGCCGGCCAGGTCCAGGCCACCTTCACCGTCTCCATCGGGCCGAGCACCCACTGCAGCTTGCAGATCGATTTCGAGAGCCGCGACGGCAGCGCTACGCTCGCGGACGACGACTACGTCGCCGTGCAGGGGAGCCAGTTTTGGGAGGCCGGGGACACGACGCCGCTCGAGATCGTCGTCCTGGTCAACGGCGACACCAGGTTCGAGCCCGACGAGACCTTCTTCGTCGACCTGACCGAACCGCCGGACGCTCCTGGGGCCGGCGGGCTGATCGAGCTGACGGCGACGGGGACGATCCTGAACGATGACGAGCAGCCCTCCGTCACGATCGACGACGTCGAGGTGACGGAGGGGGACTCCGGCCAGACGACGGCGACCTTCACGGTGACGGTCGCGAACGCGTTCGACGACGTGGTCGTCGACTTCGCTACCGAGGACGGAACGGCGACCGTGGCGGACGGTGACTACTCGCCGGCCTCCGGCTCCCTTCTGTTCGCCGTCGAGGGGGCGCCGACCCAGACGGTTGCCGTCCAAGTGACGGGCGACACACGCGTCGAGCCCGACGAGACGTTTCGCGTTGTTCTGTCGGGTTTGGAGGGCGCCGTGCTGGCCAAGGGGGTGGGCATCGGTACGATCGTCAACGACGACGCGGCCAGCGTCGTGCGGGTCGTCCCCCCCGCGCCGGTGCTCGAGAGCGCCGGCCAGGCCACCGTGATGGTGGAACGGGTGGGCGCGTCCGGGAATCCGGCCCGGGTGACGGTGACGGCCGACGGCGGGACGGCGACCCCCGGAGCGGACTTCACGGCGGTCACCACGGAGGTCTCGTGGGCGGCGAACGAGGCGGGGGCCCGGGTGGTGGAGATCGCCCTTCTGGACGACAATCTGTTCGAAAGCGACGAGACGATCCGGGTCTCCCTGTCGGCCCCCGTGGGCGCGACCCTGGGAGCGCCCTCGACGGTCGACCTCGTGCTGCTCGACGACGAGCAGGACGGTGAGGTCGAGATCGTCGGCGATGCGGAGCCGGAGGGCGTGGTGGAGCGCGAGGCCGAGCTGGCGGTGCGGGTGCGCAGCCCTTCAGGCGCGCCGATAGAGGGCGCGCAGGTCTTCTGGACGGTCGAGGACGACGCGGCGCAGCTGGGGGGCGGGAACCCCACGGTGACCGGGGCCGACGGGGTCTCCAGGCAGCGGGTGAATCTGGGAGAGATCCCCGGCATCGTCATCGTGCGAGCCGCCTTGGCCGCGGCGACGCCCGGCGCGGGCGGGGCCGCGGCGCAGCAGGAGAGCGTCGCGTTCGAGCTGCGCGTGCGCGGCGACCTGGCCGACGCCTTCGACGCCGAGAGCCAGCCGGGCCAGCGGTCCGTCGGCGGCGTCCTGGACACCGCCTGCATCGAGCCGGAAGGCCAGTTCGAGGACTTCTGCGAGTACCTGTTCGGCCTCGACGACGAGCAGGAGCAGGAGATCGTGGAGGAGGCGACCCCCACCGAGGTGGCGGCGCAGGGCAACCTGATGCTCGAGCTGCCCCAATGGGGGTTCCGCGAGGTCGGGCGGCGGCTGGCGGCCCTGCGCGGCGGGGGCAGCCGACGGGCCGAGGAGGAGCTGGCCGTGGTCACCGGCGGACAGGAGATCCGGGTGGCTTCGCTCTTCCACGCCGTGGCCGAAGGCCTGGCGCGCGAGGCCCGCTTCGAGCAGGTGGTGGGCGATGCCCTGGACGTCGGAGGCGGCGAGGCTTCGGCGGCCGCGGCCGAGCCGGAGCCGAGGATGGACGAGGAGCTCGACGAGCCGTCCCGTCTGGGCCTCTTCGCGAGCGGTCGCATCGCCGCCGCCGACCGCGATCCGACGAACCGCGAGGAGGGCTTCGAGGCCGGGATCGAGGGGCTCACCGTCGGCGTCGACTATCGCCTCCGCAGCGACCTCATTCTGGGCGGCGCGGTGGGCTACCTGACGACGGACCTGGACCTGCTCGCCGACGGAGGCGGCCTCGACGCCGACGGCTACTCTCTGACCGCCTACGGCGTGTGGCTGGGAGAGGTGCTCTACGTCGAGGGCGTCGTCGGCCACGGGCGCACGAGCTTCGATCTGCGCCGTCACGTGGACCTGCCGGTGCCGTTCGAGGGCTCGACGCGCTTCGTGGCGACGGGAGATACGGACGGGACGCAGTGGATGGCCAACCTCGGGACCGGGTGGGAGACCTCGTTCGGGGCGTCCAGCCTCGAGGTGTTCGGCCGTGCCAGTCATGTCGACGCCGATCTCGACGGGTATCGTGAACGGGGCGGCGGGCCCTTCAACCTGGCGATCCAGGACCAGTCGCTCGACTCCACGCTGGTCGAGCTGGGTCTCGACTGGGGCTACGCGGCCAGCCTCGCGTGGGGAGTCCTGCAGCCCGTCGTGCGGGCGGCGGCCCTGCACGAGTTCGGGGACGACGGTCGGCTCGTGCGCGGCACCTTCATCCAGGACGTGCAGCAGCTCGAGTTCGTGGTGCCGACCGACGCGCCCGACCGTGACTTCTTCAACCTCGGCGTCGGGCTGACGGCGACGACCTATCGCGGGCGATCGTTCTACGTCTTCTACGACACCGACCTGGGCCGCGACGATTTGGAGGTCGGAACGTTCACCTTGGGAGTGCGGCTGGAGCTCTGACGCTCCGGGAGAGCGCGCCCTTCAGGGTCGGGACATGAGGATCGCCTGGAGCTGCTTGCGCTGGGCGACGAAGTACTGGACGTCGCCCCCGGCATCGTTCCCGAACGACTGCTGGAGCTCGGCACCGGTATTGGCGTCGCTGGCGACCACGTGCACCGTGCCGTCCTCCCGGTAGTCGATGCGTACGCCGATCGGGTAGCCCGCTCGCGGAGTGCGCAGCGGTCCGACGGTGAGGTTGCCGAGACTGACGGCCTGCGCGGGGTCTCCGCGGTGCTGGACGAGGTCGAGGACCATCGTCTGCTGGTCTGCCCGCGCCGTGTAGTAGGTCTTCTTGATGGTCGTGGGCAGCGGCATGTTCTGCCGAATCAACGTGTCGATGGCGACCTGGCCGGTGTGGGGATCGATCGCGCGCACGCCCACCGAGTATCCGGTGACGCCCTTCAGCTCCGGCGGCAGGCGGAACTTCTCGTGCTCACCGGTGATCTGGGCGGACCGCAGCGCCGCCCCCAGGGCGACCGCCTTGCTGGGCTCGTGGTAGAGCACCTCGGTCGCCTCGGCGGAGAAGATCTCCTTGAGACGCCGGGCCGCGTCGGGGATCAGTGACGAACCGCCGACCAGCAGCAGCGTGTTCACGTCGGCCGCGGCGAGGCCCGATTCCTTGAGGCACTGCAGGGTCACCGCCATGGTGCGCTCGATGGTCTCCTCGATGGCGCGCGAGAACTGCTGCCGATCGAGCCGTATCTCGACCGCCTCGGAGCCGATCAGCACGGTCTTCCGGATCTCGCGGGTGCCGGGCGCGGAGAGCTCGATCTTGATGCCTTCGGCGGCGCGTCGCAGGTCCATCAACGTGCGGGCGTTGAGATCCAGCTCGCGACCGAGCGCGCGCTGGAACTGAGCGAGGATCAGCTCGCCGACGCGCTCGTCGAGCTCCTTGCCGCCCAGGTCCGTGGCGCCGGTCTTGGCCAGCACGTAGATGCCCTTGTCGTTCAACGTCATCGCCGTGGCGTCGAAGGTGCCGCCGCCGAAGTCGTAGGCGAACAGGACGCGGGAGTGCGACTCGGTGGTCACGCCGTAGTGCAGGGCGGCGGCGACCGGCTCCTCCAGGAGATCCAGCAACGGCAGGTTGGCGAGCGCCGCCGCCGCGGTCACGGCCTTGCGCTGGAGGTCGTTGAAGTGCGCCGGCACCGTGATCACGGCGCCGTCGATCTTGCGTGAGACCTCGGTCTCCGCGTCGAAGCGCAGCTTGTCCAGGATCAGCGCGGCGATGCTCTCGGCGTGCCAGCCGGCCCCTTCGTCGTCGAAGTAGACGGGCTCCCGCTCCCCGAGATGCCGCTTGAAGTAACGGAGGATGGGCAGCTCCGGGTGGTCCTCGACGATGTCCTCGGCGATCGTGCCGACGAACGCGCTGCCGCCGGTGACGAGGACCACCGAGGGTGTGTGGAGGCGCTCGTGGTCGCGGAAATCCGGGACGAGGGTCGTGGAGCCGTCCGGATGCGTCCGAGCGACGAGGGAGTAGCTCGTTCCCAGGTCGATCCCGACCTTCATACAGGGTCTTTCTTCGCGGCCCGCGCCTTCGCCTTCAACGCGTCGAGCCGCTGCTGAGCGTCCGGCTTGACCGTCTCGGCGCCGGCTGCCGGCTTCGCCGGCTGCTGCCTCGGCGCGATGCTCGCGCGAGCCGCCTTCGGCGCTCCCGGCTTGGCGCTCGCTCCTGCCCCCGCGCGGACCTGGGCCATGCGCTCCTGTGCCCTGGCCTTGAGCTCGGCGGCGCGCTGCGCGGCGTCTCCGGCGGGGGCCGCCCCCGGCTTGGCGCCCGCTCCCTGCTGGTGCTGCTTCAGCTTCTCGAGGGCGGCCGCGGCGGCCGGCGGCAGGTCGGGGGCCTTGGGTACGGCGACGCCGACGGGCGCTGCCGGGGCGCGGGGCCCCCCGGCGGCCGCGCCACGGGCCGCGGCGCCCGGCGCCGCCGGTTCCTGGGGCTTGGCGGCGGCGACGTAGAAGTCGATCAGGCTGCCGCTGATCTGCTCGAGGTCCTGACTCGCCGCCTCGGCCTTCTTCATCCCGTCACCGAGCTTGCGCTGGGAGGCGTCCAGGCTCTTGATCTGCTGCTGGACGAGCTCCTTGGCCCCGGCTGCCGCTCGGCTTCCCAGCGCCGAGCTCGTGCGCACCGCGTTCTCGATCAGCTCGAGGGCGGCGTTTTGCTGCTCGGTCATGAACGTCGAGATGGTCTGGTCCCATACCTTCTGGACGTCCCCCATGGCGCGGCTCAGCTCGCTGCGGAGCGTCTCGCGTGCCTTGGCCATCTCCTTCTCCTCCGCCTCCGCACGCTGCCGCTTGGCGCCGTTGACGACGTTGAGCATGCCGTAGGCCATGAGCACCATGCCCGCCGGGATGGTGAAGGCGGTGAACGAGCGGATGAAGGAGAGCCCGAAGGCGGAGAAGACCATGAAGAACAGCATCTGGTAGCGCCGGGCGGCCATGAAGAAATCCATGACGCCCTTGCGTGTGATCTCTCCCCGGTAGGGGCGCTGGATCACCACCGATCGCTGCAGGACCGTGTCGACGCGCTCCGCCGGCACGTGCTGGAAATGGAGGACGACCGGCGGGCCACCGCGCTCCTCGAGCATCCGCTCGATCCTGTCCTTGATATCGCGCAGGAAGTCGTGAAGCTCGACGAGGCTGGAGCGGCAGGTTGCGCCGAGAACCTCCCTGATGCGGTCGAGAATCGGCTGCTGAAACTCCTGCGGAACCGTGACCACGTCGGCCTTCGGCTTCTTGGTCATGTCGAAGCGGTCGAGCGCCTCCACCGCGGCGTCGACCTCGTGCCACAGAGTGCCCTCCTGGGGCGCCACCTGGTCCTTGAGCCGGCGGGAGAGGTCCTTCTGGAAGCGATCGAACTGCTTCTGCAGGAGCCCCCTGGCCTCGCCGAGGATCTCGGTCGGCATCGGGGCGCCCTGCATCTGCTGCGAGCGCTGCTCGACGGCCGCCTTCTTGGCCCGTGTGGCGCGGTCCTCCTTCTCCAGGGCCACCGCGAAGGCCTCGTACAGGGATGCGAGGGCGCCGGCGATCGACCAGGCCGCCGCGAACCTCCCGGCCTGCTTCCACGGTGGCCGCTCCATGTTCTCCGCGAGCGTCATCCCGGCGAGGCCGTCGAGCTCGAGGAGCTTGCAGAGGAAGCTGCCGCGGCTGCCCAGCCCCGTCAGGGCCTTGGCCCACTCGGCGCCCTTGGGCGCCAGGAGGAGGGTCAGAGGGCGCGAGCGCATCTGCGCCAGGACCTCGTCGAGCGTCTCCTTGGCCGGAGCCTGCTGGCTGCCGGAGGCGACGACGAGAATCGGCGGTACGCGGGCCCCGGCGCGCCGCGGCGGCGTGTCGAGCGACGAGCGCACGCGGACGACGCTGACCACGGCGTCGAGGTCCCCGGTCAGCTCGATCGCGGAGGGCTCCCCGTCGATCTGCGCGAGGGACGCGGGCGCGATGCCCAGCCACTGGGCGATCGTGCCTGTCCATGCCGGATGGAGCCTGCCGAGGCCGAGCAGCTCGACCTCGAGGCAGCCGGTCATCGCCAGTCTCTCGAGGTCGTCGGCATGGCCGGCCAGCTTCAGCAGGGCCGGGGCGCGGCCGGCGCTGCCGACCGACTCGGCGAAGGCGTCGAGCTGTTGTCGAACAGTCTCGACCGCGTTCTCTGGCGTGATGCGGACGAGGGCCATGGGATGCGCTGTCGTGCCCGGCTACGGCCGTCGCGAAAGGAGTCGCCGTGCGCTCTGCGAAAGAGTCCCTAGCAGACTATCACTTCTTCTTCTTTTTCTTGCTTCCCAGGGAGGCGATGGCCTCCTTCTGGGTGTCGAAGCAGGGGATGATCTTGTGGATCAACGCCATCTGCAGGACCTTCCCGACGCTGTCCTCGAGGTTGGAGAGG
>Ga0302046_10001142_pt1 | contig 24960 bp, 23 predicted proteins | sample RVTome_11_FD_200261 | JGI IMG/M metagenome (GOLD analysis project Ga0302046, IMG submission 200261) | Soil microbial communities from uranium-contaminated site in the Upper Colorado River Basin, Wyoming, United States - RVT147D111 (version 2) ... | reverse complement strand
AGGTGCCCGTCTCAGCGCTGTAGTATTTCGGGCGGCGAATGGTGATCTTGCCAAAGATAGAGTGATAGAGCCGGGAGGTCTCTCCTTTATGGCGCATCGGCTGGCGTGTCGGTGAGGGGGGCGGCGGAGTCTCTTGCAGGGCTTTTTTTTGTTCGATGAACTCCTGCAGCAGGGCTTGGCCCAGACCCAGCAGTTCGGACAAGAGCAGGCGCTCCATCTCGGCGATCTCAGTCTGGCCCTGTGCATGGTGGGCGACCTGATCTTGAATCTGCTGCAACTTGTGGTAGAGGTCTGTCTCAGGCATAGGAGGAACCGGTAGGGTGAAGGCTTTCGTTGGTTTGACAACATACGCAAACCTCCACACTATGCCCCCAGCTTGTTATACACTCATCTCACTTGGATAGGTACCCCGGCTCACCGAAGCGCCGGCATCGAGTTGATGGCGTTTGTTTGCGCCGGCCTCATCTGAGTTGAAAGAGAAAGAGGCCGATCCTCGAAAGCTTCCCTGGAGCACTTCTTCCGCCTGTAAGGCCTGGAGGGTCGTCCAGAAGTTCTACATGACGGCCGTACAGGCCGGATCATTTGCCAGGACGGGGAGCAGATCCGGATCGAGGCGTTTGTATTTTGTCAGGAAGTTGCCGAGGTCCTGGGATCCGGCCGGGGAAGGCAACAGGAAGCACAGTAAACACCCGATGAGAAAGCGTATGCGGTTGAGGCGAAACATAGCGTTGTATGTTAGGTCATCAGGCGATCCCGAATACCTCGGTCAACACCCACCAGACGCCGACGAGCAGGATCGCGGCGGGGATGACGAAGCGCAGCCAGTAATACAGCCAGACGGGTGTGTGGGCATTGCCCGAGGTGGTCAGCTCCTTCAGGGCATCGGCGCGCCGAACCACCCAGGCTACGGTAACGACGGACAGCAAGGCGCCGAGGGTCTGCATCCCGGAGCCGAAGGTCAGATCCCAGGGCACGAAGATGCGCATATTGATCATCGGCGGCAAGGCGAAGGCAAAGACGACGATCGCCATCAGCCAGACAGCCTGAACCCGGTGCAGGCGGGTGTTGTCGACGAGGCCGGCCACGAGTACCTCGAAGGCTGCCACGTCGGACAGGTAGGCGGCACCGAAAAGGGCTGCGAAAAACATCAGCGCAAAGAGATCCCCGGCCGGAATCTGCTTGAAAACTTGCGGCAGCGTGAAAAAAAGCAGGCCCGGCCCGCCGGCCGGTTCCAGACCCAGCGCGAACACGGCCGGAAAGATGGCGAAGCCCGCCAGCAGGCCCGCCGCGACGTCACCGCCGGCCGTCCATACGGCGTTGCGACGAAGGTCGTCCTGGTTGTTCAGATACGAGCCGTAGACGACCATGAACGTGCCGCCGAGCGAGAGGCTAAAGACGGCCTGGCCCAGCGCCGCCAGCATCACGCGGCCGGAAAAGGCATCGAGGTCGATTTTCAAGAGATACCACTGGATGCCCGCATACGCGCCCGGTAGGGTCACCGCACGCACGATGAGGATGAGGAGCAGCACGAGGAGGGTAGGCACGATGAACGTGCTGACGCGCTCGATACCGGAACGGAGTCCTTTTCTGAGGACGAGGACGCAGGCGAGGATGACGGCGCCCGTGCAGGCCATCTGTAAGAAAAAGGATCGTGCCGAGAAACCAGTATCCGGCGGCAGGATGGCAGCGGCATCCCACCTAACGCCTGCCGCCCCGACCAGGCCCCCCAGGGCGTAGTAGAGTACCCAGCCCAGGGCATTGGTGTAATACCCCGTAGCTGCCGTGACGACGAAAAAGAAAAACCAACCGACGATGCGGCCTCCCGGAAGCCCCGCCTGCTCGAACGCGCCAACAGGTCCCCGGCGTGTGTACCGGCCCAGGGTCCATTCCGCCATCAGCGCGGGGATGCCGATCACGGCGACCACGAAGACGTAAAAGAGCACGAACGAGGCGCCTCCGAACTGGCCGACCATGTACGGAAAGCGCCAGACGTTGCCCAGCCCCACCGCCACGCCGATCATCGTCATGAGAAGGCCGAAACCGGAGGTAAACGTCTCGCGTGCCGTTTTCAAAGAGCCTACCTGGTTCGTGCAAAGGGTCGATGCGGGATGTGTGTCTCAGGGCAGCCGTCTCCGTACGCCAGGGGCCCGGCACCTCACAAAGTTCGGCCCAAAATATCGGCCAGAACGTCGAGCGCGAAATTAACATCTTCCGGCGTATTGTAGAAATGCGGGGCCAGGCGGATCACAGGGCCGCGTGCCGATGCCAACACCCCCCGCTCGCGTAGCCGCGCTTCTACGGCGTATGCATTGCCAGGGCAGACGAAGGCCGTCGACGGTGTTTTCTGGCGGACGTCCGTCGTGCCATGGAGGATCATACCACGTTCCCGGCCTCCGTCGATGAGAAGCCGGGATAGCTGCTTTGTCCAGGCCCGGATATGCGCCGGGCCGACCTCGTCGATGAGGGCCATGCCGGCACGGGCTATGTAGGCGCTGAGCACCGGTGGCGTACCAGTGTCGAAACGCCGAGCCGTCGGCGCCCAGTCCAGGGTCCTGACCTGAAAGGCGAAGGGATCGATCCGTCCGAGCCATCCTGTTGCCGCCGGATGTAGCCGCTCAAGGAGGTCCGGCCGGATGTACAGAAAAGCAATGCCGGGCGTGCCCATCAGGTACTTGAGGGTACCGGCGCTGAGAAAGTCGACGTCGAGGGCTTTGACGTCGACCGGGCAGGTGCCCAGGGTCTGGTAGGCGTCGACGTACAGCCAGGTACCGTGGGCATGGGCCCTCCGCGCAATGGCGCCCAGGTCCTGCTGGAAGCCGTTCAAATAGTATCCGTGGCACACGGAAACGATCTGCGTGTGCGCGTCGATGGCCGCGTCGTAGGCTTCCAGGGGGATACGGCCGTCCTCCAGCGGTACCCAGGTGAGGCGGGCTCCGTATCGCTGATGCGCCAGCCAGACGTGTCCTACCGTCGGAAACTCGGCCTCGGTCACGACGACTTTGTTGCGGGGACCCGTGAAGTCGAGCGCGCTGGCCAGGCTTACTGTGGCGGCGGAGACGGAGGTTGTAACGGCCACCTCGTCCGGCGAGGCGTTAATGAGCTTTGCAAAGGCGGCGCGGGCTCGGTTGACCTCGTCTATCCAGGTCTCCCAATCCATCCCGTTGCGGTTCCACGAGGCAAGGTACGTTTCAGCGGCCGCGCGGGTACGCTCCGTCTGGGGTCCTTGTGAACAGTTGTTCAGCGGAATGAAGGTGTCCAGCAAGGGGATCTGCCTGCGCCAGGCTGCCAGGTCGTACCCCGGGCCGGTCGCCTGGGGTACGGCATGGGATTCGTCGGGCGTCTTCTCATGGCCGTTCTTCAAGATGCCACAGTCGTTGGTTTGTAAGTCTGTTTTTCTAGCCAGGCGGCCTTCACGGGGCCATTGCGTCACGCGGGGGCTATCGCCAGGACCCGGAGGGGGCTTCCGCTGCCCGCGACGATTTTGAGGGGCGCGGCGATGACGACGGCGCCGGTGGGCGGGAGTTGGTCCAGGTTGCACAGGCTTGCCAGGCCGAACTTGTTGGCGCCGTGCATGATGTGGTGATTCGGAAAGGGCGGATCGAAGCGCCCGGCTTGTCCGGCATCCGTGCCGATGGTCTCCACACCGACGCCCAGCACGTCGCGCGCTTCGGCCAGAAACGCCGAGGCTTCCTGGTGAAAGCCGGGGCTGTGGGGGCCGTCCTCTGCTACGTTCAAAAAGGCGGCCCCTGTACGCAGGCTCCAACCCGTCCGCAAGAGCACCCAGGCCCCGGCCGGGATCCGGCCGTGTTTTTCCTCCCAGGCCAGGATTCGTGCCGGGGTCAGGAGAAAGTCCGGGTCGGCGTCTACCTCGGCCGTCACATCGATCACGCAGGCGGGCCCGATGAAGCGGCGCGGCGGGATCGTGTCGCAGGTGTTGTTCGGGTAGTCTTTGCCGGTGATCCAGTGTACAGGGGCGTCGAAGTGCGTGCCGGTGTGTTCGCCCATCGCCATGGTGTTCCAGTACCAGGCCGGACCCTTCTCGTCGTAGCGCGAGATCACCTCCAGCGTGACGCCGGGTGAGGAGGCGAAGACAGGAGGTAAGCCGATCACCGGTGTTTCCGGACCCAGCGGTTGCGTCAGGTCGACGATCTTCAGGCGGCCCGCATTCAGGGCCTCGACAAGTTGGGTCAATATCGTTGACATAGGTTGCCTCCTGGTGCGGCCCGGCGCGTTACGCCTCCCGCGTCAGATGTCGTTGAAACGCGAAGCGGTTCTCCAGCATGTGGCAGTCGATGAAGAAGCTCGGCGGCAGCACGGGCTCGACTTTAGCCACGAGGGTGGCCGTCTCGTGGGCGGCGAGCGCCTCACGAAACGCCTCTCGGAAGGTCTCCAGGGTCCAGCACGTCGCCGTGCGCGGGATGCCGGCGGCGGCGGCCATGCCGGCGAGGTCCGTGCCTTCGGCCGTCGCGGTCGTGAAGCTGACGCCGACCGACAGGAGCACTTCATTGTCGAAGACGACATGCACGAGGTTGGGCGGTCGATACCGGGCGAGGGTCGTCAGCGTGCCGAGGTTCATCAGGGTGGACCCGTCGCCGTCGAGGACGACGATCTGGAGGTCCGGGCGGCTCAGGGCGATGCCCAGCCCCATCGACGACGCCAGCCCCATCGCGTGTTCGAGGTAGAAAAAGTTAGGCCGATGCCCGCAGGCAAACAACTCGGCCGCTGTTGCTCCCATGATGCTGATCACCGCACAGTCGGCCAGTTCGGGATAGATGGCGTGTATGGCGTCGCTTCTCAGCATCAGTCCTCCACCATCAAGTCGCGGCCGAGCAGCAGGGCGACGGGTCGCAGGGAGGCTTCGGCCAGGGTTTGCGCTTTGCGGATAGCCCCCGGCACACGCGCCGGATCGTCCAGGCGCTCGTAGGGGATGCGGAGCGCGTGCAGCACAGGCTCGGTGACGAGGCCGCCCTCCGTCTGCCAGGGATGCTCTTCGCCGAAGGTACCCCGGTAGCTGATTAGCATGAGCAGGGGAATCCGGTAGAGCTGCGCCAGCGACACGATGCCGTTGATGCTGGCCAGGAAGCCGTGGTTCTGCATCAACAGGGCCGACCTGATGCCTGCCAGATGGGCTCCCGCCGAGATGCCGATGCCTTCCTCTTCCTTGGCCAGCCGAACGAGCGTCATCTCCGGGTCGGCGTCGGCCAGGCCGACCAGATGCACCAGCCACGTCTCCGGCAACGCCGATACCAGGCGCACACCGCACGCCTTCAGGGCGTCGTAGATGACCTGCGAATGCGTGTGCGAAACGGGCATTTCAAAACCTGGCGGTTTTGAAAAATTAGGGCGGGTTGATTGAGCTACCAGTATAACCCAATCCGTGCAAAGGTGAAACGGTTTAGGAATTGTTTGGGCTGGGGCACGGCATGCCGTGCCCGTACGAGGCGGGAGGGCTATGTAGCGTCAGTGATGCCGCAACGTCTGCGCCGGGTTCGCCAACGCTGCCCGGATCGATTGATAGCCGATAGTCAGCCAGGCGATGGCGAGCGCCAGCGAGCCAGCCATTAGAAATATCGGCCACGATATTTCTATGCGGTAGGCGAAGTCTTCGAGCCACTGGTTCGTAGCCAGGTAGGCGACGGGGACCGCAAGGCAGAGCGCCAGGAATACGGGTCCCACAAAACGCCGGGTTAGCAGCCATACGATGCCGGGCACGGAAGCGCCGAAGACCTTGCGGATCCCGATCTCTCGGGTTCGTTGCTCGATGACGAAGGCGGTCAGCCCCAGGAGGCCGAGGCAGGCCAGGAAGACGGCCAGCGTCGTAAAGAGGGCTGTTATCCGGCTGAAGCGCTCTTCGGTGCGATAGATCTGATCGAAGGAGGCATCGAGGAACGTGTACTCGAACGGGCGGTCGGGGACGAAGCGGTGCAGGGTCGTTTCGAGTGCAGCCAGCGTGCCTGATACGTTGCCCGGCACGATCTTGACGGACGCCATCCGGTACCATTGCGGGCCGAAATGCAGCACCAGCGGGCCGATGGGTTCGTGTAACGACGCGAAATGAAAATCCTTGATCACGCCGATGACGGGGGCTTCTCGATCCCAGAGGGTAACCTTCTTGCCGATCGGGTCCTCCCAGCCGAGGGCACGGACAGCGGCTTCATTCAAGACGTACGCGCCTTCGATGTCGCCGGGGAAGTTGCGCGAAAAGCCCCGTCCCGCGATGCGTTCCAGCCCGAAGACGTCGAGGAAGTCGAAATCCACCATGATGTGGTTGACTTCCAGGGCTTCGTCTTCGGCGGCGCCTTCCCATTGAGCGGTGCTGTTCCAGCCTACCTGGTTGGGGATGCCGGAGGAGAACGCGACGGCTCGCACGCCTGGCAGGCGCAGCAACTCGTCGCGGACCGATTCGGCCTGTTGCCACACCGCCTGGTCGCGAATCGGCACAACGACGACGTGTTCCCGGTCGTAGCCGAGATCCTTCTGACGCATGAAGTCGAGTTGGTCGCGTGCTACCAGGGTAGCGACGATCAGGATGACGGCCGTCCCGAACTGGAAGACGACGAGGCCGTTGCGCAAGAGCGCCCGCCCCGGCGCGCCGCCGGCGAGGTGGCCTTTGACGACGATCGCGGGGCGGGCAGCGGAGAGGAAGAACGCGGGATAGAGGCCGGAGGCGAGGCCGACGAGCGCCCAGAGGCCCAGCAAACCCGGCAGCGACGCCGGCTGGAAGAGGTGTGCGAGCGCGAAGGTTTTGCCGGCCAGCGCGTTGAACGTAGGCAGGCACAGGGCGATCAACGCGAACGCTACGGCGAGGGCTGTCCCTGTGGTCAGGACCGACTCTCCGAGAAACTGCCCGACCAGATGCGCCCGGGGCGATCCCAGCACCTTGCGTATGCCGACTTCGCGGGCGCGATCCATCGTGCCGGCCGTCGAGAGGTTCACGTAGTTGACACACGCGATGAGCAGCAACGCCAGCCCGAGGATCGAAAAGATGTAGACATATTTCAGGGTGCCGGCCGCCCAGATCTCCTCCGGCACCCGGTGCGGGTAGAGGTGGATGTCCGGCAGCGCCTGGAGCGTGAGGGTGTAGACCTCGTGTTCGTCCAGTTCTTCGGCCAGGTATCGGTCGACGAAGCGGGGCAGCTTGGCTTCAAGGACCTCCAGCGTCGCTTCGGGGCGGAGGAGGACGTAGGTGGCAGCGGATGAACTTCCCCAGCTTTCCAGCCAGCCTTCCCGGGCCAGCCCGGCTGTTTCCAGGGCGACCAGGAAGTCGAAATGCAGGTGGCTGTTCGACGGCAGGTCGCGCACGATGCCCGTGACGGTCAGGTCGACGCGGTGCTCCACGGTGAGCACTTGCCCGAGGGGATCGGCCTCGCCGAAGTACTTGCGGGCCGTCGTTTCGGTCAGGATCACCGTACCCGGTTCGCGCAACGCACCCGTAGAGTCTCCGTGCATCCAGGAGACGGTGAAGACGTCGAAGAAGGCGGCATCGGCCAGGAAGAGGCGGTCTTCGTAGTAGGTGCCGGTGCCTTGGGTCACCAGGCTCCGTGGTTGTTGCACGACGCGGGTTGCCGTCTCCACCTCCGGATAGGTTGCCTGCAGAGCCGGTGCGACGGGCGGGGGAAGGGTCGTACGGTAGAAATCGCCCTCGGGGTTCTCGCTCGTACCGTTGACGCGGTAGATCCGGTCGGCCTTTTCATGGAAGCGGTCGTAGCTCAACTCATCCTGGGCATACAACAGCATCAAAACGCAGCAGGCCATGCCTACCGCGAGGCCCAGGATGTTAATCAGGGCATAGGCTTTGTGTTGAACCAGGCGGCGAACGGCGCTCTTCAGATAGCTGCGAAGCATGATCCTCTACCGGATTGTAGTGGGCCAGGAGCAACAGGGTATCGAGGCAAGGACGTTGCCGGCATGGGTAATGTTACGAAAGGAAAGGATAGACCCGAGGGGGATGACACAGGGATGACAGCCTGGAGTCGTATCTATCGGCGAGTCTTCACCTTGGAGGGTACAAACCATGAAACGCAGACGGCGGGCACCTATAGGCAAACCTCCCCACGCTCGTTTTTTTCACCGGGGTGCGTTACACATAGCAGCGATTCTTCAGGGAATGATAAAAATAGCCCGGCATGGCGGCCGCGCCTTTCTGCCCCGGATGGGTGTTGCGGAGCAGCAGAGGCGCTGGGAGAAGGAGCGCATCGCGGCCTTGCGGAATACGATAACGATGCTGGACCCCGAAGAATGGGCCGTGCTTCACGCCTTCTCGCACCGGGATCAACCGACGCTTCATCTTCCGTATGAAAATCCCGTGGTAGCCGGTTTATTGTCCAAGGGTGTTTTGCAGATTGCCGGCCGTTTTGCACGGGATTCAGCGATGGGGCCGGCTTTTCCGATGATGGTTTCCCGCGAAGTGAGAACCTTGCTGGCAGGTGACTCCTCCGGGGCCCGCAGGCTGTATGCATAAAGCACCTGTGCAAGCCCGTGAAATCACCTTCGGTCCAGTCGGCTGCGCCTCGTGTCCGGCCCGGGGGCCTTGGATGACAGACGCACACGGGGCGTTGCGTAAGTCTTGGTTCTCTCTTTTTTCCTGACAAGTCGGTGCTAGGCCAGGGCACGCACGCCCGCTACGAGCCGGCCAATCTCTTCAGGTGTGGTGTAACACGCACAGCCGGCGCGCACCAGCCCTTCTACCCCCAGCCGTTCTACGACCGTCGCTGCGTAGAAGTCGCCGTGGGACAAGAAAAGCCCGCGTTCGGCGAGGTGACGCGCGACCCCCTCGGACGTGTGACCGCCCACGGTGAAGGCAACGGTCGGTGTGCGGGCTGCGTCCGGCGGCGGGCCGTACAGGGTGATGCCCTTGCTCTCACGGAGCCCCTCCCACAGTTGCGTGACGAGGCCCATGCCGCGTTCGTGGAGCATCGCATAGGCCGTCTCTAACCGTTCTCGCCGCGAAGTGCCGCGTCCCATTGCGGCCAGAAAGTCGACCGCCGCCGCCGTGCCCACGATGCCTTCGTGGTTCTGGGTGCCCGTTTCGGCGCGTTCGGGGGCCGTATACGGTGCCGGCAGCAGCCTGGGGAAGGCGAGCCCTTCGAGCAGATCCTTGCGGCCGTAGAGCACCCCGGCGTGCGGGCCGTAAAATTTGTAGGCCGAGCAAGCCAGAAAGTCACAGTCGAACGCCTGCACATCGACGAGGGCGTGGGGTGCGTAGTGGACGGCATCTACGAACGTGAGCGCACCGACGGCACGCGCCAGCCGGACGAAGCGGGGGACGTCATTGATGGTGCCGAGTGCGTTGGAGGCGGCGCCGACGGCGAGCAGCCGGGTGCGGGAGCTGAGCAGCCGTTCCAGGTCATCGCCGTCGAGGAGGCCCGTGGTGGGGTTCATCCGGGCCGTATGGACCGTGATGCCGCATTCCCGAACCAGGTCGTGCCAGGGCGCGAAGTTGGCATGGTGGTCCAACTCCGTGACGACGACCTCGTCGCCGGGATCCCAGCGGCGGCCCAGGGCGCGGGCAAGGTGGAAAGTAAGCGTCGTCATGTTATTGCCGAAGACAATCTCCGCAGGCGATGCGTTGAGGAAAGCGGCGACGCACAGGCGGGCGTCCTCAAGGGCGGCATCGGTCTCGGCGCTGGTAGGGTAGGCCCAGTGCGTGTTGGCGTTGTGGTGGAAGAGGTAGTCGGCCATCGCATCCACTACAGCGCGGGGGACCTGTGTACCGCCGGGCCCGTCGAAATAGGCCACGGGGTAGCCGTTGTAGCGGCGCTCGAGCGCAGGAAAGTGGGTACGAATCAGGTCGGTCGAGCCGACCTTCAGGGTGGATCGTTCAACCATAACGTCGTCAAAAAGGGATGCGTGGGGGCCTGTCACGATTTGCTAAGTATACAAACCAGGGCTTCTGATAAACGGCGCGCATGCACAAAGTTGCGGTTTCATTGCCAGCGCCGAACACTTATCCGTACCTTTCAAGGTTCTGTGCGTGAGAACGAAGTATGGGAACGGCCTGCCGTAACGTTTGCCCTGTTTTCATAACCAACAGCCTACTCGCCAACCTGCTGCTTCCGATGGACACCTACTACAAGCTCGACCAATTACCGCGTTTCGGGGAGATTGCTGAAGGCAATAAAGAACTCGCCGATGCTTTCTTTGCGTATTACGGCAAGGTTTTTCAGGACGGTGCCCTCACCGCCCGCGAGAAATCACTCATCGCGCTCGCCGTGGCGCATACCGTGCAATGCCCGTACTGTATCGACGCGTATTCGTCCGACTGCCTGGAAAAGGGTGCGGACCTGGAGCAGATGACCGAGGCTGTGCATGTTGCGACAGCCATCCGAGGCGGTTCGTCGCTGGTCCACGGCGTCCAGATGCTCGACCACGTCAAGAAGCTGGTCATGTAAGGTTTTGGGGAGCGTCTCGCGAGACCGCGTTTTAAAAAGTTACGCGAAACATGAACCGAGATACGCGGGAGTTTATCGCACTGGAATTGCTGGGCGGGGGCGATGGCGCGCTCATCGAGGTCGAAGGGCCGCGTGCCACCACGAGTATGCACGGGCGCCGCGCCCCGATGGCGAGCCCGGACGAGCAGTTCAGGATCTTGAACGCGATCTCGGTCGAGCGCGGGCCGGCCGGGGGCGGGCATTTCGAGCGCGACCTTGAAGCCTCCGGATGGCCCGTGTTGCAGCCGGCGCAACTGGATATTTTTCAGATCAACCTCGGCAAGCTGTGCAATATGACGTGCCGCCATTGTCATGTCGACTCGGGGCCGGACCGTACCGAGGAAAACATGGATCGGGAGACCGTTGAGGCATGCCTCCGCGCCATCGACCGTTCCGGTGCGCACACGGTCGATCTCACCGGGGGGGCGCCTGAACTCAACCCGCACTTCGAATACCTGGTTGATGCGTGCGTCGAGCGCGGCCTGCATGTGATGGATCGGTGTAACTTGACGATCCTGACGGTACGGCGCTTTGCGCATTTACCGCAATGGTTTGCCGAGCGCGGCGTCGAGGTGATTTGTTCCCTGCCGCACTACCGCAAGCTCGGCACCGACGCGCAACGCGGCCAGGGTACGTACGACAAGTCGCTCCGGGCGCTACGGAGCCTCAATGAAGTAGGCTACGGCCACGGCGATCCCCACAAGCCGCTTACCCTCGTCACCAACCCGGTCGGCGCCTACCTTGCCGGCAACCAGGCGTCGCTGGAGGCGGAATGGAAAGCGGCGCTGGCCCGGCAGCACGACGTCTACTTCGACCGGCTCCTGGCGCTCAACAACATGCCGATGGCGCGCTACCTGGAGTGGCTCCTGGGGAAAGGCATGGTTGAAGAATACCTCGAAAAGCTCGTCAATGCGTTCAACCCGGCCACCATCGCCGGGCTCATGTGCCGCAACACGCTCTCCGTCGGGTGGGACGGGTTCCTCTACGACTGCGACTTCAACCAGCAGCTCGACATGCGGATGGATCTGCCGGGCGGCAGGCGCCCACACGTCCAGGATTTCGACCTGGCGTTGTGGCAGCAGCACGTCATCCGCACCGAACGTCATTGCTACGGATGCACGGCCGGCGCGGGCAGCGGCTGCGGCGGTGCCATTACGTGATTTTGGATTGAGGATTTTGGATGGGAGCTTTCCAAACTCCAAAATCAAACAAGCTAAAATGCAAGGGGTATGTCGCGTTTGGCGATAGTGCGATATCAAGTTGACTACCTGCTCGGAAAAGTCCTGGTCGTTTTCGACAAAGGTATCCTGAAGATACCACCGGAACAGCTCGACTTTCGCCCCACGCCGGCGAACATGCGCGCCCGTGAGCTGGCGCACCACGTCTACCAGGTCGTCTTCCTGCTCACCCGGACCGTCGAAGTCGGGGCTTTTCGGGTGGAGAACCTCGACGCAATGCCGTTCGACCTGGAGGCGGTAGAGCGGTCTGAAGAGATCGTCGCCTACGGGCAGGCCGTCAAAGCCTATGTGCGCGACGCCGTATCTCGCTTCACCGAGGACGACATGGAGCGCGTCGTCCGCGAAGGGCGGCATCCCACGGGCTTCGACAACATGAACCTTCTCTTCGAAGAGGCGCTGCATCACCGGGGGCAGTTGATGACGTACCTCCGCCTGATGGGCATCGTACCGCCGTATCTCTACGATGTCTAGTTGGGCGCAGAGACCGGCTCGCCGTAGAGGAGGTTGACGATATGGGAGGAGGGCGTATTGGGCTGAAGGACTCAAAAGAGCCACATGTCGAACGTGCGGCGGTGTTTGCGGGTGACGGGGTGGTGGGGCCCCAACAGCGTGAAGAGCGCGATGCCGGCTTTGCGCGCGCCGTCGTCGTCGTAATAGCGGTTGGTCTGGAGCACGTCGATAAATTTTGCGACGGCGGTGTCAAAATCATGCCCGGCTACGGCCCGGATGGCATCCAGGTAAAGGGGTTTGCTGGCCTCGTCGGGTAGTTCCTCCGGATGATCTTTGAGATGGATCAGGCGCGCGATGGTTTGTATGGATTCTTCGATCGGGAGCAGGCTCGGCTCTACAGCTCCGGTCCCTTGCGCCAGGGCAGCCGCTTCCTCGGGGGTGTTGAAGGCGAGGATACGCGCCAACAGGGCGCGTGCCTGGAGGGCGTCGGGGTCGTCGGCGAGAACCTGGCGGAGTAGCGGCTCCGCGACGTCCGGCTGGTTGGCTTCCAGCGCGGCTTCAGCCTGGGCCAGGCGATCTTTCGTGTCGTTAGGCAGAGCGTCTTCGAGCCATCGCCGGACGGCATATTCGGGCAGCGCGCCCGTGAACTCGTTGATTACCTCGCCGTCGACGAACAGCTTGACGGCCGGGATGCCTCGGATCCCGTACTGCCTCGACACCGCCGGGTTTTCGTCGGTGTTGACTTTTGCGAGCGTCCAGGCCGCGCCGTTTTCGCCCGCCAGTTTTTCCAGCACTGGTCCCAGGACCCGGCAGGGGCCGCACCACGGCGCCCAGAAATCGACGAGCACAGGCGTCTCGTAGCTCCTAGCGATGACTTCGTTCTCGAAGTTGGTCACGTCGTACGCCATGATCTTCGTACGTTTTTAACGTTCGGATGGGGGAATAACGGTCCAGCATACGTTTTACTGCTTGATTGTATCCACCCCCGCCGGTCAACTTTTCGTGTCTCCATGCCTATCCGTCTGTTCGTCCCGTTCCTTGTCGTCTCGTCTCTGTTGATGCTGTTGGCAGGTTGTGGCGCTTCGCAGGATAGCCCTGCCGACGCCGCGCCGACGTTCACCGCTACAACCCCGACCGGTACGTACGATCCTGCGACGGACTCCCTCCGTTTTCCCGGCGAGGTGCACCTGCGCAACATCCGGCAGCTGACGTTCGGCGGCAACAATGCCGAAGCCTACTGGAGCTTCGACGACCAACAGCTCATTTTTCAGAGCGATTGGGGGCAGATCAACGAGCAGGGCTGCGACCAGATCTACGTCATGAATGCAGACGGCTCGCCCCTGGATGACGGCGCGCAGTATCGCCTTGTTTCGACCGGCACCGGCCGAACCACGTGCAGCTACTTCATAGGCGGAGATGCGTCCACTCCGATGGGCGGCCGCCTGATCTTTGCCTCGACCCATGCCGCCGACGCTGCCTGCCCGGCGCCGGTGTTTGCATCCGAGGGACGCTACGTCTGGCCGCTCTACGACACCTACGACATCTACACCGTCAACCCCGACGGCAGCGACCTCCAACTCCTCATCGGCGGTGAGGGCTACGACGCAGAGGCGACCGTCTCGCCGGACGGGCGCTACGTTATTTTTACCTCCACCCGCTCAGGCGACATCGACCTCTGGCGCTACGACCTCGAAACCGGCGATCTGCTCCGGCTCACAGATGAACTCGGGTACGACGGCGGGGCTTTTTTCTCGCCGGACAGCCGGAAGATCGTCTGGCGGGCCAGCCGGCCGACCGGTGACGATGCCGAGGTCTACAAACAACTGCTGGCGCAGGGTCTCGTCGAGCCGAATGCCCTGGATATCTACGTGGCCGATGCCGACGGCGCGAACGTCCAGCGCGTGACGAACCTGCCGCATGCCAACTGGGCGCCGTTCTTTCACCCGAACGGGGAGCAGATCATCTTCGCCTCGAACCACCATAGCGAGAACGAAGGGCGCCCCATCTTCGATCTGTTCATGATCAACATCGACGGCACCGGGCTGGAACAGATCACCCACTCCGGCACGTTCGACGCCTTTCCCATGTTCTCCTTCGACGGTACGAAGCTCGTCTTTGCCTCCAACCGCAACGCGTCCCGCACCCCCACGCGCGACACCAACGTCTTTGTGGCCGATTGGATCGACGAGCCGGAGCCTGTAGACGAGGCGTTTCGAGGGAGCGAGTAGCGCCCCGGCGATGCGCAAGTCCTTGTTGTGCCGGGCCTATTTGTTTTACCAGCGAGGTATCCGATATATTGGCCGGACAGGTTGTTGATGGCAGAAGAAAGCCGCGTCGCCGATCATGCAAAACGCACGGATCCTTGTCGTCGAAGATGACGCAGAGTTGAGCCAGCTCGTCGCCGGACGGCTGCGCGAGGCGGGCTATGACGTCGATACGGTGGCGACGGGCCTGGGTGCACTCCACCGGGTTGAGGCCCGGGTGCCCGACCTGGTCATCCTCGACATCATGTTGCCCGAACTTGACGGACTGGAGGTGTGCCGCCGGCTCCGGGCGGCGCATCCGCTTCTCTACATCATCATGCTGACGGCGCGTACCGGCGAGGTGGACCGGGTCGTCGGGCTCGAAGTGGGAGCAGATGACTACGTGACGAAGCCGTTCAGCGTCCAGGAACTCGTGGCGCGGGTTCGCTCGGCGTTGCGCCGCCTGCGCCTGACGGAAGAACAGGCCGCGCCCCAGGACGACGACGAAGCCGTCCTCGACTATGACGGCCTCTCCGTCGATCCGGTGCGGCGCGAAGTCCGGCGGACCGGCGACGTGCTGCACCTGACCGTCCGCGAGTTCGACCTGCTGCTCTTCCTGGCGCGGAACCCGGATCGCCCGTATACGCGGATGCAACTGCTCGACAAGGTCTGGAACATCCAGTACGAAGGCTACGACCGCACCGTCGACAGCCACGTCCAGCGCCTCCGCGCCAAGATCGAGCACGACCCCGGCAACCCCCGGTACATCCGTACCGTCTGGGGCGTCGGCTACAAGTTCCAGTCGGATTCTCCCGAGTGATGATTATTTTGGATTGGGGATTTTAGATTTTGGATTCGTAGATGCCATGGAAGCCGCCACCATCCAAAATCCAAAATCTAAAAACCAAAATGGGGTACGGCGGTCCTTCTTCTGGAGAGTTGCCGGCATCCTGGTAGGCGTGCAGGTGGCGACGGGTTTGCTGGCCGTTGCATTGAGCGCCTGGTTTGCCTACGACCGCAGCCTCGTGCTGGTAGAAAACAGCCTTCGCCTGCGGCTGGATCGGCTGGCCGAAGAAGTCGAGCAACGCGCCGACTCATCCCTGTTTTTCTCCGGGCTGGCTGCGCTGCCGGTTCCTGTCCGCATCGATCTCACCCAGCGTTTCCCCGATCCGGTGATGCTGCTCACGGCCGGCGGGGATCTGCTGCAGACGTACCCGCCCGACCGGTCGTATTTCTCTACGCCGGCCGGCATGCCGACGGAGCCGCCGGTGCTGCCGGAAGACCTCGCCGGTTTGCTCGCCAACGGCGACATCGTCATCGAGATCGACGACGCCGGGCCGAGCCGTTCCTGGGGCCTCGCGCCGGTCTATGATCCCGACGGCTTCCTCGTCGGCGGGCTCCTCGTCCAGCCGCTCACCAATGCAAGGGTGCACGAATTAGCGGATACACGGCGCGCCCTCATCCGCGCCGTCTTCGTCGTCGTAGCCCTGGCCGGGGGCATTGCGTTGGTGCTGGGCGCGTTTTTTACGGTGCGGCTCGTGCGCCCGCTCCGCCGCATTACGCGGCAAGTGGAACGCCTCGGTGCAGGCGACTACGCCGCGCGCCTCGACGCCGGCAGCGACGATGAATTCGGGCGGCTGGCTGCGTCGATCAACCAGATGGCCGAGGCCGTCGAACAGAGCGTCGAGACGCTCAAGGCCACGGACCGGTTGCGGCGCGAACTCGTCGCCAATGTAGGGCACGATCTGCGCACACCCCTGGCTGCCCTGAAAGGGTATCTCGAAGAAGCCCGGCGGTACCAGGAAGCAGGCGATGACGCGGCGGCGCGTGAGGCGCTGGCTACGGCAGAACGGCAGAGCACCTACCTCGCCCAACTCATCAACGATCTGTTCGAGTTGAGCCTGCTCGACAGCACCCAGCCCCCTTTGCGGCGGGAGCCGATCCCGCTGGCCGAACTGCTCCACGACGCGGCGCGGGCGCACCAGGCCGCTTTTGAGAAAGCCGCGATCCGCTTCGAAGTGCACATGGCCGGGTCGCTGCCGCTCTTCGAAGGTGATGCCGTTCGGCTACTCCGCGTCCTGGACAACCTGCTGGCTAACGCCCGGCGCCACACCCCGGCGGGCGGCACCGTCCACCTGCACGCAGAAGCCGCAGACGGGGACGTGCGCATCGCCGTCCAGGACTCGGGCGTAGGCATGGAGCCGGGGGTCCTGGCGCACGTCTTCGAGCGCTACTACCGGGGCAAGGAGGCCCGGACCCGCCAGGGCCAGGGCACCGGACTGGGCCTGGCTATCAGCCTCGCCATCGCCCGGGCGCACGGCGGCGACCTCACGGCGACGAGCATGCCCGGCGCAGGCAGTACCTTCACGCTCTGCCTGCCTTTGTCCGCAGACGATCAGGATGGAGTCTGAGGTAGCCTCCGTACCTCATATCCGTTCTGAGGAATGATTGTGCAGCGTCCGTCTGTCATCCCGGCTACAAGATTGAGATGTCGCAGACCGGCCCATTGACCCGCTGTGATGATCCGGGGACGGGCACGTTCACGCAGACGGGGCAGCGGATGCTCACCCCGGACGAACGAAGCGACTTGTACCAGCTTCTCGAAGAGACCGGCTTCTTTCGTTATCCATCGGTCAGCGCGTCGCTCAGGCTCGTGTTGCTGTAGGGCTTGTATTCTTACTCGACGGCCCGCAGGCTCTGGCTCAGCAAGTCGATGCCCTGGTCGATCTCCTCCGGCGTGATCGTCAGTGGCGAGCGGAAGCGGACCGAGCGTTGGCCGCAGCCCAGGATCACGAGTCCTTCGGCATAACACCGTTGCAACACACGGTCGCGGAACTCGCGCGTAGGCAGGTCGAAGGCACACATCAGGCCGAGTCCTCGCATGTTGCGTACGGAGACGCAGGTCTCGGTGAGGCCGTGCAGCCGCTTCAACAGGTGTTTGCCTACCTCGGCGGCGTTGCTGACGAGGTCGTCTTCTTCGATGATCTCCAGGATCCGGTCGAAGCGGATCATGTCTACCAGGTTGCCGCCCCAGGTCGAGTTGATGCGGCTCGGGACGTGGAACACGTGGTCCTCCACCTCGTCGAGGCGGTGCCCGGCAAGGATGCCGCACACCTGGGTCTTTTTACCGAACGCGATGATGTCGGGCTCAACGCCGAGGGCCTGGTGCGCCCAGAACGAGCCGGTGATGCCCACACCGGATTGCACCTCGTCGAAAATGAGCAGGGTGTCATTTTCGACGGCGAGGTCTTTGAGGGCCTGGAGAAAAGCCGGCCGGAAGTGGTTGTCGCCGCCCTCGCCCTGGATCGGCTCGATGATGATGCAGGCGATGGCATCCTTGCGCTCGTGGAAGTAATGCTTGGCCTGCGCCAACGCCAGCTGCTCGCGTGCTTGAACTTCTTCCAGGTGCGCTTCCAGGGGGAACGTGATCTTCGGATTGGAGATGCGCGGCCAGTCGAACTTGGGAAAGTACATGATCTTGCGCAGGTCGGCCGTGTTCGTCAGCGAGAGTGTGTAGCCGCTGCGTCCGTGGAAGGCTTCATCGAAATGGAGCACCTGATGGCCTACCTCACGGCGATACCCTTTCTGGAAGTTCTTCCGCACCTTCCAGTCGAAGGCCGTCTTCAGCGCATTCTCGACGGCGAGGGCGCCGCCGGCGATGAAAAAGGCGTACGGCAGGTAAGCCGGCAGGGCGACGCGCTCGAACGTCTCAAGGAAGCGTGCCATGTGGACCGTGCGGATGTCCGAGTTGGTGATCTTGTTGAGCGCGGCTTCGGTCAGGCGCTCCATGAAAGCCGCATCGCTGCGTAGTCCGGGATGGTTCATGCCCAGCGCACTGGAGGCATAAAACCCGAAGAAGTCCATGTACTTTTTCCCGGTGCACTGGTCGTACAGGGCGACCCCACGGCTCCGCTGCATGTCGAGCACCATGGGCATCATGCCCTTGGCGTTGAGGTGCTTCAAGTAAACCGTTGCTACGTCTTCAGGCTGAAGGGTATTGACCGACACTGCTTCCATAGACGATGTTTTTTTGTAGGTGGTGGCCGTGCATCCAGGAGGGTTCGCCGCCCAAGATACTAGATTTTCGGATTTCGTAGCGCGAATTCCGTACGAGGATCATTCCGCCGGATCGAGGGTTGTTTTCACGCAACGCTATCAAGCCACGAAGAGACCGATTTTCCTGTGCCGGAGCCTTCCAAGAAGCGACCGTTTTTGCCGGGTGAGATCTCGCTCCCGCGAGCGCGCAAAGAGCCGCTGCATCCAACGGGCGATGGAGACCCCGGTTTCTTCGAACTGCCCGTCGTCGAGGCTCCCCGGGCGGCCGACGTACACGGCCGGCGGCCGGACTGGCTCCGCGTCAAGCTGCCGTACGGGTCCACGTACAAGCAGCTCGTCAACATCATCGAGGAGCATCAGCTCCACACGGTCTGCCAGAGTGCCCGCTGCCCCAACATGGGGGAGTGTTGGACAGCCGGCACCGCCACGTTTATGATCCTCGGCAACGTCTGCACACGGTCGTGCGGCTTCTGTGCCGTGTTGACGGGGCGGCCGGATCCGGGGCTCGACTGGGACGAGCCGCGCCGTGTGGCCGAGGCGGTCAAGCTCATGGGTCTCCGGCACGCCGTCGTCACCTCGGTCAACCGCGATGAGCGGGAAGACGGAGGTGCTCCGATCTTTGCCGAGACGATCCGGCAGATCCGCCGGATGATACCCGGCTGCACGGTCGAAGTCCTCATTCCCGACTTCCGGGGCCTCTGGGATGCCCTGCAGATCGTCCTCGACGAACGGCCCGAATTGCTCAATCACAACGTCGAGACCGTGCCCCGTCTCTACCGCCGCGTCCGGCCCCAGGCCGACTATCAGCGCTCCCTCGACGTGCTGCGCATCGCCCGAGAGCAGGGCCTGCGCACCAAGAGCGGCATCATGGTCGGTCTCGGCGAGACCGACGACGAGGTGCTGGCCCTCATGGACGACTTCGTGGCGATTGGCCTGGACGTGATGACGATCGGCCAGTACCTCCAGCCGACGAAGATGCACCTGCCCGTCGAAGCGTTCGTCCATCCGGATCGGTTCCGCTGGTACAAAGAGGTCGGCGAGGCCAGAGGCATCGGGCACGTCGAAAGCGGCCCCCTCGTGCGGTCCAGCTATCACGCCGAGACGCACGTCTAGGAAACGCGTTTCCCAATAATCTACTCTTCCTCCGCGGGCATGCCGTTCGGGCTTCCGGCAAGGGCCGGCATCGCATCAAGGGTAGCGGCGTGGAGGGCGTTGAAGAAGAGCTTGTAGGTGCCTCGGGGCTGGCCCCGGAACTGTGGCGGAAAGCCGAACAGCACCACGTCGCCATCGCCTACCTGGATCCGGAGCATGGCCGCCTTGCCGCCGAGGTGGCTCTTTTCGCCCAGCGCCCATCCGCTCATCAGGATGTCGTCTTCGGCATAGCGGGTGACGAAGTCGATGGGCGGGGATGGGGCAGCCGGCACCTCTTCGCGGCCGCCTTCGCGTTTCTGGGGAAGCCGCACGGTCTCGAACACGCGGCTGTTGACGAAGTAGGCTGCGGTTTCCGGCTCCATCCCGAAAGCCAGCGGATGCTCGGTGGCGACGGTCATGCGGACCAGCGAGCCGGGGATGAAGAAGCTCCGACTCGAAGCACCGGCGACGCTGTTCTCCACCGGCAGGCCGAACTGATCGATCACGAAGTCGCTGGCCGCGTCCAGGGCGACGAGCATGCCGCCCTGGGTGACGTAGCGCTTCAGGGCTACCGCGCCCTCCAGCCCCAGGCCGCCTACATATTCGTCGGGCATCGTGCCGGGCGTATGGCCGCCCAGGATCCGCGACGCCGATTGATCCGGCAGAACGATGGCATGATACCGGGTAAGGTCGGCTGTACGGATGTCTGCGTCGTGCAGGGTGTCGACTGCGAAGGCATAGGTTTCGAGGAGCCAGCGCGTCCATCCTTCGTCCATGTTGCTGACCCAGGACTTGTACAGGCCGATCCGGGGTAGCGCGAGCGTGTGGCGCGGCCCGTCGGGTTCCGTGTCGATGCCGTAGAAGTCCACGCCGAGTTCCCGGGCCAGTGCTTCGACGCGTCGCCGGCTTCGGGCGTTGCGGGCCGTGACGATGAAGGTGCCGGCGTCGAAAGCCTGGCCTGCCGCGTCGATGGCCTGGCCGGCCCAGTGGACGCGTTCTCCCTCGCGCAGCAGTCGGTTGGCCGCCAGGATGCTGGTGTTGGGGCGGTGCGAAAACAGGTAGCCGTAGCGTCCTTCGCCGTGCACGGCGCCCGGTGCCGGGGTTAGGACCTCGGTGACGGCCGCCGTCGTTGCCTCAAACGTGGTCTCGGCGCGGTCCACGCGGACGCCCATCTGTATCGGCAGGGTCCATCCGGCCAGGTCGTAGGGGGGATCGGGCGGGCCGTCCGGAGAGCTGCGCTGGTTGGGATAGGTTTGCTTCTCCAGCAAGTCGATGAGGTACGGGCGGAAGGCCTGGGCCGTGTAGATCACGAAAGAGCCTGCGGGATAGTCGTGATCCCCGGCGCGGAAGGCCGCTGTGGCGCGGTGTATCTCGATGCCGCCGAGGCGCAGGAGGTTCGCGAGATTCAACTCTTCGCCCGCGTTCCACTGGTCGGGGGGGATGATGTAGGCGTAGGGGGTATCGGTTTCGCCTTTTTCGATGGCATGGCGTCCCATCCGGTAGATGTTGTAGAGCCAGTGTTCGCGCAAATCCGCCGCGATGCGGAGCACGGCCATCGACGCCGTCAGCATGTAGGCCACCGGATCTTTGAAGTGTGATTCTCCGCCCTGCCAGGGATAAGGGTAGAAGATGTCGGTGCCGGACGTAGGGATCCCCACACCGCCCCGGCTGGCAACCGTGCTCGGGATGGAGTCCGGGTCGTAGTACCGGGGAGAGGGAGTGGCGTGGCTCGTCTCGGTGAGGATGCCGATCATGTTGTGGAAATAGGGCACGGTGCGCATGCCGCCGTTCCACCACATGCTGTAGATCACGTCGGAGACGGCGCCCGGCATCTCTTCATGCGCAAACCGGTTGGCCATCGCGCTGCCTACCAGGTTGACGCCCGTCGTGACGCCGGGATGGATGTTGGGGTTGACGGGATCGGCAAAAGGCGGCAGGAAGATGCGTGTCCAACTCGGCCCCGTCTGGTGGTGGTTGTAGACGATTTGCGGATACCATTCGTTGTAGAGCACCTGCGTGACGGCCTGCGATTCCGGCATGTTGTTCATGAACCAGTCGCGGTTGTTGTCGTGCCCGATGTAATGGTGGTAGAGCCAGGGCGGGCTGGTCGTCTCGAAGGGCGTCCCGAGGTTGCGTCTGTACCACGCCGCCACGATGTCGAGACCGTCCGGGTTCATAACCGGCATGAGGAGCAGGATCGTGTGGTCTCGGATGTGCTGCATCTCGGCCGACTCCTCGGTCGCCACACGGTAGGCCAGCAAGGGCGTCATCTGCGCGCCGGCCACTTCGGTCGCATGCAAGCCGCCGTCTATCCAGACGATGGCCTTGCCTTCTTGCGCCTGTTGCCGGGCCGTCTCTTCATCGATGCGGGCACGGGCGAGTTGTTCGCTGATGCCGCGCCAGCGTTCCAACTCCTTCAGGTTGGCTTCGCTGGAGATAAAGAGGAGCAGCATGGGGCGCTCCAGGACCGTCGTGCCGATCTCGCGCAGTACCACCCTCGGGCTGGCCTCGGCGAGCTGCCGATAGTAAGTCAGCATCTGCTCGTAGGTGGCCAGCTTGTAATCGTCGCCCGGCGTGAAGCCGAAGGTGTCGGAGGGATGCGGCACCTGGGCCGAAGCCATGTCGATGACGAGCAGGGTGAGCAGCAGGCTCAGGACGATACGGGCGGCAGGACGATGCGGCATAGCGGTAGGCGGCAGTTCTTATGTCGTGGTTTTCCTATGCGTTCGAATGAGGCGGACTTTGGTGCATGGTGGCAGGATACACACGAGCGCGGGCGTTTGCGATGGTAGTGGTAGTAGATGCTCTCGCGCCAGTCGCCGGGCGTCGTGCGGTGCGGCACCGGCCAGGTCCAGGAAGGTCGCTGCGAAGACGGGGTTGGAGAGCATGGCCTCGCTGACGGTGCCACGGGGTGTGGCCGGGCCGGGCGCCTGCACAGCACGAGAAGCGCTACGCCTCGGGTGGGCACGGAGCGTTGTATCGGGGCCATCGGCTCGGGTTGGGCGAGAAGTAAAGCGGCAGCATCCCAAACCTACGCAATCCGCAACTTCTCTGGAAGGCCGGATTCACAAAGGTTCAACGCGCCGCCCGCGTTCGTGGGGAAGCCTTTCCGTATCTTGGCTCTCGTCTTACGCTCGGTTGTCTGTATCCACCCCTGTAATCAGCAAAACAACCTATGGCCGTCGAACGAACGCTCGCCATTCTCAAGCCCGACTGCGTCCGCAAAAACCTCATCGGCGAGGTCATCCGCCGGGTCCAGGATGCCGGCTTCCGCATCTGTGCCCTGAAAATGGTGCGCCTGACCCGGCAAGAGGCCGAAGGCTTTTATGCCGTCCACCGGGCACGCCCGTTTTTTGAGGAGTTGACCGCCTTCATGTCGAGCGGGCCGTGCGTCCCCATCGTACTCGAAAAGGAAAATGCCGTCGCCGACTTTCGCACGCTCATCGGCGCCACGGACCCGGCTGAAGCCGCCGAGGGTACTATCCGGCGCGACCTGGCGGACTCGAAAGGCCAGAACATCGTGCATGGTTCCGACTCGGTCGAAAACGGCCGGCTCGAAGCGAACTATTACTTCCCCGAACACGAAATCGTCGCCAATTCCGATTGTTGATTCGGTCGCTTCAAAAATCGGGCGCACTTATGTACCCTGACTCAGTACATTTTCTGCTTTTGGATGTTCAGGGCGTTCCGTATGTTGCCCGGATCAATCATACGTGAACACTTTTATTACTCATCGATGCCGGGAATCACGATTGAATATACGGGCAACGTTGTTACCAACGCATTTCATGGGACGAGCCGCGAAAGCGCCGATACTATCCTGAAAGATGGGTTTCGTGTTTCCAGGGACAAGAATCTGTTCTTTGGCGATGGTGTTTATTTCTTCCAGGGTTCACCCAAAGAAGCTTATAATTTTGCCGCCAATGTCTGGAAGTACAACCCCGCTGTTGTGCTTCGCTCTGAAATTCAGCTTTCAAGATGCCTTGATCTGGACACCATAGAACACCGCGAACTGATTGAATTCCTTGAAGAGGAGTTGTTGAATAGCAGGGCCTATACGGACGTATCGCTACGATTTGTCATCAACTACCTTGCAGAGATAACCACCGTTCATTCAGTCAAGAAAACGGTTTTGCTGGACCCGAACCCGCCGCATTTCATTGGTTCTCGGGGGTATTCTTATACGAGAACCATTATTGCCGTTAGAAAAGTATCAATCATAGCCGATACCGCAGAACATCCCAATCCGGGCCGCTGACCTATGGATGAAAACTGGATCATAGAGGCACGAAAACAGGTACGGGAGTTCTTTGCTACCGCTACCGAGGAAGAGATACGCCAAATTGGAGACAGGGCCGGATATGACGTGTATTCGCAGCCGATGGATCCTGAAATGTTGGCGTTTGAGGCTCCTGTACAGGCTGCCGTCCCTGAGCAGGGCGGCGTGAACATCTATGTGATTGTTGGAACGCAGTACCCAGTATCTACGGCGATGCATGCCCCACCAGACAACACGTCCATACTGACCTTTAGGCGATAGGTGGTACACATGGTTGACCTTGTATGGGCGGTATTTTGCAAGCGTGCGATTGAAGATAGGCGTTCGGGCAATCTTAGTCTCATAGAGACGATTCAAAGATTCACAGTCCAAGTTAAACCCGGGCTGACAGAAACATCAATTGGCGTGCCGGTTGACAGCATCATAGCCACTCTATGGGCAAACTCCGACTCGGATGAAACTGCAACGGCAGACGTGTCGGTGTCGACCACGCCACCCGACGGCAAGATAACCGAAAATGCCACTTTTCAGTTGAAGATAGCGCCGAATGGCTGGGCACGATGGTATATAAATGTTCAGACCATGCAACTCAGGGGTCCGGGTAGGTATCAATTTATTTTCAAAGTGAAGCAATCCGGACAGAAGCGATGGAAGAAGGTCGCAACTATTCCCTTGGATGTGGTATATAATGAGGATGAGAGCCACCCTGAATTCACGAGGACGGCCTAATGAAAACGAAGAAGAAGCCTCGACTTAAGACCGAAACAGAAGACGACCTCCCGTACCCCGATAGCGGCTGGCTACCGGGCTTGCAGAGAACCATCAAGCGCAAACTCGAAAACGGAGAGATTGACGAAGTAGATGCCGAAGTTTTTCGCGGCATGATGGGCATAATTGCAGACGAAAAAAGTGACGAAAATAGTAGTAAAAACGCTGAAAAGGAGTGACATATACGTGTCACATCGGAGTCCTTATCTTATTGGTAGTTAAGGACTTAAGCGGACCCCACCATGCCCACCGAGAAATTCACCCTTCACGACTTCTTTCGGGAGTTCTACACCCCTGCTCAATGCCTGGAATACTTGGCGAAACTCCGCTGGCCTGACGGGATCTTCTGCAAGAAATGTCAGAAG